>Ga0315273_10002260_pt1 | contig 22623 bp, 20 predicted proteins | sample YL17G02_0_MG_FD_205753 | JGI IMG/M metagenome (GOLD analysis project Ga0315273, IMG submission 205753) | Sediment microbial communities from Yellowstone Lake, YNP, Wyoming, USA - YL17G02_0 | ecosystem: Environmental > Aquatic > Freshwater > Lake > Sediment | place: USA: Wyoming | collected...
GTCGCCAGCCGGGCGCACGTGGAGAGGATGAGCGCCGTGGTCCGGGAGGCGCTGGACCAAGCCGGCGTGGGCATGGACGATCTGGCCGGAGTGGCCGTCACCGTCGGGCCGGGACTCATCGGCGCTCTTCTCGTCGGAGTGCAGACGGCCAAAGCCATAGCCTGGGCCCGCCACCTGCCGCTCTACCCGGTGAACCATCTCCACGGCCACTTGGCAGCTGTCTGGTTGGCCGACAGCGAAGCGCCCCTTCCCACTGTCATCCTTGTCGCGTCGGGCGGACACACGTCGCTCGTCGCGGTCGACGACCGGACGACCTACAGACTGCTGGGACAGACCCTGGACGATGCCGCCGGAGAGGCGTTTGACAAAGGAGCCCGCCTCCTGGGCCTGGGCTATCCTGGCGGACGGGAACTGGACGAACTGGCCGAGAGAGGCGACCCGAGGGCCTTCACGTTCCCGGTGGGACTCAGGCGGTCGGCCCGGCCCGACTTCTCCTTCTCCGGCGTCAAGACCGCGCTCTACTACTTGCTGAGGGACATGAGCGCCGAAGAGCGGGCGGAGCGCGCCGCCGACGTGGCTGCCTCCTACCGAGAAGCGATCGTCGAGGCGCTCGTGAGCAAGTCGGTGAAGACCGCTCAGCGCGAGGGCGCGCGCACGCTGGGCGTGGCCGGCGGGGTAGCGGCCAACTCCCTGCTCAGGCGCCGGTTGCGCGAGAGGGGAGAAGCCGCAGGGCTGCACGTGGTCGTTCCGCCTTTCGCGTACTGCACCGATAACGCCGCGATGATCGGGGCGGCCGCTCTGGCTGGGCCGTCGCTGCCCTACCCGGATTACCTCGACGTCGACGCTTCCGCCTCGCTTCCTCTGGGCCGGTGGTCGACGTCGCCGGAAGGATAGCAAGGCGCCGGTACCTAGTTTCCCGGGTGGGCATTGGCCCTCGACCCTAGCTGGCACTCTCCCTTGACGTTTGACAAATCGGCGGTCTGGGCATAATATGTGCACCGTTGGCACTCGTCGGTTTAGAGTGCCAATTCTGCGAAACAGGTTTCAACTGCCTGTTCCAGGCACAAGAGAGCAAGAGCCAACAACACGGTAGATAGGAGGGTTGCGCATGAAACTAGTGCCACTCGAGGACAGGGTCGTCGTCACGATCATCGAGCAAGAGCAAGTGACCGCGACTGGCATCGTCCTTCCGGACACGGCCAAGGAGAAGCCGTCCAAAGGGCGCGTCGAAGCGGTCGGTCCGGGCAAATACTCGGAAAAGGGCGATCTCATCCCCATGCCGGTCAAAGTGGGCGACCTCGTCGTCTTCGCGAAGTACTCGGGCACAGAGCTCAAGCTTGATGGGGAAGAGTACCTGGTTCTGCGCGGTCTCACCGACATCATCGGTGTGCTGCCCGGAGAGTAGCCCTCTCCTCGTGTCAATGCTTTTCCTGACGTCGGTTCCTCAGTGTAAGTAAAGGAGTCTAGGTTTTATGGCAAAACAGCTTTTGTATGGTGAAGAGGCCCGCAGGGCCCTGGAGCGCGGGGTCAACACCCTCGCCGACGCCGTCAAAGTCACCCTCGGCCCCAAAGGCCGCTACGTGGTGCTCGATAGGAAATTCGGCAGCCCCACCATCACTAACGACGGTGTGACCATCGCCCGCGAGATCGAGCTCGAGGACGTCTTCGAGAATCAGGGCGCCCAGCTCGTGCGCGAGGTGGCCACTAAGACCAACGACATCGCCGGTGACGGCACCACCACGGCGACCCTGCTCGCGCAGGCGATCGTTCGCGAAGGCCTCAAGAACGTGGCCGCCGGCGCCAACCCGATGGCCATCAAGCGTGGCATCGAGCGCGCCGTCGACGTCGCGGTCGAAGAGATCAAGAATATGTCCAAGGAGATCTCGGGCAAAGAGGATATCGCCCGGGTGGCGACCATCTCCGCCGACGACCGTGAGATCGGCGACGTCATCGCCGACGCCATCGAGAAGGTCGGCAAGGACGGCGTGGTCAATGTCGAGGAATCCAACACTTTCGGCATGGATCTCGAGTTCACCGAGGGTATGCAGTTCGACAAGGGCTACATCTCTCCGTACTTCGTCACCGACGCCGAGCGCATGGAAGCCGTTCTCGAGGATCCGTACATCCTCATGGCCAACCGCAAGGTCGGTTCCGTTCAGGATCTCCTCCCGGTACTGGAGAAAGTCATACAGTCCGGCCGGCCCCTGCTGATCATCGCTGAAGACGTCGAGGGCGAAGCCCTGGCGACCCTCGTGGTCAACAAGCTGCGCGGCACCTTCACCGGTATCGCCGTCAAAGCCCCCGGCTTTGGCGACCGCCGCAAGCGGATGCTCGAAGACATCGCCATCCTCACCGGCGGCGAAGTCATCAGCGACGAGCTGGGCCTCAAGCTCGAGAACACCACTGTCACCCAGCTCGGCCGTGCCCGCAAAGTGGTCGTCGACAAAGACAACACCACCATCGTGGACGGCGCCGGCGAACTCGACAAGATCAAAGCCCGCATCAACCAGCTCAAGGCCGAGATCGAGATCACCGATTCCGATTTCGACCGCGAGAAACTGCAGGAACGCCTGGCCAAGCTGGCCGGCGGCGTGGCCGTGGTCAAAGTCGGCGCGGCTACCGAGACCGAGATCAAAGAGAAGAAGCACCGCGTTGAAGACGCCTTGAGCGCCACCCGCGCTGCTCTCGAAGAAGGTATCGTCCCCGGCGGCGGCGTGGCCCAGGTTCTGCTTGTCCCTGCGATCATGGCCATCGTTGCCGAAGGTGACGAGCTCACCGGTGTCCGCATCGTGGCCCGCGCCCTGGAAGAGCCGTTGCGCCAGTTGGCCAACAATGCCGGTCTGGAAGGGTCGGTCGTTGTCAACGAGGTCAAGACCCGCGCCAAGGGCATCGGCCTGAACATCGCCACCGGCGAATACGAAGACATGGTCAAAGCGGGCATCATCGACCCGGCCATGGTCACCCGGTCGGCGCTGCAGAACGCGGCGTCCATCGCCAAGAACATCCTGACGACCGAAGTGATCGTCGCCGACAAGCCCGAGGAAAAGGGCGGCGGCGGCATGCCGGGCGGCATGGGCGGCATGGGCGGCATGATGTAAGAGAGAGACGACGACCGGCCGGCGCCGCGAGACGCCCGCCGTTCGGGGCCGCCGCGGCCGGCGCACCGGGAGGTGCACCAGGGCCGCGGCGGCCCCGTCTCGTTTGAGGGCCTGAACCCGGTGGTAAACTGGGCGCAGCAAGCGGTAGGTTGCCGATCTCTGGGAAGGGAGGCGCTGATGAAGCAAGAGGTTGAAGCCGCGTTCGCGGAGATGCTGGACATCTCGACCGATATCGACAAGGCCGTCGTGTTCGGGCCGGAGGGAGTCGTGGCGGCCAACATGAGCGAGCCCGCCCTCTCCGTCGCGGTCACGCACGCCGAGGAGTTGGTGCGCCTGGGCCAGGTAAGTGCCGTGAAATCGGGTTCGCAGCCGCTCACTCAGTTGGTGGTCGAAACGCCTGGTGGTCTCGTCTTCCTGGTCCGCGAGCTGGGGCCGGACGGCATGACCGCGGTGGCCACAGGCAAGAAAGGCAGCCGGGTAGGCCTGGCTCTCTACGACCTTAAGACCTGCCTGCGCGACGCGCGCGAGGCGGCGGGCACGGCAGCCAAGATCGAGCAGGGAGGGGAGGCCTAGATGAAGCGCCTGTTCAAGATCTTTGGGATCTTCGCCCTCATCGGCAGCATCATCGCGGGTGCCTACTACTTCCTGTTCGTACGCTCCCGCAGCCCGCAGGTGGAGCTCTACTTCGACGACGGCTCCATGCTGGCCTTCCCCGGCAACACCGACGAAGCGGCCCCCTTCATCGCCGCCGCCACCGAGATACTCACACACAGCCCGCTTGCGCACTGACCTCTCGCGTCAGGCATGACGAACGGGAGCGATTTCACCGGGCCTGATCCCGGGCTGCTCGAGGCCGTCGTCAAGACCGCCACGGCGGGCGGCGGGCAACGCGCCGAGGTCTTCGTGGAGGACCGGGTGTCCCTTTCGCTCCGTCTCGAGGACGGTAAGATCGAGGAGGCGGTGTCCGGGGTAGACCGGGGCGGTTCGGTGCGCGTGATCCGCGGTCTGTCTACGGAGTTCGGATATGTGGACGCAGTGGACGAGCCGTCTCTCCTCCGCCTTGCCGAAGAACTCGCGCGCTCGCGCTTCGACGGCGGCACGACCACTCGCGATGTCGCGCGGCGAGCGCCTGCCGGCGAGCCGCGTGGGCCGGGCGTTGAAAGCTCCCCCGCGCGGGATCGAGTCGCCGCGAACGCCGCGCTGCTCCGCCTGGCCGACGAGACGGCCCGCGGACTCTCCGGGGAGGTCCGTCAGGTTGTCGCGGTCTACGGCGAGTCGAGACAGCGGGTCTGGATAGCCGGCTCCGACGGCTCGTGGAACTCCGACGAGCGCATCCGGAAGATGGTGGCCGTGAGCGTGATGGCCCAGCGGGGAGCGCTTCTGCAGGTAGGAAGGGAGACGCTTGCCGTGCAGGGGAGTCTCGAGGACTTCCAGGAAGAGGCGCTCGCCGCGCTGGCGTCGACTGCAGCCCAGAAAGCTCTCACCATGCTCGATTCGGTGCCGGCCCCGGCCGGCCGCATGCCGGTCGTGCTCGCGAACGGCTTCGGCGGGGTGTTGTTCCACGAGGCCTGTGGGCACGGGCTGGAAGCGGACTACATCCTCAAGAAGACCAGCGTCTGGGAGGGCAAGAAAGGGCAGCGCGTGGCGGGCCCGCAGGTCTTCGCGTTCGACGACGGGGTAGGCGCGGGGATGTGGGGCAGCGCGCGTTGCGACGACGAAGGGGTACAGTGCCAGCGGACCACGGTCATCGAGGCCGGTATCCTCACCGGCTACCTGACCGACCGGCTTCGCGGGGAGCACCTCGGCTTGCCGTTGACCGGCAACGGCAGGCGCCAGGACTACCGGCACCTGCCCTACCCAAGGATGACCAACACCTACTTCGGTCCCGGAGAGAACACACCGGAGCAGATCATTGCCGACACCCCTCGGGCCCTCTACGCGAAGTCGCTTTCGGGAGGAGAGGTCAATCCGGCCACGGGCGACTTCGTCTTCGGTGTGGCAGAGGGATACCTCATCGAGGGCGGCATGGTCACCACCCCGGTGCGCGGCGCCACCCTGATCGGCAGCGGGGTGGACGTCCTGCTCAACATCGACGCCATCGCCGACGACCTGGATATCAAGCCCGGCACCTGCGGCAAGGAAGGGCAGCACGTCTCCGTGGGTAGCGGGCAGCCGACCCTGCGCATCCGTGAACTGACGGTGGGGGGCAGGAGCCTGGGATGAATCCCTCACGTGGCATGAGTGGCGAAGGATCGCCTCTGCAGATCGCCCGCCGGGCCCTCGATCGCGGAAGCCGGCTGGGGGCCGACCTCGAGATCTACTTCCAGGCGGGCCGCACTGTCGGGATAAAGGTCTATGGCGGCGAGGTGGAGTCCATCTCGGTCGCGCAGCCCCGAGGGCTAGGGGTCAGGGCGATCAGGAAGGGTCAGGTGGGCTACGCTTTCACCGCGGATCTCTCCCACACCGGTCTGGACGCGGTCCTGGCCGGGGCGCTGGCGAATGTCGACGTCACCGACACCGACCCCTACGCAGGTCTTCCTGCGCAGGCCGCGGCTTCCTACCCGGCGATCCCCGGTCTGTGGCGCCCCGGGGTGGGGCAGATGAGTCTGGAAGACAAGGTGGGGTTGGCTCTCGCCGTGGAGCGGCGCGCGCTGGCCTACCCTCAGGTCGAGACCGTCGAGGAGAGCGTGTATTCGGACGAGGAGAGCCGCATCGCCGTCTGCTCGAGCATCGGGGTGGAAGCCGAGGCCGAGCACTCGTTCTGCTTCGTCTACGCCCAGGCCCATGCCGGGCGCGATGGCGACCGCCAATCTGGCCTTGGTTTCAGCGCCGCCAGGGACCCGGGAGAACTGGACGCGGAAGCGGCCGGAGCAGAAGCCGGGCAGAAGGCCGCGGCCCTTCTGGGCGCGCGGCCCTGTAGCACGGGGAGTTACACCGTCGTCCTAGCGCACGAGGTAGCCGCCGCACTCCTCTGGTACATCGCCCAGGGATTGAGCGCCGACGCCGTACAGAAGGGGCGATCGCCGTTTGGCGGGAAGTTGGGCCAGACGGTCGGCTCCGCGCTCGCCACGCTCGTCGACGACGGTCTTGCCGCCGGCGGGATGGCGACGAACCCATTCGACGGAGAGGGCGTGCCCCGGCAACGCACGGCCCTGCTCCAAGCAGGCGTCATGCAGGCGTATTTACACAGTAGCTACACAGCCCGGAAGGCAGGGGAGGACGTCATATCCACGGGCAACGCGGAGCGGGGATCCTACCGCTCGACCCCCCGAGTAGCGGCGAGCAACCTGGTGCTCACTCCGGGTTCGGGCACGCTGGACGATCTGCTCGGCCGAGTCGGAACGGGCCTCTACGTGGAGAACGCCGCGGGTCTTCATTCCGGAGTGAACGTCATCAGCGGCGAGGTATCGGTGGGCGTCACCGGGCGGCTGATCGAGAACGGAGTGCTGGGACGCCCGGTCCGCGAGGTGACGGTCGCGACCGACTTCCTCTCGTTCTTGAGCTCGGTCAGCGACCTGGCCGGAGATGCTCGGTGGATCCCACTGTACGGAAGCGTCTGCACCCCGTCTGTGGCGGTCGAGCGCATAACGGTATCGGGACTGTAGGAGGGACTATGGACAAGCAGACGCTGGGCAAGCGCTTGTTGGAGGCCGCGTACCTGGAGGGCGACTTCGTACTGCGCTCCGGCAAGCGCAGCAAGTACTACCTCGACAAGTACCTGTTCGAGACCGAGCCGCGGGTGCTGCGAGGGATCGTCTTCGAGATCGCCGCGCTCGTCCGCGAGCAACTTGCCGCCGGGGAGGAATACCAGCGGCTGGCCGCTCCCGAACTGGGCGGGGTAGTGCTTGGTGCCGGGCTCTCGTTGGAGCTCGGCATCCCCCTGCTCCTCGTGAGGAAGAAATCGAAGGAATACGGGACGACCAAGCAGATCGAAGGCAGGTTCGAACCGGGAGAGAGGGTGGCGGTCATAGAGGACATCGTTACGTCCGGCGGGGCTGCCATCATGGCTGCGGAGGCGTTGCGCGAGGCGGGGCTCGAGGTGCGCGATCTCTACTGCGTGGTGGACCGGGAAGAGGGAGGCGCGGCGGCGGCGGCTGCTGCAGGGCTAGCTCTCCGCCCGCTCTTTACCTCGTCGGAGCTCGGCATCGCCCCAAAGCCCTGAAACATTGGATTTTTGGCCTCGATTTGCTCTAAAGTGTGCTTGTGCGCGGGCGAGGATTTGGTAAGGTTGCAATGTACTGGCGAGCGAAAGGGAGGGTTACTGTGACGAAGGCTGAGTTTGTCGACAAGCTTGCAGCCAAGAGTGGTCTCACTAAGAAGGATGCGGCCGCGACGGTCGATGCCTTCGTGGAAGTGATCACTGAATCGCTCAAAAACGGTGAGGACGTTCAGTTCACTGGTTTTGGCAAGTTCTACGTGCAAAGCCGCGAGGCCAGGGAGGGCATCAACCCGCAGACCAAGGCTAAGATCAGCATCCCCGCCGGCAAGGTCCCGAAGTTCAGCGCGGGCGTCTCTCTCAAGACCGCGGTCAAGTGACCCAAGAGCGCATTAGACTTGATGAGGGCCGCCCACCGCGGCCCTTTTCTTTTAGACGGGCGAATATCGGAGCGAGGTGAGGGAGAGTGTCTGAAGGACATTTCGGTGACCGGCTGCTCGAAGCGATTGAGAGCAAGCGCTCCCACGTCGTCGTGGGGCTCGATCCCGAGTACGGGTCCTTGCCCCCGGAGCTGCTCTCCGCCCATCCTCAGGAAGGGTATCCCGACGAGACGGAGATGAAGGTCGCGTGCTACCGCGATTTCCTGTCGGAGCTGCTACCCGCTCTGGCGGATGAAGCGGCCGCCGTGAAGATCCAGATCGCCTACTTCGAGGCCCTCGGGGCGCGGGGCTATGCGCTGTACGAGGAGATGGTCCGGCTGGCGCAGGGCCACGGTTATCTCGTCATCGCCGACGTCAAGAGGGGAGACATCGGGAGCACGGCCGAAGCCTACGCCCAGGCCCATCTGGACGTGGCGGGCGCCGACGCAGTCACCGTTAACCCCTACTTCGGGAGCGACGGGTTGGAGCCCTTCTTCCGCCGGTGCCGCGAAGCGGGCAAGGGCGTGTACGTCCTGGTCAAGACGTCGAACCCGAGCTCGGCGGAGATACAGGATGTGCTGCTCGACTCCGGGGAACCGGTCTACGCCCGGGTGGCGGAACTGGTCGACGAGTGGGGCCGGGAGACGGTGGGGGCTCGAGGATACCGGTCGATCGGCGCCGTGGTCGGGGGGACGCATCCGGCGCAGGGGGCGCGCCTGCGGGCGCGGCTGAGCGGTGTGCCCTTCCTCATCCCGGGCTATGGCGCCCAAGGGGCTACGGCCGGTGACCTGGCCGCTTTTTTCGACGCCGAGGGGACGGGAGCGGTGGTCAATTCGGCACGCGCCATCTTGTACGCCTACCGGAAGGCTCCCGGCCGGCATTGGCTCGATGCCGCTCGGGACGAAGCGGCGGCCATGAAAGCTGCTCTCTGGTCTGCGGCCGGTCGTGGATAGAGGCGCCTCCTTCGAGGAACGGGGAGCGGCGCCGTGGCTGCGGTCGTTTCTCCTGCCCGCCCTCGTGTGGATCGTCGCTGTGGCCATCATGAGCGGGCTTGTGTTCGGGGGAGTGGTCGGCGGCGGCAAGACCTACGTGGGGCCCGGCGATGAGCCGACGACCCAGCCGACAGTGTTGATCGAACCGAGAGCCGGCAAACGGCGGGCTCAGCCGGGAGGCATGGGCGCGCCGGCCCGACGGGCGCGGCGCCGGCGCGGCCGCGGCGGCCGGCCGGTCTATGAAGGGCTGTTCCTCACCTGCTCGTAGAGGAAGATGAAGAGGAGATCGAGGACCAGGCTGATGAACGACCACACCAGGATCTCGCTCAAAGGCACGAGTAAGAAGACCCCTTCGGCCCTCTCGTAGTACAGGCCGTAGAGGCGATTGAGGGCGAGAGCTACAAGCTGTAGGATCATGAATATCACCAGCACCGGAGGCCAGCGCCTGGAAAGCAGTCGCACGCTCCGGCGGAGCGCGGCGAGGAACGACAGGCCCTCGAACACGATCACGTAGTCGGCGTAGACGAGGAGCAGAGCGACCACAAGAGCTGCTACCTGGATGACCTGGTCGACGGCTGTGCCGAGGGGGACTGCCAGAGGCAGTATCAGTACCACGAGATAGAAGAACACGTAGAAGAGTGACAGCCTCCCGGCCTCCTCCCAGCTTCGGGGGGCCAACGGGTAGCCGGGGCCGGCGATCGCCCTGAAGAGGGGCGCCTTGAGCATCGCTGTGAAGAGGCACACGGCCAGGCCGACGAACACAGCGATGCCGAGGGCGGGCGTGAAGGAGAACCCGGTGAAGAACTTGTCGCTCACGAAGTGCCAGCGCTCGAAGTTCGCGACGAAGAACTTGCTCCAGTGGAGGTCGCCGCCGCCCGCGCTGTAGACGGCCAAAAAGGCCAACATGTTGATCACGGCCAGCGTCAGCGGATAGAAGATCAACCACTGCTTGTGGGCCAGGCGTTTCCATGCCTGGCGCAGCACCTCGGCGATGGTCACACCTCCCGAGTCGGACGCCGTCAGGCCGGAAGTATAGGCTATACTCGCGCGTATGAGGGTCTCAAATACAAGACGGGGGCGGCGCCTGCCGCTCCTGCCGCTCCTTTTCTTCATCGTGGTGCTCGCGCTCGTCGGCTCGGTTCTGGCCGGAGTCGCCCTGGGCGCTACGACGACTACTCTTCCGGTCGGCGCCTCCCAAACGGAGAGCTTCGAAGTAAGAGCTTCGGATCTCGACGGCTTCGGCGGAGCTGCCCCGACGATAAGATCGCCGGCCGCCATCGTCGAGAGCATGGACACAGGCAAAGTGCTGTACGAGCGCAACGCCCACACCCGCAGGCCCATGGCCTCGACGACCAAGATAATGACCGCCATCCTCATCCTCGAATCGGGCGGCGACCTGAGCACGCCGGTGACCGTCTCGGCCAAAGCGGCGACCACCTGGGAACCGAGCGTCTGGGTGAGGGCGGGCGACGTCCTCACGGTCGAACAGCTCCTCTATGCGCTTCTGCTGCGGAGCGCCAACGGCGCGGCGGTGGCCCTTGCCCAGAACGACGCGGGAAGCGTCAGTGCGTTTGTCGAGAAGATGAACCACAAGGCCGAGGAACTCGGAATGGACGACACTCACTTCGTGACCACGAATGGTCTCGACGCCACCGGTCACTACTCCACCGCCGCCGATATGGCGCTGCTCGGCCGCTACGCCATGAAGAACGAGAAGTTCCGCGACTTTGTCGGCACGAAGAAATACACGCTCTCCATCGACGGGAAGGATCCGCTGCTCCTCACCAACACCAACAAGCTGCTGCAGGACTACGACTGGGTCACCGGCATCAAGACGGGCCTGACCCCCAGGGCCGAGCAGTGCCTGGTTTCGTCTGGCACCAAAGACGGACGTGAGGTCATCAGCGTCGTGCTCGGACAGCCGGATAGTGCCCTGTGCTTCACGGAGAGCAAGGCGTTACTGCAGTACGGACTCGATCAGTTCCGGCATCTGACGCTCATGGATAAGGGAGTGACGGCAGCCGAGGCGACAGTCCCTTACCAGATGGACGGCAAGGTCGAGCTGATCACCGACGGGGCGGTGGAGACCGAGTTGGGCAAGGACGACGTCGTGACCACGAAGATCACCGTGGAACGGCAGCTTGAGTTGCCCATCACCGCGGGCGAGACGTATGGGCACGTAGTCGCCACCGCCGGCGGAAATGAGGTGGGCAGGGTGGACCTGGTCGCCACCAAGTCGTTCCCCGCTCCTACGTTGGGCTCGAAGCTCGTCTACTACTGGCACCGTCTCGGCGCCGCTCTCGGCATCGGATAGATGACGGCGATCTCGACATGATTCTGACCGTTACCCTCAATCCGGCGCTCGACCGCACCATGACCGTCCTCAATTTCCAGGCGGGCATGAGGCATCGGGCCACCGAGACGGCAATCCTGCCTGGGGGCAAGGGCATCAACGTCGCCCGGGCGGTCAAGGCGCTGGGAAGACCGGTCATTGCGACCGGGTTCGTGGGAGGCCGCAAGGGCGATCAGATCGTGGCCGACCTCAACGGTGAGGGCATATTGTGCGATTTCGTCCGGGTCGCCGGCGAGTCCCGGATCTCGACGGCGGTGGTCGACCCCGCTACGAACGCCATAACCGAGATCAACGAGCAGGGGCCCGAGATCCAGCCTGAAGAGCTGGAGTCGTTGTATGACAAACTCGACTACCTCGGCCGGGCGGTGGAGGTCGTGGTGTTCGCGGGAAGCGTGCCCCCCGGGCTCGAGGACGATTGCTACGCCCGCCTTATCGAGAAGGTGCGGCCGCTTGGGGCCAAGATCTTCTTCTACACGTACGGCGAGCCACTGCGGCTGGGCATCAAAGCCCACCCCGACTACGTCTTTCCCAAACTGATCGAGGCTGAGAAGGTCATCGGATACGAGTTCACCAGCATGGAAGACCGCATCGTCGCGGCGCGGCGGATGCGGGAGATGGGGGCAGGGTCGGTGGTCATCACCTTCCGCTTCGGTTGCGTCGCCGAACTGGATCAGGGGGGCACCTACCGCACGTTCATAGGCAGGATGCCGGATGTAGAGACGCTTTCCCCGCTGGGATGGGGGGACGCCCTCGTAGGCGGGTATGCGGTCAAACTCATGGACGGGGAACCGCCCGAGCAGTGCCTGCGGTTCGGCCTCGGCTGTGCGGCCGCGAATCTCACCCGCTACGGCGCCGGCGTGTTCCTACCCTCGGACGCAGAGAGACTTGCGAAACGGGTGGAAGTGGAGGAGGTGCCCGCTGACCAGCAAGGTTGACGGCGTCGATACCGTGTTGGTGCTGGATTTCGGCGGCCAGTACGCTCAACTGATCGCCCGGCGCGTGCGCGAATGCCGGGTGTACTCGGAACTGATCCCCTACGACACTCCCGTTTCGGAGATACGAGCGCGAAAACCGGCCGGGCTGATCCTTTCCGGCGGACCCCGCAGCGTCAATCAGGACGGCGCACCGCTGCCCGATCCTGGTCTTTTCGAACTCGGCGTGCCCATCCTGGGCATCTGCTACGGACTGCAGTTGATAGCCAAGATGCGCGGCGGGCGAGTCGCGAGGACCGAGCTTGCCGAGTACGGAGGCAGGCAGCTCACCGTTACCAAGCAGGGCAGACTGTTCGCGGGCGTCCCCACCGAGCTTGCCTGCTGGATGAGCCACGGCGACTCGGTGGTCGAGGTCCCGCAGGGCTTCACGGCCACGGCCCAGAGCCCGCACATGCCGGTGGCTGCCATGGAGGACGAGTCCTGCGGGCTGTACGGAGTGCAGTTCCATCCCGAGGTGCGGCACACCGCGCACGGTCAGGATATCCTCAAGAACTTCCTCTACAAGGTCTGCGACATAGCCCCCACCTGGACGCCCGTGTCGATAATCGAGGAAGCCGTCGAGCGCATCCGGGCCCAGGTAGGCAAGGACCGCGTGGTATGCGGTCTCTCCGGCGGGGTGGACTCCGCCGTCGCCGCCCTGTTGACCTACAAGGCAGTGGGGGAACAGCTAACCTGCATCTTCGTAGACCATGGGTTGATGCGCAAGAACGAGGGCCACGAGGTGGAGGACACGTTTCGCCGCCACTTCCACGTCCCCCTGGTGCACGTCCAGGCCCAGGAGCGCTTCCTGACGAAGCTCGCCGGGGTTTCCGACCCCGAGACGAAGCGCAAGATAATCGGTGAGGAGTTCATCCGCACGTTTGAGGAAGAGTCGCGCAGGATCGGCAAGGCGGGTTACCTGGTGCAGGGGACGCTCTATTCCGACGTGATCGAATCGGGGACGAGAGAGGCAGCCAAGATCAAGTCCCACCACAACGTGGGCGGGCTTCCAGAAGACATAGATTTCGACCTGGTCGAGCCGCTGCGCATGCTTTTCAAGGACGAGGTGAGGGTAGTCGGCGAAGAGCTGGGCCTGCCCGAGCACATCGTGTGGCGGCAGCCGTTCCCTGGACCCGGCCTTGCCATCCGTATCGTCGGCGACGTGACCGAAGAGAGGCTTCTCATCCTTCGCGAGGCGGACGCCATCTTCTTGCAGGAGATCGAAAAGGCCGGCCTCTACCGCCAAGTGTGGCAGTCGTTCGCGGTGCTGCCGGCCATCCGCAGTGTGGGAGTGATGGGGGACGAACGGACCTACGCCTATCCGATCGTGCTGCGCGCGGTCACGTCCGACGACGCGATGACCGCCGACTGGGCTCGTCTGCCCTACGACCTCCTGGAACGCATCTCCCAGCGCATCATCAACGAAGTGCCGGGAGTCAACCGGGTGATGCTCGACATTTCGAGCAAGCCGCCCTCGACGATCGAATGGGAGTAGCCGATGGATCTGCCTGAGCTGGATGCAGGGGATCCCTCCTCGCTCATGGAGGCCGCCACCCGGCGGGAACGGCCGCGCGACCCGGATGCGCCGGTCGACCTCGAGGCCATCCGCGAGCGCGCCCGTTTCGCGGCACGGGCCGCGGCGGGCGTCAAGGCCGAGGACGTCAAGGTACTCGACATGCACGAGCTGGTCCCCTATACCGACTTCCTCGTGGTGTGCACCGGCCGCAACGTCCGTCTGACCAGGCGGATCGCGGAGGAGGTGAGCTTCAAGCTGAAGCAGGAAGACGGGATCCTCCCGGCCGGCAGCGAGGGTGCGGCAGGCGGGGAGTGGATCCTGCTGGACTACCTGGACTTCATGGTCCACGTGTTCACGCCCGAAGCGCGGGACTTCTACCGCCTGGACGTGCTGTGGAAGCGAGCGCCGGTCGAGACGGTCGAATGATCTGACGGGGTGCGCGCGGCGGCCGGCAGGTCGGGTGCCGAGCGCGGCGGTGCTGGGCCGCGGGCCGTTCGCGCCTCGGTTGCACCGCCAGGGGGCACCCGTTATAATGCGTTCCCGCCTTGCCGTGGGGGTATAGCTCAGTTGGGAGAGCGCGACGCTGGCAGCGTTGAGGCCAGGGGTTCGAGTCCCCTTACCTCCACTTTTCGTTGACGGGACGGTGAGGCGCCACGGTCGATTTCGGCAACGCCCCTGTATACAAAGTCCGCGGGGCGCCGCCTCGCCCTGTTCCCGACCCTCGTCCCCGCTCGCCCTGGCGGTCTCCGCTCCTTCTCGTCGGCCTCATGGTCGCCTGGATGCTGTTCGTCATGGCCCTCGCTTCGTTCTCTGGACCGACCGCCGGGGCGGCTCAGCAGACGCCCGCCTCCCTCGGACAGGGAGTCACCATGACTCCGGTCGATGGATGGGTGTCGGCTCAAGATGTCTGGAACGTGGGGCCGGGAGCCGTCTCGCTGCAGCACGCCGGTGTGCTCGCGGCCTTCGCTGCGGATAGCTATAGCGGCACGACCCGACAGTTGCTCGACCGGCAACTCGGCGATCTGAAGGCGCAGTTCGGGTCGTTCCGCTCGCTGCCGCCCGCCTCCACCAGCATGGCCGAAGGTGTTCCGGGGCTCAAGGTGCTGTTCTCGGGTACGGCCGACTCCGGCGACTTGGAGGGCGAGCTCGTGGTCGGCACGATCGGCGGGACGGGAGTGGTGATGCTCGCCGTCGCGCCGGCCGGTCAGGTAGCGCAAGTGCAATCTGACCTCGACGCGATGCTGAATAGCCTGGTCGTGCCGTGATGAACCTATCCCGGCAGCCTGCATACTGGCTGTTCGTGATGCTGGTCTTCGTCGGCGTTGTGATCGTCGGCTCCCAACAGCTCGGCTACGTGGCCACCTATCCTCAGGCGTGGTTCCTATCGATCCTGCTTCTGGCCGCCGTGGCCATCCCCGTGGGCCTCATCGTCTACCGCCTTGACCAGTTCGAGCCCGAGCCGGCCGCGCTGATCGCCGTCGCTCTGCTTTGGGGCGGCGTGGTAGCCCTCAGCTTCGCGGCTATCGCCAACTCCTCGGCCCTGACGTTTCTCCAACACATCCTTCCCTCCAAGCAGGTGGACTCCTGGGGCGCCGCCCTCGTGGCTCCCATCGACGAGGAGTTCTACAAGGGTGCCGGTCTCGTGATGATCTTCTTGATTGCGCGCAACGAGATCGACGGTCTGATGGACGGGCTCGTCTACGGGGCGATGATCGGGCTGGGGTTCCAGGTCATGGAGAATATCCAGTACTTCATGCACGCCGCGGCGCAATCGGGTGGCGGGCAGCTAGGGCCGGTGGTTGGCACCTTCTTCGTCCGCGTCCTCGTGGCCGGCCTCTACAGCCACATGCTCTTCACGGGTCTTCTGGGATTCGGCTTCGCCTATTTCGTCACCCGGCGTGCGGCGCCCTGGGGCATCCGAGCCGGGGTGTTCGCCCTGTTCACCGCGCTCGCCTGGGCGGCGCATTTCGTCTGGAACTCCCCCTGGCTGGAGTCTCTGATGGCCGGCAGCGCCGGGAGCTTCATCCTGGCCCTGATCATCAAGGGCCTGCCGTTCCTCCTCCTGCTCCTGTTGCTGGGCCTCTTCGCCCGGCGGCGGGAGGCACAGGCGTTCTCCAAGCTGATGGTCGAAGAGGTGGGGAGCGACGTCGTGACGCAAGAGGAATTCCAGGTCCTTAAGAGCGGCCGCCGGCGGCGGGCGGTGCTTCGGCAGATGAAGAAGCAGAAGGGCCCTACGGCGCGCCAGGTGCTCAAGCGGCTGCAGCGTGAGCAGATGAACCTGGCGCTGTTCCACAGCAAGGTGGACACCCCGGGGCACCCGGCTATCGAAGTCCAGCGGGACAAGATCAGGCAACTGAAGGCGCAGCTTGCCGCCTTTGCGTGAGCCCGTGACGCCGGCCGCCCGGCGGCGTGCGCGGCGACCGAGACCCGTCGGGCCGGGCACCCGGCGGCAGCCAGGCCGGCGCCGGCCCGTCCCCGTCCAGGCCTCTCTCCACCTGCTAGAATCCATATGCAATGGGCACTAATCGCATCGTTATCGCGGGGGCCCGGGAGCACAACCTCAAGGACATCTCTCTTTCCCTCCCGCGCGACAAATTCATAGTCATCACCGGTCTGTCCGGTTCGGGCAAATCGAGCCTCGCCTTCGACACCATCTACGCCGAGGGGCAACGACGCTACGTCGAAAGCCTGTCTTCCTACGCCCGCCAGTTCCTGGGGCAGATGAACAAGCCCGACGTCGACTCCATCGAGGGACTGTCGCCGGCCATCTCCATCGACCAGAAGACGACCTCGCGCAACCCGCGCTCCACGGTGGGCACCGTGACGGAGGTCTACGATTACCTGCGCCTCCTCTTCGCCCGCATTGGCCATCCCCACTGCTGGATCTGTGGGCGGCCCATCGAAGGGCAGAGCAAGGAGCAGATCGTCGATCAGGTGATGGGGCTGGAGCCCGACATCCGTTTCGTTGTCAAGGCTCCGGTCGTCCGCGGGCAAAAGGGGTGGCACAGAGACATCCTCGAGCACATCCGCCAGGAGGGCTTCACCCGAGTGGAGATCGACGGGCGGCAGTACACGATGGACGAGCAGCTTCCCGAACTGGACAAGAACGTCCGCCACGACATCAGCATCGTGGTCGACCGCCTGGTCATGAAAGAGGGCGTGCGCCGCAGACTCTCCGATTCCGTGGAGACCGCGCTCTCAGAGGCCCACGGTCTGCTGATCGTCGACGTCTACGACCGCGCGGGCGGGAGACCGGGCGCCGGCGGGGCAGGGGGCGGCGACGGGTCTCCCACCAGCCTGCTCTTTTCGGAGAATCTGGCGTGTCCCGAGCACGGGGTGTCACTGCCCGAGATGGCGCCCCGCATCTTCTCGTTCAACTCGCCCCACGGGGCCTGCGAGACCTGCACCGGCCTAGGGGCCCGACGGGAGATCGACCCTATGCTTGTCGTCGCCGACCCTTCGCTGTCGGTCAAGGAAGGCGCGCTTTTGCCCTGGAGCGGCAGCAGCTCCAAGTACTACGAGCAGATCATCAGAGCCGTGGCCGAGCGGTACGAGGTAGACGTGTCGGCGCCCTGGGGATCGCTGCCCGAGGAGGTACGCGATGTCTTCCTGTACGGGACGAAAGGCGACCGGTTGTACGTATCGTACGTCAACAGGGCCGGGCTCAAGCGGAGCTATATGACAACGTTCGAGGGGGTCATACCCAATCTGGAGCGCCGGTACCGGGAGACGGATTCGGATTACATGCGGGGCAAGATCGAGGAGTACATGGCCGACCGGCCCTGCCCGGCCTGCCACGGGGCGCGGCTCAAGCCGCATACGCTCGCCGTGCGCATCGGCGGGCAGAACATCTACGAGGTCAGTTGCATGCCGGTCACACGGGCGATGCGGTTCCTGGAAGAACTGGACCTGAGCCCGCGGGAGCGGCTCATCGGCGGCCGGGTGCTCAAGGAGATCCGGGAGCGGCTCATGTTCCTCGAGGCTGTCGGCGTCGGCTACCTCAGCCTGCACCGGAGCGCGGGCACGCTCTCCGGCGGCGAAGCGCAGCGCATCCGGCTGGCCACCCAGATCGGGTCGAGCCTGGTGGGCGTGCTCTACATCCTTGACGAGCCGTCCATCGGGCTTCACCAGCGGGACAACCGGAAGCTCATCAACACCCTGCTCCGCCTGCGGGACCTGGGGAACACGGTCATCGTCGTGGAGCACGACGAGGAGACCATGCGCTCGGCCGACCACATCGTCGACATGGGGCCGGGAGCGGGCGAGCACGGAGGAGAAGTAGTGGCGAGCGGCTCCCTGCCCGACATCCTCGCCGAGGCCCGCTCGGTCACCGGGCAATTCCTGGCCGGAAAGCGGCAGATAGAGGTGCCGGCCACCCGGCGGACGCCGCGCAGCGAGTTCGTGGTCCGAGGGGCTCGGGAGCACAACCTGAAGAATCTCGACGTGACGGTGCCGACCGGTCTCCTGGTCTGCGTCACCGGCGTGTCGGGCTCCGGGAAGTCCACGCTGGTGAACGACATCATCTTCCGCAGCCTGTCCAATCAGCTCAACCGGATGCCGGTGCGGCCGGGCGAGCACGATCGCATCGACGGCATCGAACAACTGGATAAGGTGATCAACATCGACCAATCGCCGATCGGCAGGACCCCGCGGTCGAACCCCGCCACCTACACCGGCTTGTTCGACCACATCCGCGAGCTGTTCTCCCAGACCCAGGAATCGAAAGTAAGGGGTTACGGTCCGGGGCGCTTTAGTTTCAATGTCAAGGGCGGCCGCTGCGAAGCCTGCAAGGGCGACGGGACCCTCAAGATCGAGATGCACTTTTTGCCCGACGTGTACGTTCCATGCGAAGTGTGCGGAAGCAAGCGCTACAACCGGGAGACGTTGGAAGTGCGCTTCAAGGGTAAGAACGTAGCGGAAGTGCTCGACATGAGCGTCGAGGAGGCGGTGGAGTTCTTCGCGAACCAGAACAAGATCCGGCGGCGCCTGCAGACACTTGCGGATGTCGGCCTCGACTACGTCAAACTGGGCCAGCCTTCGACGACCCTCTCCGGCGGTGAGGCCCAGCGAGTGAAGCTCGCCACCGAATTGGCCAAGATCGCGACCGGCAACACGCTCTACATCCTCGACGAGCCGACCACCGGTCTTCACTTCGCGGATGTGGAGAAGCTGCTAGAGGTGCTTCACCGCCTCGTGGACGCCGGGAACACCGTGCTCGTCATCGAGCACAATCTGGACGTTATCAAGTGCGCCGACTGGCTTATCGACCTGGGTCCCGAGGGCGGCGACGCCGGGGGAGAGCTGATCGCCGAGGGCACGCCCGAGGCCATCTGCGGCCACGCCGACAGCGAGACGGGCAAGGTACTGCGGCGGGTGCTTCCTAGCTGTGAGCCACTGCCGGGCGCTCGGGAGTTCGCGCGCGCGGGCGAGAGGGGAGCCGGGGCATGACGAGAGCGAAAGGCGATAACGACGCCGGCAACCAGCCTACGGGACATCGGGCCGATCGGGAGCGGGTTGATGGAGGACCTCCCCAGAAAGAACGGGCGTACCTCATAGCCGTGGACGTGGGCGACGGAGGAGGGTGGACCGCGGAGGAGTCGCTCGGCGAACTGGCGGCGCTTGTCGAGACGGCCGGAGCCGAAGTGGTGGGGAGCGTCGCGCAGCACCGGGAGTCGGTTCATCCTGTCTGGTACATGGGAACCGGCAAAGCCAAGGAGCTGAAGGAGACCAAGTCTTCCCTCCAGTTCACCCTGCTGGTGGCCGACGACGAGCTCTCTCCCAGGCAGATGCGCACGCTCGAGACGTTCCTAGACATCAAGGTGCTCGACCGCAGCGCCGTGATCCTCGACATCTTCGCCCAACGGGCCCACACCCATGAGGGGCGCATCCAGGTGGAGCTGGCCCAACTGGAGTATCAGCTACCCCGGTTGACGCGTCTGTGGACGCACCTTTCCCGGACGGGCGGGGGCATCGGGACGCGCGGCCCGGGGGAGACCCAGCTCGAGACCGACCGCCGGGTCATCCGCCAGCGCATCAAGAAGACCCGGGAGCGGGTGGACGAGGTGCGGCAGCGCCGGGAGACTGCCGCTCGGTCTCGCGAGCGCCGGCTCCTTCCGACGGTGGCCATCGTCGGCTATACCAACGCGGGCAAATCGACGCTTCTGAACACGCTGTTCGGCGAGGAGGCCGCTGCCGCGGAGGACATGCTGTTCGCCACGCTGGACCCGACGACCCGCCGGGTGCGGCTGGGCGAGGGCCAGACGGCCATCGTCAGCGACACGGTGGGCTTCATCCACAAGCTGCCGCACCAACTGGTGAACGCATTCCAGGCCACCCTGGAAGAGGTGACGCGGGCGGACGTGCTGGTAGAGGTGGTCGACCTGGCCGACCGGCACGCGGCCGAGCACCGGCGCACGGTGCAGACCGTGCTCGACGAGTTGGGGGCGGGGCACAAGCCGCGGGTGGTCGTGCTCAACAAGGCCGATCGGACGGATCCGAAGGAATTGCCGGCGGTGGGGGTGGTTCGCCGGGACGATCTGCACGTGCTCAGGGCTTCGGCGCTCACAGGCGCGGGCATCGAGGAAGTGCGTGCCGCCATCGCCGAGGTGCTGGGCGAACTGTGGAGCGAAATCGATCTGGCTGTGCCATACACCCAGGGCGAGTTGCTGGCCCGGGTCCGGGAGCGTGGCACCGTCACCTTCGAGTATCGAGACGAAGACGTGCGGATCATCGGCAAGGTGCCCCCGCCGATAGCGGGGGAGCTGCAGACCGTGGCCCGGTCGTGGGCCGGGGCCAGAAAGATCCGAGAGAGCGAGTCACTGGACGATGGAGGAGGCGACGACATGGGCGACGAGCTGCTGACCGCAGGCAAGATCGCCGAGAAGCTCGGGGTCTCTCCGGCCAAGGTGAGCAAGGCGATCAGGGACAACGGAGTGGAGCCGGATCAGAAGAAGGGCAACTGCGCCTACTTCGGGCCCGAGAAGGTCGCTCAGCTCGAGGAGCTGCTCACAGACCAGAAGTGAATGTGTTGCGGTGCGGCTCTGTATCCCGAGCGGGCGTGTGTGTACTCACACAGCAGAGCGAGGGGTGCAGAGCCGCACCGCCACTCTTAGAAGTACTCGTGCGCCCGTTCGATGGCGGCAGCGATGAGAGCGGCTCCGTTGTCAAGGTCGCGCAGCGAGAGGACCTCCACGGGGGAGTGGATGTAGCGGGCCGGCACGCTGATCACGCCGCAGGGGATGCCCGCCTTGGTGATACTGATGGCGGTAGCATCCGTGTTGCCTCCATCGCCTACGCTGAACTGATGCGGTATGGATTCTCGCTCCGCCGATTCTCGCAGCCATTTGATGACGGGCCGGGGCGCGATGATCCCCCTGCCGCCCGCATCCAGGATGGTGATGCTGGGCCCCTTCCCGGCGCAGACGTGACACTCGTTCTTGGACACGCCTGGGTGGTCGCCGGGGATGGTCACATCGGTGGCTATGGCGACATCCGGCGAGAGACCGAAGGCGCTGGTCCGCGCCCCCTTGAGCCCGACTTCCTCCTGCACGGTGCCGACAGCCTGGATGGTCGCCTTGACCGGGCGCCCCTTGAGCCGCTGCAGCGCGGAGATCATCATGACCATGCCCGCCCGGTTGTCGAGGGCCTTGCCGGTGACGAAGTCGTTGCCCAGGCGGGCGAACTGCCGGTCCAGGGTGATGGGCGAGCCGATCTCGACCCCCAGTTCCGGGGCATTGGCCGCGCTGGTGGCGCCGCAATCAACGAACATCTCCTTGAGTTTGATCATCTTCTTGCGTTCTTCGGCGTCCATCAGGTGGATCGGACGCGCGCCCACGACGCCGGTCAGCACCTTGCCGCCGCGGCCGTGGATCAGCACTCTCTGGCCGAGGATGATCTGGTCGAAGAAGCCGCCGACAGAGACCACCCGTAGAAAACCCTCGTCGTCGATGTGCGAGACGATCAGCCCTATCTCGTCCATGTGCGCGGCTATCATCACCGTTGGGCCTTCGCCGGACCGGATGCCTATCACATTGCCCATCTTGTCGATGTGGGCTTCGTCGACCAGCGGTTCCATCTCCTTGCGCAGCAGCGCGGCCACGTCGTCTTCGTAGCCGGACATGCCGTGAGCGTCGGAGAACATCTGGAGTAGTGCACCTATGTCGCTCATTTGAATGCTCCCTCCGCTACCCACGTCCGCAAGGTGTCCATATCCACGATCAGCCCGGATTGCGCCGCGCCAAAGTCGAAGCCCGAAGAGTCGAGGACCGCGTTGGCCTCGCCGGCGTCCCACTTCTGGGTGCCGTAGAGGATCTCGTTGGCGACGGCGAACACGGTCTGGGCGGCCAAGGCGGTGTTGACGCGCGCGCAGGTCTTCAGGTACTCGGCCCTCTCGGGCGAAGCGCCGTCGGTGCGGGCCGCCTTGGTGACGAGAGCCGCGCCGGTCTCGGCCAGGGTGGCGAGAGTGGCGAGATCGAACATCACGTACTGCTGGCGGGTGGCTTTCGCCTTGTGCGCTTCCTCGAACACCCGGTTGACCAGCCGGACTAGGGCCGCGAACACGCCGGCCTTGAGGTCGGGCTGCTGGGCATGGATGGCATCCATCTGCTCGGCGAGCGCCCCGTAGAACTCCCATTTCGATTGTACCGAAGACCGCCAGCGGAAGGTGCTGATGATGAGCTGCTGTATCTCGCTGGTGCCCTCGTAGATGGTGGTTATCTTCGCGTCCCGCTTGATCTTCTCCACGTCGTAGTCGCGGATGTAGCCGTAGCCGCCCAGAGCCTGCATGGCTGCGTCGGCGCAGGCGTTGCCGACCTCGCTCGCGAACAGCTTGGCGATGGCGCCCTCCACCTGCAGGTCGGCCTCACCCGAGTCCAGGCGCTCCGCCACTTCCTCGATATACGCCCGGGCGGCCTCCAGCTTCGCCACGAAAGGCAGGACCAGTTTGTGCGTGTACCCCTGCTTCTCCATGAGGGGGGTGCCGAACTGGACGCGTTCCCTGGCGTACGGGATGACCTTGTCGAGGGCGGCCACCCCGGCGCCCAGCCCGAAGCAGGCGACCATGAGGCGGGTGTACCCGAAGACCTGGTTGGCCTGAGCCAGTCCCTGCCCGGGGACGCCG
>Ga0315273_10002262_pt1 | contig 22618 bp, 15 predicted proteins | sample YL17G02_0_MG_FD_205753 | JGI IMG/M metagenome (GOLD analysis project Ga0315273, IMG submission 205753) | Sediment microbial communities from Yellowstone Lake, YNP, Wyoming, USA - YL17G02_0 | ecosystem: Environmental > Aquatic > Freshwater > Lake > Sediment | place: USA: Wyoming | collected...
CGCCACCCACCCTTGAAGTCCGCCCACATGCCGAACGCGAAGAGCTCCAGCATCGCGTGGTAGGGCGCGAGGTCGCCGTTTTTGAGCTAGAGCGAGAGAGGAGAGGGGGAAAGGTGGAGGGTCGGCGCCCGCAGCCCGATCCCATCCCTCAAAAACGCCCTCCCGCCCACCCCTCCTCCCCACCCCACCTCGGCCACCGACGCCTCATCCAGCAGCTCGCCAAAGGCGTACACGCCGGGCGCGGCGGTCGCTTTCTCGACCACATCCGCGGCTGCGCGCCCGCGCGCGTGGCGCGCCAGCGCCAGGAAGGGCTCCAGCTCCGGCGCGGGGGGCATGGGCGGCCGTGGGGCGGGCGGGGCGGGGGGGCCGCGTCGCGCGGCGCGCGGGGAGTGCGCCGGCACTGGCTGGCCAGGTCGCTGCCACTCCGCGGCGCGCCCGCGTCGCGATGCGCCCCCACCACCAGGGCGGGGGCCCGATGCGACTCCCCCCGGGAGGCGGCCTGGCCCCCCCCCGCCCCCCCGCGCCGCCGCCGCCGCGCGCCCGCCGGTCGGCGGCGCCGCCGCCGCTCACCGCGCCGCGCCCGGACACGCCGGTCGACGCCGACGATGGCGACGCCGACCCCGACTTCGACCCCGGCCACGCGCCTTCGTGGGAGACCGCGCGCGCTCGCTACGCCATGGCTGGGCCCGACTACGCCGAGTCGGGCCGCCTCGCCTCCGACTTCGCGTCCCGCGTGCACGACATTCTCGGCGGCGCTGCCCTGCCCATGTTCACTCCCGGCGGGGAGCGGCTGCCGCCCGTGCGTGCGCTCGCGCCGCGGCCGGGGGGCGACGATGCGCTCGAGACGCCGGCGCCGGACGCGAGCGAAGTGCTGACGCTAGTGGAGGATGAAGAGGAGGAGGAGGGAGGTGGTGGGGCCGAGGGCGACGCTGACGCAGACGGCGCCACCTCCGCCTCCTCCTTGACCCTCGACGTCGCGCCCGACGGCGCGCCCTGGGGCGGCGACCACCCGCACGGCCCCGGCGCGGCCGCGCCGGCGGCGGGCGCGGGCGACTGCTGGGCGCCGCCGGCGGGGCCGGCGGGCGCCGACCCTGAGCCCGCGCTCGCTGCGCTGGCGGGCGCGGCGACCGGGGACGAGGTTGCGTTCATTCTGGAAACACTGGGCGATGCCGCCGACCAGCGGCACCTGGCGGCCGCGCTCGCGGCGGCCGCTCGCTGCGCCGCCGCCCCCGCGCCGACCGGCCTCGCGCCCGCGCTCGCCGCCGTCGCCACGCTGGCCGCCGCCGCCGCCAGCGCTTTGCCGCCCGACGCGGCGGCCGGCTGCTTGCGCGCGGCGGCGGCGGCGGCGGCGGCGGCCGGCGAGGGGGCGACACCGCCGCGCCTCGTCCCGGCGCTCGCCGCCGCGCTCGCGTCCTGGCCCCCCTCGTCCCTGTCCGGCCGCGGCGCCGCGCTCGCGCTGTCGGCCTACGCCGCGCTGGGCCCCGGCTCGGCGCCGCCCGGAGCGGCGGCCGCGCTGGCGGCGCGCGCGGCGGCCGACGCGGCGTCGGTCCTCGCGCCGCCGTCCCCCGCCGGCGCGGCCGCCGCCCTGCTCACCGCGTGCGTGCGCCTGGGCGTGTCCCCGGGGAGCGCCTTTGGGGACGCCGCCGCGGCCGCGTGCGAGGGGGCGGGCGCGGGGTCGGCCGCGCCGCTCGCCGCGGCCGCGTGGGCGGCCGCCGCGGCCGGCGCCCCGTCCGCCGCCCTCGTCGCCGCCGCCGACGCCGCCCTGGCGGCCTCCACCGACGACCCCGCCCCCGCCGACATTGGGCGCCTGGCGTGGGCGGCGGGCGCGGCGGGCGCGGCGGCGCCGGCGGCGGCCGCGGCGGCCGCGCGGCTCGACGCGGCGGCGATCGCCGCGCTCGCCCCCGGCGACGCCGCCCGCCTGCTCTGGGGCCTGGCCAAAGCGGGCGCCCTGCCCGAGCGCCTGGCGGCCGAAGCCGCGGCCGGCCTCTGCGCGGGCGGCGCGCTCGCGCGCGCGTCCGCTGCCGAACTCGCCGCGCTCGCCTGGGCCCTCGCCGCCTCGCCGGGGCCGCCCCCCGGGGACGCGCTCCTTCAGGCACTGTGCGACCGGGCGGCGTCGGTCGCGGGCGATTTTGACGCGGCGTCCGGCCCTGCCCTCGTGTGGGCCGTCGCGCGGCTGGGCGGCGCGACGCGCCGCGCGCTCACCGCGCTCGCCCCCGCGCTCGCCACCCTGGCCCCGGCCATGACGCCGCGCGCCATCACCGACACGGTGCGCGCGCTGGCCCGGCTGCGCGCGCGGCCGGCGGGTCTGTTGGCCGCGCTCGCGCGCGCGGCGGCGGCCTCGATCGACGCCTTCGCCTCGGACGACGTGCTCCGCCTCTTGACCGCGTACGCAGCGCTCGGCGTGGCGCCGCCCGCGCTCTTGGCGGCCGCCGACGCGTGGGCGACCGCCCGCCTCGCGTCCCTGCCCGCCGACGGCCTCGCCCCCGCGCTGTGGTCCCTGGCCCGCCTCCGCGCCACCCCCTCCCCCGCCGCCCTGGCCGCCGCCGCCGCCGCGGTGGCGGCCCGGGCGGGCGAGCTGCCGCCGGACGCGCTGGCGCTCGCGTCGTGGGCCCTGGCGCGGCTCGGCGCGCCCGCGGCGCCCGCCGCGGCGGAGCTCGCCGCCCGCCTGGCGGCCGCGCCGTCCACCTTTGCCCCCAAACCCTTGGCCAACGCCATGTGGGCCCTGGCCCGGTGGAGGGCGCCCGACCCGGCCGCGCTGGCGGCCGTCGCGGCCGACGCGGCGCGCCGCGCGCCGGCCCTCGGCCCGCACTGCATCGCCACCGTCCTGTGGGCCTATGCCACGCTCGACGTCAAACCCGGCACCGCGTGCATGGACGCGCTGGCGGGCGCGGCGGTCGCGGCGGCGCCCGAATTCGAGCCGGAAGGCCTGGCTGTCGTGCTGTGGGCCGCCGGCGCGCTCGGCGCCGCCCCCACCCCCCCTCTCGCCCCCGCCCTCATCGACGCTGCCGCTGCGGCCGTCACCCGGTGCGAGCCGCAGCACCTGTCCAACGCGCTGTGGGGCGCGGCGCGGCTCGCGCGCGCGGGCGCGCCGCGGCCGGCCGACGCGGCGCTCGCGACGCTGGCGGCCGGCGTGCGGGCCTGCCTGCCCGCGTGCGGGCCACAGGAGCTCTTCAACGTGGCGTGGGCGGTGGCGGTGCTGGGCGAAGGGGAGAAGAGAGGGAGGGGCGCGCCTCCTCCCGACGCGCCGCCCTCTCTCATGGCCGCCCTCGCGGTCGAAGCCGCTGCGCGCGCCCCCGAGATGTCGCCCCAGGAGCTGGCCAACACGCTGTGGGCGGCGGCCAAGACGGGGCTGGCCGGGGAGCCGGCGGCCACGCTGCTCGGCGCGGCCGCGCGCGAGGCGGCCGCGCGCGGGCGAGGCCTCGCGCCGCGCTACGCGGCCACCCTCCTCTGGGCGTCGCACCGCCTTGGCGGCTTTCGCGCGCCCGCGCTCGCGGCCTTGGCCGACGCCCTGGCCGCGGGCGCGGCGGAGGCGGCGCCGCGGGACTGGGTGATGGCCCTGCCGGCGCTGGCCGCCGCGCGCGCGGCGCCGCCGCGCGCGGCGCTCGCCGCGGCCGACGCCGCCGTCGCGGCCGGCGTGCGCGCCGGCCGCACCTCCCACGCCGAGGCCGCCGCCGTTCTCGTTGCGGCCGCCGACCTGGGCGAGCGCGCAGGGGCGGTGCTGGCCGCGCTCGGCGCCGACGAGGGCGCGGCGCGCGCCGCCGCCGACGCGCTCGCCCCCCGCCCCGCGGTCGCCACCCTCTGGGCCCTGTCCCTCGCCCGCGCCTACTCGCACCCGCTCTACATCGAGCTGTGCGCGCGCGTGCGGCGGCTGCCGCCGGGGTGGCCGCCGCCGGGGGTAGACCTGGAGAGGCTGGGGCAGGCGGCCGCGCTCGCGCTCGCCGACAGCGCCCGCCCCCAGCCCCACCTGCCGCCCGGCGCCCGATCCCGCCTGAAGCGGGCCATGTTTGCGACCGCGCCGCCGGGGCCGCGCGGGCCGGCCGAGCGGTCGGTCGCGGCGGCGCTCGAAAGGGTGGGGGCGCCGGCCGACCCGGGGGCGCGGTCGCCGCGGCTCGCGCTGGATGTGCGGCTGCCGGTCACCCTGCCCGGTGGCAGACTGGCGCTCGAGGTGCTGCGCGACAGCGATCTAACGTCGCCCGCGGGCGGCGACCGCAGCGGTGGAAGCGGCCGCCGCGCGCGCGCCCCCACCGGCGCCGCCCGCGCGCGCGCCCGCCTGCTGGAGGCCGCCGGCTACCGCGTGCTCGCCCTGGACGGCGCGGCGTGGGCCGCGCTGCCGGGCGACGGGGCGCGGGACGAAGCGCTACGCGCGCTGTTGGCGCCGCACCGCGAGGGGGGGGGCGGGGAGGAGGGATGAGTGCTGCTTTGTGGGTGCTGCCCAGTGTATTTGATGTGTCAACTGTGTGCGATTCGATCCCTGCGCTCTCGGCGGCCGCGGGCGGCACGAGAAAAAATCATTCCTTCCGCAGCTCCACCACCCCCTTGAGCGCGTCGGCCAACTCCCCCATCGCCCCCACCGCGTCCTTATAGTCGGCTTCCGGCGCGACGGCGACCGCGTCGACGAGCGTCAGCCCCGGCGCCGCGTCGGCCGCGCGCGCGCGCGGCGGCCCCGGGCCGGGCGCGACCCGGTGCAGCGCGCCCACGCCCACGCGCACGCGCTGGCCGGCGAGGACGAGGGCGTACTCGACGCCCTCGAAGAAGCGGTCGGACGAGGGACGGAAGCCGAGCGCGCAAAAAAAGGCTGGCGCGTCGGCGCCCGCGACCCGGGCGGACGCCACTTGGCGCGCTTGCGCCGGCGCGGCTGCCGCGGCGCGCCCGCGCACCGCGGCGCGCACCGAGCGCGCGGTCCAGGAGGTGGTGGTGGCGTCGTCGGCGAGCGGGGCGCCGCCCCCGCCTTCTCTCTCTTCCTGCGATCCCACGTCCCGGCTCAGGCGCAGCTCGCCTCCCCCTCGATCCCCGGACCCGGGCGGGGGGGGCGGCGGCGCGAGGAGCAGCTCGTGCCGCGCGACGCGCGCGGGCGGGCGGCCGGCCAGCGCCTCCAGGGCGGCGTGCACACGGGGCGCGTCGGCGGCGTCGACCGCACCGGCGAGGCGGACCTCGACGGCGGACGCCATTGGGCGAGAGTGAGAGGGAGGGGGTCGGCCATCGACGCCTGCGCTCCACGCCCGCCACATAGCGCGAGTCGCCCGCCCCGGGGCGGCCCCCGCCGCGACTCACCGGCGTTCCAGGCCCGGCGCCCAATGCAGGCGCCCGCCGACGAACCGCTGGCCGACGCCGTGCTCCCGGCCGACGCCGTGGCCCCCGCGTCCTGGATGGACACGTCGCTGAACCTGGGCGCAAAGGAGTTTGTTCCGGGAGGCGCGGCGCCCGCGCCGGGCGGCGCGCCGGGCGGCGCGCCGGGCGGCGCGCCGGAGCCCGCATCTGGCGCGCTGGCCGGCGCGGCCGCGGCCCCCCCGTTTGTGCCGGGCGTCGCCCCAAGTCGCGCGCCGGTCAACGGCTCGGGCCTGGCGGCGGCGGCGGCCCCGTTCGTGCCCGGAGGCGGTGGCAGCGCCGGCGGCGGCGACGCGGCGACGCCGCACCGCGCGACGCTGCCCGACGGCGACGACTTCCTGGGCATGACCGCGCACTTGCACGCCGACGGCGGCGTGGGTCGCGGGGCGCCGGGCGGCGTTGGGGGATACCGCCCGCCGCGGCTGCCGTACGGAGGCGGGCCGGGGTTGGGGCCGCCGCCGCCCACTGGCCACTATGGAGGTTACGCCGGCTACGGCCGGGGCGCGGCCGTGCCGCCGTACGGCGGCGGCCGGGGCGCGCCGGCCGGCGTGCGCCCTCCTTTCGGCGCGCGCGTCCTCCCGCCCGCTCTCGGCCGCGGCGCGCTCCGCCCGCCCGGCCCCGCCCCCCGCTCCCGCCCCGGCGCCGGCCCCGCGTCGTCCCTGGACCGGGCGCGCATGGCGGCGACGGCGGCGGTGGAGCGCCTGCGCGCCGAGGCCGCGTCGGCGTCGGCGCTCGCGCTCGCCCAGGCGGCCGACGGCGACGGCCTGCCGCCCACGCTGGGGCCCTTTCACTCGCTCTACCCGCTCGAGGATCCAGGGCCGGCGTCCACCACGCCGTCGTCCGCGTTCGGCGTGCCCACCCTCGTCCTGAAAGGCGTGCACGCCGACGACGGCGCGCCGGCCGCGCTGCGCCGCCTCGACCCGCGCGCGGCGCCCCCCACCGCCGACCTGGTCGCGTCCGCCGCGCGCGCGGTGGCGGCGTGGGCGCCCCTGGCGGGCCACCCGCACCTCGCGCCGCCCACGCACGCTTTCGTGGCGTCCGACGTCGGCGGCGCGCCCTCGCTCTGGCTCGCGTCCCCGCTCCTCCCCGGCGCCGTCACCCTGCGCGACGCGCACGCGCCCCGGGGCGCGGGCGGCGGGCCGGGGGCGGCGCCGGCGGGGGAGGACGCGCTGTGGTCGTACCTGGTCCAACTCTGCGCCGCGCTGCGCGCGGCGCACACCGCCGGCCTCGCCCTCCGCCCCGCGTGCCTGGCCCCGTCCAAGGTCCTCCTCATCCCCCCCGCCCGCATCCGGGTGGGCGGCCTGGGCGTGCCCGCGTGCCTCGCCCCGCTCGACGCGCGCGACCCCGCCGCGCTCGCGTCCGCGCAGCGCGCCGACGTCGCGGCCGTCGGCCGCCTCATCCTGGGGCTGGCGTGCGGGGGCGGTCCCCCGACCGTGGAGGCCGCCGCCGCCGCGACGTCGCCCGACCTGGCGTCGCTCGCAGCGGCGCTCGCGGCCGCCGCAGACGGCGGCCGCGTCGCGACCTGGCACGCGCTGGCGGCCGCGCTGGGCGGCCGGCTCCTGAGCGAGCTCGACGGCCGTGCCGCCCTGGTGGACGCCCTGTCGGCGGCCCTCACGCGCGAAGGCACGCACGGGCGCCTCCTCCGCTCGCTCGCCCGCCTGACCGCCGTGACCGAGCGCGACGACGCCGGCGCGGAAGCGGGCGACGCGTACGTCGCCAAACTGTTCCGGGACGCGGTGTTCCACGGCGTGGACGCGGACGGGGCCCCGGCGCTCGACTGGGCGTCGGTAGCGGAATCGCTGTCCAAACTCGACGCCGGCGTGCCCGAGCGCCTGCTCCTCCTCTCCCGGGACGAAGCCTCCATGCTCGTCGTCACGTACGGCGACGTGCGGCGGTGCGTCGAGGGCGCGTGGCGGGATTTGCACGCGCGGGCGGCGGCCGCGGCGCGGGGTGGGGGAGCGGGCTTGTGAGAGTGAAAGAGGTGGGTGCGCGTCGGGGGCGCGGCCCCGTGACGCCGCGTGTGACGCTCGCCGCGGCGCCAACGAGGGAGAGAGAGAGCGCGCGGGGCGGTTGCGCGCGGGCCGCCATTGTTTTTCTCTCTTCCCCGCCTCCCTCGTCAGTGCGCGTGCCGCCAGTCGTCCGAGTAATACCGCAGCCCGGTGTACTTGCAGACAGCGGGGTTGGCGGCCGAGGTGCCGCGGAGGTCGATGTACTCGACCGGGCACCCGAGCGCGGGGTCGTCCGACCCCGTCGACGCGACGACCGCACCGCGCACCTTGATGGGGGGGGCGGCCGCGATCCAGGCCGCGGGCGACTTTGTGTTGCCGCCGAGCGAGGAGTCGGTCTGGAGGGGGAGGAACCAGGGGGTCAGGGCGCGCGCGCGCGCGCGCGCGCGTCGCCCCCCCCCCCCCTCCCCCCCCCCTCTCCCCACCACTCCTCCCCCCCTGACCTGGAGCCACTTGCCCGTGTGGTCGTGGATGCCGTCCCCCAGCCCCAGGGCGGACGCGGACCGCAAGTCCCCCACAAACGCCTGCCCCGGCGCCGTGATGGTGCGCCCGTCGTCCGCGGACGCGGGTGCGGGCGCGCTCGCGGGCGGGCCCCGGTTGGTGGAGGGCGCGGGGGGGGGGGCCGGCGCGCGCGCCGCGAGCGCGCGCGCGGCGGCCGCCGCGGCGGCCGCCGCGGGGCGGCGGCGGGCGGCGGCGGACGCGAGCGCCAGCATGAGGGAGAGCGAGGAGGGGGGGCGGCGCGTGGGGTGTGTGGCGGCCAATCGCGCCGACGCCCTCCGCACTCCGCGCCGACCATGGCCGCCGCCGACGCCGGCGCCGACCTGAACGCGGCCCTGTTTGGGTCGTCCGACGATGAGGACGCCGCGCCGCCGCCGCCGGCCGCGCCCGCTGTCGCGCCGCCGGCCGAGCCGCGCGCCGCCTCCCCCCCCCCGGGGGCCGCCGCTCCCCAGATGCACCTCGCCGCGCCCCTGGTCCCCTCCATGTCCCGCCCCGGGGACCGGCGCCTCCTGCGCCTGACCAAGCTGCCCGCGGTGGACGCGACGCCGTACGATGCGGCGACGTTCGCGCCCCCGCCGCCCGCCGACGAGTCGGCCGCGGCCGCCGTGGAAGCCGCGGTGCGCGCGGTGACGACGGCGCGGTGCCGCAAAGGGGCGGGCGGCGGGTGGGAGTCCAACGCCCGAATGGTGACCTGGTCCGACGGCTCGTCCCACCTGTTCGTCGGCGCCGACGCCTTTACGGTCGCGGACGCCCCCCTCTCCGGCCCCGGAGGCCGCGCCTACGTCGCGGCGCGGCACGCGGAAGTGGTCCAAGTCGTGGGCGCGCTCCCCGCGCGCCTGTCGCTCGCGCCCGCGACGCTCGCGTCGGCCGCGCACCGCGGCCTCGCCGCCGCCCTCGACGCCCGCCACGCGCGCGCGAGCAGGGTGCGCGTCGCGGCCATGCCCCTCGAAGCCCCCGCCGCGGCGCACGCGAGGCTGGTGGCGGATGAAGAAGCGCGCAACAAGGCCGTGTCGGGGCTCGGCCGCCGGCAGCGCGCCGCGCGCGCCAAGGGCGCGGGGCCGCGGCAGACGCGATACGAACGGTTGACGGAGGCCTACCTGGAGGCGGGGGACGACGTGGACGAGGAGGAGGACGAGGGAGAGGGCGCGACGGCGGGCGAGCGCGCGCGCGCCGCGCTCGCGCGGCGGCCCGCGGCCGCGGGCGGCGCCGACCGGCTGACAGCCGCCCAGCGGGACGACGAGGACGACGACATGGACGGCTTCATCGCGGACGAGGAGGAGGAGGGCGGGGAGGAGGGCGGGGAGGAGGAGGCCGAGGCGTCGTCGGGCGGCGACGACGGCAGAGAAGAGCCGGACGAGGCGCCGCCCGCCCGGGCGCCCGCCGACAAAAAGAGGCGCGTCCTGTCGGACAGCGATTGAGGGAGGGGAGGCTGTTTTGGGGTGGTGGCGGGGTGTGCAGCGCGCGCGCACTGTCTGGGTCGTCGCCACATCTCTCGCTGCTCGCATGCGCCTCGGCCCGCGCTCGCCCACGCTCGCGGCGCGCCCGCGCCCCGTGCGCGCCGCGCCGGCCGCCCGGCGCGCGCGGCCGGCGCGCGCGGCGGCGACCCCGCCGCGCCCGCTCGCCACCCGGACACCGCCTCCGCCCCCGCCGCCCGCCCCTGGCGTCGGCACCGCGCGCGGCGGGCGCGGCACTTTCGCCCTGCTAGCCATCAACTGCGCCGTCTTCGCCCTGGTCAAGTCTGGTGCGGCTCCCGGCGCCGCCGCGGCGCTCGCGCTCAACCACGCGCGCCCGCGCTGGTTTCAACTCGTCACGTCGGCGTTCGTGCACTTGGACTATGCCCATTTATCGTCCAACCTGCTGTCGCTGCTCGTGGCGGGCAAAATGGTCGAAGACGGGGAAGGCCCTTGGGGCGTCGCCGCCGCGTATCTCGTCACGGCCGCGTGCGCGTCCGCCGCCGCGCTCGCCTTTCTCCCGCGCGCGTCCGTGTCCGTCGGCGCGTCCGGCGCGTGCTTTGGGCTCGCGGCGGTCGCGGTCCTGACCCGCCTCTCGTTCGACCCCCAGCGCCTGCTTGAAGGCGCCATCCTGGGCCAATTTGTCGCGCGCACCGTGCTGGACGAAGGGCGCGCCCAGCTCGCCGGCGGCGCGCTGACCGCAGGCGGCGCCGCGGTGAGCCACGTCGCGCACCTCGCGGGCGCGGCCGCGGGCGTGCTCGTCGTCCTGCTCCTGGCCCGCCTGCCGAGCGAGTGAGGAGGGGGGTGGGAGAGACGGGGGGGCGTCCGCCTGTAGAGACGGGACGAGAGTGTGTTGCACCGCCCCGCCCCGCCCCCGCCCGTCAACCCTGTCCCCGCGCCCGCGGCAACGCCGCCGCCGTCGCGGTCGCGGACCCGCCCCCTCCGCCGCCGCCCGCCAGCGCGGCCGCGAGCTGTCCCAGGGCGGCGGCCGCGGTCGCCGCGGCGGCGGCGGTCCCCGGGGCGGGGCCGCCGCCCGCGGCCGCGGAAGCCAGGCCCGACCCGGCCAGGGCGGCGGCGAGCTGCTGCATGGCTTCCGCGGGGGGGGCGGGGGGGGGCGGGGGGGGGGAGAGTGCGCCGTCGCAGGCGGAGCCCGCGTCGGAGTCGGGCCCGTCGCCCGGCCGGGTCGGCGAGAGCACGCCGCCGCCGCCGCCGTCAGAGGGTCCACCATCCAGGTCGCTGGGCACGGCGACACCCGCGCGCGCGCACAGGTCGCGCAGTCCCCGCGCCGCCACCTCGGCGTCGCGCAGCGCCGCCGCCAGCCGCCCGTTGACCGCGTGGTGCTCCGCGTTCTTGCGCTTGAGCGCGTCTTTGACGCGCGAGAAATCGTCGCGGTCGACCGCCCACGACTGCTTCAACCGGTCTTTCGCGTCGGCAAACTCGGCGCGCTCCGCGTCGCGCAGCGCCCGCTGGCGGGCGACTTCCCGCTCCAGGCGCTCGTTTTCGGCGTTGAGGCGGGCGACCTCGCGCTTGAGCTTGTCTGGGGGGGGGTCGTCGGCGCCGGCGGCAGAGGCGCCGCCGCCGCGCGACGCTCTCGGCGGTGGCGGCGGCGCCGCGGCGGCCGCGGCTTGCTGCTGCTGCACGGCCGCGATAGCGTGCGACTGCTGGGCGGCGGCGGCGGCGGCGGCGGCCGCGGCGGCGACGGCGGCCGCGGCGGGGCCCGCGCCGCCGCCGTACGCCGCGAGCCGGGCCGCCGCCGCGCCCGGCGCCAGGTCCGCGGCGGCGGCCGCCATGTGGGCGTCGTGCACCGCCATGGCGGTCAGGTCGTCGGGGGCGGCAAACGGGTCGGGCGGGGGGGGGTAGGGGTCGGGGGGGGCGCCAAACGGCGGCGGCGCGCTGTACAGCGCCGCGCGCGCCGCCGCGGCCGCCGCCGCGGCGGCCGCCTGCGCGCTGGCCAGCGTCGCGGGCGGCGGTGTGCCGCCCAGGGGCGGGCCAGCGTCCAGCAGCAGGGACGCGAGGTTGGCGGCCGACGCCGACCGCGAGCCGTGCCCCGACCCCGCGGCCGCCGCGGGCGCCGCCGCGGGCTCGCCGCCCTCCAGCAACCGCTGCAGCATGGCACCGTCGCCCGCGGCCGCGGCAGCGACTGCGAGGTCGGCCGCGGTGTGCGGGAGGGGGGTGGGGCTCAGGGCGTCCGCGAAATCGGCGGCCGCCTGCGCCGCGCCAAAGCGCGCGGCCGCCGCCGCGGCCTCGGCCCCCGCCGCGCTCGCGGCCTGCGTGGCGGCCATGGCGCGCGCTTCCAGGACGAGCGCGGTCATGGCGGCGTCGGGGGCGGGGGGCCCGCCGGCAAAGGCGGCGGCGTCGCGGTCGGCCGCCGCGCCGCGCGCGAGCGCGCCCGCGGCGGCCGCCAGGCCGGCCGTCGCGGCCGCGTCCCGGCGCGCGTCGTCCAGGCCGGAGCCGGCCGAGGGGGGGCGGTCGCCGTGGGTAAAGGCGTCGTGGGCAGAGGGCGGGCGCGGCGGCGGCGGAGGGGGCGGGCCGCCCCCTCCAAACGCGAGGCCGCCGTCGTAGGGGGGTGACCCGAGTCTCGCAAGCACGCCCCCGTCGCTGGGCGGCGTGGCGGGGTGGTGGCAGCCGCCGTCGGACCTGGCGGTGGCGACAGGGCAAGTGTCGGGGGCGGGCGCGCGGTCGGGCGCCCTCTCCGCCGCTCCGGGCCGGGCGTGCAGGCCGCGCTGCGCCCGCTTCCGCGCGCACCCGTTGCCGTTGTGCATCGCTGCGCCGCCGCCGGCGAATGCGGCGCCGCCGCGGCCGCGGCGCGGGGGCCGCGCCGCAGAAGGCGGGCCGAGCGCGATGCACGTGAAAGCGGGAGCGTCTTGGGGCCGGCGGTGGCCAACCGCGGCGCAGAGTGACGCACCGGTGCCACACCCCGGCGCCGATGGCCGACGCTCTGGCCTGGCTCGGCCTCGCCGGCCTGCGCTGGGGCCCGCCCGACGACGCCGCCTGTAATGCGTTGCTGCGGTCCGCGGGCGGCGTCAACCACGGGAGCGTGGCGACGCCCGGCGCGGTTGGGGAGAAGGGGCCGCCCGGCTTTGTTTCCGATTATTATGCCGCCCGCGTCGGCTCTGGCGCGCGCGACTATGACGCCGCCGTCGCCGCGGTGAGGGCGTGGGCGCACGCCGACGCGCTGCCCTGGGTGCGCACAAACCGCGTCGGCCAGCGTCGCGGCGCGCGCGCCGTCATCGCCGCCGCCGCCCTCGGCCCGGTCGGCCCTGTGCCGCTGTGGTCGGCCAACCCGTTGGCGGTCACGGCCGCGGGCGCGGCGCGCGGGGCGCCCGCGTTTGCCCGCGGCGCTCCGCGCGTGAGCGCGCGGCCGCCGCGCGACGCCCCCGGCCGTACCTACGCCGTCACCCTGACCACCCTCGCCCCGCACACCCTGGCCGGCGCGGAAACGTTTGCCGTGCACGAGGTGGCGGGGACGGGCGAGGTGTGGTACGCGGTGGCGTCGTTCTCGCGCCCCGCGACGCTCGTCTCCCTCCTCACCTACCCCCTCGTGCGCGGCCTGCAGGCCGCGTTCCGGGCGGGGTCGGCGGCCGCGGTCGAGGCGGAGGTGGGGAAGAGGAGGCAGGAGAGGGGAGGCAGGTGAGAGAGTTTTTTTTTGTTTTTTTTGGGGGGTCGGGACTTGTCACACGTTTGTGGGCGGTTTGGGGGAGGACGCATTGTGTTTGGGGTGTCGTGGGGAATGGGTGGTGGTGGCAAGCAGGGGCGGGGCAGCAGGCGGAGGGCGGCGCGCGCGCCACCCCCCCCCTCCTCCCCTCCTCACACCGCCGCCGCCGGCGGCCCGTACCGCTCCAGGTCGAACGTGAGCGTCGCCGACGCGCCCGACGCGCCGTCGCGGCACACGCCCACCAGGGTGTCGGCGTGGTGGTAGAACCCGTCTTTGAGCGAAATCACGACCGCCTGCAGCGGCTGGGCCGCCCCCGGCCGCGTGCGCGCGCGCACGTAGGCCGCCACCCGCGCCACGTTGGCGGCGTCCAGGGCGGCGTCCACCTCGTCGAGCACGAAAAAGGGCGACGCGCGGAACGAGTGGACCGCGAACAGGAGCGCGAGCGCGGACAGGGTGCGCTCGCCGCCCGACAGCGCGTCCATGTCGCGGTACCGCTTGGCGGGCGGCATGGCGGTGAACTTGACGCCGCCGGCAAAGGGCTCGTCCGCGTTGTCGAGCGAGAGGTGGGCCGAGCCGCCGGTCGGGTGCGCGTCGGACCGGGTGAGGTCTTTAAACACGTCGTCGACAGAGGCCGCCGCGTGCTCAAACGCCGCCATGAAGAGGGCGTGGCGGCGGGCGCGCAGGCGGGCGTAGGCGTCGGCGGCCGCGCGCGCGGCGCCGCGCGCGGCGTCGACCTCGTCGGCCTGGTCGCGCTCGCGCGCTTTCACGGCTTCGTACTGGTCGAGAGCCTTGAGGTTGGGCGCGCCGCGGGCCAGGGAGGCGGCGCGGGCGTCGATATCGGCGCGCAGGTCGGCCGCGACGCGGGCCGCGTCGCGCGGGGAGGAGGCGGCGGCGGCGGCGAGGTGGCGCGGGAGGCGCGAGAAATCGTACGCCGCCGCGGGCCCCGCGCCGGGAGTCGGTGGGTCGGCCAGGCGAGGCAGGTCGACCTGGTCGAGGGACGCGGCCTCGATCGTCGCGACCGCGACGCCGTCGGCGCGCTCGGCGTCGGCGTCGGCCACCGCGATCGCGCCCTTGACCTCGCCCGCCGCCGCCGCCGCCGCCGACGCCGCGCGGCGCTTGTCGCGAGCCACGGCTTCCGCCGCTTCCGCCGCCGCGCGCAGGTCGGCCGCTTTGGCGACGTCGCCCGCGACGTCGGCCTCGGCCGCGTGCGACGCGGCCGCCGCTGCGTCGGCCGCCGCCTCGAGCTCCGCCCGGCGCGCGCGCGCGGCTGCCAGGTCGGCCTGGGCCGTGTCCAGCGGCGCTTCCAGGTCGCGGCGCGCCTCGTACGAGAGCTGGTGCCGGATCTTGGCGGCCTGCGCTTGGAGGCGGCCGCGCGTAGCCGTCGCCGCGCTCGCGCGCGCCGTCACCGCCTCCATCGCCTCGCGCACGTTGGGCACGCCCACTCGCTTGGAAAAGGCGGAGAAGACGCGGTCCTCGATCTCGTTGATGCGGGCGGTGACGTCGGCGAGCTGGGCGTCGGCGGCGTCGAGCGCGGCGCGCAGCGCGGGCTCGTCGGCCGCAGACCGCGCGCGCTCGCGCTCGAGCGCGGCCGCTGCGCGGCCGGCCTCTTTCGCCTTGGCGGCCGAGGCTTGGACGTCGGCCGCCTTGAGCGCCACCTCGTGCTCCAGCCCCGCGACGTCGGCCTTGAGCGCGTCGGCCGCGGCCGCCGCGTCGCGCGCGCGCGGCAGCGCCGCGAGCGCCTCGCCCAGCGCCGCCCGCTCCGCCTTGAGCTCGCCCAGCGCCCGGTCGTCCCAGCGCGCGGCGCGCGACTCCATGGACGCGGTCACGCCGCCGGTGATGAGGCCAGCGCGGGAGATCATCGTGCCGTCGAGCGCGACGACCTTGTGCCGCTCCGGCCCCGCAAACGCGAGCGCGCGCGCCTCGTCGACGCTGTCACACACCAGGGTGTCGCCGCACACGGCGCGCACGGCGCGCTCGACGCCGGGCTCGTACGTGAGCAGGTCGAGCGCGAGCTTGGCCGACCCCCCCAGCGCGCGCAGGCGCTCGTTGACCGGCTTGGCGCGCACGGTGTCGACCGGGATGAAGGTGAGGGGGGGGAGGCGGGCCGACTTGAGGTAGGCGATGCACTCTTTCGCCGTCGCTTCCGAGTCGACGACGACCGAGTCCATGTCTTTGCCGAGCACGACGGCCAGCGCGAGGTGGTGCCGCCGCTGCGCGGCCGTCGCCAGGTCGGTCACCCGCCCGCGCACGCCGGGGAGGAGGGTGGCCATGTGGGCGACGGCGTCGGCGACGCGGCGGTCGCGCTCGGTCTCGCGGCGCTCGGCGCGCGCGTCGCGCAGCGACTCCTCGACCGCCGCCAGGCGGGCCTCTGCGTCGTCCCGCTTGGCGGTCGCGCGGCGCGCGTCCTCGACGGCGGCGGCGGCGGCGGCGCGCTTGGCGTCCAGGTCGGCGCGCGCGGTGCGGGCGGCGGCCGCCGCGTCCCCCCCGCGCGCCTCGGCCGCCGCCGCGTCCGCCTCGTGCGCCGCCCGCTGCTCGTCGATGCGGGCCAGCTTGGCCTGCAGCGCGTCCAGCGCGGCGGCGTGCGCGCGGCGCTCGCCGCGCGCGCGGTCGGCCGTCGTGCGCAGCTTGTCGGTCGCCGCGCGCGCGCGCGCCTGGTGCCCGAAAAACTCGTCCTGCGTCGCCGCGTCGAAGCCGAGGCCGGCGTCGACGCCCGCGTCCGCGTCGGCAGCGGCGGCCGCGACGGCGTCGTCGGTTTGGGCCAGGGAAGCGGTGAGCCGCGCGACGGCCGCGCGCTGCTCGCCGAGGGCTTTGGCCGCCGACGCGGCCGCCGCCTCCAGCTCGGCCTCGCGCCGCGCCAGGCGGGACGCCTCCTCCCGCTTGCGCAGGGCGTCGGGGTGCGCGCGCTCCAGCGCGGCGCGGCGCGCGTTGACGCCGCGCTCGACCGTCATCCGCTCGCGGTGCGCCGCGGCCGCCTCGCGCCTCGCGGCGTCGGCATCGGCGTCGGCGGCAGCCTTCTCCGCCTCGACGTCGGCCAGGCGGGCGCGCGCCGTCGCCCCCGCCTCGCGCGCCGCGCGCGCCGCGCGGTTGGCCCCCGCGAGCGCGAGCAGCGCGTGCGTCGCCTTGAGCTCGTCCACCTCGGCCCGCAGACGCAGGTACTTTTCCGCCTCCTCCTTTTGGTCCTTCTTCTGGCGGCGCTCCGCCGCGGTCGCCCGCTTTTTGGAAAACGCGACCGCCGCCGCCTCCTCCGCCGCCGCCTTGGCCGCCTCCGCCGCCTCGTACGCCGCCTTGAGCGCGCCCGACCCCGACACCACCTCAAACATGTCGGTGAGCCCGGTCGGCGACATGGAGGCGACCGCCTCGATGTCGCCTTGAAAGACGAGGAAGTTGCGCGCGCGCACGAGGATGCCGTGCGCCTTGAGCTTGGCGTCGTACGCGTCCCACGTCACCGTGCGCCCGTCCAGGGTGTAGTGCGAGGTGGCGGGGCCGGTCGGCGGCGCGACGACGACGCGGCCAAAGCGGACGTCGTCGCCGGCCTCGGGGCGGAAGACGAGCTCCACCGCCGCCCGCGTCGGCGCCGCCCCGCCGCTCTCCTTGGCCCCCGTGTGCACCAGGTCGCGCAGCGCGCCGCGCAGCTGGCGCGCGCGCACGCCGAGGACGAACGACGCGGCGTCCATGAGGTTGGACTTGCCGGACCCGTTGGGGCCGACGACCGCGGTGAAGCCGGCAAAGGGGCCGATGGTCTGGCGGCCGCCGTAGGATTTAAAGTCCTCGACCTGGGGGGGAGGGGAGGGGGGAGGGGGTTGGTCTGCGAAGCGCGCGCGTCGCGCGGCCCTCCCTTTCCGGGGGGCGCCTCGGCGCCCCGGATGGCGAGCGCGAGTGCGTCCAAGGCGTGTGACAGGGGTGCCGGCCGAGGCCGCGTCGCGCCCGGCCGCGGAATGGGGCGCGCGATGGCGGGAGGCCCGCCGCGCGCCCGCCCCGCCGCCCGCCCGCCCTCCCTCTCTCCTCACCTCCAGCTGCACGATGCGGCCGCCCACAAAGTCGCCCGCGGGCACGGGGTCGGGCGCGGCGCGCGCGAGCGCGGCGTCGCCCTCCATCGCGCCGCGGGCCGGGGCAGGCGGGCGCGGGGCGGCGGGGGGGGTGGTACCGGGCGGAAGAAGCTTCCGGCCGGCGCGGGGGGAAGGCGCGCGGGCGCCGGGAGTGGGTGGCGCCGGCGCGCGGCCCGGCCGCAGTCAAAACGAAAACGGCGAGCGCCGCGTTTACACCCGCCGCCCCCCTCATTCACGCCCTGCTCACACCGCGCCATAGTAGGCGTCGTCCTCACCAACCCCACCGGCGGGCGCCTCCCCTCCCGCCCCCCCCCCGTCCCCCCACCCCCCCGCGCTCGCGCGCTCGGCCTCGACCGCGAGCGACACGCGCACGAAGGCGCGCCGGTCGGCGGCGGGGTAGTCGGCGATCCACAGGCCGGCGCCGGGGAGGTAGACCTCGCGGAGGGCGCGGAAGCGGGCGAACCCGTCGGCGGTCGCGACGGCGAGCAGTTCGGCGGCTTCCCCGACCGCGACGCGGTCGTAGTCGCGCTCGTACGGCACGCACACCTCGCACGTGGCGCCAGAATCGTCGCCCACGATCAGGGTGAGGGTGGGCGCCCCCGGCCCGGCGCCGGGGCGCGGCGGCCGCGCGTTGGCCACCCCGGCCGCCAGCACGCGCGCGCGCCACAGCCCTATCGCCGACCCGGACGCGCGCACGCGCCGGTTGCGGGCGGCGGCGGCGAGGAGGGGGTACCAGAGGGGGCCGGTGAGCGCGCCCGCGGCGGCGGCGGGGGCGGCTTTGGCGGTGGCAAGAGTCACCAGCAGGCACAGCCCCACCCGCTGCAGCACGGTCGCGCCGTCCGCGTTGAAGTAGGCGACTTGGGAGGGGGCGGGCGCGGCGGGGAGCAGGGCGTTGACCTCGGCGGGGGTGAGCGGCTCGATGTCCGGGCGCGCGCGCGGAGTGTCGTCGTCTCCGCCCTCGCCCTCTCCGCCCCACGCGACCTCGTTCTCGGGGCCGTACCCGTCGTCGTCCAGGGCGGCCTCGGTCGTCGCCGCGCGGTCGGCGGCCGCGGTCCAGCGCGCGCGCGGCGCGTCGCCGTCGCGCGGCTCCCCCGCGCCCCGACCCGCTGCGCCCCAGTCGGCCTCCACCGCGGCGCGCGCGGCGGCATAGGGGTCGTCGGCCGGGTCGAAGGCGGCGCCGGGAGGCGGCGCCCGCCGGCGCGGCGGCGGGCGCCGCGCACGGGGGGGTGCCCTCGGTGCCCGCGGCCCGGCCTCGCCGCCGGGCCAGCCAGAGGCAGCGCCAGTGTCGCCCCAGCCGTCGGCACCAGCGTCGGGCGGGAGCCAGGCCCACGGGTCGTCGCCGCCGCCCCTCCCGGAGGTCGACGGCCCGCGGTCGCCGCCGTCGGCGCGGTCGGTCGGCATCGCGGTGGCGGTCATCGGGGCGGGCGGCGCGACCGAGGCGCGCTTGCGGGGGCCCGCCGCGGGCGTCCAGCGGTAGGCGGCGCATGCGTGCCGCCGCGCGCGCGCCCACCGCGGCCGGGCGCCGGCGGGCGTGGCAGTTGGCCGAAGCCGCATGGAATGGAGTCGACTGCGGGCGCTGGTGGAAGAAAGGCTCCCCTGGGGCGGCGCCGCGGCGCGGCAGAGTGCGACGGCGCGCTGGCTGCGGCCACAGTTGCTCGGCCGCGGCGCCCACCATGGCGCCACCCCGCGGCGAGCGTAAGGTGAGCTTTGGCGACGCGACTAGGGCCCACGCGTGCCTAACGGAGGCTCGGGCGGGCGCCGATTCCGGCGCTGCGGCGGCCGACGCCCCCCCTCCCCCCCCAGTCGCCCTACATAGGCCGCACCGCGGACCCCGACTCCATCTTGTACCCGCAGTACACGTCCGTGGACGACGTGCTGCTGCCGGGGGCTGCTGAGGGCGAGGCGGCGGCGGCGCCCGCGCCGGCTGCGGACGAAACGCCCGCGCCCGAGGCCGTGGCGCCGGCTGCAGCCGCGGTCGTGGCCACGGTCGACGCTGACGCGGGAGGGTCGGGCGCGGCAGCCCCGGCCCCCAAGAAGAAGCGGCGCAAGGAGAAAACGAAGGCCGCGCCGTCCGGCCCCGGCAACGCCGAGGAGGCGGCCCGCATTCGCCAAGCACTGGGCATCGTGCCGGTGGCGGCGGTTGAGGTGGCGGCGGCGGCGGCGGCGGCGGCAGCCGAGCCCGCGGCGCCCGCGCCGACCTCCACCTTTGCCTTTGGTTTCGACGTCGCCGCCGCCGGGGCGCCGCCTCCTCCTCCCGCGACCGAAGACGCCGCGCCCGCCGCCGCCGGCGCCGCCCCCCTCCCCCTCCCCCCTCCCCCCACCCGCCGCGAGCGGCGCCCGCGCGGCGGCCGCTCCGCCGCGGCCGGCGACCCCCTCGCCCGCCGCGTCTTTGTGGGCGGCATGCCCTTCAGCTACGAGGAAGACGACGTGCGTGCGTATTGGGAGTGGTGCGGCGAGGTGGCGTCACTCGACGTCATGCGCTTTCCCGACACGGGCCGCTTTCGCGGCATCGCGTTTGTCTCGTTCGCCACCGACGACGGCTACCGCGCCGCGCTCGAGTGCGACGGCACCACGCTGGACGGCGTGCGCGTCAAGGTGGAGCCGTGCAAGGCGCCCAAGCGCGGGGTAGGGTGTGGTGGTGGCGCGCCCTCTTCCACTGCGCCCGCCGGCCCTGCCCCCAAGACCGCGGGCTACAACGTGGGCTACGTCGGCAACGTCGCGTTCGAGGCGTCCGCCGACGACCTGGGCGCCCTCTTTGCGGCCGACGGCCGCGCCCCCCCTACTCTGGTCCGCCTGCACACCGACAAGCTGACCGGCCGCTCCAAGGGCTACGCCCACGTCCATTTCGCGACTGAGGCCGACCTGGATGCCGCGGTGGCGGGCGTGGATGGCGCCGACCTGATGGGGCGCGGCGTCCGCGTCGGCTACGCGCAGCCGAAGAAAGGGGACGCCGCGCCCGGGGCTGTGCGGGTCGAGGGCGCGGCGGTCGTGGCCGAGGACTGATTTGGGGGTGGTGGCCGAGTGCGCTCGTTGCAGCAAGTGTGTGCGGTTTGGTGGTGTGGTGGTGGGCGCGGCGCGGTCACTCTTTCTCTCCTCCTTTCTCTCCTTCTCCCTCCTCCTCCCCCGCCTCGCCATACTCGGCGTCCGGGACGCGGCTCAGCCGAAACAGGCCGACGCCCGGCCCGTCGGCGCGCGCCGCGCCAAACGACGCGGCGTCGACCTGCGCGACCCCGAACGCGCGCCGCAGCGCGGGCCAAAAGGCGGCGTGCGCGGATTCCGACCGTTTGTAGTAGGCGAGCAGGACGACCGAGGCGGCGTCGGACACGGACCGCAGCGCGGAGACCAGGGGGGGGACAGAGGAGGCTAGATAGACCGCGTCCGCCACGAGCACGAGGTCGTAGCGCCGCGCGAGGCGGCCGTTGGCGGTCGCGGCGGCGGCGTCGGCCCAGTCGAGCTCGAGGACGCGCAGGCGGACGGGGTGAGGGGCGGCGGGGTCGCCGCCGGCCGCGGCGACCGCCGCCGAAGCTTTCGGCGCGCCCGCGCCCGCCTCCGCATCCTCCACCACCGACCTCGGCGGCGGCGGCGGCGCCGGCGCGAGCCGGGCGTGCGCGTCGGCCTCGCCCGCGACCGCCGCGACCACGCTCGCGGGCAGGCCCCAGTCGCTCAGCGCCACGGGCGCGGGCTCGCTGCCACCGTCCTCCACCACCAGTTCAGCCCCGGGCGGCAGGTTGGACGCCGCGTTGGCCGCGAGGCCGGGAACGCACTCGGCGACGTCCGTGGCGACCACCTCCCGCACCGCCCCCGTCGCCGCGCCCACCGCGGCCGCCACCAGGGAGGGGAGCCCGGTCACACCCGCGCCCAGCTCGATGGCGGTGGCGGCGGGGGGGAGGCCGAGCGCGGCAAAGGCGGGCGAGCTACAGAGAGAAAAGGAGGGGGGGGGGGGGGGCGGCCCGCGGCGGCCCGGGCGGGGGCCGCATTGGGCCCGGGCCCCCCCCCCCCCCCCCGCCGGGCGGGGGGGGGGGGGGGGGGGGGGGGGGGCGCCCGCCCCTCGCGGCGGGCCGCCCCGGCCCGCCCGGGGGGGGGGGGGGGGGGGGCCGGCACGCGGCGGCCGCGTCGGGCGCCGCATTGGGCCCTGGCGCCCGCCTCCACCACGCCGCCCGCACCCATCGAACTCCACCTCTCCCCCTCCTCTCACCCGATATAGCGCGCCAGCAACACCCCCCCTTCCCAGACCGACCCCCCGATCGAGTCGCCCCACTCCTCGTGCACCGAAACGGCCACGCCCCCAAAGTCAAAGGGGCGGGTCCACAGGGGCGGGGCGTCGTCGTCGTCCCAGGCGGGGGGCATGGTGGGTGGAGGAGTGCAGGGTGTTGCACTAGGGGTTTCGCCGCCGTCGCTCTCCTCGCTCTCCTCTCTCAGCTGGCCGCCCCAAACCGCTTGAGCGCGATGGCGGGCGCGGCAATCGCGACGGGTGGCGGCCGGCCGCCTCCCACGGCCGCACCTAAACGCCCGCGCGCGGCCGGCGCGAGCGCGGCGAGCGCGCCGCGCACCGCGCCGCCGCCGGCGCCGCCCGTGGCCAGCTGCAGCACGCGGCCGGCGGCGGCGGCGAGCGCGGGGGTCGAGGAGGACGCGGCGACGCAGGCGAGGGCGGCCAGGGCGGTGGCGGCCGCCGCTCGCTCGGGGTTGTCGCGCGCGCCGCGCACAGCCAACAGGGCCAGCTTGAGCGCGTCCGCGGCAGCTCTCAGCTCACACTCGGTCGCGCCCGCGCCCGCGTCGGCTGCGGCGCGGAGAGCGGCCGCGGCGGCGGGCGCGGCGGCGGCAGCGAAACGCGGCGCGCAGTCTGCGTCGGCGGCCGCCGCGCGCACGGCGGCGGCCAGCGCGTCAGCGGTGGGTGCGGCAGCCAGACCGCTCAGGCCGGCGGCGCGGGTGCGGGGGTCGGCGAGCAGGGCGGCTAGGGCGGCAGGCGAGCGCGCAGCGGCGGCGGCAGCGGCGGCGGCCGCCGCGCACGCGACCTCGGCGCCGCCCACGTCGCTCGACGCCGCCAGCAGGGCCACGGCTCCCACAGGGTCGCTGGACAGCGCGCTCACGGCGGCTCGGGCGAGACCGGGGGCGGCCGCCGGCGCGCGCGCGGCGAGCGCAGCCGCCGCGGAGGCCGCCGCGCGGCCGCCGCCCGCAGCGACCAGGGCGGCGGCGGCGCGGGCCAGGGCCGGGATTGAGGCGTCCAGGTCGGCGTCGGACGCGCTGGCAACGACGGCGCCCAGCGTGGCGGCCGCGGCGGCGCACGCAGACGCGCCGCCGCTGATCGCGGCCGCGGCCTGGGCGATTTCGGCGGCCAGCGCCAGCGCCGCCGGGCACCCGGTGCTTGCGCACCGCACCGCGACCGCGGCCGCCGCCAGGCGGCCGGCGGCGCCGTCGGTGGGCGGCGCGCCGTCGGCGTCGGCGTCGGCGTCGTCGCCGCCCCCTCCACTCTCGTGCCGCCCGGCCGCCACCAGGCGTCCGCACGCGAGCAGCAGCGCCCCATCCCCCTGCCGCGCCCCCACTGCGAGCGCGAGCGCGGCCAGGGCGGGGGCGGCGGCGCGGCCGGCGTCGGCGCGCAGGCCCGCGTGCGCGGTCGCGAGCGGCACGCCCCACAGCTCG
>Ga0315273_10002264_pt1 | contig 22612 bp, 21 predicted proteins | sample YL17G02_0_MG_FD_205753 | JGI IMG/M metagenome (GOLD analysis project Ga0315273, IMG submission 205753) | Sediment microbial communities from Yellowstone Lake, YNP, Wyoming, USA - YL17G02_0 | ecosystem: Environmental > Aquatic > Freshwater > Lake > Sediment | place: USA: Wyoming | collected...
GGGGGGCGGCGCGGGCCGGCGCCGGGGGGGGGGCGGGGGCAAGGTCGACCGCAGGGGGGGTGGGGTCGGGGGGGGCGGCAACGTCGACCGCAGCGGGGTGACCGGACCGGCGGGCGGGGGCGGCGGTGGAGGGACCGCCGCCCCCGGGGCCGGCTTGGCCACCCGGCCACGGGCGGCGAGGCGGACGAGACGAGCGTCGACGTCGGGGCTCGGGCGGTCGGTCATCAGTCCTCGCCTCCCTCCGACTCGTGGTCCTCGCCACCAGTGTCGCGGACGACGGGGGTGGTGTTCCGGTCGGGCGTCGAAGCGGTCGAGCCGGCGGCGGTCGCCGTGTCGGACCCAGGGGCGGCGACGGGGTTGCCGTACTGGTCGACGTACTGGGTGACCCCGGCGGGGGTGGCCGACGTGGTGCCGTGGTCGATGGTCACAGCGGCGGCGCTCAGGCCGGCGATCACGGTCAGACCGAGAGCGGCGAAGGCGGTGAAGGCGGTGGAACGGGGCATGGGGATGCTCCTTGCGTCGAGGGTCGGTCCCTGAGGACCTGCGCTCAGGATGCACCCCGGCACCTTTGACCAACCTGAAGCCGCCTGAAGCCGGTTTCAGGAAGGGACCTTCGGCGGTGGCATCCTGGCCCCGGTTGGAGATACTCGCGGGCATGGCAGCCAGCGACATCCGGCGGATCACCATCCACGGGCACGAGGTCGTCTATCGAGACGTGGGCGAGGGCCCGGTCCTCCTGCTCCTCCACGGCATCGCCGGCAGCTCCCGGGCCTGGCGCGAGATCATGCCGGCGTTGGCCGGCGACTACCGCATGATCGCCCCCGACCTGCTCGGCCACGGCGAGTCGGCCAAGCCTCTGGGCGACTACTCACTGGGGGCGTTCGCCAGCGGCCTGCGGGACTTCCTGGGGGTCCTCGGCGTCGAGCGGGCCACCCTGGTCGGCCAGTCGTTCGGCGGCGGCGTCGCCATGCAGCTGGCCTATCAGCACCCCGAGGTCTGCGAGCGGTTGGTCCTGGTCGACAGCGGAGGGCTGGGCCGGGAGGTCAGCCCGATCCTGCGGGCCGTGACCCTGCCCCTGGCCGAGTACGTGCTGCCCGTGGTCTTCCCGGCCTTCGTACGCGACCAGGGAGACGCCGTCAGCCGCTTCCTCCAGCGCCGCGGCATCCGCTCCGGCCGGGCCGCCGAGATGTGGCTGGCCTACCGGTCCCTCACCGAGTCGGACAACCGCAAGGCCTTCGTGCGCACGATGCGCTCGGTCATCGACCCGGGTGGTCAGTCGGTCAGCGCCATGGACCGCCTCTACCTGGCCGCGGCCGTGCCCACGTTGATCGTCTGGGGCGCCGACGACCCGATCATCCCGGTCAGCCACGCCCACGCCGCCCATGACGTCATCGAGGGCAGCCGTCTCGAGATCATCGAGGGCGTGGGCCACTTCCCCCACGTCGAGGCCCCCGCGCGCTTCATCGAGGTCCTCCGGGACTTTCTCGAGACCACCCCGGTGGCCCCGCCCGGGGCCGAGACCCACCGCGAGCTGCTCCGGGAGCGCGCCGCCATCGCCTGACCGCTCAGTTGCCGAAGTCCCAGCCCTCGCCCGAGGCGTACTGGCCGAGGACGTTCTTGGCGATGAGGATGCGGTGGACCTCGTCGGGCCCGTCGGCGATGCGCAGGGTGCGGGCACCGACATACATGGCATTGAGGGGCAGGTCGTTGGACACCCCCGCCGCGCCCCAGACCTGGATCGCCCGGTCCACCACCCGGTGGTAGGCGGCGGGCACGAACACCTTGATGGCGGAGATGTCGGTACGGGCCCCGTGGAGGCCGAGGTCGACCTTCTCGGCGGTGTGGATGGTCATCAGGCGGGCGGCCTGGATGTCCATGTAGGAGTCGGCGATGAAGCCCTGGATGAACTGCTTGTCCTGGAGCAGTCCCCCATGGACCTCACGGGTGCGGGAACGTTCGACCAGGAGGTCGAAGGCCCGCCACATCTGGCCGATGGCATTCATACAGTGGTACACGCGCCCGGCGCCCAGGCGGTCCTGGGCGGCCTGATGCCCCTCCCCGACCCGGCCGAGGGCGTTTTCGACCGGCACCCGCACGTCCTCGTACTTCACCTCGCAGTGGTCGGACCGCTTCCGGCCCCACACCCCGATGCCCCGGACGATGTTCACGCCCTTGGTCGCCGTCGGGACGATGATCTGCACCATCGGCCCCTTGCGAGGGTCCGCGTCCTCGGCCTTCGGGTCCGACACCCGGCACATGACGATGAAGAAGTCGGCGTCGATGCCGTTCGAGGTGAACCACTTGTGGCCGTTGATCACCCACTCGTCGCCGTCTTGGGCCGCCGAGGTGTCCAGTGACCGGGGGTCCGAGCCGGGGTTGTGGGGCTCGGTCATCGAGAAGCCCGACTCCATGGTCCCCTCGATGAGGGGGTGGAGCCACTTCTGCTTCTGGTCCTCGGTGCCGTACTTGACCAGGATCGACTGGTTCCCGCTGTTGGGGGCCACGACCCCGAACAGCGAGGCCGCTCCGAGGGCGTAGGCCAGGACCTCGTTCATGTAGGCGTGGGCCAGGAAGTCGAGGCCCATCCCGCCGTACTCCTGGGGCAGGTGGGGCGCCCACAGGCCGGCCTGCTTGACCCGGTCCTTGATGGCGGCCCGCAACTCGAGGGTCTCCCGGTACTCGGTGTGGGAGTTGTCCTCGGCGGAGCGCCAGAGGGCCGCCTCGTTGGGAAGGATGTCCTCGTTGACGATCTCGGCGGTGCGTCCCCGGATGTCGTTGATGCGCTCGTCGACGGTGGGGATGGGCTTGACGTTCATGGCCATCGTGACGGGTTAGCCCAGCAGGGGTGCCGCCGCCAGGGCCATTGGCCCTCAGTTCAGCGCGGGCTGCGCGTCCGCGAGGTCGCGGAGCTTGTTCTTGAGGAGCTTGTCGAGGGTGCCGAGCGGGAACTCCTCGACCACGTAGACCGCCTTCGGGACCTTGAAGTCGGCCAATTGGCCGGCGCAATGCTCGATCACCTGGCGCTCGAGCTCGTCGCGCTCGGGGGCGTCGGGCGTGGTGATGACGAAGGCCACGACCACCTGGTCCAGCCACTCGTGCTTCTTGCCGACCACCGCCACCTGGGCCACGCCCGGGATGGCCGTGATGGCGTCCTCGACCTCCTTGGCCGAGACGTTCTCGCCCCCGACCTTCAGCAGGTCCTTGTCCCGCTCCCGGTAGAAGACGTTGCCGCCGGCGCCGAGCATGACCATGTCGCCGGTCTTGAACCAGCCGTCCTCGAAGGACGCCTCGTTGGCCTCGGGGTTGTCGTAGTACTCGAGGAAGAGCTGGATCCCCCGGGTGCCCCGCATCCAGAGCTCCCCGGTTTCGCCCTCGGTCACCAGCTCGCCGGTGTCCTTGTCCACCACGGCGAACTCGTAGCCGGGCGTCACTCGGCCCATGGACCGGGTCGGCAGCTTTTCGGCGGGCTTGCCGGTGATGGCGTGGGTGACGGTCTCGGTCATGCCGTAGGCGGCATACACCTGGATCCCGAACATGGCGTCGAGGTCCGGCATGATCAGGCCGAACACGCCGATGCGCAGGTCGGTCTCCGGCTTGTCCTCGGCCATGAGCGTGCCCATGACGAAGGGCATGAGGGAGATGTGGGTGATGCCGTTGCGGGCCACCACGTCCCAGAACCGGCTGGTCGACCACTTGGGCATCAGCACCGCCGTCGCCCCCACGCCGAGCACCGAGAAGAACGACCAGCTCTGGGCGTTGACGTGGAAGAACGGCAGGTAGATGAGGTACCGGTCGTCGGGTCCGAGGTCGATGTTGCGGGGGCCCGTGCGACTGGCCCAGATGGCGTTGGCGTGGGTGTGGACCACGGCCTTGGGCCGGTTGGTCGTACCCGAGGTGAACATGATCCCGAACGGGAGCATCGGCTCGATGGGCCGGCCGGCCCAGTCGTCGGCTTCGCCGAACAGATCGGCCATGGCCAGCCCGCCGTCGGGGACGTCGTCACCAATGACGGCGATCCACTGCAGGTCCGGGGCGGCCTCGGTGACCAGGTCCACGAAGTCGGGTTGGGTGATGGCGGCCACGCACCGGGCCTTCTCCACGAAGTAGGCCATCTCGGCCGCGACCGACTTGGTGTTGGTGGTCACCCCGACCGCGCCGACCGTCGCGCAGGCCAGCCAGGCCAGGACCATCTCCGGGCAGTTCTCGGCATGGATGAGGACCTTGTCGTCCCTGCCGATGCCCCGGGCGGCGAGGCCGGCGGCCAGGCGGCGGGTGTCCGCCCACAACTCGGCGTAGGTCCACGAGCGACCCTCGCCCTCGGACGGCTCCCAGACGAGTACGGGGTGGCCCCCCCGCTGCTCGGCCCAGTGGGCGAGGAGCCATGGGATGTCCTGGCCGTGCCCCTGCAGCCCGATCACCGCTTCCTGATCCATCACCCACCCTCTCGACGTCGGACGCGGCAGTCTCGCGGCTCCGCGCCCCGGAGCACGAAGCGGGGCACCCTGCTAGGACGGGTCGGGGGCCGGGTTGGTCGCCGCCGCCGCCGCGTGTGCGGGCGCAACTACCGTGAGCCACTCCCGACCCGAGAGGCAGGCATGCAACCGTCGATGAGGGCCGCCGTCACCGTCCTGGCCCTGGCGCTGGCCGCCGCACTCCCGGCCACCGACGCCGTCTCCGCCGGTGCCGCCCCGGAGGGCGGCGGTCCCGTCCTGGTCCTCGACACCGTGGCGACGCTGCCGGACGCCATTGCGATGGCCACCCGGGCCGGGACCGACGACCTCTTCGTCGCCCAGCGGGCCGGCCGGGTGCGGGTCCTGCACATGGATGCGGGCAACGTCACGGGCTCGACACTGCTGATCGACATCAGCGCGTCCACGGACCCTTCGGGCGAACGGGGCCTGCTCGGCCTGACCTTCAATCCCTCGGGCACCAAGCTCTACCTCCACTACACGAACCTCGACGGCAACACCCGGCTTGTCGAGTACGCCATGTCGGCGGGAGGCACCGGCGACACCGTCGTCCTGTCGTCCCGCCGGGTGCTCTTCCGGCTCCACCAGCCGTTCTCGAACCACAACGGCGGCGAGATCACCTTCGGCCCCGACCGGCGGCTGTACCTCGCCCTCGGCGACGGCGGCAGCGGGGGCGACCCCCAGGGCAACGGCCAGAACCTCCGGGTCCTGCTGGGCAAGGTCCTGCGCATCAACCCCGCCGCCGGCTCGGGCGGGCGCAACTTCACCTCCCCGGCCGGCAACCCCTTCGTCAACCAGCCGCCGAGGCGCAGGGCCATCTGGCTCTACGGCGTGCGCAACCCGTGGCGCATCTCCTTCGACCGCGACACCGGTGACCTGTACGTCGCCGATGTCGGCCAGAGCGCCTGGGAGGAGGTCGACTTCCTGCCCGCCGACGGCGACGGGCTCAACGCCGGCCGGGGGGTCAACCTGGGCTGGCGGCGGATGGAGGGGGAGTTCCCCTACAACGGCGCCACCGAGCCGGCGAACCACACGCCGCCCGTCTTCGCCTACAACCACGACAACGGGGCCTGCGCCATCGTCGGCGGCTACGTGTACCGGGGCAGCGCCATCCCGGCCCTCCAGGGCACCTACCTTTACGGCGACTTCTGTACCGGGGTCATCGGCGGCATCGTGGTCACCGGCGGGTCGCTGGCCGGCCAGGATCCCGACCTCGGCATCCCGGTGGTTCCGTTCACCCTCCAGTCCTTCGGCCAGGGCCCCGACGGCGAGTTGTACGTCCTCGGCGGTGACGGCACGGTGTCCCGCATCGAGGCCGGCCCCTGACCTCGGACCCGCTCGACGCCACGGCCGGCGTGCCCTACGGCACGCTGGCCGAGCTCCGGTCGACCTGTCCGGTCGCCCGGACGGCCTCGGGGGCCTATTTCCTCGCGGGTCACGACGATGTCCTCGCCGCCACCAAGAGCATCGACGCGTTCCAAGCCAGCTTCCGGGAGGCCGGCGTGATCGTGCCGGCCGAAGAACAGCTCATCAGCGAGATCCCTGAACCCCGCCACGGCAAGATCCGTCGGATCATCAACTCGGCGATCGCCCAGCATCGCATCGGTCGGGTCGAGCCGTTCGTCCATCAGCTTTGCCACGACCTGCTCGACGGCCTCGTCGCCCGAGGTGGCGGTGACCTGGTGGCCGAGTACGTGACCCCGATCCCGGCCTCGGTGATCGCCCACCTCCTGGGGGTCGATCCGGCCGATCACGCCCGCTTCGCCGAGTGGTCCGACACCGTCGTGCAGTCGACCTACGCCACCAAGAACCGTCGCGAGGACGGGGAGCCCGGTGAAGGTCTCGCCGGGGTCGCACCGGAGTTCACCGCCTACCTCGACGCGATGATCGTCGAGCGCCGCGCGTCGGCCGATCCCCCCGACGACTTCGTGACCCGGCTCCTGCGCACCGAGGTCGACGGCGAGGCCCTCACCGATCTCGAGATGCGCACCCAGCTCGCCTTCCTGCTCATGTCGGGCAACGAGACGACCCGTCACCTGATCGGGAACCTGCTCGAGACGGTGTGCACGGACCCCGACCTCTTCGCCCGCCTGCGGAGCGAGCGGGACCTCGTCCCCACGGTCGTGGAGGAGTCACTGCGCCACGACCCACCGATCCACGTGCTCATGCGGGACTGCCTGCGGGAGACCACCGTTGAAGGGGTCACCATTCCGGCCGGCGTGAAGGTCGCCTTCGGCCTCGCCTCCGCGAACCGCGACGAACAGACCTACGACGACGCCGACGCCTTCCGGCTCGACCGCCCCAGCCCGAAGGACCACCTCGCCTTCGGCGGTGGGCCCCATGTCTGTCCGGGCGCGTCGTTGGCGAGGCTCGAGGGTCGGGTCGCCCTCGACGCCTTCCTGGACCGGGTCGAGACCGCGCAGGTCGTCGACGGCTACCGGCGCGAACCCGTACCGGTGTTCTGGGCCAATGGCCCGAAGCGCCTGCCGGTCACCCTGTCCCGGGTGACCGGCTAGCGACAGGACGCCGGTCGGGCTCAGCTCCCGCCGCTCGTCGTGGTCGGCGTCGGGAGCGCGGTGGCCGCCGGGGCGGTGGCCACGGACCGGGTCGTCGACGAGCCCGAGGAGCTCGACGTGGGCACCACCACGGTCTGGGCCGCGGGAGCGGCGTTCTGAGCGGCCGCCACTTGGTGACCGCCGACCGCGAGTCCGCTGATGATGCCCAGCGCCACGGCGGCGCTCATGATGCCGGTGAACAGCCGTGAGCGACCGGCCGGGTGGTTGGCCCGAGCGGACGTCGGGGCGGGGCGGGGGGTGCGGGCCGGCGGCGGCGAGGACGCATCGGCTTCGGCGACGGCGGGCCGGGCGACCCGGCCGCGAGCGGCCAGGCGGGCGAGACGCTCGTCCCTGTCGTTGTTCGGGAGGTCGGTCATCGTCAGGACTCCTTGGTCCTCGAAGGTCTGACCCGATGATGCGCCTTCTGACCTGTGATGACCCTGAAGCCCCCTGAAGCCGGCTACAGGAACCACGGTCGGGCCGGGGCGCGCTCCCGGGCCGTTTGGACGGGGAGCTCCATGTCTGCACTGAGGCGACGGTCAGGGGGGCAGCCCGGGTGGCCCACAGGAACAGGACGTTGGCCCCCATGTCCATGACCCCGGCCCCGCCCGACTGGCTGGACCCCGGGCAACGAAGAACCCCGCCCCCCCACGGGGCCGTGACCAACCAACCCACCAGGACCGACACGCCCCGGGCCCACACTCCATGCCCCGCCACGCACCGGCGATCCCCCTGCCCGCCGATGGGTCATCCGCGCAAAGAGGGCCCGACGGCGGGTAGATGTCAGATGCGCTCGTCGGAACGGATGCGAGTGGCGCCGGGGCCGCCGTAGGCGAGGCCGTAGCCGGGAAGGGTGACGTAGCCGAGGTCGGGCGGGGCGGCGGTCGCCGCTCGCCACCAGTCGACCAGGCGGTCCTCGGCGGCGTAGTCGAAGGGGTCCTCGAGCACGACCTCCTCGGGCCCCGCGGGCGCCGGCGGGTTGGCCACCAACCAACGACCCGTGCGCCGCACGGCCTCGCGGGCGGGCACGACGTCCCGATACCCCAGCCGGTCACGCAGCTTGGCCAGGTCCAGGACCCGGTGCGTGCTGCGGTGGTTCATCATGAGCGGCCGGGCCGGGATGGCCAGCTCGGCGGGCATCCCGATCAGCTCCCAGGCGTGGCCCAGCTCGTCGGCCAGGAGCTCGGCCACCTGGTGGACGGTCAGGCACTCCTCGTCGCCGCAGTTGAAGACCTCGCCCTGGGCGGTCTCGGGCTGGTCGACCGCCAGCAGCAGAGCGTGGGCGAGGTTCTCGACGTAGCCGTGGGTGACCAGGGTCAGGCCGTCGTCGGCCAGGACCAGGAACGGCCGCCCGTCCAGGATGCGGCGCACGATGCACCACTCCCGGGGGACGAGCTGGCGAGGCCCGTACACGAAGGGGTAACGGAAATGCGTGGCCCCGGGGTGGTGCTCGAAGACGATCTCCTCGGTCCGGCCGATGCGGTAGCTCTTGGCGTCTTCGGCGTCGGTGGCCAGCTCGGCGTCCTCGGCCGTGGGCACCGGGAGGCCGGAGGGATCGTGGGCGTCAGGGTCGAAGTAGCCCTTGTAGACGGGCACCCCGCCGATGGAGAGGAAGCGCCCGACCCGACCCACGAGCAGCGCGGCGATGGTCCGCAGGCGACCGTAGGCGGCGATGGCCACGTCGAAGGTCTCCTCACCCAGTCCTTCCACCAGGGAGGCCTCGGTGTAGGCGTCAGCGTGGAGGTGACGGAGGTGGGCCACCTCGTCCACCTCGTGGCGGCCGCTGTGAAGGAGGGTGACCTCGTAGCCCCGGGCCTCGAGACCGGCGGCGATGGGCGGGCCGGTCGGGCCCGTGCCCCCGATCAGCAGGGCGGTCGGCGCCATGGCTTCAGCCTCCCTCGCGCCCACCGGCCGCGGGGCCGACGAGGCGCTGGACGGCCTCGTCGAACACCGTGAGGTGGACGTCGACATCGGCTTCCGTCGTGGCCGGGCACATCAACGCCATGTTGTGGAACGGTGTGAGCAGGACGCCGCGGTTGACCAGGAACAGGTGGAGGTAGTCCTCCAGGAGCGGATCGACGGCGCGGGCGGCATCGCCGCCGCTGCGAGACGCCGGCCGCAGGAACGAGTACTCCGACCGGGCCCCGAGCTGGGTCACCGACCAGGGCAGGCCGAAGCGGTCGATGACGGCCTGCACGCCCGCCGTGTAGCGGTCCGCCAGGGCGATCATGGGCCCGAAGGCCTCGTCGGTCAGCACCTCCGACAGCGTCGCCCGCATGGCCGCCAGCGACAGGGCGTTGCCGGCGAGGGTCCCACCGACGCCACCGGCGTCGATGAGGTCGTGCTCGGCGAAAGCGGTGAGCCGCCCGGCCAGATCGGCGCTGAGGCCGAAGGCCCCCGCCGGGATGCCGCCACCGATCGCCTTGCCCAGGGTGACGATGTCGGGATCGAGGCCCCAGGCCTTCGTACAACCCCCGGGCCCGGCGGAGATCGTGTGGGTCTCGTCGATGACGAGGAGGGCGCCGACCGCCCGGGTCAGCTCCCGTACGCCGTCGAGGTAGCCGGGCTCGGGCAGGACGATCCCGATGTTGGTGAGGGCGGGCTCCATGAGGACCGCGGCCACGTCACCGTGGGCCAACTCGGCCTCGAGGCCCGCCCGGTCGTTGTACTCGGCGACCCGGCTGGTCCCGGTCACGTCCCCCGGCCCGCCCGCACAACCGGGCCGGGTACGAGCGCCGTCGGGCGTCGCCACGATGAAGGCCTCGTCGACACTGCCGTGGTAGCACCAGCTGTGCACGAGGACCCTCGGCCGCCCGGTCAGCGCCCGGCTCAGGCGGAGGGCCCACCGGTTCGCATCGGTCGCGCTCAGCGCGAAGCTCCATCGCGACACCCCGAACCGGCGGGTGAGCTCGGCGGCCACCACCTCGGCGTCCTCCGTCGGCAGCATGACCGTGGCCCCACCGGCCGCCCCGAGCCGGTGGGCGACCGCGGCCACGGTCGGCTCCGGCGAGTGCCCCGCCATCGCCCCCGTGTCCCCCAGGCAGAAGTCGACCAGCTCGTGGCCGTCGAGATCGGTGACCCGGGCACCGGAGGCGCCGTCCAGGTACAGGGGGAAGCCACCGGCGCTCTTCGCCATCCAGGTCATCGGCACCCGCCCGAACAGGTGGTCGGCGGCGGCGAACGCCGCCCATGACCGTGGGTTGCGCTCGGCGAAGCGGTCCCGCTCGACGGCCAGAAGCCCCTCGACCCGTGCCCGGTCGATCACTCGAGGGACCGGGCCCGATCGACCAGATCGTGTCCCAGCACCTTGCCGATGTCGTTGCGGGGCAGGGCGTCGACCGCGACGAATCGCACCGGCACCTTGTACGGGGCCAGGTGCTCCCGACAGAGCTCGCGCAACGCATCGTCCTCGGGCACCGACCCGCCCTCCCTCGGCACCACGAAGGCCCAGGGCACCTCGCCCAGCCGGTCGTCGGGCACCCCGACCACGGCGGCGTCCGCCAGGGCGGGGGAGAGCAAGAGGACTTCGGCCACCTCGGCCGGGAAGACCTTGAGGCCGCCCCGGTTGATCATGTCGCTGACCCGACCCTCGATCCAGACGAAGCCGTCCGCGTCGACCCGGCCCACGTCCCCGGTGCGGAACCAGCCGTCGGGGCTCATGCGGTCCGACAGATCGGCTCCGTCGGCGTAGCCGGCCCCCAGCGCCGGGGTCCGCACCCACAGCTCCCCCGCCTCGTCGGGACCGACGTCGACGCCGTCAGGGTCGACCGCCCGCACGGTGACGCCGCGGTGGGGACGACCGACGGCTCCCAGCTTGGTGTCCCCGAAGGCCTTCGAGTCGGCGGCGGACCAGCCCACGATCTCGCCCCCGATCTCGGTCTGGCCCCAGCCGTTGAGCACGGCGATGCCGAAGCGGTCGCGGAAGCGGCGGGCCTGCAGGGGCGAGAGGGGCGAGCTGATCGAGCGGACATAGCGCAGCGGCGACAGGTCGGTGATGGCGGTGTCGTCACTGAGCATGGTCATCGCCGGTGGAGGCAGGACGGTGGAGCGGATGCCGAAGTGGCGGACGGCCTCGGCGAAGGCCGCGGTCTCGAAGCGGGCCAGGACCACGATCGGGGCCCCCACCCGGAAGGCGAAGAGGACCTGGTAGATCCCCGCCCACAGCGACATCGACACCGGGATCAGGTTGGGCATCGGGGGCCGGGGCGGGCCGTCGACCGGCTTGGTCCGGAGCGAGCCGATGACCCCGTCGAGGAGCTCCAGGACCCCCGAGTGACGCATGAGCACCGGCTTCGGCCGTCCGGTGGTCCCCGACGTGAAGCTGACGGCGGCGATGTCCTCGTCCCGCCGGTCACCGTCCACCGGCCCGACCGCGTCGGTCGACCAGCCCCCGTCCCCGGACACGATCACCGGGAGCCCGAAGCGGTCGGCCAGGTCAGGCGTGCACACCGCCACCACCGGACCGACCTCATCGACGACGTGGGCCACCTCGCCCGGGCTGAAGCGGGGGTTGACCGGCACGTAGACGGCGCCGACGCGCCAGACGGCGAACAGGGCGACGACGATCGCCGCCCCGTTGGGCAGGGCCACGACCACGGCGTGCCCGGAGCCGACGCCGAGACCGCTCAGCAGGGAGGCCAGCTCGTCGACGGAGGCCCCGACCGCCGCCCGCGTCACCTGACGATCGATGCCCTCGTGGACCAGCGGCTCGTCCGGGGCCGCGACCACCTCGTCGAGGAGGCCGCCCAGGCCTCGGCCGCTCAAGGAAGCGCCCTCAGGCAGTGGCCCGACCGGCCAGCTCGCCGAGGCTGACCTGCGTCCGTTCCCGGCGTCCGACGTCCATCGAGCGGACCGACACGTCATGGCCCGCCGCCTCGGCCCGCAGGGCCCCGACCGTGCACTGCTGCCTCGGCCGGGTCGCGAAGGGGTCGAAGCGGTACCAACGGAGGGCGTTCTCGAAGGTGATCTTGTCGATCTCCTCCCGGGTGGCGCCGTACCTCTGGGCCACGGCCAACAGCTCCTCGGGCGCCTGCGGCCAGGAGGAGTCGGAGTGCGGGTAGTCCTGCTCCCAGCAGATGTTGTCGATGCCGATCTCGTTCCGCAGCTGCATCCCGATGGGGTCGGCGATGAAGCAGGTGAGGATGTGGCGGCGGAAGACGTCGCTGGGCAGCTCGTCGCCGAAGTCCTGGCCCGTCCAGCGGTGGTGCATGTCGTAGGTGCGGTCGAGACGGTCGAGGAAGTAGGGGATCCACCCCGTTCCGCCCTCGGACAGCGCGACCCGGAGGCCGCCGTACTCCTTGAAGACCCGGGACCAGACGAGGTCGGCCGCGGCCGCGCAGATGTTCATCGGCTGCAGCGTGATCATCACGTCCATCGGGGCGTCCGGGGCGGTCACGGCCAGCTGGCCCGACGAGCCGAGATGGACGTTCATGATCGTCCCCTCCTCGACCAGCGCCCGCCACATGGGGTCCCAGTGCTCGCTGTGGAAGCTGGGCAGGCCGAGGGTGGCCGGGTTCTCCGTGAAGGTCAGGGAGTGGCAGCCCTTTGCCGCGACGCGGCGGATCTCCTGCGCCGTGGCCTCCGGGTCCCACAGCATGGGGATGGCCATGGGGATGTGGCGCTCGGGATAGGTGCCGCACCACTCGTCGATGTGCCAGTCGTTGTAGGCCCGCACGACGGCCGCGGCCAGGTCCTTGTCCTCGGTGGTCAGGAAGAGGCGGCCCGAGAACGACGGGAACGACGGGAAGCACATGGCGGCGAGGACGCCACCGGCGCTCATGTCCTTGACCCGCTCGTGGATGTCCCAGCAGCCCTTGCGCATCTCCTCGTAGGAGGTGGGATCGACGCCGTACTCCTCCTTGGGCCGACCGGCGACGGCGTTCAGGCCGATGTTGGGGATCTTGGCCCCCTCGAAGGACCAGACGTCGTCCCCCGCGGCCGTGCGGATGACCTTCGGGGCGCGATCGGCATGGGCGGCGGGCATTCGCCCCTCGAACAGGTGGGGTGGCTCGACCACGTGGTCGTCCACGCTGACGAAGATGAGGTCGTCGAGCATCTCAGAACTCCGGTTTCGTTCGGTTGAATCTCGGTTCAGAACCTAGTCGAGAGGCTGCCAGTCGGGGGCCCGGCGCTCGGCGAAGGCGGCGGGGCCCTCGGTCTGATCGGGGTGGCCCCACATCGACACCAGGTCCTGGGCGCCGGCCCGGCAGGCGTCGGTCAGCCCCAGCTCCAGGGAGCCCCAGAGGGCCCGCTTGGTGGCGGCCATCGCCGCCGGCGAGTTGCGGGCGATCTTCTCGGCCAGCTCCTGGGCCGCCTCCCGCAGGCGGTCGGGGGGATCGATGACCTCGCTGACCATCCCCAGCTCGTAGGCCCGCTGGGCCGTCATGCGCTCGTGGCGGCCGACCAGGGCCATGCGCATGACCGCCTCGGCCGGCATCTTGCGCATGAGGCCGATGGCCTCGATGGCCACCACTTGGCCGATGGACACGTGGGGGTCGAAGAACTGGGCGTCGGCGGCGGCGATGACGATGTCGGCCTCGGCCACCCAGTGGAACCCGCCGCCGGCGCAGATCCCGTTGACCGCGGTGATGACCGGTTTGCGCACCCCCTGCTGCCAGGCGGTGAAGTGCAGGTCCCAGTTCTCCACCGACTCCCGGTAGCGCTCCATGCCCACGCCGTCACCCGCGATCTCGGACACGTCCACGCCGGTCTGGAAGGCCCGGCCCTCGCCGGTGTGCACGATCACCCGGACGTCGGGGTCCTCGTCCAGCTCCCGCCAGGCCACCGCGAACTCGTCCCGCATGGCGCTGTTCATGGCGTTGAGCTGCTCGGGGCGGTCGTTGATCAGCCAGCCCACCGGGCCGTGCCGTTCCAGCTTGAGGTGCTCCATCAGGTCGGCTCCCACTGCGGTTCACGCTTCTCGGCCCACGCCGAGGGGCCCTCGGCCTGGTCGGGGTGGCCCCACATCGACACCAGTTCCTGGGCCCCGGCCCGGCAGGCATCGGTCAGGCCCGCCTCCAGGGCACCCCACAGGGCCCGCTTGGTGGCCGCCATCGCCGCCGGGCTGTTGCGGGCCACTCGCTCGGCCAGGTCGGCGGCCGTGGGGCGGAGCCGATCGGGGGCCACGACCTCCGAGCAGATTCCCAGCTGGTGGGCCCGGCGGGCGGCCATCCGCTCGTGGCGGCCGACGAAGGCCATGCGGAAGACGGCCTCGGCCGGCGACTTGCGGACCAGGGCGATGGCCTCGTAGGCCGTCACCTGGCCGACCGACACGTGGGGGTCCAGGAAGGTGGCGTCCTCGGCCATGATGACGATGTCGGCGTCGGCCACGAAGTGCAGGCCACCCCCGGCGCAGACCCCGTTGACGGCGGCGATGACCGGCTTGCGCACCTGGTTGTGCCAGGCCGTCAGCTTCAGCTCGGCCCGCTTGGTCCGCCGGGACTGCTCCCGTAGCGCCTCCGGGTCCTTCGCCAACTGGCCGACGTCGAGGCCGGTCTGGAAGGCGGGGCCGTTGCCGGTGTTCACGATGACCCGGACCTCGGGGTCGGCGTCCAGATCCTGCCAGGCCTGCTCCAGCTCGGCCAGCATCGTGGCGTCCATGGCGTTGCCCCGGTCCGGGCGGTCGAAGACGAGCCAGCCCACGTGACCGTCCCGCTCGACCACCAGCGTCTCGTAGGGCTCGGCGCCCACGGCGATCACGAGCGGGGCACCTCGCCCCAGGGCGTGTCCAGCCAGGGGTCGGGCTCGCGGGGCAGGCCCAGGACCCGCTCCCCCAGGATGTTCTTGTTGACCTCGGTGGTGCCGCCCTCGATGGTGTTCGCCCGCGAGCGCAGCATTCCCGACACCGCCCGGGGCAGGGACTCGGCGTAGGGACACCCCTCGCCGACCCAGCCGGTCGCCGCCGGGCCGAGCAGGTCCGAGGCCAGCACCTGGATGCGCTGGTTGAGAGCGCCCTGGTGGACCTTGCCGATGGAGGACTCCGGGCCCGGGGTCCTCCCCGCCTTCAGCCCGGCCCGCACCCGCTGGTTGGTCCAGTCCCGGATCTGTTCCTCGCTGTAGACGGCCATCAGGTCCTGGCGCACGAGAGGATCGTCCCACCGGCCGAGGCCCTTGGCCTCCCGGATCAGCGCCTCGGTGCCCGACCCGCCGATGCGATCGACCCCGCCCGAGCCGGAGCCCGACACCATCTGGCGCTCCCCGGACAGGGTGGCGTTGGCCACCGCCCAGCCCGACCCGACCTCGCCGACCCGGTGCTCGTCGGGGACGGCGACCTCGTCCAGGAAGACCTCGTTGAAGTCGATCTCGCCGGTGATGTGGCGCAGCGGGCGCACGGTGACCCCGGGGGCGCGCAGGTCCACCAGGAAGTAGGTGATCCCCTTGCGCTTCGGCACCGAGGCATCGGTACGGGCCAGGCAGACCCCGAAGTCCGAGACGTGGGCCCAGGTGGTCCACACCTTCTGGCCCGTCAGCACCCAGGTGTCACCGTCGCGCTCGGCCCGGGTGGCCAACGAGGCCAGGTCCGAGCCCGCGCCCGGCTCGGAGAACAGCTGGCACCACCGCTCGGCGTTGTCCACGATGCGGGGCAGGAAGCGGAGGCGCTGGTCCTCGGTGCCGTGGGCGAACAGGGCGGGGGCGGCCAGATTGAGGCCGAGGGGGTTCAGACGGCCGAGGTTGAACGGCGCCAGCTCCCGCTCCATCGTTCGGGCGACGTTCGGGCTCACGTCCAAGCCGCCGTAGGCGACGGGCCAGGTCGGCACCACCAGGCCGGCCGCGGCCATGGTCGGGTACCAGGCCTCGTACTCGGCTCGGGGGCGCACGGCCCGGATCGCCGCCGGCCCGCCCTCCGCCGCCGCCTCCCGCCAGGCGGACGGCACGTGGACGAGGACCCAGTCGGCGGTCAGGGCCGCCGCCGCCTCGGGGGTGGTGGACGCGTCGACGGGGAGCCGGTCGCTCATCGACCGCGGAACTCGGGCTCCCGCTTCTCCCGGAAGGCGGCGAAGCCCTCGCGGAAGTCCTCGCTGCGCGACGACAGCTCCAGCCCGAACGCCTCCTGGCGCATCGACTCGTCCAGCGAGGCGGAACCGGCTTCGTGCAGCAGCCACTTGGTCAACCCGAGGGCCACGGTCGGCCCTCCGGCCAGGCGGTCGACCACGGTGGCCACCTCACCGTCCAGGGCCGCGGCGGGGTGGGCAGCGTGGATCAGCCCCCAGTCGGCGGCCTCGGTCCCGGAGAGCTTGCGCCCCAGCAGCAGCAGCGCCCGGGCCCGCACCGGGCCGACCCGACGGTCGAGCATCCAGGTGGCCCCGCTGTCGGGGGTGAAGCCCCGCTCCACGAACGGCTCCCAGAAGCGGGCATCGGCGGCGGCCAGGGTGACATCGGCGGCCAGCGCCATCTGGAAACCCAGCCCGGCGGCCCAGCCCCGCACGACACAGACCACCGGCACCTGCACCGAGGTGAGCAGGGCGGTCAGGCGGTGGGCCTGGTGGGGCACCCGGCGTTGGATGCTGCCGACTCGGGGCCGGTCGTCACCGGCGTTGCGAGCCACGATGTCGGCGCCGGAACAGAAGTGCTCGCCGGCGCCGTCGATCACGATGACCCGGACGGACTCGTCCTCCTCGGCCGCGGCGACGGCCGCGACCAGGCCGGCCATCATCTCGTCATCGACCGCGTTGCGCTTCTCGGGCTTGTCCAGGCGCAGGCGCAACACCCCTCCGTCGAGGCGGACCTCGAGGCCGGGAAGGCTCGCATACGCCCGTTCGCCGGCCACGGAACGCAGACTACTCTGCATTGAACCGACGTTCAGAAAGCGGAAGACGATGGCCGACGAGGCACCGACCCGACCACCGGACGGCGATTGGCTGGGTACCCCGTACCTCCGCTTCGAGCGGGTCGGATCCGTCGCCCACCTGGTCGTGGACCGCCCCGAGATGCGCAACGCCATGTCCCCGGCCATGTACTTCGGCGTCCGCTACGCCATCGATCACGTCAACCGCGACCCCGACCTGGCCGGCCTGCTCATCACCGGCGCCGGTGAGGTGTTCATCCCCGGGGGCGACCTCGGCGGAAGCAACGACGACGGCTGGGGGAACCTTCCCGGCCTGCTGGGCATGGACACCACGCCGTTCGACGCCGTGCGGAGGTCCCGCAAGCCCGTGGTCTGCGCGGTCAACGGGTTGTGCCAGGGCGGCGGCCTCGTCATCGCCATGCTCAGCGACGTGGCCGTGGCCAGCGACCGGGCCACCTTCCGGGTGCCCGAGTTGTACCGCGGCATCGCCGACACCAGCTACGCCCAGCTCCTGCCCCGCCAGATCGGCCCGGCCCGGGCCCGGGACCTGATGTTCACCGGGCGGGTCCTCGACGCCGAGACGGCGGTCGACTGGGGCCTGGTGGCCCGCCTCGCCCCCCACGACGAGCTGTCGGCGGTGGCCGAGGACTGCCTCGAGTGGGCCTGTCGCACGGCCCCCGAAGCACGGGCGGCGGTGAAGAAGTCGTTCCACGACTACTACGGCAGCTACGACCGCATGGCCATGGACGCCAGCCTGAGCAGTGCCGAGGCGGTCGAGGGCTTCCGGGCCTTCAAGGATCGTCGGAACCCGGACTGGGTGCCCGAGGACATCCGGACCGACGGTCGCCTCTGATGCCCAACGAGAAGGTCTACATCCACGAGTTCATCGACATCCGGGGCCACCACCGGGCTGACTACATGCATCACATGACGGCCAACTGGAGCCCCACGGCCCAGGTCACCCGGAACCAGCAGTGCTTCGGGGTGTGGGCCGTGCTGGGCTCCACCGGGGCCTGGCCCCAGGTGGTGAACCTGTGGGAGGAGGACGGCCTGGCCGGCCTGGCCGACTCGTTCGCCGCGGAAGCGGTGGGCCCCGGCACCCAGGACGAGGCGCTGGCCATCTGGTGGGCCAAGGCGGCCGAGTTCCGGCGGGGCGGCTTCGACCGCCTCGTGCGGCCGGCCCCGTGGTCCCCGACCATCGCCGAGCTGACCGCCGACGGGGTCCGGGGCGAGTGCTACGCCCACGAGCTGGTGCGGTTGCGGCCGGGCACGACCGCCGAGTTCCTCGACCTGGTCCGCCATGAGGCCGTCGCCCTCCACCGAGCCGAAGGCCTCGAGCCGGTCGGGGCCTTCTCGACGCTGATGGTCGACGACGACGAGTGCCTCCTGCTCTGGGCCGTTCCGACCTGGGCCGCTTGGGCGGGCTACGAGGAGGCGCTGCTGGGCGACGGCGCCCTCGCCACCTGGGTCCGGGACTCGCGCCGGCTGGTCACGGGCCGCCACCGCATCCTCCTCGTCGACGGCCCCCTCTCACCGATGCGCACCGGCCGCCAGCCCGACACCTCCGACCGCACCGACTGGACGGATTGACGTGGCCGCCGAGATCACCGACGAGGCCATCGCCGCCCTGCGGGCCCGCATCGGCGTCCCCCAGCCCCACCCGCAGCCGCCGCACTACCGGACGCCCAACGAGGACGCCTTCCGCCATGTGGCCGAGGCGTACGGCGACGACAACCCGCTCTGGTGTGACCCCGACCACGGCGCCACCACCCGCTGGGGCGGGGTGATCGCCCCGCCGCACCTGGTCGGGGGTGACACCCTGATCGGCGAGAACGAGGTCACCGGCTACGACGACGACACCAAGGCGCTGATGAAGGGCGATCCCCTACGGGGTGTCCATGCCTTCTACTCGGGCAGCCATCGGGAGTGGTGGCAGCCGCTGCACCCCGGGGCCCGCATCAGTCGCCGCAACGCCCTCGTCGGTGTCCACGACAAGGTGGGCGAGTTCGCCGGCCGGACCGTGCACGAGTGGACGGCCGAGGTCTTCTGCCGACAGGACGGCCCACCCCTGGCCGCCCAGTACCGGCTGATGATCCGGGGTGAGCGGGAGAAGGCCGAGGCCTCGGGCAAGTACAACGACACCGAGATCCGCCCGTACACCGACGACGAGATCGAACGCATCACCGAGGCCGTCCTCGGCGAGACGGACCGGCGCCGTGGGCCCGAGCCCCGCTGGTGGGAGGACGTGGCCGAGGGCGACGAGGTCGAGGCGCTGGTGAAGGGCCCTTTCCGGGTCACCGACATCGTCTGCTGGCACGTGGGCATGGGCATGGGCCTCTACGGCGTGAAGGCCCTGCGCCTGGGCCACGAGCAGCGCCGGAAGGTGCCCCGCTTCTTCCGGCCCGACGACCTCAACGTGCCCGACGTCCAGCAGCGGGTCCACTGGGACGTCGACTGGGCCAAGCGGGCGGGCAGCCCGGCCATCTACGACTACGGGCGGATGCGGGAGTCCTGGCTGATCCACCTCTGCACCGACTGGATGGGCGACGATGCCTGGCTCTGGAAGCTGGACTGCCAGTTCCGCCGCTTCAACTACGTCGGCGACACCCACTGGGTCCGGGGCCGCATCACCCGCCGCTACCGCACCGACTGGGGCCAACCCGCCGTCGACCTCGACCTGTGGGGCGAGAACCAGCGCGGGGAGACGACCACCCCCGGCCACGCCTCGATCCTGCTGCCCAGCCGGGAGCACGGCGAGGTCCGCCTGCCGCCGGCACCCGGGGACGCCGGAACGGCCCAGGAGGTGCTGGACGCCCTCGTCCACCGTTTCGCCGAGGAGACCCCTTGACCGCGACCGACACCTGGATCCGCGACGAGCAACACACCGTCCTCGACCTGCTGGCGGACCGGGTCGAGACGTCGCCCGACGACCCCTATCTGGACGTCATCGGCCACGCGCTGACGGCGGGCGAGGTGAGCCGCGGTGCGGCGCGCATCGGTGGCGCCCTCCGGGCGATCGGGGTCCAGCCCGGCGACCGGGTCGCCTCTCTGATCGAGAACTCGGCCGAGGCCGTGCTCCTCTGGTTCGGGATCCTCTGGGCCGGCGGAGTGGCCGTCCCCGTCAACACCGCCTACAAGGGCGAGTACCTCCGCCACCAGCTCACCGACTGCGGGGCGCGGGCCCTGGTCGTGCAGGCCGACCTGGCCGAGCGGGCCGAACGGGTGGCGCCGGAAGTGGCGGCCATCGACCACGTGGTGGTCATCGACGGCGAGCCCGGTGGTGGCCGGCGCTTCGGCCCGGCCACGACGCATGCCTGGGCCGAGCTGCTCGACGGCCCGGAGGGCGAACCGGCCGCCGCCACCCCGAGCGACCTGGCCACGTTCGTCTACACCGGCGGCACGACCGGGCCGTCCAAGGGCTGCGTGCTCAGCCACAACTACCACCAGGCCCTGGCCCGTCAGATCGGCATCTGCTGGCGCCGTACGGCGGACGACGTGGTCTGGACGCCGTTGCCCCTCTTCCACTTCAACGCCATCGTCACCGCGGTCGTCGGCCCGCTGCTCTTCGGGGGGTCCGGGGCCATCTCCGGGCGGTTCTCGGTCTCCAACTTCTGGCCGGAGATGAACCGCACCGGCGCCACCATCACCTCGACGCTCGGGACGATGGCCTACCTGCTGGCCCACGACGAGGACCGGCCGGAGATGCCCCGCGCGGGTGGGCCGGAGGCCAACGCCACCCTGCGTCTCCTCGGCGCCGCGCCGATGCCGGTGGAGGTCGACCGGATCATCCGCAGCCGCTTCGGCATCGACACCTTCAGCGGGGCCTACGGCCTGACCGAGGCCTCGCTGGTGTCGTGGCAGCCCCCCGGGGTCGACAACAGGCCCAACGCCGCCGGCGTGATCAACGACGAGTACTTCGACGTGCGGGTCTTCGACGACGACGACCACGAGCTGCCCCGGGGCGAAGACGGCGAGATCGTGCTGCGCCCCAAGCGCCCCCAGTCCATGTTCGAGGGCTACTGGGGCCGGGCGGAGGCCACCGTCGAGGCCAGCCGCAACTGGTGGTTCCACACCGGCGACATCGGTCGCATCGACGACGACGACTTCCTGTTCTTCGTGGACCGCAAGGCCGACTACCTGCGCCGACGGGGCGAGAACATCTCCAGCTTCGAGGTGGAACGCATCCTGATGGGCCACGGCGCGCTGGCCGACGTGGTCGTCCACGCCGTGCCCTCCGAGATGGGCGAGGACGATCTCAAGATCAGCGCCACGCTGCGGGCCGACGCCACGCTCAGTGAGGAGGACCTCTTCCGCTGGTGCCTCGACGAGCTCCCCTACTTCGTGCTCCCCCGCTACATCGAGTTCCGGGCCGAGCTGCCCCGCAACCCCGTGGGCCGGGTCCTGAAGCGCACCCTGCGCGACGAGGGGGTCACGCCGACCACCTGGTCGGCGGACGACTCCGGGATCGAGATCGAGAAGCGCTGACCCGCCGGGTCAGCCGCCGAGGGCGTCGCCCCGGGGCGCGAGGGCCAGGTCCGGCAGGTCGATCTCGGGGTGGGCCAGGGCGGTGCCGAGCACCGCGACGAGGTGGCGGCCGACGCCCTCGGTCGGCATGAAGTTGCTGTGCACCGCAGAGGCGTCCCAGCGCTCGAAGGCGACGACGAGGACCTCGTCGTCGAACCTCGTGCCGAAGTCCGTGGGGATGGTCGGGCCCATGACGATCCGGGTGAAGCGGCGATGCGGGTGCTCGAGGCGCCAGGACCGGATGGTGGCGTCGAGGGCGGCCTTCGACGCCGTGTAGGACGCGAGCCCCCAGCGGGGCGCCTCGGTCGAGTCGGACGAGACGAACGCCATGAGGCCGTGGGCGTCGAGGTGGGGAAGGGCGGCGGCCCCGACCAGCGTGGCCCCGATCACGTTGACGGCGTAGTCCCGGGCCCAGGCCTCGGCCTCGGCGTCGACAAGTGGCGCCAGCGTCCCGACACCGGCGGCGTAGACGACGAGGTCGAGGCCCCCCAGTGCCGCGGCGGCGTCCTCGACCATCCCACGGACCGCCTCGGGGTCCGTGACGTCCGCGGTCAGCGGGGTCCCACCGTCGGCGCAGAGTGCCTGCAGCTCGTCGGCCCGCCGGGCCGCCACGCACACCTCGGCCCCCTGGCGGATGGCCTCGGCGGCGAAGGCCCGCCCGATGCCCGACGATCCCCCGACGACCAACACCCGCCGACCCTCGATCACTGTTGACCCGTTCATCGGTTCCCACCTTCCCACGCGGCCGAACCGTCACTGACCAGGCGGCGAAGGATGTCGGTCCTGCTCGGGCAGGGGCCGTTCAGCCCGCCAAGGCCACCAGTTCGGCCATGCCCGCCTCGATGCCCTCGGCCAGGACCTCGACGTCACGAGCGGTGTCGCGGTCGCCGGTGACCCCGAAGTAGAGCCCCCCGTCGTAGGACATGATGGCGACCGTCACCCGGACGCCGAGGGCGATCTCGATGCCCGGCAGGGCGGCGCGGTACAGCGCCTCCGCCTCGGCGGGTGAGGGCGTTGGCCCCTCGAACACCGCACACGAGCCGATGTGCAGGTGGTTGACACCGTCCTCCAGGTGGAGGAACTCGGCGTCGAGTGCGCTCATCGGTTCGGGCATCATCCCTCCTCGCGATGATCGTGCGCCCGCCACACTCGGTCGGCAAGGGACCTTCGGCGCTGTCCGAAGGTCCCGGCGGCTGGCACCCTGGTGTCGTGCCGTCACTGGATCACCGCGAGATCGACGCCGTCGTCTTCGATGTCGACGGCGTCGTCACCGACACGGC
>Ga0315273_10002265_pt1 | contig 22611 bp, 35 predicted proteins | sample YL17G02_0_MG_FD_205753 | JGI IMG/M metagenome (GOLD analysis project Ga0315273, IMG submission 205753) | Sediment microbial communities from Yellowstone Lake, YNP, Wyoming, USA - YL17G02_0 | ecosystem: Environmental > Aquatic > Freshwater > Lake > Sediment | place: USA: Wyoming | collected...
ATGAATCCCACCAGGCCAAGGTAGGCGGGAGAACCGGTTAGTTGGTAGATCAAGTATCCTTGGGCGGTACTTTGCATCCAGGTTCCAGCCAGCGACACAACTTGGCCAGAAAACCACAGCCGGTAGTTATAATGTTTCAGGGATGCAAACGTCTCCTGCAGACGCAGTTTCAGTTTGCGGCTCACTAAATATTCCCTATCTCTCAATGGAATTCCTTCAATCAAAAAAATTCGCCGGGGGGGACCGGCAAGAGTGAATTATTCGTTTTTTACCTATAGCAGAATTGTCAGGAGATTATCTCTGCTCATTCTTGCTACCCAAATGAGGAACGTAACTAGCACTCGCTATACCCACAGGAATAACACTTCCGGCAGCCTTCTTCATTCACCATTGTGGCCTCGCCGCATTCTGCACATAAGTCACCCATCTTTATAACAGAGGCAGAGGGTGCAATCTTGGCAGGATGCCCATTACCTTTTGGAGGCTCGGGATCCGCTTGGGCACCGGTTTCTGTCACTTGATGCGTTGTCCGGTCATTCAAATACTCGTCCAGCACTTGCCCTACCCCGTCCGGTAGGGAGCGCACCCGATTCGGACCAAAACCCAGCGAGTGCCCGCCACCGATACCGGACAGTTGGCGCACTACCTCTGACAGGCGTTCACGTGGCGCGATCGGTGAGGCCAGCCGCAGGATGTAGGAAATGAGCCGCCCAATGGCTTCCGAGACGGCGGCGGTCTCCGAACCGGCCTTGGCCGTGTTGATGAAGACCTCAAATGGGTGCTTGCCACCGTTCTCATTTACTGTGATGAAGGCTTTACCGAGCGGCGTTTCAACTCGAAAGGTACTACCGGGGAGCAGGCTTGGGCGCGGTTTTTTGGACTCATGCCAGGCGGCCAGTTGGGTGGCGATCTCCGTCTCCGAGACGGGCTTCCCGCCTCCGTTGTCGCCAAATGGCAGAACGACGGTCCCCGTGGGTATGGCATTTGTTTGTTTTTTTTGTGCGGTAGCCTTGGTCTCCAGCACCACCTTCTCACGCGAACCGGTCACATAAACCGTGATACCCTTACAGCCCAGTTCCCATGCAAGCAGGTAGGCGTGTGCCACGTCTGCCAGGTTGGCATCTTCGGGAAAGTTAATTGTCTTGGAGAGGGAATTGTCCACGAACGCCTGGAGGGCAGCCTGCATCCGGACATGTTCTTCTGCGGGAATATCTCCCGCCACCACAAACACGTTCCTTAGCATTTCCGGGACCTCGGGAATATCCTGGCACGTGCCATGCTGCATCACACACTCGATAATTTCCTGGCGCGCATCCCCGATGATCCCCGCCTTTTCCAAGGCCAAGTCGAAGCGCGGGCTAGCATAGGTCAGTTGCAGATCCTTGCCATTATCGTTTACATGACGCACGTATGCCAATGCGAAGACCGGCTCGCAGCCGTAGCCTTCACATCCGGCCACGGTGGCTATCGTTCCGGTGGGAGCTACAGTCGTTTGGGCGGCATTGCGAATACCGTATTTTTGGATTCCTTCCAAGATCCCGCTCCAATCCAGTACAGGCCTGCTCCAATCACCAGTGAACGGGTTAAGTGGCCGAGGTGGCTGCCATAACATATCCTCAAAATCGTAAATGCTACCCTTTATGGACGGGAATGCCCCGCGCTCGCGCGCCAATATCACGCTGGTCCGAACGGTATGGAAGCGGACAAACTCCATCACCTGGCCTCCGAACTCCTGACCCTCTCGTGATCCATAGCGCACACCCACATGGTACATTACGTCGGCCAGACCCATGATGCCCAATCCGATGCGTCGCGCCCGAAGGGCGGCCTCTTTCAGTTGTGGCACTGCAGGCACATAGGCGTTGGCGTCCACCACATCATCCAGAAAGCGCGTGGCGGTTTCGACGCTGCGGCGCAAATCGTCCCAATTCACCTGTCCATCCGCCCCGCAGTGTTCTGCCAGGTTAACTGAACCAAGGCAGCAGTTCTCGTAAGGTCCAAGCCACTGTTCTCCACATGGATTGGTTGCCTCGAGCGGATACAAGTGTGGGACCGGGTTACTACGGTTGGCCGCATCCAGGAATAGCAATCCGGGCTCCCCATTATGGTGTGCATGGTCGATGATTTTAGAGAAAAGCTCCGCTGCCCGTACCGTTTTGTATGTGCGTAGCGGGATCCCCTTCTCCCTGGCCTGTTCCGGCGTTCCGCTGAAGCCACGGTATTCCTGCGCGGTCACATCTGGGAATACCAGGTCCCAGTCGACGTCGTCCTTTACCGCCTGCATGAATGCGTCGGTGATACCGACCGAAATATTGAAGTTTATGATCTGGTTCTCATCGGTTTTACAGGTGATAAACTCTTCGATATCGGGATGGTCCACACGCAGGACGCCCATGTTGGCCCCGCGCCGGGTGCCTCCCTGAGCGATTTCGCCGAAGGCATGGTCATAGACGCGCAGGAACCCGACTGGACCAGTGGCCTGTCCCGCCGACGATTTAACGAGCGCCCCCTTAGGGCGAAGCCGCGAGAACGAGAAACCGTTCCCACCCCCGGTCTGCTGGATGAGTGCCGCGTCCCGCAGGGATTGGAATATGCCCGCCGGGTCGCGACCCATATCATCGGTGATCGGCAGGACAAAGCAAGCAGCTAGCTGTCCCAAAGGAGTACCCGCGCCAGTAAAAGTGGGAGAATTGGGGAAAAATTTCCTGGAAGTCAAAAGAACAAAAAACTCCCGGGCACGGACCACCACATCGCCCCCGTACGATTCCTCGGCTTTTGCAATGTGATACGCAACCCGCCAGAACATCTCCTCGACGGTCTCCCCCGGATTCCCGTCATCGCCACGGCGGACGTAGCGGCGCACCAGAACCTGACGGGCGTTCTCGGTCAATACCACACTAGGAAGATCAATGGGAACAGGCGGGGTAGACAATGAATTTTTATTCAAGGTGATCGTCGTCGAAGTCATGCCGAGTTTCTCCACGAATATAATATTCTTTCGTACCAATATAAATTGAAATGCAAGAACAGAAACAAACATACACCGATTTTCCGCTCCAGGTACAGGAACTATCGGTGAATGATAAAATTTATGATTCTAACAACAGGCGATCAATTTCGTTGCGCAGGGCATGTAAATCGTCCAACTGCAAATAAACAATTGCATACCGAATATAAGCAATCTGGTCCAGCTCCTTCAATCCCTTGATGACCATATCGCCAACTACGCGTGACGAAATCTCAGATTTGCCCAGGCGCTGAAGCGTCGTTTCCACCTGTCCCAACAACCGCTCGATATCCGCTGCGGATACTGGGCGTTTTGCACAGGCGATTCGGATGCCGCGTTCTAATTTTCCCCGTTCGAACTCCTCACGCGTCCCATCCTGCTTGACGATCAACGGTGTAGCCAGGATTGGGCGTTCATAACTACTGAACCTTTGCCCACAACTCAGGCATTCCCGCCGACGGCGGATGCCCCCATGACTGTCGTGGGTGGTATCGATCACTTTCGAACCATTGTTCTGGCAGTATGGGCATCGCATGACCATCACTCCGTGAAATTTAGAACAAATGTAGCCGCCATATTTAGTGTTATCCAAGATGAAATACCCTATATATGGGGCTAACTATATAATATTCTAACATAATTGCCAGGTACAAACAAGAGTACGAACAGCCGATTTACATTACATATTTGCCGGATTCTATAAACCATAGGAATTCACAAGGGCTTCCAACAAAATAATGGGTGTTGATTCAATTTCTATAGTCGGTCATGGAATTATCAAGGCAATTAATACCGCACCCATAGTTTATTGATGCCCAGAGCGTTGGCGTACCTGAAGAAGGTACCACGTTCTTCCTTCGGCTGCCTGCTTCCTTTGCAGCTATTCTTCTCAATCGTCAATCCTAGGGGAAGGAAAATTTCTTCGCTTCCTGCCACAACGCCTCCATCTCATCAATGGACATTTCGGAGAGATTCCTGCCCAGTTTCTTCGCTCCCTGTTCAACAAAACCAAAACGCTTCTTGAAACGCAAACTCGTTCCCCGTAAAGCTGCCTCGGCGTCCACTTTCTTCCAGCGAGCCAGGTTGACCAGAGCGAAGAATAGGTCGCCCATTTCAGCTATCAGTTCCTCTTCGCTCGTAACCTCCCGGACCTCCTGGATCTCTTCGGCAATTTTATCCAAGACACCGCTGACTTCCTTCCAGTCAAAACCGACCCGGGCTGCCCGGTCTTGATATTCCTGCGCCTGCGAGAGCGCCGGAAGCGCCAGCGGGACACCATCCAGCAGACCTTTCTCCGGTTCATGGCTGTTCGCGCGTTCGACTGCCTTGAGTTTTTCCCAATTCTTCAAAATACCCGGAATCCCATCCAGCGTCACATCACCAAAGACATGAGGATGGCGGCGGATAATCTTGTCGTAGATGCCCTTGAGTACATCTGCCATATTGAACTCGCCATCTTCGCTGGCTATTTGAGCATTTAGGACGATTTGCAGCAGCAGGTCGCCAAATTCCTCGGCCATCTCCACCGGGTCACGAGAATCAATTGCGGCAAGCGTTTCGTACGCTTCACCCATCAAATGCGGACGCAGAGACTCGTGCGTCTGTTCTCGATCCCAGGGGCAGCCATCCGGCGCACGCAGATGAGCTACGATTTCCTGAAAAGCCTCAAATGAAGTCCCCTCCCTCAGCGCTGGGATATAAAGTACCGTTAGCAAGCCAATGTGTTCGGACCGGTCTATTTCATAAAGCGGGATATCCTCGATGATTTCATCTTTTGTCCCGGCGGCATGAACCAGACGCACCGGATGTTCATCAGGATAAATTGTTATAAGGGTCATCTTGACTTCGGCTGCAACCAGTCGTGAATAAACCTGCGCAACCAACACCGCCTTATCAGGTGGAAAAGTCGGGACATGCGCCTGACTCAACTCTAATGCGTCTATTACTATTAAGTGCGGGTACGGGTCGATGCTCAGGGCGGCAAATACCGGCTCAAGGAAAGAGATGCCACTCACGATTTTCAGCGGAACACCTAGAGTCCGGGCACGCTGGGCGATTTCAGGGCAGGTAGCTTCGGCCATAAACGGGTCTCCTGGCACGGCATAGACTACTCCCTTTGGTGATTTTCCCAGTTCCATCACTTTTTCCACAATGGCAGAATACACTTCCTCAAATGAATTGCCATTTTCATAGAGTTCATCAAAGGAATGGATTTTCAGCGCTGGTGGAAGACCTGCAACGGTGGGGTGCTGGATCGTCCGAAGCCAGACTTGACCGGCAGAAGCAAGCACATCCCAAGCTTCGCGAGTCAGCTTGGATGGGTCACCAGGTCCGAGACCGAGTAGGGTAATTCCAGGCATATGAACTCCTTAAAAGTAAAACGTAATGCGTGAACGCAGTGGAAAACCACGGTACACGCATTACGCCGATTGTGTAATCGATATAGAGCGAGCGTATTAACGCTTGGTGTAGGTCGGGGCCTTGCGAGCGCGCTTAAGACCTGGCTTCTTGCGTTCCTTGACGCGTGCATCACGCGTTAGGAAGCCTCCCTTGCGCATGGCCGAAACGTTCTCTGGATTCATCTTTACCAGAGCACGCGCCAGACCGAGCTGCACGGAGTCGGTCTGACCGGTCACGCCACCACCATTTACTACCACGGTGATATCGTAAGTTTTCGTATCCTGCCCGGCAGCCTTCATCGGGGCCAAAATGGCATCGAGGTCACCCAGACGGGTGAAGAAGGACGGAGCTTCCTTGTCATTAACAATGAAACGTCCCGAACCTGCCATAATACGCACACGGGCGATGCTTTGCTTACGGCGTCCAATGCCTTCAAAATATTGCACTGACATATTCCTGCTCCTTTAAGAAACAAGCTTCGGATTCTGAGCGCTATGCGAATGCTCTGCTCCGCCATAGACCTTTAGCCGAGTGATGAGATGGCGACCCATCTTGTTGTGCGGCAACATGCCCCACACCGCGGCACGGATGACGCGGTCGGGGTGCGAGCTCAACAGGTCGCGCAGGGTGATAGATTTCAAGCCGCCAGGATAGCCCGAGTGATGGTGGTACATTTTCTCGGTCATTTTGGTATGGGTTCTGGTGCCAGTGACGGTAATTTTTTGGGCATTTATAACAACCACAAAATCGCCCATTTCAACACCGGGGGTAAAGCTCGGCTTGTGTTTGCCAAGCAGAAGCGCGGCAATTTTTGTCGCCAGGCGACCCAGGGTTTCCTCGTTGGCATCCACCAGCAACCATTGGCGGTCAATCTCAGCGGCTTTAGGATAGTATGATTTGTACACTTTTGTCTCTCCAAACATTCAGACTAATTCAAACCAGATAATCATAGCGGACTTCGACGAGCGTCAAGCCGCTTGCCGGGGCAAGATTTGCAGGGATCCGACTTTGTGCATCTTCCCGGTTCTCTCGGGCTAAACCAGGATTGTTTTCCAGTGCCCGAACCAGGGTTTCTGCCAAAAGTCTGCCTTGACCGACGGCCACCTGGACAAAGACCAGCCTGCGCACCATCCGGTATAGGAAGGCATCGGCCCGGATATGAAAGATCCACTCATCGCCGTGGTTCAGCCATTCGGCGGACAGGACTGTTCGCACTGTGCTGCCTTCAGTTCTAGGTGGAGTACCGAAGGCGGCGAAATCGTGTGTGCCAAGCCAGATTGTGGCGAGCGGTGCAAGTTCGGTTACAGAAGGCCAAACGCGCCATGCGTAGCGTTCCCGCAACGGATCTCGCACACCAGCGCAAAACAACCGGTATCGGTAGCAGCGGGACCTGGCATCAAAACGAGGGTGAAATGTGCCCTGCACCTCTTTGACTTCCAGAACGGCCAAATCTCGCGGCAGATACGCGTTCAGAGCCTTGTGTAGTGCACCGAGATCGTGACCCCAATCGAGGTCAAAAGCCGCCACCTGTCCACTGGCATGGGTCCCGGTATCTGTGCGTCCGGCCAGGTAGACCGTCTGCGCAGTCCATCCGAGTTCGCTCAGGGCTTTTTCGAGTTCGCCCTGTACCGTACGTGAGGCGGCTTGCCTTTGGCTGCCCAGAAAATTGGTGCCGTCGTAAGCAAGAATAATCTGGTAGCGAGCCATGTTAGGTGATCAGAGGATAAGATAAATAGGGAACAGGAAATTAGCCTGGCTGCCCAATTAACCAACCCACATTGTCTACTCTTCTAATAGTTCGAGCAGAGCCATCTCCGCTTTATCACCGAAACGAGGACCGAGTTTTAGCACACGGGTATATCCACCGTTGCGCTCGGCAAAACGGGGAGCGATCTCATCGAACAGTTTCTTGACAATGTCATTGCTATTGCCACCAAGTTTGGCTACAATAAGGCGGCGAGCCGCTACTTTTTCGTTATCGCTAGCATCCTTGACATTGCGGGCTACCGTGATCATTTTTTCCGCTTCACCCCGAATCGCAGCCGCTTTGGTAACAGTGGTACGAATACGCTCGTGTGCAAACAATTGTTTAATTAAATTTCGGCGCAAAGCAATGCGTGCGCCCTTGGTGCGATTGAGTTTATATCCTGCTACTTGGTGTCGCATTGTTCAATTACTCCGACTCTTTCTTGGGTTCGTCTTTTAAATAACCCTTCTCACGCATCTTGAAACGTAGTTCTTCAAGGCTCTTTTCGCCAAAATTGCGGATGGACATAACCGCCTGGTCACCCTTCTCGAGCAGTTCAAGCACATCGCCGACAGTGATTATGCCAGTACGCTTAAGGGAGTTAAAGACACGCACCGAGAGGTCAAGGGATTCGACCGGGGTCTCAGCGACTTCGCTGGTCAGGTGTGAACCAGATACTTCTTTTTCCATCGCTATGGACAGCGTTTCTTCGCTGATTCCGGCCACATAGCGTAGATGCTCAATCAAAATTTTGGCCGCTGTGCTCAGGGCGCTTTCCGGCGCAATAGCACCATCCGTCCAGATTTCAAGGACTAGTTTATCGTAATTGGTACTCTGTCCAACACGCGCCGATTGCACTTCCCAGTTTATTCGCTTGACTGGACCGAAAATGGCATCCACCGGCAATTCGCCGATGGGCATCCGCCCGCGTTCGTTGGATGGAGCATATCCGCGTCCGCGTTCAACAGTGAACTCAATATCCTGACGGGCTTTGGCACTATCGGTGGTAAACAAATAAAGATCAGGATTAATGATCTTGATCTCTGGTGGGGCGATAATATCAGCTGCTGTAACCACACCTTCACCACGCACTTCCAAATGCATACGAATTGTATCCAAGCCTTCCATGCTCAGGCGCAGTTGCTTAACCTGCAACATGATCTGCAGAACATCTTCTCGCACGCCCGGAATGTCGCTGAACTCATGAAGGACATCTACGATACGGATAGATGTCACCGCAGCACCTTCCAGCGACGAGAGCAGTACACGACGCAGGGCATTACCCAACGTCACGCCATAGCCATGTTCCAACGGGCTGATGACGAATTTGCCATAATTCCGAGCTTCGGCTTCGCGCTCTATCTTCGGCATTACCATGTTTGTGATAGTCACAGTACCCTCTCATCGGCGTACAAAACGGCACGCCGCGTTTAATTCAGTGGACTCGGATTAGCGTGAGTAGTACTCGACGATCAACTGCTCGTTCAGGTTGCCGTCAATCTCGGGGCGCTCAGGCATCCGCAACACGCTACCTGAAAGCGAATTGATATCACGACTCAGCCAAACCGGAGCATTGCGCTTCTCGGTCAGTGGAGCCAGTTCTTTGAAATACGTAGCGTCCATCGAACCTCCGCGAACCGCAAGCACGTCCCCCACACCCAGGTTCATAGACGGAACATCCGTCCTACGGCCATTTACGGTGAAATGACCATGAGTGACCAGCAGACGAGCCTGGGCGCGGCTTGAAGCGAAACCCAACCGGAAGACAACATTGTCCAGGCGAGATTCCAGGATCTGCAACAACATTAAACCCGTGACACCGCGCGCCCGCAAGGCATGGGCATAGTAGCGCCGGAACTGGCGCTCAAAAACACCGTAGACGCGACGGGCTTTCTGCTTGGCACGTAACTGTTTGGAATAGTCAGATACACGCCCGGTGCCGCCCCTACCGCCACGGCTGCCACGGCTGCCAGTCGGGCCATGCTGACCCGGTGCAAAACTGCGGCGTTCAAAAGCACACTTGGGAGAAAAGCAACGTTCTCCCTTGAGGAATAGTTTTTCACCTTCACGCCGGCACAGTTTACAGGCCGGTCCAGTATATTTCGCCATACTTACTTACCTCTCTCACAAAAACTAGACGCGACGTTTCTTTGGAGGCCGGCAACCATTGTGCGGCACCGGAGTAATGTCCGCGATTGATTTGACCTTCAGTCCCATCGCCTGAACAGCGCGAATGGCATTCTCCCGGCCAGGACCAGGACCTGTGACGATCACATCAACTTCCTGAATGCCCATTGCCTGGGCAGCCTTGATAGCCTGCTCAGCTGCAAGACGGGCAGCGAAGGGTGTGCTCTTCCGTGAGCCTTTAAAACCCACCGAGCCCGCGCTCCCCCAACACAGAGTGTTACCATCGGGGTCAGTCACAGTCACAATCGTATTATTAAATGATGCGAAGACATGCACCTGTCCAGCAGACAGCGTGCGCTTTCCTTTTTTAGCGCCACTGGAGCGGCGCGCCGAACGTACGGTTTGAGCCATAATTCCTCTCTAGTTCCTGTTTCTGGATTTCTACTTACCGCCCTTGCGGCGTCCACGCCCTGCAACTGTCTTCTTGATACCCTTGCGGGTGCGGGCATTCGTTCGGGTTCGCTGCCCATGCACGGGCAGGTTGCGGCGATGGCGCAGGCCGCGGTAGCAGCCAATTTCCACCAGACGCTTGATATTCATCTGTTCCTGGCGGCGCAAGTCGCCTTCGACTTTCCATTTCTTGGAAATGTAATCGCGTATGGCTGCAACTTCGGATTCGGTCAGGTCTTTGACGCGCGTATCCGGGGAAATCTTGGTCGCAGCGAGAATTTCACGCGAACGTGCAGGACCGATGCCGAAAAGGTAGTTCAAGCCCACTTCGACGCGCTTGTTGCGCGGCAGGTCAACACCTTCAATTCTTGCCATATATCTTTTTCCTATCCTTGTCGCTGTTTGTGCTTCGGATTTTCGCAGATGATGAACAAAGTGCCTTTGCGCTTGATAATCTTGCACTTCGCACAGCGCTTGCGAATGGAGGGACTTACTTTCATGATTGCTTTCTCCTTACTAATTGGTAGTACAGCCAAACATTGAATTATACTTGTTCTACCCGTATCCGTCCAGTTTTAATGGCGTCTTTCAGGGTCACGGGACAGTCAGGATGACAGGGACGCCTTCAGTGATAGCCACGGAGTGTTCTTGGTGGGCTGTCAGAGATCCGTCAGCAGCGACCACCGTCCACTGGTTGGAGAGTACACGGGTCCGGTGCGTACCGATGAGTACCATCGGTTCGAGAGCTATTGTCATACCGGGTCGCAACAGGACACCGGTGCCTGGAGTGCCATAGTTCGGCACTTGCGGTCCCTCGTGCATTTGCCGACCAACCCCGTGTCCGGTATATTCACGTACAACGTGAAAACCTTGAGCCTCCACATGCGTCTGGATGGCTGAAGAGATATCGCCCGTTTTATTGCCAGCGCACATCATGGCGATACCAACATACAACGCCTGCTCAGTAATGTCAATCAGCTTCCTGGCCATCGAGGAGATCTCCCCTACTCCGGCAGTGAAAGCCGAGTCACCAATATACCCTTCCAGCACTGTCCCGCAATCCACAGAGACAATGTCGCCTTCCTGGAGTTTACGATTACCTGGGATGCCATGCACCAACTGCTCGTTAATGCTGACACAGATGGAACCAGGGAATGGAGGGCTACCGTAGTTCTTGAACGGCGAGTAAGCACCATGCTTCCGCAGAATCTCCTCAGCAGCCGCGTTGAGGTCTTTGGTGGTAACGCCAGGTTGTAAAAGTTCTCGAACGGCCGCCAACGCTTCGGCGTTGACGCGTCCAGCTTCACGCATCAAAGCGATTTCAGCTGCATTTTTAATACGAATATCGCGATCCCAGCTCAACCTTGTTTCCTGAGAACTACCAACAGGTCGGCAGTTACTTTTTCAATCGGCTGAGCGCCATCAATTTCAGAAAGCAGGCCGCGCTCACGGTAATAATCGATCAGGGGTGCGGTCTGTGCAAAATAGACCTGGATGCGCCGCGGGATCGCCTCTGCCCTGTCATCATCACGTTGATATAGTTGTGAACCATCCATGTCACAAACGCCGGTATTTTGCGGCGGGTTGTGCTTCTCATGAAAAACGTGTCCCTGCGCTTTGCAGGTCCAGCGTCCACTCAGACGGCAGATCAGCATTGCCTCGGAAGCGGTGATGTAATGCACATAGTTCACTTTGCCATTAGACTCAGACAACAAGCTCTCCAAGGATTCTGCCTGGATTGTATTGCGTGGAAAGCCATCCAACAGGCAACCATCTTTGCAATCCTGGCGGGAGAGCCGATCCCGAATCATCCTGATAGTCACACGGTCAGGGACCAGTTCGCCTTTGTTTATAAAGGTCTGGGCCAACTTTCCGAGATCGGTCTCGTTCTTTATGTTCTCCCGGAAAAGATCACCCGAAGAAACGTGTGGCAGACCGGTTGCTTCAGCGATGAGTTTCGCTTGAGTTCCTTTGCCTACGCCGGGAGGTCCGAGAAGAACGATGTAAGTGGACACGCCTGAGCCTATTTCACCAGACGGGCATCATCGTAGCCGTGCAGTTTCAACTCGGCGTCAATATTCATGAATGTATCGCGAACGACACCCACCACAATTAACAAACCAGCCGATGAAACCAGGAAAATGGAAGTGGACGACAATGCGGCTCCAATACCTACCGCTTTCATAATCAGGTTAATTAGATATCCCAAGACAGCTACCAAACCCAGAAACAGCGCACCGGGGAGCGTAATCCGACGCTGGACTTTAGTCAGGTATTTTTGCGTTGGGGCGCCACGATTGATCCCAGGAATCTGCGCACCAACTTTCTTCAGATTCTCACCATAATTCTGCTGAGAGAACATCACGTCAGTGTAGAAGAAAGTAAAGACCACAACCATTAGAAAGTATAGCAGTTGATAGACCCATGAAGTGGGGCTAAAGGTCGTTTGCGTAGTATTCGCAAAATTTGCAACCCAGGAGAATTTTGAACCGGTGAAGTAACTCGAAATAATTGCCGGGAATTGAAGAATGGCGCTGGCAAAGATGAGCGGAATCATACCTGCCAGGTTAACCATCAACGGGAGTGTTCCTTTGACCGGCATGGACATCCGGTTGCCAACACGCCGGCCCGGATACATGACCGGCATGTAGCGGCGCCCTTGTTGCACAAAAACAATGGCGTAGATAACAGCCACCATCACGACAACCATCGCAACCACCAGGATCCAGCCATATTGCTTATCCGCCAGGAGTGTACCGAATTGGGATGGAATTCGAGCCACGATACCAGCAAAGATTATCAGGGAGAGCCCCTGACCACGAATACCATATTCAGAGATCAACTCGCCCAGCCAGATGGCAAACATCGTTCCGCCAATCATCGTAACAAGGACTGTAAGCGAAGGAAGCCAAAGTGCGCTAGTGAACCCGAAGGGGACAATCGCAGCTCCAGAACTCCTGGCTGAATACGAGTTGAAGATGTTAATTTGACCCAAGGCGGAAAGTGCAGCCATTGGTACAGCCAGATAGTAGGTCCATTTTTCCTGCCATTTGCGAGCCTCACGTGGATCTTCTTCCATTTTTCGTTGGAGCGCAGGGAAGATTGGAGTCAATAATTGCAGGATAATCTGTGCCGTGATGTACGGGTAGACGCCCATGGACAGCAAAGAGAAGTGCGACACTGTGCCACCAGAGAGCAAGTCAAGAAAAGCAAAAAATGAGCCAGTGCTACTCAGGTTCTGCATCAAAGCCTTGAGTGCTGTTCCATCAATACCCGGCACAGGGACATTCGCCGCCAACCTGTAAATAACCAGAATGACCAGGGTCACAATTAGTTTGCGACGTATATCCTGTGACTTCCAGAGGTATCTTACACCCGAAAATGGATTTTTCATAAGGAGGCTCCTCGTAGGAATGAGTTATCCAATTAGTTCTACCGTCCCACCGGCGGCTTCGATTTTTGCCTTAGCGCTCTTGGTTACGCGATTTACATGCACGTTCAAAGCGGTCTTTAGTTCACCGCGCCCCATGAGGGCAACCGGGTTGCGTGGGTCGCGGATCAGGCGAGCCTGATCAAGGGTTTCGGGAGTGACAACAGCATTGGCTTTAAAAGAGGATAACTGGTCTAGATTGATTTCATTATATTCAACTTCATTCGGTGGAGTAAAACCCTTTCCACGTATGAAGGGCAGGCGACGGAAGAATGGCAGATTACCACCTTGCCGATATAGTCGCCCTCCTGATCCGGCGCGGGAGTTCTGGCCTTTGGTACCGCGACCAGCTGTCTTTCCCTGACCAGCGGAAATTCCTCGTCCGACGCGTTTGCGGTTCTTTTTGGACCCTGGATTGGGTTTGAGATCATTCAGTTTCATCTTCGTTCCTATTCTTCAACCCGAATCAAGTGGATTACTTTATTCAACATACCACGCATTGCTGGTGTGTCTTTGTGTTCCACCGTCTGGTGGAGATGGCGCAAGCCCAATGCTGTTACAGTTGCCTTTTGCGGCACTGGAAAGCCGATAGGGCTGCGCATCAGCGTCACCTTTATAGTTTTTTCTTCAGCATTTTTAGCCATGCTTCTTTCTCCGTTCCCAGTACGGCAGCAGTTCTTCAACAGGCTTGCCGCGCCGAATTGCCTCTTCCTGTGGCGACTTGAGTTCTTCAAGCGCCTGGAGAGTCGCCTGAACAATGTTCATGACATTTGAAGAACCGAGCGATTTTGTCAGGATATCACGCACACCAACTGCTTCAAGAACAGCACGCACACCCCCACCCGCAATCACGCCTGTTCCGGGAGAAGCAGGCTTGAGCAGGATTATAGCACCACCAACTTTGCCGGTCGTTTCGTGCGGGATAGTCGTTCCAAAAAGAAAGACCTGGTGCATGTTCTTGCGGGCGCGATCGGTGGCCTTTCGCATGGCATCCGGGACGGCGTTAGCCTTGCCGACACCCATACCCACTTTTCCATGGTTATCACCAATGATCAACGTCACCCGGAATCGGAACCGGCGGCCACCTTTGACCACTTTAGCCACGCGTGCAATTTCAATTACGCGCTCGTCAAGTGATTCTGCTTGCTGTTCAGCTTCTCTTACCTGGTAATCCAACATAGCGTTCTCCAATCAGGCCTTAGAATTCCAGGCCGCCTTCACGGGCGCCATCGGCCAGAGCCTTAACCCGGCCGCTGTACTTGAAACCGCCGCGGTCGAATACTACCGCCTTTACACCCTTGCCCATCGCACGTTCGGCGACCGCTTTGCCAACCAATTTTGCCTGATCGAATTTCTTCAGGCCTTTCATTTTGCCGCGTAATTCCTCGTCAATGGTCGAAGCGGAAGCAATGGTATTCCCAATGTGATCGTCAATCACTTGAGCGTAAATTTCAGAAAGACTTCGGAAGACACTCAACCGGGGTCGCTGCGCTGTACCTATAATATTCTTGCGCACGCGCACATGCCGCCGGATGCGAGCTTCAGATCGAGATTTCTCAGCCATAGATTACTTTGCTGCCTTTCCGGCCTTGCCAGCCTTGCGTCGGATCTTCTCACCCTTATAATGAATACCTTTGCCATGATACGGTTCCGGTGGGCGGACATTGCGGATATTCGCCGATGTTTGGCCAACCAGTTCCTTGTCAAAGCCGCGCACAAACACAAGTCGGGTTTTCTGTTCAACATCAAAAGTAATCCCTTCCGGTGGTTCCATCTCTACAGGGTGCGAATAGCCCATATTCAGGATCAGGTTCTTGCCATTCATCTCGGCCCGATAACCGACACCTTCGATTTCCAAAACACGTTCAAAACCGGTGCTAACACCGAGAATCATATTCGCAAGCACCGCACGGGTAGTCCCATGCAAAGCGCGCTCAGCAGGCTGATCAGAATTGCGAGAAATTACAATTTGGCCATTTTCCATAGCTATACCAACCAATGAGGAGAATGTTCGCTTCATTTCGCCCTTTGGGCCTTTCACCCTCACGCTGGAACCATTTAGTTCGATCTGCACGCCAGCAGGGATTATCACAGGCATTCTTCCAACTCGAGACACTTTATTTACCTCCTCTCTTACCAAACCTTGCAGAGGATCTCACCGCCCACACCCAATTGGCGAGCTCGCTGGCCCGTCATAATGCCTTTGGGTGTTGACAGGATAGCTACACCGATGCCCGAAAGAACCCAGGGGATCTCCTGTTTTTTGGTATAGACACGACGACCAGGACGGCTGACGCGTTCCAGACCTGTTAGAACCGGCTTGCGCTCACGACGTTCACCGATATACTTGATCTTCAGGCGCAGAACTTTCTGGCTGGGACGTTCCCCATCGGCGACTTCGAAGTTTTCCAGATAGCCTTCTTCTTTCAAGATCTTGGCAATTTCCACCTTGATCTTTGAAAGAGGCATAGCTGTCATGGCCTGCCCACTCATCACGGCATTGCGGATGCGGGTCAACATATCAGCAATTGGATCAGTCATGCTCATTTCCTACCTCCACCCGGCTACCATGACGACTTCATGACGCCGGGGATTTTCCCTTCCAGCGCATATTCTCGGAAACAAATCCGGCAAAGGCCAAAACGGCGAATATAGCCGCGCGGGCGACCGCAACGCGAGCAGCGATGGCGTACCTGATTAGAATACTTCCGGCGCTCTTCACGATACTTCATGCAAGTGCTTGCCATAATTACGCTTCCTTCTTGAACGGCATGCCCAGCAATTGCAGCATCAGCCGTGCATGATCATCAGATTTGGCTGTAGTCACAATCGTGACCTCCATTCCTCTTATCTTATCTATCTTATCGTACTCGATCTCTGGAAAGATCAACTGGTCACGCAAACCAAGTGTATAGTTGCCACGACCATCGAAGGCATCCGGAGAAACACCGCGAAAGTCGCGTACGCGCGGAAGAGCTGTATTAATCAACCGGTCCAGGAAAGCCCACATTTTGGCGCTGCGCAAGGTCACCTTGGTGCCGATGATGCGTCCCTCGCGAAGTTTGAAGTTAGCGATACTCTTGCGCGCTTTGGTCATGACCGGTTTCTGACCGGTAATAATGGTCATGTCGCCCGCTGCCGCTTCAAGCATTTTCGGATTATCCATTGCTTCACCGCCAAGACCAATATTGACCACGACCTTTTCGATATGCGGTACCTGCATAATATTCTTATACTGGAATGCTTTGAGCAGGGCCGAAACAACTTCTTTCTGGTATCTTTCTTGCATTCTATTCATAAATCAATGCTCCACTGGCGGCTAATCAATCAACGCCTGGCACTTCTTGCATACGCGGTGTGCGCCGTCATCGTTGCGCTGTACACCAATTCGGGTCGGTTCGCTGCACTTCGGGCAGACCAGCATAACATTCGATATGTCGAGCGGTGCCTCGAACTTTATTCGGCCAGGGTTGATTGTGCGGCCCTGAGTCTGGACCTGACGCTGGTGTTTGGTGTGGATGTTCACACCCTGCACCACCACCCGGTGCTCCTCCGGCAGAACCTTGATCACTTCGCCGCGCTTGCCCTGTTCTTCAATTTTCCCGCTGATGATTTCAACGGTATCACCTTTTCGAATCTTTACTCTCATCGTTCGCTCCTCAACAGTCCTAGAGCACTTCCGGGGCCAGTGACACAATCTTCATAAAGCCCTTTTCGCGCAGTTCACGTGCCACCGGACCGAAGATACGGCTGCCCCTCGGGTTCTGGCCGTCGGCATCCAGGATGACAGCAGCATTGTCATCAAAGCGGATATAGGAGCCATCCTCACGACGCCATTCCTTTGAACATCTCACGATTACAGCCTTGACAATCTCAGACTTCTTGATTGACCCTTGTGGTGTCGCCGACTGGACTGCACCCACCACGATATCACCGATCGCGCCGTATCTACGGGTTGAACCGCCCATAACGTGGATGACCAGGATTTCGCGCGCACCGGTATTATCAGCCACTTTCAAACGAGACTCATGCTGAATCATGGCTGCGTCTCCACACCAGATTCGGCCGTACGGATTTCATGCTTAATGATCGACTCAACCACCCAGCGTTTATCTCGTGAAATAGGACGGCTCTCTACGATCTGAACCTGATCTCCAATTTGGCAACCCAACTCATCATGTGCCTTGACACGCTTGCTCAAATGCACTACCTTGCGATAGAGCGGGTGCCGGAAAGTTCTTCCAATCTCAACTACAACAGTCTTGGTCATTTTATTACTGGTGACCACACCAGTTATTCGACGACGGTCATTCATGCTTCACCTTCCTGAATAGTCGTCCGGGTACGCTCATTAAAGATGGTTTCCATGCGGGCGACATCACGACGTAGCAGGCGCAGGTGGCTGGTATCGGTTAACTGACCGGTGACCTGTTGGAAGCGGAGTTTCATCAACTCTTCCCGCATATCCGACAGTTTGGCCTGCATCTCTTCTACCGACATTTTGCGAATCTCTTCGGTCTTCATGCCTACTCTCCTGCCGCTATATCACTACGGGCAATGATTTTGGTCTTGATCGAAAATTTGTGCCTGGCTAGGCCCAGCGCTTCACGTGCAGCTGCCTCATCCAAACCGCCAATTTCGAACATGACACGGCCTGGCTTGACCACAGCCACCCAATACTCTACACTGCCTTTGCCTTTACCCATGCGGGTTTCCGGGGGCTTTTGCGTATATGGTTTGTCCGGGAAGATGCGGATCCAGACCTTGCCCCGGCGTTTCATGGCATGGACAAGTGTGCGACGGACAGCTTCTATTTGACGGGCAGTCACCCACCCCGGCTCCATCGCCAACAAGCCATAATCGCCGAAGGAAATCTCAACACCGCGCGATTCCTTCCCTTTCATACGGCCACGCATCTGCTTGCGGTACTTCACACGTTTCGGCATTAACATAGCATCAACCTCACTTCACAGACGCCTCATCTACTCGCTAACGTAGACGCCTTCGGTAGTTTCGATTTTTTCTTCAATTTCGGCTTTCATTTCGCCGTGATAAACCCAAACTTTAATACCGACACGGCCAAAAGTCGTCGCAGCCTCAGCCCGTGCAAAATCAATATCCGCACGTAAAGTTTGCAAAGGAACCCGGCCATCACGCAGCCAAACCGTCCGAGCCATTTCTGCGCCTCCCAATCGGCCAGCGACCTCAATCTTGATGCCTTGAGCGCCCTGCCGCATCGCCTGCTGGATGGCCCGTTTCATCGCCCGCCGATAACTGATGCGGCGTACCAGTTGATCTCGAATATTCTGAGCGACCAGGTAAGCATCACAATCAGGAGCTTTGATTTCTTTAATATCCAAATCCACTTTTTTGCCGGTCAACCCTTCAAGGGCTACACGAACTTTCTTGATGCCCTCACCTTTGCGACCGATCAGAATGCCCGGTTTGGCAGTAAACACAGCTACTTTCAATTTGCCGGGATAGCGTTCCACATCAATACGAGAGACACCCGCCCGGCCCGATTCTCTGTAGAGCATGTCACGGATAGCGAAGTCCTGCGACAATTGCTCACGGTATTGAGCACCTTCAGCGAACCAGCGACCACGCCAGTCCCGAGTAACATTAAGGCGAAAACCAATCGGATGAACTTTGCGACCCATAAGATCTCCTTCGTCCTTACTTTGCCGGTCAGGCAACTTCTCGTTCGCGCAGGACAACAGTGATATGCGATGAACGACGTAGGACCGGCTTGAAGCGACCGCGTGCCCCGAAACGGCGCCATTTACGGGTGGGCGCTTCGTCGGCAAAAATTTTTGCAACGAACAGGTCGTCACGGCTGACACCGAAGTTCTCCTCGGCATTTGCAACGGCAGAAGCCAGAACCTTTCCAACCGGCAACGCCGCGTTTTGGGGCGCAAAACGTAGAATTTCCATCGCCTGCACTGCATTTTTTCCACGCACCAAATCAACAACCAGACGTACTTTCTGGGCCGAGATGGTCAAAAACCGTAATTGAGCACGAATATCATGAGTCATATATATTGCTCCTACGCCGGTTTCGACGACTTCGACGATTTCTCCGCCGCCATATGGCCACGGAACAACCGGGTCGGCGCAAATTCACCCAAGCGATGACCTACCATATTTTCTGTGATGTAGATTGGCACATGGCGGCGGCCATCATGGATCGCGATCGTGTGTCCCACCATTTGAGGGAAAATCACACTGGCGCGGCTCCAAGTGCGGATGACTTTCTTCTCGCCTTTTTGGTTCATCGCTTCAATCTTCTTCAACAGTTTAGGGGCAATGTAAGGCCCTTTTTTCAATGAACGAGACATATCTGCTACCCTCGCTTACTCTCAGCGCCCTAGCGGCTAGACTTGCTGCGGTGGCGCACGATGTACTTTTCCGTCGACTTGTTGCGGCGGGTCTTATAACCACGGGCTGGTTTGCCCCAGGGGGTTTTCGGGCCAGGCATACCAGTCGGCTGGCGGCCTTCCCCACCGCCGTGCGGATGGTCACGCGGTGACATTGCAGTACCACGCACGGTCGGGCGAATGCCCATGTGACGTTTGCGTCCTGCTTTACCCAACTTGATGTTGCTGTGGTCCAGGTTGCCAACCTGACCGATTGTCGCATAGCATACCTGGTTCACCAGACGCACTTCACCCGAAGGCAGACGGATCTGGGCATACTCGCCTTCTTTAGCAAGCACCTGCGCTGAACCGCCCGCCGAGCGGACGAGTTGCCCACCCTTGCCTGGTTTAAGTTCGATGTTATGGACCAGTGTACCGACAGGAATGTTCGCAAGCGGCAGACTGTTTCCGGGGCGTATTTCAGCCTGAGGTCCGGAAAGAAGAGTATCACCGACCTTGATCCCGAGCGGAGCGACAATGTAACGTTTTTCACCGTCGGCATAAAATAGCAATGCCAGGCGGGCTGTCCGATTAGGATCGTATTCGATCGCCGCAACCTTGGCCGGGATGTTTTGCTTATTTCGCTTGAAATCCAAAATGCGGATATACCGGCGATTCCCGCCACCACGATGGCGCACCGTGATACGGCCAGAAGTATCACGTCCTCCATGTCCATGTGGAGCAATAATCAGGCTTCGCTCAGGAGTGGACTTGGTAATCTCTTCGAAGGTGTATCCGGTCATCCCTCGTTGCCCAGGAGTAGTGGGTTTATACTTTTTGACAGCCATTATTTCACCCCTTCAAGAAAATCGAGGGTGCTTCCCTCGGCTAGGGTAACAATCGCCTTCTTGAAACCAGCAGCCCGAATCATCAGGCGCCGGTTGCGGCGGCGACTGCGTTTACCAGCCGTATTCATAATATTGACGCGCATGACCTTTACGTCGAACAATGTTTCAACAGCGTCCTTCACCAAAGTTCGGGTAGCACCAGATGCGACTTCGAAGGAATATTGGCGGAGTTTGCCAATCTGATAGTTCGACTTCTCAGTGACAAGCGGGCGGCGAAGCACGTCATAAATCGTTATCATGCTGCCCTCCTACACCAGAAAAGACTTCAAAACGTCCAATGCCTTGAGCGGCATGACGAGTTTGTCGTAACCAAGCAGGTCCCGGATATTTAGATAACTAGCCATTAGCAACCTGGCATGCGGGAGATTATTGGAGGAACGGGCGACCACATCGTACTCTGCGCCCTTCTCGGCAACCAGGATCAAGACACTCGCATCGCCAACAAGAACATTCAGAGTCTGCGCCATCAATCGGGTCTTTGGCTCGGACAACACCAATTCATCCACTACCACCAGTCCAGACTCTGCCACCTTGGCTGTCAGTGCCGAACGCAGGGCAGCGCGACGCATCTTCTGCGGCATGTGCTGAGTGTATTTTCGAGGCCGTGGTGTATGGATCTTACCACCATGGACCCACTGCGGAGCGCGAGTGGACCCCTGGCGGGCGCGACCGGTCCCCTTCTGTTTCCACGGCTTTTTACCACCACCAGAAACCTCGCTGCGGGTCTTGGTTTTGCTCGTACCCAGGCGGGCATTTGCCATTTGCTGAATGTAAGCCTGGTGCATCAAATCCACGTTAATAGGGGCTTCAAAGATCTCAGCCGGAAGTTCAACCGTCTTGACCTTTTCGCCCTTCATGTTGAGAACGTCAACTTTCATAGTACCTATGCTCCCATCATCCGCGCTATTGCTTGCGCGCTTCCTGAACCACAACCAGGCCGCCTTTGGACCCGGGGACGGCGCCAGTAACACCGAGAAGGTTGCGCTCTGCGTCCACCAGTACGACCTTAAGGCCCTGGGCAGTCACGCGTTCGTGACCCAGGTGGCCAGGTCGGCGCGAGCCTTTGTAAACACGACCCGGGGTCGTACCTGAAGAGTTCGAGCCGGGGGCGCGCAGACGATCCGAGGCACCATGCGTCTTCGGTCCACCCGCGAAATGGTAGCGCTTGACCACACCGGCAAACCCTTTGCCTTTGCTGGTGCCTACCACGTCCACTCGTTCGCCGACACCGAAGACCTCGACTGTGACCTTGTCACCGACCTTGTATTCAGTATCCTTGATACGAAATTCGCGCAAAAAACGCAGGGGCGGCAATTCGTTCTTCTTAAGATGGCCCAGTTCGCCTGAAGTCAAACGCTTGGGTTTTGTCTCTTGGAATCCGAGTTGCACCGCTACGTAGCCTTCCTTTTCTGGAAGGCGTACCTGCGTTACATAGCAAGGCCCAGCTTCAATGAGAGTAACCGGCAAAGCAGCGCCGCTCTCATCGAAGATCTGGGTCATGCCGATCTTCTTGCCAATCAGCCCTTTCAACATGCTCGGTTTTCTCCTTCGAAATATTCTTCAAGACTGTCAGCCGGGCTTGGCTGCATCATCTCTGTCACAGCACAGTCAATCGGTCTGCCGCGGCACACTGGGTTATGGGGCCTACGAACAGAACCGTTCTTGCGCTGCCTATTCAGTCTCACTGGTCCGACCAGTCTTCCAGTCTGACTATTCCAACCAGTTAGACGAAATTTCAAAATTAGATCTTAATTTCGATATCCACACCCGCTGGCAGATTAAGCCGCATTAGCATATCAATCGTCTTAGAATCTGGATCAAGTACATCAATCAAACGGTTGTGCGTGCGAATTTCAAAATGCTCGTGCGAGTCTTTGTCAATAAAAGCCGAGCGTCGTATTGTAAACCGTTCTATCTTAGTTGGCAAGGGTACCGGGCCAACTACATGGGCTCCAGATCTCTCGGCCGTTTCGACAATCCGCTTTGCAGACTGGTCCAGGACACGATGATCGTATGCCTTAAGGCGGATGCGGATCTTTTGTTTCGTCATATCAATACCTATTCGATGATCTTTGTAATGACGCCAGCGCCGACGGTCAGGCCGCCTTCGCGGATGGCGAACTTGGAGCCTTGTTCGAGGGCTACAGGGACGATCAGGGTGACGGTCAGGTCAACATTGTCTCCCG
>Ga0315273_10002268_pt1 | contig 22609 bp, 11 predicted proteins | sample YL17G02_0_MG_FD_205753 | JGI IMG/M metagenome (GOLD analysis project Ga0315273, IMG submission 205753) | Sediment microbial communities from Yellowstone Lake, YNP, Wyoming, USA - YL17G02_0 | ecosystem: Environmental > Aquatic > Freshwater > Lake > Sediment | place: USA: Wyoming | collected...
TGGCCCCGCCCGAGGTATCCACGACCACATAGCCATCATATCCGAGCCGGCTCAAATTCCGGATGACGGCACGGAAATCGATATTTCCCTTTCCGGGAGAATAGTGATACGCATTCGTCCCGTCGTTGTCGGAAAGATGAACCAGCTTAATGAATGGGGCCACCTTCGGAATAACCAGCGCAAGATACTCCTTGCCTGCGTGGACATGAGCAACGTCAAGGATAATTCCAAGATTGTCGCCGCCCGCTTCTTTAATCAGGTTGAGGACAGCGTCCGTCGAGGAAAACACATCGTTCGCCCTGGTTTCGACCGCAAGAGCCAGCCCCTTCTTTTTCGCAATTGTTCCGCACTTGTTGACCAGATCGACAGCGTTACGCCAGAACTCCTGCCAGGAGAAATCGTCTCCGACGGCAACCGCGGTTGGGGGGCCGCCGACGTAAAGTTCAGTTCCTGAGGGACGAATCTCCGGCGGCATGTACCCGCAGATTGTGACCAGGGGGCTCTTCAGTTCGACAATTAAATCAGTAATTGCATCAAAGTCGGCGATGGCGGCCTTCTTCAGGTCCGGGTTCAGGCTGAACATCTTCTCTTCCACCGCCATGATGGAGATACAATCTATCGAGTAGTCCCGCAAGACCTGCTGCATCTTCTCGATGTCGCGGCGATGGTAGGTCAGCATCTCGTCGTAAAATTCCAGTTCGATGGCGCGGAAACCCGCCTCTCCGACCGAACGCATCCCTTTGAGATGATTTTCGGGAGATGGAGGAAGACCGTGGAGAGTAATGGGGATCGTGTATCCGCATGCGACTTTCATGCTTCTGCTCCTTATTGTCATGGATTCGTGTGGTAGCCCGCGCCGCCGGGCAGCAGCGGCAGCGTTTCCGCGCTGTTCCGAATAACGCCGACTTTCAATTCAGGATTCTCACTAAGGCGCTTCTTGACATGATCGGGCAGCTGCTGTGGTAAAACGTGCAGCAGTCCGAGTTGGCGGCAGAGGCTGGGAGACAAACCTTCCGTCGCGATGGTGATGCTCATCTTTTCCCGGATGTCATTGATGACGATGGCTTCCGCACATGCCAGAGGGTCAGGCGTCTGCTTCAGCTGTATCCGCTCCCACATCTGCTCACTCGACATCCGGCCAAGGAAATCGGCAAGCCCCGGATGCGCTGGGCTGATCCCCTCCTGACAACCGCTGACCAGAACAATCTCTCCCCCTTTTCGGGTGGCGAGTTCGGCTGATGTGATGCCCTTGTCCCCCTGGAAGAAGTCGAAATCGACCGGCGAAGTGCTGCTGAGTGTCATGTCGGCCGCCTCCGGTATCTGGACGCCGTAGACTTCCTTCGCTTTTTCCACGCCTTGCCGGTGGGCCGCGATGAAATGGCCGGCGACCACTTTGACTAAACCGCCTTCCCGGTTGAGGACTGTGTTCACTATGAAATTCAAACCGATTTTCTGGGCAAAATCTTCCATCTCCCGCCGCATTTCGGAATCCAGCCGACCGAGCGCCGGATATCGCGATCCCAGGAAATGAAGCTGCGCCACCGTCTCTTCACCCGCCACCCCCGGCAGCACGGCCTTGGCGCCACCGCCGAAACCTGCCGGGTGATGAGGAATGATATCTCCAACGGCCATACGGAAATCGGCCTCAATTACCGTTCGGTTCACCATGATCCTGGTGCCCCGTGAAGTGGTGCCGTAGTCGACCAACGCCTCGGGATTTTTATATTCGTGCGGCAGAATCGGGACCCGGTTCAATACGGCGGATCCGTACTTCTCGTCCAGTTCCTTCCCGGTCATAGGGCGATGCGTACCGGATGAAATCAGGATCCGGATATCCCGATCCGGAATGCCGGCACTGTTCAATTCGTCAAGGAGGATCGGAACGATGTCACGAGTCGGGGTGCGACGTGTGTTGTCATCGGAGATGATGACTACCTTTTGACCCGGCCCCACCATTTCTCGAAGCTGCGGAGCTCCGTAAGGCTCCCGGAGCGCGCGCCGGATCTCTTCCCGAATCTCGGGTACGCTCTTGACATCTCGAGGACCAACATCGAAAAGGAGATTTTTCTCCGGGATATCGATATCGAGAAACTGTTCAACGTACGGAATTCTGACCAATCTGTTCTCCTTAGGGCGACTCGCGGTCACACTTCAGCCGATTCAGTTATGTGGCGGCACACAATGGAAGCAGCGGGATGACAGAACCATAATTGTGCGCGGCCCGCCGACCACCTTGCTGCCCCGCTGACTGCAACGTATCCTTGTCCTGATTCACCTGTCCAACAAAAAACTCCACAGCGGGGATCTGCTTCCGGTAATTTTCATTCGACACGAGCGGTGGCGCCACACGCATGGTCGCAGCCGCAAACTCAAAGCAAGCGTGCCTGTGCAAACAGTTGCACTACTTCGGCACGGTTCACCTCCTCGCATTTCAAATAGCGCCGCCCGGAGAGCGGCAGCACACCTCTGCCCGGCTGCGGTGCAACTTCCTGCAATCGGCCGGCCAGTTCCTGGAAAAGCTTCAGCCGTCCTCCCGCCGAAGGGATTTCCAGCCGTCCCTCCCCGGACGAATGCCAATAGACAACCCAGGGCGTGCCTCGCCTTTCCAGAACGAAGGCTCTCAGTTTGGGGTTCCCCCCCGCTGCCCCTGCAATCTGTTCGTACGCCTGCAGCTCGTACTGTCCGGCCTCGTTCATGAGTAGGATGTGCTCCGTGTCCCAGTCCTTCAGCCTCTGTTTATCCTCCGGTTTCAGCCATTGCTTGACCCGCACGTCTTCCCATCGCTTCAAGACGTCAAGATTGTCCGGAGTTCTCGGGTGGTTCTTGAACTCCTGCAATTCTCCCCGGAAAGATATCGGGGAGTCCCAGCCGGCAGCCCGGCTCGTCACGTATTCGAGCATGTCGGGCTGGGTCCCGATCGTTTTCTCCGACGGATTCCAGTATCCCACCCAGCCGAAGTTCAAGCCGGTGAAGTCCTTCGCAATTCTCGGCGCTTCTTCTCCGGCGTACGCGCGGGTAGCTCGTTTGACCAACTCCGGCAGGAAGATGTCGAAGGCGTTTCCCCGGCTCAGGATGTGCCAGCTGAAGTGCGACTTGCAGGCACCCTCGGAAAAAAGAGGCTTCGGTTCCATCTCCTTCCAAACCAGCCACTGTGCCCGGGACACGGTGTACCAGTATGGCGGAGGAACGTCCTCGGCTCCGTCGAAATAGGCGAACTCGAATCCGGCATCCTGGTAAATCTTGCCGAGTCGTTTCGCGACCTCTTCCTGGATTGAGGTTCGCTGGTCATAAACGCCGATCACACCCGCAGTTTCGCCCAGCAGCCCGAACTTCTCTCCGCTGGCATGGCTTGCCGATTTGGTGCCGAGAACCCCTCGCTTGCATCCACTGAATGCGTAGGGCCGCGTCGTGGTGAAACTGCCGTACTCGATCAGTTCCTGGCCGATCCGCAAATACTTCACAACCGATTCCAGATCGCTCCACTCCGGACTCTCCTCTACCTCGATCCGATCGTTCGTCTGGTCCAGGTCCCGCGACAGGGTGAATATCTTTCTCAGATTTAGCCGGGGATCCGGTACCGGGGTGATGTAAGGATCCATGCCGAAAGTCTTGTTGTAGTGATGATGCAGGCCGGGAATCATGCCTGCTTTGCGGATTTTGTCGACGATTTCCTTCAGGTCAGCCATCCCTCGCGGATACTCCTGCCGGAACTCGTAGTGACCGGGCGTTTTGGAAAAGGCGGTGTAGTAGATCATGAAGCTCCGGAACCCGCCCCGCCTGGCATACTCGATGTGGGCGTCCACATTTTGTGGTGTGATCTGGCTCACCCAGTAGTAGGAGTAGGAGTATTCTATCCGCCGGCGGCTCGCCACTCCGTTCGGCAGTTTGTAGTCCTCTTCCACCTTCGCGACCCGGTCGAGCAGACGCCCACCATCCGTAACAATCAGGGCCGCTCCGACTCCTTCCAGCTTTACCTCACGCACCGCCGTCGCGTGCAGGATGTGATGCCCTCTCCGCTCCAGGCCGTCGATCATCGGGAATGGGTCGGTGGCAAGGAGGTTCACTGCCACATCCTTATCCCAAATGGCGTTCAGCCACTCCCCGAAATTCTCCCGATCTTTTACCGGCAGCTGGATGAAACAGACCTCATCGAGCAGGCTCGGCTCCTTTTTCCATTGAACCCAGTGATTCGGAATCCCTTTCGACCGGGCCTTCTCGAGGAAGAATCCGATATAGGAATCGGTTTCCTTCACACGGATCTCAAGGCGGTGATCGATCAGCTCGAAGTCCACCAGCAGGAGATCCCCTTCCCTTCGCACCTCACGGGCTCGAAAAGTCTTCGGCTTGCAGGGGAAGGCGAGTTGCACCTCGCCGTCATACGGGCGGTACTGCGTCAACGTAAACATCGGGAAATTGGGATCCGGATCCAGGCATTCCTGGCCCGTTCGCTTATGCAGCAGGCTGCGGGCATGGCCTTTCCCGCTGATGGTCAGCCGGAATTCCCGGTTCTCGAGCACAATATCGCCCACCTCCGGTCTCACCTGCGCCGCGGATGTTTTCGCAACAGAGCGGGCCTCAACGCTTCCTCCCAGCAGGCCGGCCGCCCCTGCACCGCTTCCCGCTGCGAGAAACGTGCGGCGGCTCACCGACTGATTCTGTGTGCGCTCCTCGTCCCTGCCACTCCCGTTTTCATGGGATCCTTTGCTCATGGCGCTGTTATCCTCGAGGTCTCCTGGCAGCTCACATTGATTCTTTCTTCAGTTATAGCTTTGCATGCCTCCGGCCGGGCGGAAGCGCTGACAATCGTGATTGGCGGGATGCCTGGGCTGCGGGGGTCTCATTGCACTTTCGCCAGTTGGCTGCGAGGCGGTTCGACCCGGAAATCCGCGGAAACTGAAGCTGCCTGCTGACCGACTTTGTCCTCAACCTTGATTTTGAGTTGGTACTTGCCCGATGCGAGGTCCTTTAAGGAAAGCGCCTTGATCAAGACCAGCCGTTGATCTGACGCAGACGTGACGGATTCCCCTTTCGTGTCGACAACGGTCCTGATCAGCTGGCCGTCCTTGAGGATTTGAAAAGTCACGTTGAGCGACGGGACTTGAGAATTCTGATCCAACACCGCATTGTACACCTGGAAGTAAATGCCCAGGGGGTCGTTCGAGAGGAAGAGACCGTTCACGTTGGGGCGAATCCAGACGTCTCCCAGCACGAACATCGGGTTGTCCTTGGGAATTTCGGTCAGCCGCCGGATGAAGCCTGAAAGTATCGGAGGAGTCAAGACCAGCTTGTCGCTCGGGAAAGGAGGTGGAACCAGGGCTTGACTGCTGGTGCCGATCTTGCCGCTGTTCATATCCTTGATCACGAGATCCAGCTTATAGCGCATCCTGCTATTCAGTGGCATGATCTTCTGATACGTGGAGCTTTCCAGCTTTCCCTGCTCGAGTTCGTCTGCCTTGTAGATTCCGGATATTTCGTCTTCAAACTCCTGGACGAGGCGGTTGGTTAAAGTGGTGACGCTCCCGTAGACCGCGAGATTGAGGCTGAGGGAGCCGTGAATACTCTTGAAAGTCAGGTCCTTGTTCTCAAACAGGAGCGTGATTGGCGCGAGCACCTGATCTTGGTTGAGTCTGATGTAATCCGCGCGCGCGTGGAAGGGCAAAGAATCGTAATGCATGCGGACCTTCACGGCTTCCTGAAGATCTTTGTACTTGATCTTGGGAGGCGCTTGCACTTTGAAATAGGTTTCGTAGCGGTAGAAAGCGCTATCCTTGGCGCTGTTGCCGATGCCGGGGTACTCCTCCCCATAATTGCTGACGTAATAAGGCCGGCTTTTCTTGTCCTTACCCATGAATTCCTCGGCCCAGGTAGCGCCAAGGCCCGGAATGTTGAGGAAGGCGTCCTTTTGTTCAGGACTCACGGCCAGCGCGTACTCATTGCTGAAGCTGAAATCAACAAACTCCAGATCGATAGGAGCTCCCGAGCCGCCCATGCCCCGGTAGGTCCATCGCTCGAACGGGTAAACAGAGGTTGTTCCTCCTCCCTCATGTCCTTCGCGCTCGTAAGTACCTCCCGTCGGATAGGCCACCTTATTGGCTGGTGGACCATGGATGATGTAGATACGGCCGCGATCTGACTTCCAACCGACCATGCCGCTCTTGAAATTCTCGTTGGCGTATGCAATCCGCCGATAATGCTCATCCTTGAACTCGTTGCCCGGGGTTCTGGGATCGGGATCCCTGCGCACCCAGAACTGCTCAATGAACGCATCCTTTTCTTCTGCACTCGCCAGCTTCTTGAAAACCGCCCTCTCTTCATCTGAAATGATGTAGACGACGTCTTCGTCGAGCCACTTTTTGAAGTGATCCTGGTCCTCTTTCTTGTCTTGGGCTTTGCGGTTATTCTGGGCAGCTTGCTGGGATGCAAGGAGTGGAAATAGAAGCAGTAGCAGACCGAGGGACCACAACCTTTTCATAGGATCCTCTTGAAATCGGAACCGGCGGGCAGGGGCTTTTCGGTATGATGCGTCCCCACTTGCGTTTGCAAACCCTTTATCACACCGTCCGCCTGCCGTCAGAAAAGCAAATACGCTTCAAGTTCGGGGACTTCATTTGCGATACTGGTTTCGTCCTTAATTATATCATCCTAAGCCCGGAAAGATACTCTGAAGTATGGCGGATCCGCCTCAAAGCGAGACCTCCAACTGCGACCCGCCTTATCCATTGGCGCACTTCCCGCTATCATTGAGCTCGTGTAACGATCACATTAAAACCGCACGAAACCTGTGATAAATTAGGCCAATGGCGCGCCGAAACAATCAGGACACACTAGACTGGAAATCACTTCACGAACAATACCGCTCCCTTCTTCTGGAGGGCATAGTCCCTTTTTGGCTGAGTCGTGGAATCGACTGGGAACACGGCGGCGTTTTGACGTGCATGGAGGAAGACGGAACACCCATCAGCGGCGACAAATTCGTCTGGTCGCAGGCCCGGTCGGTCTGGACGTTTTCGGCCATTCACAACCGAATCGAGAATAATCTCCGCCTTCTCGAAGCAGCTGCCAACTCTGTTCGCTTCCTGCTGGCGCATTGCCGCGATGAAAAGGGACGTTGGGTCTACCGTACGACGCGCGAGGGTCAGATCCTGCAAGGCGCAATCAGCATTTATTCGGATTGCTTTGTGGTCTGCGGGCTTACCGAATACTGTCGTGCGGTTCCGGATGCTTCTTTGCTGGCGCTGGCCCGTTCGACCTTCGACCAGATCCGGGCCCGTATCGAGAGTCCGGGCTTCTCGGAAACCGCGCCTTATCAGCTGCCCCCCGGCCGGAGAGTCCATGCCATCCCGATGATCCTCACGCAAGTCACCGACGAACTGGCTCAGTTGACAGCGGATCCCGTTCTCGAACCGCTGCTGGACAGATACGTCAGCCAAATCATGGATCGATTCGTGCGCCCTGAGCGTCAGTTGCTGCTCGAGTATCTGTCGGACACTTACGAGGACTTGCCCCCGCCGGACGGCACCTTCGTGATGCCGGGTCATGCCATCGAATCGATGTGGTTCGTCCTTCACGCGGCCAGGCGGCGAAACAATCGGGAACTGATCCGGCGTGCGGTCGACCAGATCCGCCGGCATCTGGAAGCCGGTTGGGACAGGGAGTACGGTGGGCTGTTTCTGTCGATTGATGCCGAGGGCGGTGAGCCGTCTCAGCCCCACTGGGACAAGAAGCTCTGGTGGCCTCACACCGAGGCTCTCTACGCGTTGCTGCTGGCCTATGAGCTGACGGGCGAAAGGTGGTGTCTGGATTGGTACCAAAGGGTTCACGAATGGGCCTTTGCTCATTTCTCGATGGATGGACTGGGAGAATGGCGGCAGAGGCTGGACCGGAGGGGTCGGCCGGTAAACGACGTGGTAGCCCTTCCCGTCAAAGATCCCTTTCATCTGCCCCGGGCCGTGGTCCTGATCCTTCAAGCGCTCGGCAGAATGGGCTATTCCACGTCACTACTGTCCGGTTAGAAATCGAATAGTTCCAATTGGTTACAGTTTTCTGTTTCTGAAATGTGGTGAAGCTGTTTCGTAAGTAGTTGATCTATTTGAACTTTCTCGAATACGTTGACGCTCAAATTTTGGAGAATTTGGTGGAGACTCTCCGACAGGTTCAGTTCCTCTTTGAGGATCGCGACCATCACATAGACGCACACAGCAATCCAGACCTGCGTCTTGACAGCGTTGGGAGACGTGCCGAAAAAGCTCTTGATCCGGAGATTCTGTTTGATCCACTTGAAAAACAATTCCACTTGCCAGCGGCTTTTGTAGAGCAAGGCAATGGTAAGAGGCGGCAACGTAAAATTGTTCGTCAGGTAAACGAAAAAGCGTTGCGTCTCGGCATCGAAATAGCGAATGCGGCGCAACCGGTCTGGATATCCCTTCCGGCTGTAGAAGGTCTTCAGGCGAATGATTTGATCGGTGCGTACGCCAGTGGAGGAATCCACGATCTCCTGCGACTTCAACCGCACATACTTCAAGGAACGCTTGGCGCGAATGACGAAGAAAGCGCCGAGATCTTGAAATGTATGAAGGCGCTCGAAATCCAGGTACCCCCGATCCATGACATAAAACGATCCCGGTTCTATCGGAAGCAGATCCAAAGCATTGACGTCGTGCAACTTGCCGTCGCTGATATGGATGAAGGTGGGAATCGGCCCACGCAGATCCAGCAGCGTGTGCAGCTTGATGGCCCCCTTGGTCCGTCGGAACTTGGCCCAACGAAACAGATTGAGACACAGGTCGATAGTCGTGGAGTCGAGCGCGTAGGCCGTGGCATCGAGATCCATGGCCAAGGGTTCGTTGGCGTACAAGCGGCGAGCTCTGCGGATCAATGTCTGCGCCAGTTGCGCGTAGATGCGCCAATCCCGCTGTTCGTTGGCATCGGCCAGGGTGCTGCGTCGAATCGGGCCGCGGAAGCCCATCTGATAAAGGCGGTCGCTGCGGGCACACAAACAATCGACCGTGTCGCGCAGGCTGTCGCGAAAGGTCAGTTGGCCGAAAGCCATGCACAGGAATTGGTCCCAGCAGGAAAAGCTGCGGAGGTGTTCCTGACCCCGGAAGCGATCGACACATCGATGAAAAACCTCGGGATGAATCAAACTCATCAACTGCGCAAAAACAGGTCGGCCGGTATTCATCCGTCAATAGTAAGGCCTGGCGGATTGGGGCGACCGAAACGTATCGCTCTAAGTTCAAATCGCTCACATCCCTCTGATCCTGTAAAATGCTGTTGCTCAAGAGGTTTCCAGAAAACGACAATTAATTAACCGGACAGTAGTGATTCCACGTGATTTCCCTTCGCCTTGTGCCGGGCTACGAAATCTTCCGAAAAATAGGTCCTATGCCTGTTCAGGCCGCTCCCTGAATGCAAAGAAAATCGCGACGAATGCCAGCCAGGGCGACAAGCCAATCACCGAAAAGGTGAGGAGGGTCTGGTGCAAGTCCGAAAGCCGGCCTATGAAGGGGCTCACAGCACCATAGAAAAGGTTCCCCAGGCCGCCTAGCAAACCGGCAGCGATGCCGATGTAGCCAGGTTCCAGATCCTGCGCCATGGTCAGATAGATGACCAGAAATCCCGCCACCCCCAAAGCAGTCAGCATCAGGAAAAACACGGCGAGACCGCGGCTGGGAACCATGCCGACCAAAATCGCGGTCGACATCAGGAGACAGGCGATGAACAGCGCGATTCTCCTGGCCGTCGGGACCTGAAATCCCCTGTTGACCAGCCGCCTGACGAGCAGACCCACGAGAATGTTGCCCGCCTCCAGGCTTATATAAACAATGACCGACAGCGCATTGCCCACGGCAAAGCTGAATCCTCTCTCGGTCTTCAGGTAAAGAGGAATCCAGTCGGCCAGGAAATAATAGACGCTATTGATGATGATCGCCGAAACACTCAGCAGCCAGAAACCGCGTTTGGTCAGGACGATTCCCATCACCCGCAGCACCTGCCTGGCGGACAGCGGAGTTCCCCCCAAACGGTCATAAAGCGGACGGCTCAGGATCAGCCAGGCGACAATCCAGATCCCACCCAGGCCGCCCGTGATTACGAAGGCGAATCGCCAGCCGAAATAGAGCGTGACGAATGTGATGATGATCGGCGCCAGAACAGCTCCAGCCGCCGCCCCGCTGTTGAAAATTCCATTGGCTAGCGCACGATCGCGCGGAGGCAAAAGCCTTTGTGTTACTTTCAGGGCACACGGCCAGTTGAAAGCCTCACCAATCCCAAGCATGAAACGCATCGAGGCGAGGGCGGCGACCGAGCGGACCAGGCCCGTCAGCATGCCCGCCAGAGACCAGACTCCAACCGCCAGGGGCAGGATAAGCCCCGGGCCGCGCGAGTCGACAATCCATCCGCCGAAAATCTGAAAGATCGCGTAAGAATAGCGGAAGGCCGAGATGATTCGGCCGAAGTCTGCTTTGGTGAGATGGAACTCGTCCATGATCCTTTCGGCTGTGAGCGCGAGGACCTGACGGTCAAGGTAGTTGAGCACCGTTGCCAGGAACATAAGCCCGATGATGAGCCAAATCCTCATCAACGGTTCGGCTGATTCAGTAGCGCCGGCAATTCCAGATCCTGCTGTCGGTGGTTTCTCTGCGTGTCTCATATTGCCATCGATTCTCCGTAATCTGGGAACTCCTGTGCCTTGCCCAACTCAACTCCTGACATGGACTCCGCCGGGATTTCGATGCCTTGACGCCTTCGCTTGGGTCCAATTATGGCTTGCCCGGACGAGATTATGGCATGTCGGCCGACTTGTCAAAGCCGACGGTTGCGCACCTGCCGCTTCGGAGGCCGTGTCGAGTGCGGGGTGCGCCAACTATCTCCACTCCTCGCTTTGCAGACTGTTTCTATGCGATATTCTCGATGCGGCGATTCCGCCCGATTTCTCTGGAGGCCCTCATGACATGGAACTCGAGAATCCGGTCCCAGGCTGCCCGTGTCTCGATCCTGTTCGCTTTCTCCCTCGCCGCAACGGCCGTCGGCACATTCGGGGCATCGATTCGGGATCAAGCCGACACCATCATCATCGAGAACCAGTTTGCCCGCATGGTCATCGGAAAAGACGGGACCACCCGCAGCTTCCAGGATGTGCAGAGGGGCACCGAATATCTCGACCGCCGGTTTCCGGTCTATTTCATGTCGGCGCGGCGAGAAACGGTAGAATTCGGCTCATCCGAAATCACCAGGCAGGGCAGCGACCTGCATGTTAAATTCGGCGGGTCCGGAATCGAAGCGCGCCTTCGCCTGGGCACGGATCAGGATTACTTCACCTTCGAGGTCCTGTCCGTCAACCAGACCAATCTGGACGAGCTGATCTTCGTCGATTTGCCCCTCACGATCTCTGAACGCGTGGCCCGGGTCCAGGTGTGGCGAGAGCACAGCGAAACCATCAATGTCTGCAGGAATGACCACTTCGGCGTCAACCTGTCTTCCGTCAACCTGATCGCCCACAGTCGCACCACTCGTTATGAGCCGGCAGCCTTCCGCTCCAGCTGTTACCCCAGGTTCGGAATGGTCGGGGCCAAGGTTGCGCTCATAGCCGGGTCTTCCGAGCGGATTCTGAACCTCATCGGCGCGATGGAAGTGGACCAGGGACTGCCTCATCCCACCCTGGGAGGGGAATGGGGCAAGACATCGCGGGAGATCCAGAAGTCCTACCTCTTTGTCGATTTCACCGAGCAGAACATCGATCGGGTCATCGAACTGGCGAAAGCCGGAGGGTTTTCCTACCTTTTGAACTACGGAGGGACGTGGTCCACCTCAAACGGCAAATATGAGGTAAACACGCGCAACTTCCCGCAGGGCCTGCCTGGCCTGAAATCCGTCATGGACAAGATTCACTCGGCCGGTCTCAAAGGCGGTGCTCACATCCTGGCGGGAGGCGTCGACAAGAACAATCCCTATGTCACTCCGGTCCCCGATCTGCGGCTTGTCAAGGACGATATGCGGATCCTGGCCAGCGAAATCGGAGCCTCGGACACGAGTCTCGCTCTAACAACTTCTCCAGCGGGGCTCCCGATGGTAAACTCGAGCCCGCCTTTTTACAGCGGCGAAAGCCTCCTTGTTGGCAAGACCCTCATCATCGACGACGAGATCATCACCTACGAAAACCTCAGAACCGAACCGCCGTTCGCCCTTGAGGGGTGCAAGCGGGGTGCTTACGGGACCCGGGAGTCTTCTCACAGGGCCGGTTCACTCATCTACCATCCTGGCCAGCGCTTCGGCATGTTCGTCGTGAATGCCGATAGCAGTCTACTGGAGGAGGTAGCCCGCAATGTCGCGGATGTGATCAACTTCTGCGGATTCGACCAGATCTACTTCGATGGTCTGGACTCGGTCGAAGTCAATGGCCCTTTCTTCTACTATGTTGGGAAACTGACACGCGAAATAGCAAAACGCTTCAACCGTGAAGTCATTGTTCAAGGAAGCAACCTTGCCCACATCGGCTGGCACAATTTCTCGCGCCTGTATACGATCGACTTCGCTGTTTTGAATCCCAAAAGGTGGGTGGACTACCACTGTTCACTCCGTATGGTTAACGCGCGTAACAATCTCATTCCCGCGGAGCTCGGCTGGTTCAGTTTTTTTCTCGATTCTCCTTCCGCCGAGTCTACGACCCCGGACATCGTCGAGTACGTTCTCGCAAAGACGATCGGCTGGAATGTTCCCTGGTCTCTTGAGACTACCGCCAGCGTCCTCGAGGCCCAGGGCCGCACTTCCGAGGTTCTTACCCTCAGCAGGATCTACGAGGAACTGCGCCTCAAGAATTATTTCTCCGACCGGATCAAAGAAGTCCTCCGGACGCCGAAGCAGGACTTTAAGCTGGTCGAGAAGGGACCCGGGGACTGGCAGATACACCCGATCAACTACGGACCGCCCCAACTCCTGGCTCTGGAGGGAAATGCCAGAAGCCAATTCAAGTACGAAAACCTATTCCGGGAACAGGCCCTCAAGTTTCGGATCAAAGCGCGCCCTTCGCCGGGTCCCTTTGGAGACAAGGCCAACCGTGTTGTTTTGAATCCCGATAACGTTCCTGACGGGAAAGCCGAATCCGGCAGTCCGGACTTCTCCCTCAAGGCGAAACGATCGAGCGAACAGGTGAAAACTGGTCGCAGCAGCCTCAAGCTGACCGCCACAAACCACTCCACAATGAGGAGCTCGTGGGCTTCTCAGACATTCAAGCTGAATGAGCCCCTGAATCTCACGGAAAACCGGGCCCTCGGCTTCTGGGTGTACGGAGATGCGAGCGGAACACATTTGAATGTCCGACTCGATGATGGTCAGCGGGCTTTTTCCCGCTCGCATTACATCACGCTGGACTTTTCCGGCTGGAAATATTGTGAGCTCGCCGAACCGTCGGTTGACCCGGTAATTGAATATCCCTATCCCGGCGTCACGTTGACCAGTCTCCGAAATTTCGAGTATGGGAAGGTGGCCTTCGTGACGCTGCTGTTGACCGACGCTCCCGCGGGAAAGACGGTCACGTGCTACCTGGCCCGCGTCGAGGGACTAAAGGAGCTTCCGACAACCCTTGTCAATCCGACACTGACCCTCAACGGCAGTGCCGTGCGTCTTCCCGTTACGCTGGAAAACAATCAGTACTTGGAGTTCTGGGGAGAAAAAGCCGCAACCATGTACGATAAGAATGGCCATACCCTGCGGCAATTCTCCCTGACAGGAACTCCTCGACTGCGCACCGGCGCGAATCGCATCGAATTGGCGCACGCAGGGAGCTCCGGCGGCCGCAGCGAGATTCGCGTCGAGTTGATTACGATGGGCGATGCAATCCGGTAAGCGGTGCTCAGCGACGCCACAATTTCCGATTTCAAATCTCACGGATTTAGGCGGGGAGTTTGGCAGGCGAAGCATCCACTCGGGAGCCCTTCCGATAGGCCATGTTTCCGAGGTGAGCGGCCCGTGCGGTTGCAACCGCGGATTTCACATCCGAGGCGGGTGCTTTGCGGCTCCGCACGCATTCCAGGAAGTTGTTCACATGGGAAATGGTTCCATCTCCGCCCGACTGCATCGCATCCTCAGGATCCGGGTAGTAGGTTTTTTCGGCGGGCACCACTCCCTCCCGATAAACCGCGAACCCATCCCGGTTGATCTTCATCATTGCCTGGCTGCCGCGGAAAAGGATGTTCCCTCCATCGAGCGAGCCAACGAGTGAACCGTTATAGACCACGTTGAATCCACCCGGGTATTCGTAGGCAGCGCTGATGGTGTCGGGGCACTCGAACTCCGGCAGCGCATTCCGGCCTCCGGTCGCCTGGGCCGCGAGCGGCGAATCCTCTCCCATATACCAGTGGATGACGTCGCAGTAATGGCTGTAGAGATCCGTCAGGTGCCCGCCGCCGAAATCCCAGAACCAGCGCCATCGGGTGTAGCGCAATGCATCGAACGGTTGATTCGGGGCCGGGCCGAGAAACTTCTTCCAATCGAGCTTTTCCACTTCGACCTGCGGTGCGCTGCCGCGATTTCTAAGGTAGTTCTGATACCAGGAGGCCAGGATGAGCGTGATTTTGCCCAGCTTGCCGCCGGTGATGACCTCGCGGGCGACCTTGAAATGCTCCCAGCTTCGCTGCTGATAGCCGACCTGCACTATCTGCTTCGAGGCGGCCACCACCTGCTCCAGGCGCGCGCCCTCTTCAATGCCGTGACTGACCGGTTTCTCGACATAGACGTCCTTGCCGGCCTTGACCGCATCGATCGTCATCGGCACGTGCCAGTGATCGGGCGAGCCGATCACTACTGCATCGATGTCCTTACGGTCGAGCAACTCCCGGTAATCGGCATACCCGGCGGCGCCGGGCGCCAGTTTTTCCTTGACGGCGCGAAGGCGCGGCTCATACACATCGCACAAAGCCACGATCTCGGTGCCGCCGGCCTTGTTGACCAATCCGAGGAGACCAGAACATCGTCCGCCCACGCCGATTCCACCCACACGAATGCGCTCGTTGGCGCCCAGGACATGCCCGCTGGGGAACGCGGCAAATGTCGCCGTAGTTTTTATAAATTCCCGCCGGTTCTGCTTCATAATCTAATCTCCTATTGCAGACGTCACGCGAGCTTAATTCTACCATCTGCCAGTCGACCGCCGGTATGAGCGAATTCCTGCATCGAAGAGCACGAATGCAGGCCTCGCGCTTGCGGCGCCCCAGCACCGACCGGAGAAGCACCTCTTTTTTATATCGAGTGTGCTATCTTGGCGCTTTCGCTGTATCACCGATAATATGCTGACAAAGGCCGCCCATGGAAAACAAAAAGCCGGAAAACCAGCCGACCCCCGACTTCAGCGAGATCACCCGACGCAGGTTTCTGCATTACACTGCGGGCTCCGTGGTAATAGGTAATAGCATAAAAACGCCTGCGATGGCCGCCCAGTTTTTCTCGAGCAGTTCGGCACCAATTCCCGAGCCGCATTTCCCCGATCAGCTTCACCTTTTCTTGTGGCGCAATTGGGAACTGGTGAATACGAGCCGGATGGCAAAGGTGTTGAAAACCTCCGAGCAAAACATCGTCGAGGTTGGCAGTTCCATGGGTCTGCCTCCCAAACCCCTTTTGTCTGAAAATCAGCTGCGACGCAACTACATTACGGTCATCCGGCAGAACTGGCATGTTATCCCTGACGATCAGATTATCGAATTGCTCGGATGGACCCGGGAACACTTTGAGTTCACGCTCAAGGAAGATGACTTCCTCGACTATAAACTGGGCCGCGTCAAGCCGGACCCCAAGGCTCTGACCTACCAGACGCCCTCGGCGGCAGCCAAGCAAAGAGCGGCAGATATAAAGAGGACTTTACAGGATACCTTCGGAGACTCCCTGACTCAAAAAGGTGAGCCGCCGTTTGCCTTCGTCGAGGATCTGAGCCGAATCCAATATCCGGACTACCGTCCGCCAACCAGGGGGGTGTCGGACAAAGAAGTGGATCTTAGGGGCTGGAACCTTGTCCAGCCCCGCGACTCGTCCCAGGACCTGCAACTGGCGATCACTCAGTTTGTCGACTACCTGAATCACACCTTCCACTCCAACTCCAGAATCGTTCCTTCGTCAGGGGCCAAATCCATTTCTTTCCGGACTGATCCCGGGCTCTCGACCGTAAAACAAAGTTATGAGATTCGGGTCGAACCCGGGCAGATTCATGTCATCGCCACCGATCTCGCAGGGTTTCGTCATGCCCTGTACGGGCTCCAGGATGTGATGGAGTCCGGCGGAGGCCCCTTTCTTCCGATCGGGACTGACCGGGGCATCCGCCGGCTCTCACCTGCCTTTCTATATTCTTACTTCGCCCTTTACGGTGACCCCCTTCTGGAGAAGGATATTGACCCCTTCCCGGAAGGATATTTGCAAAAGCTCGGCCGGATCGGTGTTGACGGAGTCTGGCTGCAGGCAATTTTGCGTAACATGGCACCCTCAAAAATATTCCCTGAGTTTGGAGATCAGTGGCAAACTCGTTTGAACCGGCTGAACGAAATGGTGGTTCGCGCGGCTCGGTACGGCGTTAGGGTCTACCTCTACATGAATGAGCCGCGAGCCATGCCTTACGCGTTCTTTGCCAGGTACCCTCAGGTCAAGGGCACTCATGCGCAGGGGGACGAACAGACTTTTGCCATGTGCACCAGCGTCCAGATGGTTCGTGAGTGGATCAGCGAGAGCCTCGCCCGCATCTTTCGCGAAGTGCCCGGCCTCGGCGGAGTCTTCACTATTTCCATGTCGGAGAACCTCACCAACTGTTTTTCAAGAGGGAAAGTCGAATACTGTCCACGATGCTCCAAGCGGCAGGGATGGGAGGTTGTCGCTGAACTTCATCAGGCTTTTGTCGATGGCGTACACAGTGTCAATCGTGAAGCCGAGATTGTGGCATGGGACTGGGGATGGGGCTTTGACTGGGTTCGCAATGGAGCGGACGCCGAACAGGTGATCAAGCATTTGCCGAAGCAAGTCAAGCTGCTGAGCGTCAGCGAATGGGATGTCCCGGTCAGAAGAGGCGGCTTCGAAACCAAGGTCGGCGAATACTCGATCTCAGCCCCGGGACCGGGACCAAGGGCCAACCGGTACTGGACGGTTGGACGACAAGCTGGCATTGAGCCGATGGCTGCAGTCCAACTGAATAACACTTGCGAAATTTCTGCGGTACCTTACATTCCGGTCGCCAATCTCATTCAAAAACATCTTGACGATATCCTGAAAACCGGGACGACCGGTCTCATGCTCTCCTGGACCCACGGCGGCTACCCATCTCCGAATCTGGAAATCGCAAAGGCCTACTATAACTGGCCTGCACCCGATGGATCCGCCATCCTGAGAAATGTGGCGGCCAGGCGGTACGGTAGCGAAGGGGCCGTGCACGTTTTGCGTGCTTGGGAGACCTTCAGCAAAGCTTTTGAGGAGTTCCCGTACGGCATAAGAATCTACGTTATCCCGACACAGCATGGACCAGCCAACCTCCTTCGCCTCAAGGCGACCGGTTACCCGTCCGGCATGATCCTGTTTCCTCAGGACGATTGGGAAAACTGGGTGAAACCGTATCCGCCCGCGATCGTGCAAAGTCAGTTCGAGAAGATGGCGGCGATGTGGAAACCGGGTCTCCAGGAACTCGGGAAAGCCCTTGCGCTCACACCCGAAAATCAGAAAAAGGAAGCTCTCAAAGATATGGGAGTCGCCGAGACCTGCTATATCCATTTCAAGAGCGTGGCCAATCAGCTGAAGTTCTACTTTCTCAGGAAGGGTCTTCAGATTTCAGCCAATAAGCGCGAGGAGGCGAACGCGATGATTCGGCTGGCACAGGAAGAAGTGGAGCTGGCCAGACGACTTTTCGTCATTGCCAGACAGGATTCCCGGATTGGTTATGAGGCAAGCAACCATTACTTTTATACTCCCCTGGATCTTGCCGAGAAGGTGCTCAACTGCAGACAGATTATCCAGGAATTGAAGGCTTTGGGCTGATTCCCGAACCTCGGGCGAAAATTGCGGGCCGAATGAGCGGTATTCAGGTGAGAACAGGAGTTGTTGTTCGACCATCGGTCAATCAAACGGGAAACTTGCGGAGCTATTAAACTCTATGGACGTCCCAATCAATCGTGAAGAACTCGTCAGTCTCCTGGCCGAACTGGTGTCTATCAGGAGCATCAACCCGGCCTATGATCCCAGCAGTAATGAAGCAGAACTGGCACAATGTGTAGCAGCCAGGCTGGACGATTGGGGGATTTCCTACCAGTTCCAGGAAGTTTTTCCGGGCAGGCCGAATGTCCTGGCTCAAGTTCCAGGCCGGGATGCGAACCGACGGCTCCTGTTTGAAGCTCACATGGATACCGTTTCGATCCTGGGAATGGATATTCCTCCTTTTGAACCGCGGATTGAGAAGAATCGCCTCTGGGGCCGCGGATCCTGTGATACCAAGGCAGGGTTGGCCGCAATGCTATATGCGCTCAAAACCGTCAGTGCCGTCGGCCCCCCAAGTTGTACGATCATGTTAGCCGCAACGGTCGACGAAGAATATGCGTTCCGAGGCGTCAGTCATCTGATCGACTCGGGCATCAAAGCGGACGCCGCGGTGGTTTCGGAACCTACCGGACTCGACGTGGTCATCGCCCACAAGGGCTGCCTGCGCTGGCGCATCCTTACCAGGGGAAAAGCCGCCCACAGCTCCAAGGTCCATCTTGGGCTCAACGCGATCTCGAAAATGGCTGGAGTAATCCAAGCCATCGATACTCGTCTTGTTCCTACCTACTCCAGGAAGTGCCATCCGCTGCTGGGCACCGCCACCCTGAACATCGGTATGATCGAGGGAGGTATTCAAGTCAACACAGTTCCTGATCGATGTGCCATCGAAGTGGACCGCAGGATGCTCCCGGGAGAGTCGAAGGATTCGGTCTGGGCTGAGTTTGCCGAGGTTCTGAGCGGGCTGCGTGACGCGGATCCGGCGCTTCAGGTAGAGATGGAGGAACCCAAATTGTACAGTGTTCCACTGGAGACCGACGAACGCGAACATGTGGTCAGGGTCGCCCAGGAAGCCTGCAGGGAGACAACGGGACGCGGGATCACCGCAGGTGTCCCCTATGGCACCGACGCCAGCAAACTCAGCAGGGTCGGAATTCCCAGTATTGTGCTGGGCCCCGGGAACATCGATCAGGCGCACAGTTCCGTGGAATTTGTCGACCTGGATCAGGTGACACAGGCAGCCGAGATCTATGCCCGCATGATGCTCTCTTTTTGAGAAAGGCTGGAATATGGGACAATCACCCTACAGGAAAGACTTTGAATATCCGCCCGGACAGGGTTACTTCAACACCGGCGCCGAGGGGCTGCTTCTCAAGACCTGCGCACGCTCATTCGAAGATTATCTGAGGGCCAAGGGCATCGGAGCCGAAGGACGCCCACAACTTTACGAGAAAGGCCAGGAATGCAAATCCGGAATCGCGCGACTCTTGGGAGTGTCCGCTAAGGAAATCGCGGTGGTGAGCAATGCTTCTGAGGCTATCAACCGGCTGTGCAACTCTATCCCCTGGAACCCGGGAAGGGATGAGGTCGTGATCAATGACCTCGAATTTCCATCCAATGTCCTGCCTTGGCTGAGGCTGCAAAAAAGAGGGGTCAAGGTTCGAATTGTCAGAAACCGTAACTGGCATGTTGTCCCCGAAGACTTTGAAAGGGAAATCAACGACAATACTCGCCTGGTTTCGGTAAGTCACGTGAGCTACATGACTGGATCCCGGCTTGACATTCAGGAAATCGGCAGAATGGCCCATAGCGTTGGTGCGATCTACTCGGTGGATGCAACACAGTCGCTGGGCCGGATTCCCATCCCGATGGAATGCATCGACTACCTCGTGGCCAGCACCTATAAATGGCTTATCAGCCCTCACGGGGGAGGGGTGGTCTTCTGCAGCCGGGATTTGCTCGATTCATTCGAACCGGAAGCAGTCGGTTGGTGGTCGGTTGCCGATATTTTTCGCGCCGATAGATTTGAGCGATACGAACTGAAGAGTGATGCTTCCAGGCTCGAACTGGGAATGCCCGGTTTCCCGGTCCTATATGGTATTAGCGATGCCGTCGCCTATCTGAACGAAGTGGGAATCAGTCGAATCGAACAAGACCTGCAACCGGTCAGTGATTTTCTGATCGAGGAAGTCAGCAAACTGAAGGTGGAACTGATGACTCCGTTGCCCCAAACGCAGCGGGCCGGTCTGGTTTCATTTCTTCACCCTGATTGCATGCGTATTGCCGAAGAACTATCCGGCGAGGGCATACAGGTCTGGGGGGGAGATCGCCGGGTTAGAATTTCGGTCCATCTGTATAACGACCGTTCCGAAGTAGAGACCCTTGTGAAGCTCCTAAGAGAAAAGGTGAGGCTCTGAATCGCTGAGCGAAGAGAAACTTCCCGGACGCAGGCTCCAGGATACCGATATCAAATTCAATAGCCTTCGCTCCGGCTCGGCCAGCTCGTTGGAAAGGGACTTATATCCCGCCGACCATCTCCGGAACAAGCCTGTCGATAATGTGCCGGCAGGAAACGACCTTTTCGAGAATATCGTGAGGCCGGTAAATGTACTGGAAGAAAGCCTCGAATCCGATGCGAGAGTCTGTCTTGACGATTCGATAGAGCTGGGCTGCGAGGTCCAATTCTCGCGTCGCAATCGCCAACATCTGTTGGAGTTCCCTTCGTTTCGAACCTGGGTCTATCTCCTGACCCAGCTTTTCCCGGTGCAGGAGAAACCGGATCTGGTTGGAAACACTCTTGAAGTGAAGGAGTATGGCCCGGGCGACACCCAGATCTTTGGTGGCCGGGGCCAGGCGTATCCCATCTACTTGCTGAAGAGCTGCCTGGAAGACGGCAAGACCCTCCTCCCAGTGGGATGCCATTTTTTCGAACTGCCCGGCTACTATGTCGGGACCGAACGGTGCGGTCCAGGAGAGACTGTCGCGCGTGTTCTGGAGGCTCGGGGGTCGGTGGGTCGGGAAGAAATAGAGCGGGTGGGTCGGGCCATACGGGACCTGGCTGGAATATACAACCGGATTGCTGAACGGATATTCCTGGAAGGCCTGACTGAAAATCTCCCATGCTTTCACCACCTCTGGAACTGCCTTTTCGCCGTACCGCTGACCGGCGACATCGCTCATGGCCGTTGCCGGGTCCGCACCTATATCCCAATAGAAGTGGCTGGCCAGCTCTGTGTTGACCGACGGGCAGGATCCCAAAGTCCATGACTGCATGGCACCTTTGACTCCGGCTCGCGACATCTCCTGGAATTTGCGTCCCAAAAGGGAGAGAACAGGAATGAAGGGCATCGAGCCGCATTCCCAGGTTGTGCTGAGCTGTATCTTCGCCATCGGTTTCAGGCCTTTTTCCCGGGCGAAGCGCAGATGAGCCGCCGCCCTTTCAGAGGGTCCGGGGACCGAGAGGCAATATTCATTGATGATGTTTTCGACGCCACCCCGCTTGATTTTTGTGCCACGTTCGAAGTCCGCCATCAGAGATACATTTGCAGGAAGTTGTTTAATCAGTTTTTCCTGGGGATCGTCCTCCACAATCGGCCAGCTCCAGTCCCAGACGATCACTTCCGCTGCAGGATCGGCTTTTTTCACGCCCCGCGCTATGACATCGACGACTTCGGCGACCACTTCGTATGGTTTGCGCAGGCGGCATCTCGGACACGAAATGGCACGTCTCAGTGAATAACAGTTCGTCAGATTCTCGGAGGCGGTAATCAGGATAACGCCACCAAGTCGAGGAATCGATTTGAACAGCCCCCCGAGAGACTCGATCAGGTGGCGCTGCACCAGTTCGGTGCTCGTGCACATCGCGAAGAGACCGTCCCCCTCCCTTCCTTTTTCTCCTTTGATCGCCGGATATTGTTTAAAAAAGGCCTCCGTCATTCCTCGGGGCTCGTTCAAATAGAGAAAAACGCCAAGCCCTGCCTCGGCCGACCGCTCGATCAGCCATTTCAACCGACGTAGCTGATGTTCACTGGCCGTACCAAATTCCGGAAATATGGACGAGGGAACCAGATCTCGGAGAACGCCGGAAAGCCAGATCCCGTTGACTCCCATATGAGCAATGCGTCTCAGGTAGCCCAGCGGGTAATAAGATTCGAAATCCGGGTCTTCAAGAACATCGCCGTAACGGGCAAAATATGGGAAGACTATCCGAGGGTTCAATGCGACCCGCCGGGTACGCCGCAGGTTCGAGGGAAGGAAAGGACCCCCTCGACGTTGCATCACTTCCTCCAAAAAAAGCAGCCCCCGCATCAGACCACTTTCGGCGGCAGCACGAATGCGGATCCGGTCGCCATCCGCTTCGACATGATGCGTTTCCGGCAGAGCTCCCTTATCACCCTCCATGCGGAGCTCGATAATCTTCCTCTTCGGGATGCCACGGGTATTTCCCGACAAGACCCGAAGACGACCGTTCATCATGTCGGCGATAAAAGCAGCAAAATCCCGGGCTGCATTTTGAAGGGTAGTCCCTGCAGTACCGGACAAGACCAGGCTCCATCCGGTCGTCAGGTCGATTTCATCGGTTCCGGCCTGAACCTCACTGGAACGTCCGGGCCCGGAG
>Ga0315273_10002271_pt1 | contig 22584 bp, 21 predicted proteins | sample YL17G02_0_MG_FD_205753 | JGI IMG/M metagenome (GOLD analysis project Ga0315273, IMG submission 205753) | Sediment microbial communities from Yellowstone Lake, YNP, Wyoming, USA - YL17G02_0 | ecosystem: Environmental > Aquatic > Freshwater > Lake > Sediment | place: USA: Wyoming | collected...
TAGTCAAGGTTTGTCCCCATTAGCTCCTGATCCGCGCCTGGCGAGAGCGGCTCAGTTACATTCCGAAGATATAGCCGCACACAATTTCTGTAGCCATTATGGTTCTGACGGCTCAAAATTTATTAATTGTGTTCGGGCTCAAGGATATCCCAGCCGATCTGGTGGCGAGATGATTGGTTGTGGGTATTCGACACCATCGGAACTTCTGGCTGCATTGGTATCGAGCGAAACCCACCGTAAGATTTTATTTGAGGCACACCATCACATCGGGGTTGGGTCAGCCAATAACAACTGGACCGTGGATGTCGGCTCCGCGACCAATGGACCTTCCTGAACAACTTCGAATGCGGCACCCGTTCTATCTCCTATATGGTTCCACCCGTTCTATCTCCTCTATGAAGCCCGATAGTTCTTCATTTATCGATATGTCTTTTGTTAATTTTGAGATTGATTTAAGATTGCGCTTAGCTTTGGAGGGGTATTCCTAAGAGAACTATCTGAAAAAGAAAAGAGATTGGTGGCGGTGCAGGGATTTGGCCGGCCTGTGGCCCTGAAAAGGGCACAATATGAACAAAGATTCCTCTCCGGAAGCTCGGCCAAGAGCTTCACCCCGGTCACTGCGTATATGAGTTTGAACCCAGAAAACCGGCAAGATGGGAATATTTATAGAAAATTCTATTTTTAATCAATAAGTTATAAAATTTTCTAACTTACTTTTTATTACCGTTTTTTACCTCAAAATACCCTAATTTTGCATCAGGATTACTGCAATATTACTGCAAGGTTTTTATCGCCACAAAAACACAGTATCCAGCCTAAATCCCTTACCCTAATTCATTAAAAATGCAATTTAGTAATAATCGCTTCTGGCATAGATTGATCCGCCGATCTACACTCAAAAATTTAAATACTGAGAGCGCACTATTGACAGCCTGTTCAAAATTTAATACACTTCGTTGAAATAAATCATGGAGGTAAAAAAGATGTTTGCCCAGAGTAAAACAGAGGAAAAGGATATTTTTAAAGATGAATTAATACAAGCCCTTCTGGATAGCCCCTATGAGGGATTGTTGGTTGTTGATCGGAATGGTATCGTGAGATATTTTAGCAAGTCGAGCGAAGAAGTATTTGGTATTCCTCAAAACAAGGCCTTAGGAAAACATGTCACAGAGATTTTTAAGAATTCGAGATTGCATATTGTTGCAAAAACAGGGAAGGCTGAATTTGGAGATGTGGTAAAAGTGAAAGATTTTGAAAGGGTTGTGGCTCGGTTCCCATTAATGAAAGATGGGAAAGTGATCGGTGCTGCTGGCAAAAGTATACTTTACAGTCCTCAAAAATTAGAGAGACTTTATTTGAAAATAAAAGCATTAGAAAGAAAAGTTGAATCTTATAAGGGAAACTTGAGTGATTTACTTGCTGCGAAATATTCGTTCGAAGATATTATCGGTGATAGCCAACCCATTAAAGGGGCGAAAAAGCTTGCACTAAAAGCATCCCAGACCTCTTCTCCGGTGTTGATTGTTGGCGAGACGGGAACGGGAAAAGAACTTTTTGCTCACGCCATCCATAGCGCAAGCATTCGAAGAAATTTCCCTTTTGTCAAAATTAACTGTGCTGCCATTCCTAAAGAACTCTTCGAATCAGAATTGTTTGGATATGAAGATGGCGCCTTTACCGGTGCTAAAATAGGTGGAAAATTGGGAAAGTTTGAATTGGCCCATGGAGGGACGATTTTTTTAGATGAAATTAGCGAATTGCCTTTGACCACTCAAGCGAAGCTATTAAGGGTTCTCCAAGAAAAAGAGTTGGATAAGTTAGGAGGGCGAGAGCCCATTCGGGTGGATTTTCGTCTCATCGTCGCCACCAACAAAGAATTGGAGGAGAGAGTTGAGAAGGGCGACTTTAAAAAAGACCTTTATTATCGATTGAACGTTATCAATTTGAGATTACCACCCTTTCGAAATATCAAAGAAGATATTCCTTATATTGCCAATTATTTAATGGCAAAATTTTGTAAACAGATGAAGAGAAAGGAAAAGGGTTTTTCGGATGAAACGATAAAAATATTTACTGAATATAATTGGCCAGGTAACTTTCGAGAGCTAGAAAATGTGATCGAAACATTGGTTAATATTTGCGAAGAAACTTTGATTCTACCTGAGCATATTCCACCCGAGATGATCAAGTCTACAATCCTGAGGCAGGACGGGAAAATAAAAATTTCAGGAGTTCTAGAAAGGGTGATGAAAGAAGCAGAGAAAGAGGCAGTGGTAAAAGCATTAAATTATGGTAAAAACAACAAAGTCAAAGCTGCCCGATTACTTGGGATTCATCGAAGCCACCTTTATTACATCATGAAGAAGCATAATATGAAATTTGTAAATATGTAGAATACTTCAGACATGTCTAAAATCTGATACATAAACCCTTTAAATCATGATAAATAAGGGTTGAACCCTATTACTCCCTTCTTTTTGTCTAAAATATTAGACAGATGATTTTCATTCAACAATGATTGATCAAATCAGGATTCATTTCCAATCCTTTCTCGGGAAGAAATTCTCTTAATCATTAATTTATTGAAATTATTAAATTTAATAAAATTAAAGCATCGGATTCTTATCCCATGAGCTTCTAAAAGAAGATTGATATAGATGTGGCATAGATATTGCTCTTATATTTCAACCCCGCAAAATTTTTCCATGCCTGGATGATATGTATATTACCAAGGCTAAGGCCAAAGGGATACGATTTATCACGCTTCCTGCCGAGGAAGCCCACAAACTCAGGGAAATTTCGGTAAAAACCTGGGATGTCTTTGCAAAGCAGTCGCCCAGATGTAAAGAGCTTGTGAGTATGTTGAGAGACTACTTAAAGGAAAAAGGTCAATGAAATAGATCTCCTTTTAGGAGAACAAGGCAAGGAGTTAGATATGGCTAGTGGTGAGATTATATATCCTGGAAAGATAGCAGTTCCCTATGAATGGTCAGTTGGAGAATATGGAAGTAGGTTTTTCTATGAGTTGAAGGAGAACCGTAAAATCTGGGCAACACGGTGCCCACGGTGCAAAAAGGTGTTCATCCCTCCGCGCAAGAGTTGTCCTGACTGTTTTGTACACATAGGGGATTGGCTTGAGGTAGGGCCGGGTGGGAACCTTATTACCTTTACCATTGTGAGATATAGTGCACAAACACATATAACTTCAGCTCCTTTTGCCATGGGCATTATCCAGCTCGATGGGTCGGATACCGGGCTGGTTCATTTCATCGGAGGAGTAGATATAGAGGAGATTAGGTCCGGCATGAGAGTTAAACCGGTTTTTAAAGAAGAAAGAAAAGGAAATTTTTTGGATATTCTCTATTTCACACCTCTCGAGGTAACCCCTTAAGGAACTAAAAGGAGAGCCCGTCATGGAACGAGTAGCCATAATCGGTATAGGACAGACAAAGTACGAAAGAGAAAAAAGGGGTGAGACATCTGCTGATTTGGTTTTTGAGGCAGTAACAAAGGCCCTGAATGACGCAAAAATCGGTATAGAAGACATAGATAATGTAGTTACAGTCTCGAATGATTTCTGGGATGGGAGGACCATCTCCAGCATGGCTGTTACAGATGCCTGTGGGTCTTATGGAAAAAATGTCTCTACAGTAGAAGGTGATGGGACTTTTGGCGCCTTTTATGGATTGATGAGGATATTGTCTGGCTCTTTTAGATCCACCCTTGTTGTTTCTCATTGCAAGGGGTCAGAGGGCTCTAATCATCTCATTACCAATGCCATTTTCAATCCTATTTATGAACGGGCCATAGGGTTGGATAGCATCTCCTCCTCAGCACTTCAGGCGAGGAGGTACATGGAAAAATATGGCGTAACAGAAGAACAGTGCGCATTGGCTTCGGTCAAAAATCACAAGAATGCTAAAGACAACCCATTTTCACAGATTGCCATGGATATCTGTGTAGAAGATGTTATGAACTCAAAGGCGTTATCTGATCCCATAAAGCTTTTAGATTCATCACCTATCTCAGATGGCGCATGTGCCATTATTCTGGCAGATGAATGGATGGCAAAGAGAGTTACCACGAGACCTGCTTGGGTAAAGGGAGTAGGTCACTCTGCAGATGCCTACAACTTAGGAGACAGAGACCTTGCCGAACCTGATGCCCTGATCAGGGCCGCACAAAAGGCATATGATATGGCCGGCATTCAGGAACCTTTTAGGGAGATCGACGTAGCGGAAATCTATGATGCCTTTAGCTATCAGGAACTTCTCTGGAGTGAGGGGCTGGGATTCTGTGAGAGAGGTAAGGGCGGCAGATTGATTGAATCAGGTAAAACGACCAAGGAAGGAATGCTTCCGATCAATCCCTCCGGCGGTGTTCTTTCAGCCCATCCTGTGCTTGTTGCAGGATTGGCCAGGATTGCCGAAATAACTATCCAGCTTAGAGGAGAGGGAAATGGCCGGCAGGTTGATGGGGCAAAAATAGGTCTCGCACATGGTATAAACGGGGCCTGCGGCCAGGCTCATTGTGTTTGGATTCTTGAAAGTTAGACGAAACAAGGAGAGACGTCATGGGACAAAGGGTAGCCATTGTCGGTACAGGGCAGACACACCATAGAAGTAGCCGCAAGGATGTTAATGGAGTTGAGTTGATTCAAGAAGCAACGTCCAGGGCTCTTGAAGATGCTGGTCTAAGGAGGGAGGACATTGATGCAGTGATCATTGGGAATATGGATCACTTTGAGGGGATCAACTATGTTGACATGTGGAGCATAGACGGAAACGGGGGACTCCACAAACCCGTCATGAAGGTAACCACAGGGGGAACCACCGGCACCACTGTAGCCATAGCGGGTTATTACCATATAGCATCAGGTCTTTTTGACACGGTTTTAGCTATTGGTTGGGAAAAAAACTCTGAATCTGATACCACCGCAGCCATTATTACATGTGCTGATCCTTACTGGGAGAGACCAACATTTGGGGGAGCTGTGGCTGGACTGGCTGGTACTGCATGCGAATACATGCACAGGTATGGTATTACTGAAAGGGATGCCGCTCTCATTGCGGTTAGGGATAGAAAAAATGCCCTGAAAAACCCATATGCCCATTTGAGAAAGGAAATTACTGTAGAAGATGTCCTCAAATCTCCCATGCTGGCCTATCCAATTAAACTCCTCGATATATGCCCAAGAACAGATGGTGCCTGCGCCGTAGTATTTGCTTCCGAGGATAAGGCAAAAAAGATTGCAGATAAGCCAGCATGGGTGCATCAGGTCTCTTCGAGGCATAACTATACTTTCCTTACCGATATAGAGAGATCCGGAAGGATGCCAACACTGTATGAAGCCTGTATGGAAGTATATAAAAACGCGGGAATTAGAGATCCTTTACATGAATTAGATGTAGTTGAGATGTACACCCCATCTTCTTTCGCCGGATTGGTATGGATTGATGCCCTTGGGGTTTGTGATGAGGGTGAGGCAGTAAGACTGGTTTCAAATGGAGTTACAGAAATGGATGGTGAACTTCCAATAAACCCATCAGGTGGGGTTATTTCTACAAATTGCATTGGAGCTACAGGTCTTATCAGGGTTGCAGAGGCCGCAATGCAGGTAAGTGGGAAGGCAGGAGAACATCAAATAGAGGGTGCTAAACTGGCCCTTGCTACCGGATTTGGGGGCTGTTCCTGGTCAGACGTTCTTCTTATTGGCAGCTCCAAGCCTAACTAAAGATTAAACAAGGAGATAGTAAAATGTCTAGGAAAAAATATCCATTGTTAACTATATCATCAGAGATTGAACTACCATATAATTATTCGCTGGGAAGGTATGGAGGGAGGCTTGTAACGGAATTGAAGCATAATAGTAGGATTGTGGGCATCAAATGTCCTGAATGCGGTCATGTCTATGTACCTCCAAGGCGGGTATGCGGGAAATGTTTTATAGAAATGGATGAGTTTGTAGAAATAAGTAACAGCGGAATTCTTCAGAGCTTCACTGTGGTTTATTTTTCATTCTTGGATCCGGAAACCGGGAAGAAAAGACCTGTTCCTTATGGGTACGGACGAATAAAACTTGATGGTGCAAATAGTGAATTCCTTTGCTTTCTCGAGGAATCGGATTTTGAAAAACTAAAGATCGGGGTAAGGGTTGAGGCAGTCTATAATGAAAATAGGGTAGGAAGTTTTAAAGACATCAAATATTTCAAAAAAGTAGAAGATGGGGATCCATCCTAATCATCTTCCTGGGGAGTTTTGAAAATGGAAAAGGAATACTTTGAAGATTATAAGAGAGGAGAAAAATTTGTATCCCCTGCGAGGACAATTACTGAGGCGGATATCGTACTATTTGCTGCTGTTTCAGGAGACTGGCATCCGATCCATACTGATTCTGAATATGCAAAGAAAACAGTCTTCGCAGAGAGAATCGCCCATGGCTTGTTAGGACTGGTGATAGGTTCAGGACTTGCCTTTAGATTAGGATCCCGGGGACCTCTTCCAAAGCATTTCATTGCCTTCTATGGTATGGATAATATGAGATTAACGACCCCTTTAAAGATTGGCGATACGGTCCATGTAGAGATTGAAGTTATCGATTTAATCCCAAAGGGAGATGATAGGGGAATTGTTAAGTTCAAAACTGAACTGAAGAACCAACGCAATGAGGTAGTTAACGTCCATGAATCAAAAATACTTGTCGCAGGCAGACCTAAAGATGAAGATGACCCGACAGTCGAACGAGGGTAAAAAATGGAAGAAATGAAATTCAGTGAGGGAGATTATCTATGGGATTTCAAAAACAGCTACGAATGGATGCAGAGGGTTCGGAAGGGACTGCCACCCTTAATTATCTCTGTTGCAATTACCGGTGGGGTCCAGGGGAAAGAGATGAACCCGAATCTTCCAGAAACAAAGGAGGAACAGGCAGAGCAGGCATATGAGGCCTATAAAACCGGAGCAAGTATCGTCCATATTCATGCCCGACGGCCTGATGATCCGAGCAAGGTCTCCTCTGATCCGTCGGTTTTCCGGGAAATCAATGGATTAATCAGGGAAAAATGCCCTGACATCATCATCAACAACTCCACTGGGGGCGGCCCGGGTCTTTCGTTAGAAGAGAAGATGGCGGGAATTTACGCCAACCCTGAACTGGCCTCTCTTAACTGCGGGCCTTTCGTTACGAGAATGACACTCCCCCCCAGGAAACCACCTCTCCGGGGCCGTGATCAAGAGGTCCACAGAGATGTCTGCACTCCAATTACCTATGGCGATACAGAGAGGTACGCTCAAGCAATGTTAGAAAATGGAGTGAAACCGGAACTCGAGGTTTACCATCCAGGCCAGTTCTGGATTGTCAATAATCTTATCGGAAAAGACCTGATCCAAAAGCCGTATCTGATTCAGCTTGTAATGGGTTTTCAAACAGGAAGCTATCCCACACCTAAAAATCTTTTGGCACTCATCGATGAACTGCCACCCAGTTCAATATTTGAGGTTATAGGGGTTGGAAACTTTCAAGTTCCGATGATAGCAGTGGCCATCATCCTCGGTGGGAATGTGAGGACAGGCATGGAAGACACCATCTATTATAGAAAGGGCCAACTATGCGATAGCAATGCCGAACTTGTTGAAAGGGTTGTCCGGCTAGCCCGGGAGTTAAACAGGGATGTTGCCACCCCGACGCAGGCAAGAAAGATGCTTGGTATCTCACTAAAGCCGAGCACCTATTAATAGATGGAGGGAAAGAAAATGGAAATGGTCGTTCCTAAAAAGGGTGAAGAGCTGACGCCAGAAGAGGTTATCAACTTTTGCACCAAGCATCTGGCCGGCTATAAGAAACCTACATCTGTATAGATTTTAGATGCGCTGCCCAAAACAGCATCGGCAAAAATACAAAAAGCATTGCTGAGGGAGAAATACGGTAAGGCAGTGCGGTATTGGTTACAAAACTCCAAGGGATCAGGGGGAAATCATGGATTTTGAGTGGAACTTTGAACAAAAGACTTTTTATAAGGAGATGCGCAAGTTTGCCGAAAATGAAGTGAGCCCTGGAATCGTCGAGAGGGATATAAGGGGCGAATTCAACTGGGAGGGCTGGAAGAAGGCGAGTAAATTAAGAATCCTCGGTACCCCTATTCCAGAGCAGTATGGTGGTGGAGGGGCAGATATCATGATCATGATGGCAGGGATGGAGGGGTTTGGCTTTGGATGCAGGGATGCAGGTTTTTACCTCTCCCTCGCTGCCCATATAGTCATTGGAGAAATCCCTATCTGGAAATTTGGCTCAGAAGAACAGAAGCAGAAATATTTGCCCAAGATGTGTAGTGGAGAATGGATAGGTGCATACGGCCTATCTGAACCTGATGCGGGATCCGATGCGGCAAGCCTCAGGACTACAGCAGTCAGAAAAGGGGATAACTATGTTCTTAACGGAACAAAGATGTTTATCACCAATGGACCGATTGCCAACGTTATAGTGGTTTTTGCAACAGTAGATCTGTCTAAAGGACCAAAAGGAATAACAGCTTTCATCGTAGAGAGGGACTTTCCCGGTTTCTCTGCCAGCCCTGCCCTGGACAAGATGGGGCAGAGGACGTCGCCGACTGGGGAACTTGTCTTTGAAGACTGTATCGTGCCTGCTGGAAACCGTTTAGGAGAGGAAGGCGAGGGGTTTTCAATCCTCAATGAGTCCCTTGAATGGGAAAGAGCCTGCATACTCGCAGGCAGTATAGGTCAAGTGGAATATGAACTCGACCGGTGTGTGAAATACGCCCGTAAGAGGGTTCAGTTTGGAAGACCCATTGGTGAGTTTCAATTAATACAGGAACGGCTATCCAATATGAAATCGAGGCTGGAGGCATCCAGGCTTTTAGTGTACCGGGCCGGCTGGATGAAACAGAAAGAAATCCCTGCTCGGATGGAAGCAGCTATTGCGAAGCTGACGATATCCGAGACACGGGTAGCCAATGCGTTAGACGCGATTCAGATCCATGGAGGATACGGGTATATGCGTGAATTTGAAGTTGAACGGATATTGAGAGATTCCATAGCTGCTACTATAGGTGCGGGAAGCACTGAAATTCAAAAAATCACCATAGCCCGTCAACTGCTTTCAGGAAATTGGGCAAGAATTCAGAATTATTGAGTTAGAAAACCAAATTATCTCGACATGCCTGTTTATACTTTTCACCTCTACGAGCTCTTTGAGAGAAATGCGACTTTATTCCTGTGGAGAGAAGCCATTCTATGCCTCGACGAAACGACTACTTTCAAGACATTGAGGCAATATATTTTAGACCCCGGCTAATAAAAGGAGCAAGCCGATTGGGGATTTCGAACGGGTCAAATGAAAGGCAGAAGAGATGCAAAATAATTCAACCAAGAAGGGAGGAAAACGCCATGAAGAGGAGATTTGTTCTTTTAGGGACCATCGCTTTATTTGTTACCGTTTTTTTGGCACATTATGGGGAAGCAGCGGAGGTGGTAAAAATCGGGGTCATCGGGCCGATGACCGGGGGGCTGGCCTATTTCGGCACCAATTGGAAGATGGGGGTTGACATGGCCGTTTCTCAGATCAATGACCGGGGAGGAATCGAGGTTGCGGGCAAGCGATATTCGCTGGAAACGGTCGGCTACGATGATGAAAACAAGGTGGAGAAGGCAGTGGCCGGGGTGAGGAAACTGGCTGCCTTAGATCGGGTCCCCGTCATCATGGGACCCCTGGCCAGCGGCATGACCCTGGCCGGTCTGAGTGTGAATGAGAAGGAAAGAGTCTTGATCTTCACGACGGCCACCCATCCGGACATTACCCGGAAGGGGAACAAGCTGGTCGTTCGGATTGTCCCGACAACGGACATCATGTTCCCAAATCTGGCTAAGGCAGCGATCCAGTACAAAAAATGGAAGACTGTGGCTATTCTGGCGAACAGCGATGAGCAAGGGAGGAGCGCGGCCGCGATCTTTACCGCGGCCTTCAGCCGGGAAGGAGGGAAAGTTCTCGCTCAAGAATTCAGCGAACATCGGAGCACAACGGATTTCTATGCCCAGGTGACCAAAATGAAGGCCCTGAACCCAGATGTCCTGATGATCTTCGGCCATGATGAGCCTACGGCCCTGATCATCAAGCAGGCCAGGGAGGTGGGCTGGCAGGGTCCCTTCATGTTTGCCGAGAGCTTCCACAAAAAAGGGATCGAGTTGGCCGGAGCGAAGACCGTGGAAGGGGCCTTGCTCGTTGTTGGAATCATCGACCTGGAGCGGCCTCCTTACCTGAAATTACGCGCCGACTTCCAAGCCAAGTTCGGGAGCAAAGCCCGCCTTGAACCCTATTCTGTCATATCATATGACTCCACCTATATGGCGGCTTATGCCATGCAGAAAGCGGGAACAATCACCGACCCGTACAAGATTCGCGAAGCAGTTCCGAAAATCCTTCCTTTTAAAGAATCGGTTTATGAAAGGACCAGCGTGGATGAAACGGGCCAGGGATGGGGCCCGATCTTTGTTGGCGAACTGCGCGATGGGAAACCCATGGTCATCGCGGAATAGAGGGGGGATGAGAATGAATGTAGGGTATTTCCTGACAAAATCTGCCCGCAAATATCCACAAAAAACCGCTCTGGTTTTTGGGGAAAAGCGGGAATCCTACGAGGAATTCAACAGCCGGTCCAATCGTTTGGCCCACGGCTTGATGAGTTTGGGGTTGAAGAAGGGGGAAAAAGTGGCCACTCTCTTTTTCAACTGTCCGGCCATGGTCGAGAGTTATTTCGCCATCATCAAGGCCGGGGGGGTTCTGGTTCCCCTGAATGCCCGGCTTTCCTGGAGAGAACTGGCTTCTTTGGTGGAGCATTCCGACGCCAGGTTTTTAATTTTCGATGAGGATTTCAAAGAAACGATTAGCCTCCTGCGGCCGCAGGTGAGCAAGGTGGAGAAGTATATCATGGCGGGCCAGGATCTCTCGGGCGGGATTCTATCTCATGAGAGATTGCTGGAAGGTTCGCCAGCCGAAGAGCCTGGAGTGGAGGTTGACGAGAATGACGAGCTGATGATCGTCTATACGGCCGGGACCACGGGACAGCCCAAGGGGGTCCTGGTAACCCATCGCAATTATATCTGGGCCTCCCTCAACGGGGCGACGGATATGAGTTTGGGTCATGGGGATGTCAATCTTGTCGTCTTTCCCATCTTCCACACGGGCGGCCTGGCCAGCTTTTTTATGCGGGTCATGATGGGAAACACCATGGTTTTGGTAAAAAAGGTTGATCTCCCGGAGATGCTGCGCACAATTGAGAGGATGAGGGTGACTTCTACGGCCATGGTGCCTACCCTTCTAACGTCCCTCCTGCAGCTTCCGGATTTAAAATCTTACGACACCACTTCCGTCAAGATGTATACCTCATCGGCAGCCATTTTCCCGGTCAAGGTCAAGAATCAATTCCACGAAGTTTTTCCCAATGCCGCCCTGTTCGAAGTTTACGGCCAGAGCGAAGCATGCGGGGCAGACACCCTGCTTCTGCCCCAGGATGCTTTTCGCAAGATCGCCTGCGTGGGTAAGGCCTTTTGCCACCATGAAGTGGTGGTGGCAGATGAAGCCGGGAAAGGAGTGGCCCCCGGAGAGATCGGGGAGATCCTGATCCGCGGCCCGGTGGTCATGAAGGGGTACTACAAAGACCCGCAGGCCACGGCGGAGGCCATCCGGGATGGCTGGCTGCATACCGGCGATATGGCCAGGGTGGATGAGGAAGGGTATATCTACATCGTCGACCGAAAGAAAGACATCATTGTCAGCGGAGGGGTGAACATCTATCCCCGGGAGATTGAGGAAGTGCTCTACGCTCATCCGAAAATTGCCGAGGCTGCGGTGATCGGGGTGGCGGATGAAAAGTGGGGGGAGACAATGAAGGCCCTGGTGGTCCCGAAGGAAGGGCAACCCCTTTCCGAAGAAGAAGTGATTGCTTTCTGTCGGGAAAACCTGGCGAGTTACAAGAAACCTACTTCGGTAGAGTTCCTGGAAACCCTGCCCAAGAACGCGGCGGGGAAAATAATGAAGACGGAGCTGAGGGAGAAATATGGTAGGCTCGTCCGATATTAAGGAGTGGGGATGTCCATATTCTTTCAACAATTGATCAATGGGGTTATCCTGGGAAGTGTCTATGCCCTGATGGCTTTAGGTCTTACGTTGATCTATGGGATTCTCCATGTGCCCAACTTCGCCCACGGGATGATCTACATGTTGGGGGCGTATGTCAGTTTTTTTCTGGTGGTGGACTATCAGCTCAACTTTTTTGCGGCCGTCGGTCTATCCATGATCATCATGGCCGGGCTGGGGGTGGTGATTGAGAGGGTATTCTTCCGTCCCGTACAGGGAGCCTCTCCCATCAATGCCTTCATCGCAGCCCTGGCTCTTCTAATCATCCTGGAGAATGGGGCGGTGCTCCTGTGGGGGGCTGAGTTTCGCAAATTTCCTCCCCTCCTGGATCAACAGGTTTCCTTCTGGGGCATTTCTATTACCCTCCAGAGGCTTTTAATGACCGTGGCCACGGCTCTGATCATCTTGGTTCTCCACCTTTTTGTCCAGAAGACTCTGGTGGGGCGGACAATCCGGGCAGTAGGGCAGGACCGGGAAGCGGCCCTTCTTCTGGGGGTGAGCCCCAACCGGGTGGGCTCCGTGATCTTTGCCCTGGGCAGCGCTCTGGCGGCGGCAGCGGGTTCTTTAATCGGCCCCATCTTCCTGGTTCATCCCCACATGGGTATGGCCCCGCTGCTCAAGGCCTTTGCCGTCATCATTCTGGGGGGGATGGGGAGCATTCCCGGGGCCATCCTCGGGGGGTTGATCCTGGGTGTGTTCGAAGGCCTGGGGGCTGGATACATTTCTGCGGAATACAAGGACCTTTTTGCCTTCGGCACCATGGTGGCAGTTCTCTCGGTTAAGCCTTCAGGATTGTTCGGTCGAGGGGAGAAATAATAGCTCGTGCTTAGTTGCAAAAATTGGCGCAATAACTTCTTCGCAGGCGCGAGAGCCAGGCCTATTCGCTGGGCATCCTAAAGCACTGGTTCTTCCATGGAGGAGACGGAAAAATATTCCCCGCCTCCCTCTGAGACTGTGTCGTCGCCTAGGCGAGAGGGCATGAACGAGGAAGCATCAGCGGAGGATGAAGTTATCAAAAGTTCCCTGGCGTGTTTCCAAAGAGGGACGCCGGATTCGAAGGACAACAGAATTATTTGGTTTGCAGCCGCCTCGATCCATGGAAGAATTTAGCCTTTGGCGGACCTAATGATTCCGAGAGAATGTCCTCTCGGCTGGGCATGGCGATTTCCGAGATTGCGACACAGTTTCTCTGTGGAGACTGAGTTTGACCCACTGAGCATGGTTTTTCCCCGGCCAATGCTGTCGCGCTCATCAGCCAGGCCCCCTGGCCACGACAAAAGGAAATCGTAAATTTGCCGAGATATATACGCTAATACATGAAACTAAGCACTAACAAGAAGTCGAAAATTATTGAGGGGGGCCTATGGGTAGGAATCACGGTTCTTCTCCTGACCGTCCCCTGGATGATCACGGAACGGTACTACTCTTACATGATTGGCCTCAGCGGCATCTGGACGATCCTGGTTTTGAGTCTCAATATTGTTTTGGGGTATACCGGCCAGGTTTCTATGTGCCATGGTTCCTTCTTTGGCATCGGAGCCTATACCTCTACCCTGCTGGTGATGAAAGCGGGGTGGTCTTACTGGTTGGCTCTGCCCGTGGCAGCCATTTTGTCTGCATTCGTAGGGTTCCTGATTGGGATTCCTGCCCTGCGTTCAAAAGGATCATATTTTGCCATCTGCACGATGGGTTTTGGGATCATTGTCACCATTATCCTGGATAACTGGATTAGTTTGACCGGGGGGCCTAGTGGGATTTACAGTATTCCTCCCCCCGATTCCATCGTCCTTCCTTTCCTGAGGGAGATTGCCTTCCATTCCCCGGCGTCTCAGTATTACTTGATCCTAGTCACCATTTACTTTCTTTTGTTCTTTACTCGGCGGTTGATCGATTCGAGGACTGGCAGGGCTTTTCTGGCCGTCCGCAGGGATGAAGTCCTGGGAGAATCCATCGGCATAGATCCCATGCGGTACAAGTTGCTTGCCTTTACCATCGGGGCTTTTTTTGCAGGGGTGGCAGGAAGTTTTTATTCCTGGCTGGTAGGTGTGATAACTCCGGCGGTTTCTTCCCTCTATGTTTCCTTCGAGGCTATTATTTTTCTGGTGGTTGGGGGAGTTGGAACGTTGATGGGCCCAATTTTGGGGACTCTTCTTCTCACCGTGGTTCCAGAGTTCCTGCAGGTGATTCCCGAATACCGGATGGTGATTTACGGGGTACTCCTCTTTTTGACGATTGTCTTTATGCCCCATGGATTGATGGGGGGCATTCGATCCCTGGCCGTTCGCTGGGGGAAAAAATTTAGTGGGGTTTGAAGTTGGCTCTTCTACGAGTTGAAGGATTGACCAAACATTTTCATGGGCTGGCAGCAGTGCAGGAGGTGGATTTCTCCATCCATTCCGGGGAGATGGTGGGTCTGATCGGCCCCAACGGAGCCGGGAAGACGACGGTTTTTAACCTGATCGTTGGGTTCTTCAGACCCACCCGGGGAAAGATAGTCTTCCGCGACGAGGAGATTACCGGCCTCTTTCCTCATAAAGTTGCCCGGAAGGGGATTGCCAGGACTTTCCAGGACACGCGAGTTTTTGAAGAAGAAACGCTCTGGCAAAGCTTGAGAACGGGTTGCCATGGCTGGCTGAATTCAGGTTGGATCCAGGCACTTTTAAAGACCTCCTCCTTTGTGAAGGGAGAGGGGGCAAGCCGGCAGAAGACCGCCGAGATCCTCGATTTCATTGGACTCCTTCCCCTGAAGGAAGAAAGAGCGAAGAATATTTCCCAATATGCCCGCAAGAAGTTGGCCATTGCTTTGGCCCTGGCTACAGAGCCTCAGGTTTTACTCTTGGATGAGCCTTTTTCTGGTCTCAACCCACAGGAAGCAGAAGAGATCATGTCGTTGATCCATAAAATCTGGGAGCGGAGAGTCACCATCTTTCTGATCGAGCACAATATGAAGATGGTTAAAAATCTCTGTGAGCGGATTATTGTCTTGAATTTTGGCCGGAAGATCGCCGAAGGATCCTTTCATGACATCAGCCGGGAGCCCCATGTGATCGAAGCTTACTTAGGAGGGGAGGGTGTTTTTTGAAGCGGTCAGGATAGATACTTTTTTTGGGGAATCCCCCATTCTTCAAGAGATTTCCCTGGAGATTTCCGAAGGAGAAGTCATTGCCATTTTAGGGGCCAATGGCTCCGGGAAAACGACGCTCGTCAAGACGATCTCGGGGCTCATCCGCCCTCGCTCTGGGGAGATCCGGTTCAAGGAGCTGCGGATTGACCGGCTTCCTCCAGAGCAGATTGTCAGAAGGGGAATCTCCCAGTGTCCGGAAGGGAGAAGGCTTTTCCCCTATATGAGCGTGGTAGAAAACCTCCAGTTGGGGGCTTACTGTAGGCTGCGCAGGGGGGAAAAAGTTTGGGAGGATCAAGAGAAAGTCTACCACCTTTTTCCCCGCCTGAAGGAACGAGAGAAGCAGATGGCCGGGACGTTAAGCAGCGGAGAACAACAGATGCTGGCCATGGCGCGGGCTTTGATGGCCGGTCCAAAACTCCTTATGCTGGATGAACCCTCCCTGGGTCTGGCCCCCCTTGTAGTGCGGGAAATATTCAGCACCGTGAGAGAGATCAACCAGGGGGGGGTTAGCATTCTACTGGTGGAGCAAAACGCCGTCATGGCCTTGCATGTGGCCAGCCGTGGGTATGTTTTGGAGATGGGGAGAGTTGTGTTAACGGATCGTCGAGAAAAACTCCTCAAAGACGAACGAGTCAGGCAGGCTTACCTGGGCGGGTGAACTGCCGAGAGGTGCAATCCATGGATTTTCTCTGGAGTGAAGTGCAACTGGCTTTCAAGGAGTCGGTGAGAAAGTTTGCTGAGGAGGAAATCAGTCCCAGGACATTGGAGCGGGACTTGAAGGATGAGTTCCACTGGCAGGCCTGGGAAAAGGCCGTGGAGTTCGGTCTTTTAGGGCTGCCGATCCCCGAAGAGTACGGAAGAGGGGGGAGATATATTAACTATTGTTCTATTTTCGGTTTTGGCCAAAATGACCTGTACCGAGATCGGGGCAGTCACGATATCAATTGTGTCGCTATAGCCGGACTGCTCTCAGTTACCGGAAGAAAGGGTGAAGGTCCAGGTATTCTGGAGACTCAGTTAGGCGATATCGCAGCAGGCATCATGGGGGCATATTCCATCCTGGTAGCGGTATTGGCTAGGCAAAAGACAGGGGAGGGTCAGTATATAAACGTCTCCATGATGGACAGTGCAATTGGCCCAAACTCGGTCTCCTTTTTTGAGTATTTCTTGAGAGGAAAGGTTTTTGGGCAAGGTGGCTATAGGTTGCTTGGTACCTTCCCCTGCTACAATATCTATGAGATGAAGGATGGTAGATATATCACTATTGGGACTCTGGAGCCGAAGTTTTGGTCGAGGCTTTGTCATGTGTTGAATCGGTACGACCCTATTGACAAACAATATGATGCAAGTGATGCCGTCTTTAGCGAGGTCCAGGATATCTTTCTCTCTAAAACCCGGAAGGAATGGAATGGGCTGCTGGAATCTGAAGAGGTCTGCTATGCGCCGGTTTTGAATCTTCAAGAAGCAACGGAGGTTCCTCAGGTACGAGCCCGAAATATGTTCATCAATACCCCTATTCCTGAAAAGACGGGCATAAAGCACATTGGTATTGTTCTAAGGTTCTCATCGACGATTGGGAGGATCATACTCCCATCACCGGATGTTGGACAAAACACAGTGGAGATACTAAGAGAGATCGATATCCAATGACAGGAGATTGTAAAAATTTAGAGTAGATATTTCCTGTCAATAGAGAATATCCTGTTTTCCAAGGAGTGGAGATTCTTATGCGCTTAACTGAGTATCGAACCTATGAAGAGGCAAAAGAAAAGTTTCATTTTGACCAAGCTTGGGAGCTTTTTGATGGAAACAAGGAGAGATTCAATATTGCTCAAGAGTGCATTGACCGCCATGTCGGAAAGGGGACTGCGTTAAGAATAAAATTTGAGGATGGACATAAAGAAACATACGATTTTGATAAGATTTCAAAATTAAGTTCTCAATTCGCAAATGGTCTTGAACATTTAGGCATAAATTTTGGTGATCGTGTAGCGATCATGTTGGATCCTTCTCTTGAATTTTATGTCTGCTTATTTGGAACGTTAAAAAGAGGGGCGATCGTCGTCCCTTGTTTCCCTCTATTCGGTCCTGAAGCCCTTGGGGTTCGCCTAAAAGATTCTGATGCAAAATTACTCATAACGACGGAAGAGAAAAAAGATTTAGTTGCGGATGCATTCAATATGAAAATCATTACGATTGGTCCTCAATTTTACAGGTTCCTCGAAAGTCAGAGCGTGCGTTACGAAACAAGAACCTCTCCCAAAGATATTTCGGTCTATCAATATACCAGTGGCACCACTCGAAAGTACCCTGAGGCGATTAAACATTATCACCGGAGTATCATCAACCTAATGCCTGCTGCCATTTTCGGTCGCGGTCTCAGGGAAGGAGATAGGTTCTTTTGTCCCTCCTCCCCGGCGTGGGGACACGGACTTTGGATTGGAACATTTGCTCCACTGGCCTTAGGAATAGCTGTGGGTGCTTACTCCGGTAAATTTGAAGTAAAAAGACTTCTTGAGGCACTAGAAGAGTTTGAAATTAACAATATCAGTGCCGCTCCAACGGTTTTTCGGATGATCAAAAAATCGGGGCTTTTGGGGAAATATAAATTGAGAATTAAGAAAATTCACTATACAGGAGAGCCTTTGGATTTAGAAACCTTCAACTTCTTGAAAGAGGCCTTTGGTATCCCTCCAATCTCTGGATATGGTTCTACGGAAGTCGGTCCCATTATCTACAATTATGCGGGGTTTGAGAATTATTTTGTGAAACCTGGATCTCTGGGAAAACCTATGCCTGGATTAGAAGTGAAACTGATCGATGAAGTGGGGAGAGAGATTCCTCAAGGACAGATTGGTGAGATAGCCCTCAAACGGAGGGGGGAGTGGTTCAGAGTAAAAGATGCGGCGGTCATGGATGAGGAGGGTTATTTTTGGCATAAAGGGAGAGTGGACGATATCATCATTTCGGCAGGATGGACCATCAGCCCAAATGAAGTCGAGGATGTTTTACGAACTCATCGGGCGGTGAAAGAGGCAGCCGTAGTGGGTATCCCTGATCCAGAAAGGGGTCAAATCATAAAGGCATTCGTTGTGACGGATTTAAAACCCAACTTAGAGCTAAAGAAGGAGTTGCAGAATTTTGTAAAAGATAAGTTGAGTAAGCATGAATATCCACGAGAGATAGAATTCATGGAGGCCCTTCCCAAAACAGAGGGAGGTAAAGTAAGGAGAAAAGAACTTAAGGAGATATCTTTAAAAGAAGCAAAATATTCATGAACTAGGTGGACACTTAAAAGAGATACCAAAGGGGTGAAGGGAATGACCGAGTTTGGTTTCAATGAATCGCATGAGGATTTACGGCGTGCGGCAAGAGAATTCGCGGAGAAGGGGCTTAAGCCAGAGGCAAAAGAGCGGGCAACCTCACATCGCATACCAGATTGGATGATCAAACAGATAAAGGATTTAGGGTACATTGGGATGATCGCCGACGAAAAATATGGTGGTCAAGGTATGGACATGATGTCCGTCGGGATTGTGGTTGAGGAGTTTGGGAAGGTGGATGTTAGCGCTGCCCATGTGGTTTTGATTCCAACCCAGTTCTGCGCCCTCCTTCAATCCGGGACCGAGGAGCAACGGAAACAATGGATCCCGAGGTTATGTCAAGGGGAATTGATGCCCTCTCTTGCCATCACTGAACCTGGTTGTGGGACGGATGTGGCGGCCATTGAGATGAAAGCGATAAGGGATGAGGAATGTTACGTTCTGGACGGAGAAAAAGCACCGGTGACCCGGGGAATGCAAGCGACCGCTTTAATTGTCTGGGCGAAGACGGATCACAAGGCAGGCGCGCGAGGCGTCACCTGCTTTTTTGTTCCTTCCGACAGCGAAGGACTTTCTTTAGAAGAGATCCCTTATGCCGGTCTCATTCCATTAAATTGTGCTACCGTCTTTTTTGATTCTGTGAAGGTCCCGATTGGTAATCGGATCGGAGAGGAAGGAAAGGGCTTTTATATGTTGATGGACCGATTCGATGTAGTTCGTGTTTTGCTTACCCTGGTGGCTTTGGGACAGGCTCAGACTTCCCTCAATGAAATCATGACCTACGTGAAGTCGAGGACGGCTTTTGGGCGCCCGATCGCCAAATTCGAGGGGATTTCCTTTAAGATTGCTGAGGCAGCAACCAAAATTGATGCGGCGAGGTTGCTCTGTTATCGTGCCTTGTGGATGCGTGATCATGGGATAAAACATTCTAAGGAATCGGCTATGTGTAAATGGTACGCACCGACGGTTGCTTTCGAAGTGATCCATGATTGCATTCTCATGATGGGGCATTATGGATACAGCACCGAATACCCTCTGACCCAACGGATGCTGGATGTCATGGGTTACCAAATTGCTGATGGCACCTCTGAGGCACAAAAGCTCATCATTGTTCGTGATCTCTTAGGGCGGAAATTTTTGCCTTACTCGGGATAAACTTTGAGGAAGGAGTGGGTTCAGAAATGGAATTGAAGCTGAAGGATAAAGTGGCCATGGTGACGGGAGGCGGTTGGGGGATGGGTAGAGCCACTGTACTCGGATTTGCGGAGGAAGGCGTCAAGGTGGTTATCGCCGACCTCGATGAGGGGCGAGGGAACGCGGCATTCAGAGAGGTGAAGGATAAGGGTGGGGAGACTCTTTTTATTAAAGTTGATGTTACCAATTGGGAAATGGTAAAACAGGCCGTGGCCACGACGTTAGATAAGTTTGGTCAAATTGATATTCTTGTGAACAATGCCGGAGCGTGGCAAACGGAATTTTTTGTTAGACAGAAAAGGGAAGACTGGACTTTTCAGATTGATGTTTGTTTCTACGGGACCCTTAACTTTGCCAAAGCGGTTATTGACCATATGATCTCACGGAAAACAGGTAGCATTATTAATGTTGCCTCCGATGCCGCACGCATTGGGGAGCCCAACCAACCCGTCTATTCTGGAGCGAAGGCGGCTGTGGTAGCCTTTTCCAAAGCTCTGGCCAAAGAAGTTGGGCCCCATGGGATTCGGGTTAATGTGGTATGTCCTTCCATGACAATCGGAGAGCGGCGAACAGAGATGGTTGAAAAGATGAAGCAAGAGAGTCTCGAAAAATATTCTGAATATGAAGATCAGATGAAAAAGGCTCTCCGTCTTTATCCCCTTAGGAAATTTGGCAGACCTGAGGATGTGGCAAATATGATCATATTTTTGGCCTCTGATCTGAGGTCTGGACATATCACTGGCCAGACCATCAGCGTAAATGGTGGGTATTGTATGGTTTAATCAGGTGGAGTATTCCATGGAAGAAAGGAGGATGGCGATGAAGAAATATGGAATGGTGTACTTTTTAGTGATTTCCTTTTTGTTGGGAGGAATGATATCAATCCAAAATGTCCAGGCCCAACAGACGAAATCAGCCCAATATAATTTAACATGGGTACCAACAGGGACGAGTGGAACCACTTATGGGGTGGCTGTTGCTGCAGCCACGCTCATTAATAAATACTCTCCCATTCCGGGTTTCCCAAAGCTACAAATCTCGGTTATCCCAGGGAAAGGCAGCACAGCCCACACCTCCCAGTTGGTTCGAGGTGAAATAGATATTGGGTTGAGCAGCCCGAATATTGCGAGAGATGCCTACGCAGGGAAAGACGAATGGGCAAAATTTGGAGCGAAGGTAAAAGAACTAAGAGTTTTATTACCTACCACGATCATGGCTGCACAAATCTATTCTTTATGGGATGGGCCGGTGAAAACTTTTGGGGACATTAAGGGGAAGAAATTAGGGGAGATGTCCAAAGCGATGAGTATGCAAAAGGTCAATGCAGCAATTTGGAAGGCAGCAGGCTTAGACGCCGATAAAGATATGAAAACAACTTATTACTCCACTCTAGTTAAATTGGTATATCAAAAGCCCGTCATTTGTCAATTTAGCCTAAAATTTTATAAAAATCATATGAATCACACGTAATTTTTAAAAAGGAGAGACACTGACCATGGCCGGAAACAATGCATCGTACCAGAAATATTTCACCAAACAACATGACATGGTGCGAAAAGCGGTAAGGGAGTTTGTAAAAAAGGAGATCGTGCCCTATGTGGATGAATGGGAAGAGGCGGGCGAGACTCCCATGGAACTTTATCGTAAAGCAGGGGAACTCGGATATTTGGGCATCAATTATCCTGTGGAATGCGGCGGAGTGGAAGGGGATGTCTTTGACGGCATCGTGGTTAACGAGGAGCTTTGCAGATGCGGCTCCATCGGCATACCCGCTAGCCTTGGCACCCACCGCATTGCTTTGCCCCCTATTGTGGCCCATGGGACCCACGAGCAAAAAGAAAAATTTGTAAGACCGGTTATTGAAGGAAAAAGAAAGGCTGCGCTCGCGGTCACCGAACCCAGCGGGGGGTCCGATGTCGCCAGTCTCAAAACAACGGCGGTAAGAAAAGGGGACCACTATGTGGTTAATGGAAGCAAGGCGTTTATCACCACCGGCATTCATGCAAGCCAGATTACCTGTGCCGTTCGTACGGGAAAAGAAGGGGCTCATGGGATCAGCCTGCTGATCATTGAAACGGATTCACCGGGCTTTTCGGTTTCCGAAAAGCTCAAGAAAATGGGTTGGTGGGCTTCAGACACCGCTGAACTCTTTTTTGACGACTGCATTGTTCCGGTGGAAAACCTCATCGGAGAAGAAAACAAAGGGTTTTATTACCAGATGGAAAACTTCCAACACGAACGACTGGGCATGGCCGTGCAAACGAACATGATATCGACGATATGCCTGGAAGAATGCCTGAAATATGTCAGGGAAAGAGAGGCTTTCGGGAAACCCTTGTCCGGGTTCCAGGTCACCCGACATAAACTGGCCGACATGGCCATGCTTATAGAGGCCAGCCGGGAATTCACCTACCGGGTGGCGGCAAAAATCAATGCCGGCGAAAATCAGGTCAAGGAAGTATCCATGGCCAAAAACTTTACCTGCAAGGTGAGCAACCAGGTCACGTTTGACGCCACCCAGATTTTCGGCGGATACGGGTTCATGCGCGGATATGTGGTGGAAAGGCTTTACCGGGACAACCGGATCATGTCCATCGGTGGCGGAACCAGCGAAATCATGAAAGAAATCATTTCAAAAATCATCTTAAACGAGTCAGACCGCCGGAAGGACTGGCCGGATATACTGCCGCTGAAATAATGGTAAAACAGGCCGTGGCCACGACGTTAGATAAGTTTGGTCAAATTGATATTCTTGTGAACAATGCCGGAGCGTGGCAAACGGAATTTTTTGTTAG
>Ga0315273_10002272_pt1 | contig 22580 bp, 21 predicted proteins | sample YL17G02_0_MG_FD_205753 | JGI IMG/M metagenome (GOLD analysis project Ga0315273, IMG submission 205753) | Sediment microbial communities from Yellowstone Lake, YNP, Wyoming, USA - YL17G02_0 | ecosystem: Environmental > Aquatic > Freshwater > Lake > Sediment | place: USA: Wyoming | collected...
GGCACCGGCAGCGCACTTCAAGTAACCGGTGGCGGCACCGGCAGCGCAGTTCAGGTAACCGGTGGTGGCACCGGCAGCGCAATTAAAGTAACCGGTGGCGGCACCGGTAGCGGAGTTCAGGTAACCGGTGGTGGCACCGGCAGCGGAGTTCAGGTAACCGGTGGTGGCACCGGCAGCGCAGTTCGCGTAACTGGTGGTGGCACCGGTAGCGGAGTTCAGGTAACCGGTGGTGGCACCGGTAGCGGAGTTCAGGTAACCGGTGGTGGCACCGGCAGCGCAGTTCGCGTAACTGGCGGTGGCACCGGTAGCGGAGTTCAGGTAACCGGTGGTGGCACCGGCAGCGCAGTTCGCGTAACTGGTGGTGGCACTGGCAGCACAGTTCAAGTAACGGGTGGTGGGACCGGCACCGAAGCGATTACCATCACACTACCCGACGGGACAGGCATGGCGATGGAAGTCGAGATGGGTTGCAAGACGGCTTCTGTTACAGTTCTGGATTCAGCTTTCCGGCCAGTCGTGGCTTTTAGCAATGTCCCGGTAATTGGTGAAACCGGACTTTGCTCCAGTGGATTCGATGGTGGATTCAGGGCCAACCCGGGTGGTGACTTCCGGACGAAGTAACCGGTGAATGTCAATTGACTTTTACATGAATTGAGCCATACCAACGAGACTTTGGCCCCTGCTCTTTGCAGGGGCTATTTTTCTTGTTTTTTAATGCCCGCTCAACAATTGTCTGGCATTCATACACTGCTTTGTGAATGACATTGCCCAGATAGAATTATCCTGGCGGCCAGTGCATTTGCCTGCCTCCAAGCAAGTGCAGATGGATGTGGTAAACCATTTGCCCACCGGCCTGTTTGCAGTTCATCACTACTCTGTAGCCGTTCTCACTAATTCCCTCGCTTCGAGCTATTTCTGACGCCGCAAGCAGCAATTGGCCCAGCATTTCTACATGGGGTGCCTTGATATCATCCATCGTGCGGATGTGTTCTTTCGGGATGATCAGAATGTGCACTGGAGCCTGCGGGCTAATATCGCGAAAGGCCATGATCTGATCTGTCTCGTAGACAATATCGGCCGGAATTTCACGCTTGATGATTTTCGAAAACAGATCTTCTGACATTAACCGCTCCTAATTCCTTTACGACATCACTAGTATGAACTCAGTTCTGCGCTCGATAAACATTGCACGCTGCCAACAGAAACCAAACAGGTGCATCAAAATTGCACGCTTTGTGTTGGTCCTGGAAGTCTCACGACTTCCTGGATTATGCATGCACATGTCGCCAGCGAACCGAACAAACAGTGCCGCTAATCCACGACTTGTACAATGTCGGCGTACGAATTTATTTGATGATTCACCGAAGCTTGGAGCACCCCACGGTATCGAACCTGGCTCTAGCTGTTCGACACTGTTCTAGCTCCCTAACTCATTCAAATTTACCTGCCAGGACAATGCTTTTATCTTTCTAGCCAGCAATTGCACTATTTTCTCAGCAGCAACACCCGGGTCCGCAGCAAGATTGGGGGGCTCTGAGTGGTGCGCTTTCGCACGCAACCCGGACCTCATAGGCCCCGGGTTCAGGGACAATACCTGGATGGATGTATTGCTCAATTCTGCAGCAAATTGGCTGGCCAAAGCGTGGGCTCCGTGCTTGCCAACACCATAGGCACCCCAGTACGCACCCCGGAGCTTTTCAATATCTTCAGAAATAAAGCAAATGCTTGCCTCTGGTGATAACCGCAGCAAAGGCAGGCAGGAAACACTGAGTAACCAAGGGGCATTGATACTGATCTGCATTTGGTTCAGCCAATGATCCGGTTGGATCTGTTCCAGAGGTTGCAAACCTTCGAAGCTGGCTGCGCAATGGACGAGTGCATCAAGTCTTTGTGGGCCCAGTTCCAATGCACTCACAACATCCTCACAGTCCTGGGGATTCAGAGTCGCAATATCCTGCACGATCAGGAACGGTTCAACTCCTGCCTCCTGGACTATCCGATCATAGAGTTGCTCTAAGCCTTGGCGATTCCTATCCAGCAGTATTGGAATCCATGCCACTTTGGCGCAACGCATTGCTATTTCGGAACCCAACGCGCCGGCAGCTCCCGTAATCATGACGACCTTTTTCTGCATTGGCTGGATCATGGCTGAAAGCTACCAAAAAAGTGGCCAGAGTCTACCTTCTTTCCCTGACAAAAAATATCGTTGCCCCCGTCACCCCACCCCCTTTGCTAAAAACGATTGACTGCGCTGCAAAATAAACTGATTCTGGGAAACCCTGCATAAGGCGAGACAATCTCATCTCATGAACAAGGATCAAACCGCAGTCCGCATTTCTGGCGGGGACACGTTTCTGGGTCACCCGAAAGGCCTCTACGTTTGCTTTTTAACGGAGATGTGGGAGCGGTTCTCCTTTTATGGGATGAAGGCATTGCTGCTTCTGTACCTGGTTAAATACCATCTCTTTACTGACGCTAACGGATATAACCTCATCGGTGCCTACGGTGGCTTGGTTTATGCGGTTCCCGTCCTGGGTGGCCTGGTGGCGGATCGTTGGTTGGGCATGCGGAAGTCGGTAGTCTTTGGCGGCATCTTGTTATGCCTGGGGCATTTCGGAATGGCTCTCGAAGGGCAGCAGGCCGTTATGATTGATGGTCAACCGGTCCGGGACGAACACGCGTTGCAGTTTTTCTATCTCTCGCTGGCTTTGATCATAACAGGAGTGGGTTTCCTCAAGCCCAACATATCCTCAATCGTCGGGCGCCTCTATCCGGAAAATGACCCGCGGCGCGATTCTGGTTTCACGATTTTCTACGCGGGAATCAATCTGGGGGCCTTTATCGCTCCCCTGCTTTGTGGCTGGCTCGGTGAAACCTACGGATGGAAATATGGATTTGGCCTTGCAGGAATTGGCATGACCGCAGGATTGGTCAATTTTATTTACGGCAAAAAGTACTTTTATGGGCAGGCCGAGCCGAGAAACCCCGACAAACTCAGGCAAAAGATTTTTCCGGGAATTCGTTTTGAAAGCTTGATTTATTTCTACGCCATCGCAGCCATTTTTGTGATTTGGGGACTGATACAAACCAATTCTGCCATGCTGACACTGACAGCATGGTTGCCGGCTATGAGTCCTGTAGTCCTTGTCATGCACACAGTAACCATCTGCCTGTTAAGTGGCATTTTTTGGTTCATGCTTAAACATTGCAATCGCATTGAAAGGCACAGAATGCTTGTATTACTTACTTTGATCATGGGCGGCCTGGTTTTTTTCACACTCTATGAACAGACTTATGGATCATGGATTCTGTTTTCTGACCGCCTCATGAACCGGAAGGCGTTTGGTGTTGAGTGGAGTGCCTCACAGCTTTCTGCTCTTGGTGCAATGTTCATTCTGTTACTCTCTCCTCTGTTTGCATGGCTATGGCCGCGACTTGAAACAATTGGCCTCAATCCTGGCAAGCCGCTTAAGACCGCTCTTGGGATTCTTGTCGCCGGCCTATCCTTCTGGATACTCATCTATTCCTTGAATCACCCCCAGGCAAATGGACTCGTATCGCTCTGGTGGCTAGTCCTTGCGTACCTGGTGCTGGAGGTAGGGGAACTCATGTTGTCACCCATCGGGCTATCAGCAGTCAGTCAGCTATCTGTTCCGCGCCTGGTCGGGTTGATGATGGGCGCCTGGTTCCTGGGCACGTCCTATTCCGAAGTGTTGGCGGCCCAATTGGCAAAATTGTCCATTGTCCAACATTCCGACCTATCTGAATTGGATATTGCAGCAGCGATGAACGGCTACCAGGAGCTCTTTGGCCTGCTATTCTGGATTGGACTTGGATGTGGAATTTTTTTCCTGATGATGTCGCCATTGCTAAATCGTGGCATGCACGGAATCAAGTGAGCACGGACCAAAGCTTATGCCGATTTACGAATATAAACTGCTTACCGGGCCAGGTTGCGATTATTGCCGCAATGGATTTGACCAGATGCAAAAGATCAACGCTGACCCGCTGCAACACTGCCCTCAATGCAGCGCGAAGATTCGGCGCATTATCTCAGCCCCGAGCCTCCCCAAACCCGGCCCTTCCTTAGCTCCATCGAATCTTGAGAAGCACGGTTTTACCCAATATCGCAAATCGAGTAAAGGCGAGTACCACAAGACGGCAGGTGCTGGACCCGACGTCATCAAGGATGACGGAAAATGAAGCACAGCGATGCCGGAGCCCATTTCGCCAATCGTCAATGGCTGCCCGGGTTTCTCTGCAAAACTATCGGGCTTTGCGAGAATAACGCCGCTGCATCAACCCGGTCAAACTCATAATTCTGCCCACAGTATTCACATCGAACTTCGACAACGCTGCGCTCTTCGATCAATCTCGTGATGTCTTCTTGCCCGAGAGATTGGAGTACCCCGGAAACTTTCTGCAAAGAGCACGAACATCCGAACTGAACCCGTTTTGAGTCAAATAGCCTTACGTTGTCTTCGGGAAACAGTTTGCACAGCAACTCTTCGGTCCCACAGGATTTCAATTCACCATGGGTGACAGACGCTGCAAGATGTTGCAGCCGATTCCATCCATCCACGTCATCAGGGTCCCCCGGCAGGCGCTGCAGCATGAGGCCATTGCATTCTTGTGAGTCAGAAATCAGCCAAAATCGCGTCTCGAGTTGTTCAGATTGCAAGAAGTAACGCTCAAGGGCCTGCACCAGGCCGCCTGCGGACATTTCAACAATTCCCTGGTATGGCGCACCGACACCTTCTGGTTCCAGGTTAATTGCCAGTATGGCCTGCTCAACCAAGGGAGAGCCGGGCTTGTCACGCATCCGCACCACTCCACGTACCAGCCCGGTGTGCGTGCATTGACCCAACAGCAGTCGCATCGAACCTGCGGATTGAATTTGCAGGCTCACGGACCCGCGAAACTTTAGGTTACTGGTCAACAGGACAGAAGCACATAGTGTCTCTCCCAACAAACCTAACGCAACCGGTTCGGGCTGTCCGCGCACCATCACTTCTTGCCAGCTTTTGGCCAATCGCACCAATCCACCCTTGACTGGAAGGCCCTCAAACATGAATTTCCGCAAGTAATCTTCAGGCATACCAAGGAACTCAGTGCTGGCATTCGTTCAATAAAGAGGTATGCATTGGGGCGTCCTGGTCACTTCAGCAAGTGCAGAATATCCGAGGGCTGATAGATCTGCTCGCTGCTGGCTACCAGCTCGTCCAAATCGTCATGATCACCATATCCATAATGAATGACAGCCGTCATGGTGCCCGCCGCCCTACCCGCTTGCAGGTCACGAACATCATCCCCGGCGAAAAGCGTTTCACGCTCCGGAATTTTCAGAATATTGCACGCAAGTCTGACTGGGGCGGGATCCGGCTTGTTGCGGTCCAGTGTATCACCGCATACCACGCATGAAGCCCTGTCAGCCAAGCCAATCGCTTGCAGGATCGGCATGGTTAGGGCCTGGATTTTATTGGTGACAATGCCCCAGGGAATAGAGACAGACTCGAGGTGCGCAAGCAACTCCGGAACACCTGTGTACAGATTGGAATGCCGGAAACTGTGTTGGGCGTATCGAGTGAGCAGGAGGGATTTCCAGTGGTCCATCTGGTCAGGTGCGGCTACAGGCATGCCGGCCTGGATCAACCCCGCAGCGCCGCGAGATACATGCCGACTCATGGGATAGACATCCAGCGGAGGCAAGCCCTCGCCGGCGCGAACCCAATTCAGGGCTGCAACCAGATCCGGGGCCGAATCCAACAAGGTGCCATCGAGATCAAACAGAATTGCCCGGATTTTCCTCACGGTCCTGGACGCTGCGCATGAACCAGGTAATTGACCTGCACATGCCCTCCCAAACGGACGAAACGAGCGACCGGGTTGTAGTGAATCCCGCAGATATTCTCCATTGACATACCCGCATCTCTTATCCAGCCACCAAGCTCAGAGGGGCGTATGAACCGGTCATACCTGTGGGTGCCACGAGGCAGGATGCGGGCAATGTGCTCAGCCGCAACGATGCCCAGCAGGAATGCTCCTGGTGTGCGGTTCAGGGTAGAAAAAAAAGCCTGACCTCCGGGTTTTAGAACGTGCGCGACGGAGCGGATGATGGAGGACGGGTCCGGCACGTGCTCCAGCATCTCCATGCAGGTCACCAAGTCGAACTGGCCGTGATGCGCCTGTGCCATTTGCTCGATTGTGGAGTGCTGATAATCCACGACCAGGCCGGATTCCAACCCGTGTAACCTGGCCACATCGAGAACTCTTGGAGCTATATCCAAGGCAGTTACGTGCGCGCCTTTTGCTGCCAGTGATTCAGACAGGATGCCGCCGCCACACCCGACATCCAGAACCCGGGCATCTTTCAGCTCACAGCGTTGGCAAATGTAGTGCAGCCTCGAGGGATTGAGGTCGTGTAAAGGCCTGAACGGTCCATCTGCATCCCACCAACCGGAGGCAATTGCATCAAATTTCCCCTGTTCCTGCGCATCCAGGTTTCCGGCTTCCATGGAGTTCATTGGGTTGATCGGCCTTCCACCCGGTTTGATGGCGAAATGCTTCCGGACAATTGGGCGCGCCAGTGCTCTGCCGCCTCCAGGACCGATGCAATGTCAATGGTCGTTAGCCTGCCATCCTGCAATAGCCGCTGCCCGGAAACCCAGACATCGGAAAATTGCCGGCTCGACGCAGCGTAGATCAGTTGCGAAAACAAGTTGTATACCGGCTGGGTTTCAGGCACTCGCAGATCGAGAGCGGCAAGGTCGGCAAGTTTGCCGGCTTCGATTGAGCCAATAAGGCCATCCAGCTTGAGAGCCCGCGCACCGTTGATGGTAATCATCTGCAGCGCGGTGAATGCATCTACAGCCTGCGGATCATCCGATACGCCCTTGGCCAGGAGAGAGGCCGTTTGCGCTTCGGACAGTAAATCCAGGTTGTTATTGCTGGCTGCTCCGTCGGTACCTATGGCGACATTTACCTTAGCGGCCTGCAGCTTACCTACCGGGCAAATTCCGCTCGCCAGTTTCAAGTTCGACTGGGGGCAATGAATGACATGCACCCCGTGTTCCGCCAACAATTCAATCTCGGCGTCCGTAATCTGCGTCATGTGCACAGCCAACAGGCGGGAGTTAAGCAACTGCAGGTCCAGCAATCGCTGCACCGGCGTCATGCCGTGCTGGCCCAGGGAGTGGCGGATTTCCCATCGTGTTTCCAGCAGGTGAATGTGGATGGGTGCTTCGTGCTCAGCAGACAATTCGGACAAACGGCGCAGGGTAGCGTCGGTGACACTGTAGGGTGCATGCGGCGCAAAAGAATACGTGACTCGCGGTGACCTGTTTCCCTGGTTCAATAAGGCGAGGCCTTTTTCCAGGTACTCTGCGACATTTGCGGCCCATGCCGTAGCGAGTTCGATAACGGGCAAGCCGATGCAAGCACGTATTCCCGTCTCGCCAACGATGTCTGCCATTACGTCTGGAAAAAAATAATTGTCATTGAAGCAAGTTGTGCCCGCGCGCAACATTTCTGCAATGGCCAATCGCGTGCCGTCTGCAACAAATCGAGGGCTGAGAAAGCGCTTTTCGGCCGGCCAGATGAATTCTGCCAGCCATTGCTGCAAGGGCAAGTCATCGGCATATCCACGTAACAATGTCATTGGGGAGTGGGTATGCATATTGATCAATCCGGGAATCAATACATGATGGCCAAGGTTTACTTCCTTTGCATCAATGTAACGAGCTCTGGCCAGTTCAATTGGTAGCAGATCAATAATCCTTTCGCCCTCTATCACAACGGCGTGGTGCTCCAGCACCTTGCGCTCGGGCAACACAGGCACAACGTAGCGGGCCTGGATTATGACACGCTGGGCGGCGGTTTCAGCCATTACCGTTGGGTTAGATTGCGCAAGAGACAATCACTCTTTCACTCGAGATACATATTCTCCTGTCCGTGTATCAACTTTTATCAATTCGTCATTACCCACGAACAACGGAACCCGAACCACCGCTCCTGTTTCCAGTGTCGCAGGTTTTCCACCACCGCCGGATGTGTCTCCCCGTACCCCTGGATCCGTTGCAACAATGCGCAATTCAGCGAAATTGGGCGGTTTGACGCTCAAAGGCTCACCGTTATAAAGCATCATTTGACACATGTCCTCCTCTTTCATCCATTTTGCATCGTCGCCAATGGAATCTTTGGTACAGGCATGTTGCTCAAATGTTTCGGGGTTCATGAAGTGCCAGAACTCTCCATCGTTGTAAAGGTATTGCACATTCAATTCAAAAATATCGGCTGACTCAAATGTTTCAAAAGCCTTGAACGTCCGTTCGATAACTTTCCCGGTTTTGAGATTACGCAGGCGGACCCGATTGAATGCCTGACCTTTACCCGGCTTAACAAACTCAATGTCAACGACATTATACGGATCACCATCCATGATGATTTTTAATCCTCCGCGAAATTCGCTCATGCCGTAAGTTGCCATCAAGATCTCCAAATTAAGTCGCGGCCCTGTCCAGAACTTGCTCGCTTGAATGTGCAAGCCAGTCCCGGCTCCAAATGAAGTGCGCATTCTAGCTTGAAATCGGCTTATCAAACAGCAGGGATTCAGGATTCTAGAGCTACCCGCGCTGCGACTACATCACCGGCCGCGCGGCTGTCAGGGTCGTGGCCCACCGAGAACCTGATCGATTCGATCCAGCCATACTTGTGCCGCAGCCATCCGCGGCTGCAGGCGTACGGCTTCACTAAAGTAGCTTCTGGCTTCCAGCAGTCTTTGCCGATTATCCGGGTAGAGAAACACCAGCATTTCGCCGTTTCGATATGCCCGGAGCGCCGGATTTTTTTCTGCGTTGGCGCTCAGCTCGAATTGTCGTATCGCGTCCTCGCGACGCCCCTGACGCAAATAAAACTGCGCCAGGTTCCCATGTATTCCGGGTTGGGTCGATGTACTGGTCGCAGCCAGGAAGGCGCGCTCAGCATCCGCGTTCCGCCCAAGATGGTTATAGGCGACGGCGCAGTGATTGGCATACTTTGTTAGTTGCATTCCCTCAAAAGGGTGCGTGTCACAGATTGCGGCAGCCTGATCCGGCTTGCCCTTCCTGATATAGGCCGCGGTGAGCAAGCGCAGCGTGTCCGGTTCCTGGTGTCCTCTGCGATACTCACTCTCGAACAGTCGTACTTCACTGGTCCAGTCACTGTTCCTGTTCCAGGTAAGCGGTGTGAGCAGCGACAGCACGATCAATGCCGGGATGATTGCATGCCAAGCGCTGTGGCGCCGACCGATGTAACTGAACCCGCTGGCCAGCACAATCGCCAGCCCCACTGATGGAAAATAGAGATAACGCTCCGCCAGTTGGGCGAGCATGTCGCCGTTACCCACTGTCCGAATGGCTGGCAGCAGTGCAAGGTAGAAGAAAGCGAGAGAAGCCAACAACGCATACTGCTTTGCACGGAACCGCAGGAAAGCTGTTACCAACAGCGCTAACTGAAGTCCAAGAAGGACCCATTTCTGGGTAATTGGTGGAATTTCGTGGAAAAGCAGCAGTGGATCAGGCCAGGCGATAAGCCAGAGCCCTTGCCCCCAAAATGCAAATGCCTCGAAAATCCTGCTGGGAATGGAAAGTTTAACCACCCCAGCCACGGTCGAAGCCTGGGCAATGGCACTGACGTTCTCGACTCCTTCCGCAGGCGGCGGTGCCATGGTCTGGGCAATGTCACTGACGTTCTCGACTCCTTCCGCACGCGGCGGTGCCATGGTCTGGGCAATGTCACTGACGTTCTCGACTCCTTCCGCACGCGGCGGTGCCATGGTCTGGGCAATGTCACTGACGTTCTCGACTCCTTCCGCGGGCGGCGGTGCCATGGTCTGGGCTATGTTACTGACGTTCTCGACTCCTTCCGCAGGCGCCGGTGCCAGAGCATGTGCACGCAAGAAAAGGTAAAGAGCCAGCGGCAACAGCAGACAAAGCGCCGGCAGGCATTTCCGTATCTGACCCATCCACGGTCCAGGGTACAGGATCAGCACCAGTGCGATAGCAATGGCCGGTATCATGACGGCACTCTCCTTCGAAAACAGCGCGAAGAGGTAGCACAGTGCCAGGCCGAACCAGGACCAGGCAGGACGGGATTCCAGAAAATGCAGGAACCACCAGAGACCGCCAGCACCCGCCAGTGCCACGAGCAATTCGGAGCGATTGAAAATTGAGTTGACTACTTCAGCGTGCACGGGGTGTACGGCGAACACCAGAGCGGCCAGCAGGGGGTAAAGATCGGACGACTGCCCTGGTTCCGCGGCGGTTCGCTGCACTTGCCGCAACAACCCATAAACGAGTAGGGTCACGAGCAGGTGCAGCAGGATATTGTCCAGATGGTAACCAGCCAGCCATGCGTCGTAAGTGCGGGATTCCACGGCCAGCAAAAGGAGCAGCACCGGCCGGTAGAGGTCGCTATCAGCGCCCGCGGCGGCCCACAGGTCCTCCGTGAAAAATCGCGGGATATCCGACCACTCCGCCTGACGTGGCGTGCCAGCGAAGAACTTGTCGTCGTGGACCAGCTCGTCCGGCCAAGCGTTGGCGTAGGCGAAAAACGTGGCCAAAACGAGGAGACCCACGGCGAGATAGCCAGGCAACTCCCATCTGCTCCATGACTCTTTCATTGAGAATAACCTGCTCTTCGCCCCGTTACCTTCCGACGGATTCACCTAGGGAACCCCTGATACTCTACTACAGGAACTAAGTGGCAGTGCGCTACGTGGCGCCCGCTTCTTGCTTAGAGTCAGGACCCTCAGTCCCGCCCCTGCATTGATTGCAGCCAAGCCGAGAAACATAAGGTCGTGAGTACTTCCGACCTTTAGACCAGCTGAGTTTTCGGTACATCTGGCGCAATCGTCCGCAGTCTTTCCAATTCATTGTAATTTACGGGGCGAATCAGTCATAATCTGCGCTGAACAGTGTATATTACACATTGGAATTTAAATTTAAACAATTTCATAATCTATTGATTTAAATAAGCTATAGTGGTAGAAATCCCGAAAGGAACCGGGCCCGGAGATCGGATGCTATGGAAAGCACAAGCTTGCTGGTGATTGATAGATCTGCAGAATCGGCAGAACGAATTAATTCTCTGCTTCGAAATTCCGGAATAAAAATTCGTGTAACCCACGCCCCAAAAATTCTTGATGTAAAACTTGCTCTCGATCAGGACTCACCCTTTCTGATCATATTTTCTGACGCTGATTCGAAATCCGCCAACATCGAAGAGATCAGCGCCCTCGCCCATCACTACCAGGTTCCTTTTGCGATTTATTCTGATTTTCAGAATCCCGCAGATTTGATCGAGGCGTTGAAATTGTCGCCCAGCCTGGTAATTCATTCTGAGAGTGAATCCCACCTGACAGACACGGTGAGACGATTGCTCTCGCAGCACGACCTTAGCAGCAGTGGGCTGCAGCAGCAAAACCGGCTGGAAGAACTGGAACAGCGCTATGATCTTCTCTTGGAAAGCGCTCGAGACGCGATGGCCTACGTTCACGAAGGTTTGCACGTCTATGCAAATCGAGCCTACCTGGAGGCGTTAAGGGTGAAGAACCTTTCAGAGATCTCCGGAATTTCCCTTTTGGAACTAATGCAAACAGAGGAAGGGAATCTCAAGAAAGTATTTCAGGGGCTATCACGCGGAGCGTACCCACAGGAGCCACTGACGGTTAATGTTACCCGACCTGACGGAAGTTCTTTCGCGGCCAACCTGGCGTTTTCTCCAGCCAGATATCACGGCGAAAACTGCACACAGATGCTGGTGCATGAATGCGATGCCGCGGCAGGTCTGACAGCTGAACTGGAACGATTGCGCAAGACAGACCCGCTAACGCAACTCGATAATAAACGCGCTTTTGCCAATAGATTGGATGATGAATTGGCCAAGCCTCGTACGGTCGACTCCGTTGCCTCTGTTCTCTACATTGAACCGGACGGCATGACGGGCCTGCAGGAGGAACTGGACGTTAGTTCCATGGATTCCTTGACCGTTAACCTGGCTCAGGTAATGAAGTCTTGCCTCGGTCCTCAGGATGTAGCGGCGCGGATCAGTGATCTCGGCTTTGCTGTTCTGACCACGCAATCCAACATGGAAAACGTGGAGAAACTGGCAGGCAAGATACTTGAGTCCTATTGCAGCCACCTGGTGGAGATAGAAGACCGGTCGTTTTCGATTTCCTGCAGTATTGGCATTGCCACGCTTGGGCGCCTGGCCAAGAATTCGACACAAATAATTGCCGGGGCCCGCAAGGCCCAAGCTGAAGCCAGTACCATCGGGAATCGTGCCATCACGTTCAGGCCGCAATTGATAGCGGTAAGTAGTTTTGAAGATGATCGCCCGTGGATCGATCGCATCAAGCTGGCGCTCAAACACCAGGACTTTTATGCCGTGCAGCAATCCATCATTGACCTCGATGGTGAGGGCGCACAGCTGGTGGAAAACCTGATTTACCTGCGTGATGACTCGGGTGACCAGGCGCCACATCAGTACGTGGCCATTGCTGACCGCAATGACCTGGCAGGGCAGGTTGACCGTCAAGTCATTCCCGGTTTACTTAAGTCATTCGTTGAGAGCTCAGACAAACAAATCGTGTCGCTGAGCGTCAATTCCATCCTGGACTACAGTTTCCCCGGGTGGCTTTCTGGCCAGATGACTGAATGTTGTGTTGAACCCGGCAGGTTGATCCTGCAAGTTAACGTAGCCACAGCTCTGGCCAACCTCAAGCCAGTTCAGCGCCTTATGCATGAGCTTGAGCCATTTGGCTGCAAACTTTCCATTTCCGGATTTGATGCCGAGCGTCGCTCTCGTCAAGTGCTTGAACACCTCAACGCCTCTTACATCAAAATCCAGCCCGCTTTGACCGAAAAACTCACGGGAAACACGGCCCAGCAGGAATTGGTAAGAGCCATAGTCGATGCTGCGGAAGCACGAAAGGTTGCTGTCATTGCTGACGAAGTCGCTGACACGTCAAGCCTGTCGATACTCTGGCAGTGCGGCGTGAAACTCATCGCCGGCGCATTCCTCAAGGAAAACTCGCAGGTTGTTGGACAGTAACCACCCTGCCCTGTCTTTCAGAGAGACACACCTCCCACATTGACGGCTCCAAAGTGAAAGAGTGATTCTTTAAGGTGGCCGGCCTGCGCTAGACTGCCCCTGCATGAGCACATATCCTGGTTCAAAAACCTATGTTGGGCGATTTGCACCATCACCCACTGGCAGCTTGCATTTTGGTTCGCTGCTTGCGGCCGTGGCAAGCTATCTGCAGGCAAGAAAATCCCACGGCAAATGGCTGGTTCGAATCGAGGATATTGACCCGCCAAGAGAAATTGCGGGTAGCGCCGAGGCCATTCTCACTGACCTGGCGACGCTTGGGATGACCGCTGATGAACCGGTGCTATTTCAAAGCCACAGGTTCAAAGCCTATCAACAAAGCTGTGAGCAGCTTATTCAGTCAGGACTGGCGTATTGGTGCGGTTGTAGCCGGAGAGATTTGCCCGCAACTGGCATCTACCCGGGGACATGCCGCAATGGCCTGCCACCAGGAAAATTGCCGCGAGCACTGCGCGTCAGGGTCGGTGACGATCCGCTTAGTTTCATGGACAAGATACATGGGGAACAAGTAGACGATTTGCAGTCCTCAATCGGTGATTTCGTAATACAAAGGGCTGATGGAGTCTATGCATACCAGCTTGCCGTAGTGGTGGATGATGCCTTCCAACACGTCACCGAAGTGGTTAGGGGAACCGATTTACTCGATTCCACTGCCCGGCAGGTATGGCTGCAACAATGCCTGGCCCTGCCGACGCCGGGTTATGTGCATATTCCCACTGCGGTATTGCCCGATGGCAGCAAGCTAAGTAAGAGCATGGATTCAGATCCCATCAGCAGGCTGCCACCCGCAGAGGCGCTCCGGGCGGCTTTGATTTTCCTGGGCCACGAGCCACCCGCAGGGGGCCTTGCCAGCACCTGGAACTGGGCAATTGAAAACTGGTCGATCGATAGATTAAGCAAGGATCGTGACATAGTGGTTGGCCTCGGCAACCTGGCAGGGAAGCAAACAAAATGAGGCACCTGTCGCAGTCACGTTATAATGTCAACCTGGACATTCTTGAGAACGGAAGATGAATCCCAACCACCTGGATTTTGAACAGCCAATTGCAGAGTTGCAGGCTAAAATTGATGAACTACGCAATGTGGGTTCGGACAATGCCATCAATCTTGATGAGGAAATCCAGCGGCTGCAAGTAAAAATGCGCCAGAAGATAAAGACCATTTTTAGTAACCTTTCCCCATGGCAAGTCTCGCAATTAAGCCGCCACCCCCTGCGACCTTATTCACTGGATTACGTTGAAAAGATTTTTGATGATTTTCATGAATTGCACGGCGACCGCGCATTTGCAGATGACCATGCAATCGTTGGTGGGCTAGCGCGATTCCGGCAGAGAGCCGTGATGTTCATTGGTCAACAGAAAGGCCGTGACACGAAGGCCAAAGTGTTCCGGAATTTCGGCATGCCAAGGCCTGAGGGCTATCGCAAAGCTCTGCGGCTGATGAACTTTGCTGCCCGATTCCGCCTGCCCCTGCTGACCTTCATAGATACACCGGGCGCCTACCCTGGCGTCGGCGCCGAAGAGCGCGGCCAATCGGAGGCTATTGCACGGAATCTGGAAGTCATGTCGCGCCTGCCCGTTCCGGTCGTGTGTACTATTATCGGCGAGGGAGGGTCTGGAGGCGCATTGGCCATCGGCGTTGGTGATCGCGTTAACATGCTGGAATACAGCACCTATTCGGTGATTTCACCGGAAGGATGCGCATCTATTCTGTGGAAGGATGCTGCCAACGCCGAAGAGGCCGCAACTGCATTGGGCATCACTTCCGATCGCCTCAAGGCCCTGGGTTTGATCGACGAAATCATTCCTGAACCACTGGGTGGCGCGCACAAAGAGCCGGATGAAGTTGCCAGGAGAATTGCTGACTGCATCGAGCGGCAATTGGAAGAATTGAGCAGCCTGCCGGTAGACACCTTGCTGGAGTCTCGCTACCTGCGGCTCCTGTCGTATGGCGAATTCCAGGGATAAAATTCGGCGTTGCAGTCCTGGGCAACGGCGCGCCATTGCCGGCAGACTGCGTCTTGCCTTGGCGCGCATGCGGGGCTCTGAAGCGCCATAAGATGCGGGACAGGACACTAGCTTCGTGAAAACACAGGCCATGAGTTTTTCAATCGGGCAATTGCATGAGCGCCTTGCCCGACTGCCCGTTGTTTCCAAGATTTGGGTGGGTTTCAGCGGCGGTGCTGACTCCACAGCGTTGCTCGTGGCACTCAAGGAGATGGAACATGATTTGCCGGCAGAATTTGCTGCCGTGCATTTCAACCACGGCCTGCAGGAAGCCGCTGACGAGTGGCAGCATCACTGCCAGTCATTCTGTGATGAAAGAAATATTCCGATCAGTATTTATTGCCTTGAATTGAACCTCAAGGAAGGGCAAAGCGCCGAAGAACAAGCCAGGAATGGCCGCTATCTTTCGATTGAAAGTTTCCTGGAAGAAAAACAGGTTTACCTGACTGCCCATCATGCAGATGACAACGCAGAAACCCTGTTCCTTAACCTGATGAGAGGTAGCGGCCTTGATGGGCTCGCCGGAGTCCCGGCATTGCGGCCCGCGGGTAAAGGTTGGGTTGCACGGCCACTACTGGATTTCCGCCGCCGCAGCCTGGAAGAATTCCTGCGTGCGCGTGGTATTACCTGGCTGCAAGACCCTTCGAACCTGGATACATCCTTTGATCGCAACTTCCTGCGAAACACTGTATTTCCGGAACTGGAGAATCGCTGGCCTGGACTGGTCAGCAACTTGAATCAAACATCCCGGAATGCGCGCGATTCAGCCTCTGTGCTGGCGACTTTGCTGTCGCATCCCCATGCCAATCCAGTCATCGACGAGCATACGCTGTCACTTGATATTCTTTTGGGTTTGAAGGACGAGGTGCAAACGGCGGTGCTGCGCCAGTGGGTCAGAGGGAAAGGTGTACTCACCCCTCCCAGGCGACGTTTGCAACAGTTTCTGGATCAACTTCGCACTACTGCAGCAACAGCCAACCAGGCGGAACTGAGCTGGGCTGCACAAATACTCAAGCGGCACCAGCGTTTTGTCTGGTGGCATGGACTGCCCTGCCCCGAATTAAGCCCAGCGCTCGCGTGGGAATCTGGCACCAGCCTGTGCTTGGGCCCAGAATTCGGTAGTATCCGGTTGTCGGGCAGCAACGGTGTGATTCCAAAGGGCTGGGAAGTCGGATTCCTCAGAAACGGCGCCCGGATGAAGCTGCACGCATCAGGACCCCGACGCAAGCTCATTGACCTTTTGCGCGAACAGGGAATCCCCCCCTGGTTACGCCATGCGGTTCCGGTGCTTTACTGGAACGGAGCGGCTGTGTCCCTGGGTGATTGCGTGATGGAACCTGGACTGCTCGGATGGCTGGACGAACATGATGCCAGCCTGCACTGGCATCCAATTCACCCATTGCTGCGTAAATTGAAGTCAGTTAGTGTCCAGCCTGCTGAAAGGAATAACATGTCATATGAGTAGCAAACAAGACAAGAAGCCTGATTTCGAAAGCGCACTGGCGGAACTCGAAGGCTTGGTTTCCAAGCTGGAATCAGGGGATTTGAGCCTCGACCAATCTCTGGCCTGTTTCAAAAGGGGGGTCGAATTGACCCGATACTGCCAATCCGTTCTGGATGAAGCGCAAAAAACGGTCGAACTGCTGGCCACCAATCCAGATGGACAAACAGGCATTGAACCGTCCAACTGACGCCAGCGCAATCGTAGCCGCCTGGCAACAGAGGTTTGAAAGTGAGCTGGCGCGTCAACTGTCGTTGTCTGCGCCGGAACCGGACCGGTTACACCAGGCCATGAAGTATTCTTCACTTTCCGGAGGCAAGCGCATAAGGCCAATGTTGGTTTACGCTTCCGGGTTGGCCGTGGGGCAGGAGCCTGAGAAGCTGACGGCCATCGCCTGCTCCGTAGAGCTCATTCATGCTTACTCGCTGATCCATGATGACCTGCCGGCAATGGATGATGATGACATGCGCCGTGGTCGCAAAACCTGCCATCTCGAGTTCGATGAAGCGACCGCCATCCTTGCGGGAGACGCCTTACAGGCCCTGGCATTCCAAACCCTTGCGGATGAGTTGGCCGATCAGCCTGAAGTTGCCATTCGCCTGGTGAGCGAACTGGCAGTGGCCTGCGGTTCAGGCGGAATGGCCGGCGGGCAAATGCTTGATTTACTGGCAGATAAAAAAACACTGGATATCAAACAGTTAGAACATATACATGAGTTAAAAACCGGGGCATTGATACGCACCTGCGTGGTTGCACCAGGAATTGTCGCCAGAAGCAAAGACGCCATCCTTCGTACACTTGATCATTTCGGCCGCTGCGTAGGGCTGGGATTTCAGATACAAGACGACATTCTTGACGTGACCGGTGATCCGGCAAATCTTGGGAAGAGCATCCATGCCGATGCAGAGCACAACAAGCCAACCTTCCCCGCTCTCATTGGCCTGGATGGTTCACATGCGCGTGCCAGGCAGTTGCGGGATGAAGCCCTGGCAGCCCTGGATAAACTGGATGGCGACACTTCGGTCCTGGCCTGGCTCGCCGACTACATGATTAGCCGTGATCGTTAGCACTGGAACCCTAACGGCGATAAAATGCAGCTTATGAACCCAGAGATTTACCCACTGTTGCACCGGCTTGCATCGCCCGCCGATTTGCGCAAACTTGATGAGAGCCAATTGTCCCAGGTTGCTGACGAGCTGCGCCAGTTCCTGATCGAGTCCGTCTCCAGTAGCGGCGGCCATTTCGGCGCAGGCCTGGGCTGCGTGGAGTTGACCGTCGCTCTGCACTACCTGTACGACACGCCAGATGACCGGATCGTTTGGGACGTGGGACACCAGGCGTATCCACACAAAATTCTGTGTGAACGCGCCGACCGCATCAGGACCATCAAGAAGCAGCAAGGCCTGGCGCCCTTTCCGAAACGCACCGAAAGCCCATACGACACCTTTGGCACCGGCCATTCCTCTACCTCGATTAGCGCGGCCCTGGGCATGGCCATTGCCGCAAAAGCCTTGGGACACCAGCGGCGGTGTGTCGCAGTAATTGGTGATGGCGCAATGACAGCCGGAATGGCTTACGAGGCGCTGAACCACGGCGGCGACCTGGATACGGATTTACTCGTTGTTCTGAATGAAAACCAGATGTCCATCTCACCCAATGTGGGTGCGCTAACCAAGATGCTGGGACGCCTCATGAGTGGGCCCACGGTTACCGGGATCAGGGAGCGCAGCAAGAAACTGATGCACCGGGATTCGCGCACCTGGCGATTTGTCAGTCGCTGGGAGGAGCACATCAAGGGCATGGTTATGCCCAGCACACTTTTTGAGGAGCTGGGTTTTAATTACCTCGGGCCGATTGACGGACATGACCTTCCGACGTTGATTCGCACCATTCGCACGGCACGCGACATCAAGGGCCCAAACCTGCTTCACATCATTACCGCAAAGGGTAAAGGCTATGCCCCGGCAGAAAAAGACCCGGTGAAGTACCATGCAGTGGCGCCTTTTGATCCTGTCCGTGGCATCGAGAAAGAAATCATTTCCGCGCCCAAAAAACCCAGCTATACGGATGTTTTCGGAAAGTGGCTATGCGATATGGCAGCGATTGATGAGCGCTTGCTCGCCATTACTCCCGCAATGAGAGAAGGCTCCGGGATGGTGGAATTTCACCAGTTGTTCCCCAAGCGGTATTTTGATGTTGGCATCGCGGAGCAACACAGCATCACCCTGGCGGCAGGCATGGCCTGTGAAGGGGCGCACCCGGTCGTGGCCATTTACAGTACCTTTCTGCAACGCGGGTACGATCAACTGGTCCACGATGTTGCCCTGCAAGACTTACCCGTTCTGTTTGCCATAGACCGGGCAGGCCTGGTGGGGCCGGACGGACCCACTCACGCGGGCAGCTTCGATCTGAGCTACCTCCGATGTATTCCAAACATGGTCATCATGGCGCCTGCTGATGAAAACGAATGCCGGCAGATGCTCTATACGGGGTTCCGACATAACGGACCTGCTGCGGTTCGTTACCCTCGTGGCAGCGGGCCTGGCGTCCCCGTTGAATTGACCATGTCAGAATTACCCATTGGTAAAGCCAGGACCGTACGTGAAGGAGCGGGACTTGCCGTACTGGCCTTTGGCAGCATGGTCGAAATGGCCCGTGACGTTGCGATACGCATGAACTTCACGCTGGTCAACATGCGTTTCGTAAAACCCCTGGACCGGGATGCAATCATGGACGCCGCGCTCAGGCATGATTATCTCGTTACGGTTGAGGAAAATGCAATCGCCGGTGGCGCCGGCAGCGGCGTGAATGAAGTTCTGGCTGCCGCTGGAGTTGTACTGCCGGTATTGAACATTGGCCTGGATGATTCGTTTATCGAGCATGGCTCCAGGGAAGAATGTCTCCACCGCGCACGGCTCGACGCTGCCGGAATCCAGGCTCAAATTGACGATTTTCTGCAACTGCTGAGCACAGGCGCCACTTCCAGTCCTGCGCGAAAAATCAAAGCCTGAACACCTGGCGAAACGTCAGGTTGATTCTCAGCCCAGCTGGTTTCCGGGTCTTGGGTAGTGAATGCATGTAACGTGACTGGGAGTCCCCCTGCATTACCAGCAAACTGCCATGTTCAAGCTGCAGGCCCACAGATTTGGAGTTTTTCTCCAGCTTCTTGCGCAACAGGAACCGCCGACCTTCGCCCAGGCTAAGTGATGCTATCAGCGGCTTCGGTCCGAGTTCCTTCTCGTCATCCGCATGCCAACCCATGCTGTCATGGCCGTCGCGATAGGCGTTGGCAAGTACTGAATTAAAGTCATGCCGCAGTTTTTCCTGCAGCAATCTGCGCAACTCAAGCAAAGCGGGATGCCACGGCAATGGGTGAAGGTTCAACCCGCTGTATGTGTAGTGTGCATCCGGGTCGCCATACCAACTGGTCAAACGCGGCTGTGGAATTCTGCGGCCAAAAAGCGTGATGTCTCGCTGCTCCCATTGAAGGCCCGCCCATAAGCACTCCACCAAGCGGTTAGCGCTTCTGGCCGGGAGGAAGTCCGGGATGTAACAAAAATCGGCTTCCGGGCTGAATCCGGTTGCAACAATCGACACGACCATGGCAGGAACGGCTGACTACGAGTTCTTGTTTTTGCACATTGCCGCAATCTGCCGGTCATGCAAACCGGAAATAAGAAGCAAGGCTGCGCTGGCTCCCAGCAGTGCCAAAAACATGTCGGACTGTGTGTCCCAGACGTAGCCCTGGGTTCCCAGGAAGGATTCGGCGGCATCCTCGCTTGACAAAGCAACCCACCATTCGATCAATTCATAGAATGCGCTGATCGCCAGGCAAATAGACACAACAATGAACGCCAGCCATCCACGCCGCGCGATGACGTGATTTTGTATCAATACTTCCCGAGCAATAATTGCCGGGACGAATCCCTGGGCAAAGTGACCCAGTTTGTCATAATTGTTGCGCGTACCGCCCATCAACTCCTGCAACCAGTTGCCCGCGGGTACCTCGGCGTAGGTGTAATGGCCGCCAACCATGAGGATGAGGGCGTGAACCAGGATGAGAGCATAGGCCAGGGGCGTGAGAGGGAAGGAGTGGCGGGTCACGACGAGCACAAGTAATGCAACCAGGGCAGGGATGACCTCAAGCCACCAGGTGCCATAGTCGTGTGGCCTCCAGGCGGACCACGCCAGAGCGGCAAAAAACACACCCAGCCAAGCAAGCCTGTACAAGCTCATGTCATGGAGTCACTCGCTGTCGTGAATACGTACTGCAAGCACGTCACAGTTGGATCCGTGCAACACTGAATTTGCAGTTGCCCCCAGCAGTAACTGAACTCCTTTTTGCCCATGCGTGCCCAACACAACCAGCTCAACATTGTTTTCATCATTAAATCGATGAATCTCCTTCGCAGGAGCGCCATTCAGAAAATGCCTGGACTCCGGCGGAATACCAAACTCGTTTCCGAGAGCGTTTAACTTGCTCTTCAACTCCGTTTTCAGGTTCTCTTCCACTTCGTTCATGCCCACGAAAACCGGGCCATATGGAACCACGCCCATGTATACAGAATCCATGGGTTCCTGGACATACACCAAGTGGATGCGCGTACCGGGAGAGGCCACATCAAGTGCCCTCTTGATGATGGGTTTGGATTCGTTACTCAGATCAATTGCAACTGCTATCGTTTTGTATCCGGCCATAACTTTTCTCTCCCAAGGTTGGTTGCATTTGCATTACCATTCTAGCTGAGCTTGTCGCGGTTTGTTTGACCGGGGTCATTGGTTGCGCTCGGACCAGCTAGTACCCTGAACATTGGCAATCAAGACGGAACACAAAGCTGTGGAAAGGTCCAAACAACAACTGCTGGTGCGCAAAGATGAATTGCTGAAGCGCCTCGCGGCGATTCGTGGGGACCTTGGCCGCGGCTTGGCCTCAGATTCTGAAGAACAAGCAGTGGAGCTGCAAAATCTCGAGGTTTTGCAGGAAATTGAACGACTGGCCAATGAAGAACTCGTGGCAATTGAGGAAGAGCTATCTGAGCTTGATGAAGCTGGCTGATGTGCAGCTTCGGCCAGACCTCAGGGGGCAGGAAGCTTGAATGAACACGAACATGCGGGCCATGCAAATTCACGAAACCGGACGGCTCAGCAGCACGTATTCGGGCCTGAGCTTGGGGCAGGTTCCCGTTCCTGAGCCTGGCTTGGGTGAGGTATTGATAAAAATCGACGCATGCGGGGTCTGCCACACTGAAGTTGATGAAATCGAGAATCGTACCCCGCCATCCAGGCTCCCCATGATCCCCGGCCACCAGGTTGTCGGCAGGGTTGTTTCCGCCCCCGGCAACTACAGCGGTAACCAGGTCGGTCGCAGGGTGGGCGTTGCGTGGATATATTCAGCCTGCGGTAGTTGTGGGTACTGCAAACGAGGGCATGAAAACCTCTGCCACCGTTTCGTTGCCTGTGGGCGTGACCATGCCGGCGGGTACGCAGAATACATGACGGCCCCGTTGGAATTTGTGCACGAGATTCCACCCTCCCTGGAGACAACCCAGGTAGCACCCTTGTTATGCGCTGGAGCCGTGGGCTACCGCGCTTTGAAATTGACCGGGCTACGCAATGGTGAGGCACTGGGATTAACCGGCTTCGGGGCTTCCGGGCGCCTGGTCATGCAGATGGCTCATCACCTTCTGCCACTTTCTCCGGTTTTTGTTTTCGCGCGCAGTGAACTGGAGCGAACCATAGCGCTTGAACTCGGTGCCGTATGGGCTGGAAACACCACCGACAGGCCCCCACAAAAATTGGATGCGGTCATTGATTCAACACCAGCCTGGCTCCCGGTGGTGTCAGCCCTGGCAGCGCTGTCGCCGGGAGGCCGCTTGGTCATCAATGCCATCCGTAAAGAGGAAGGTGACAAGAGCGCGCTCGGCAGG
>Ga0315273_10002273_pt1 | contig 22578 bp, 19 predicted proteins | sample YL17G02_0_MG_FD_205753 | JGI IMG/M metagenome (GOLD analysis project Ga0315273, IMG submission 205753) | Sediment microbial communities from Yellowstone Lake, YNP, Wyoming, USA - YL17G02_0 | ecosystem: Environmental > Aquatic > Freshwater > Lake > Sediment | place: USA: Wyoming | collected...
CTGCAAACATGCCTTTTGTGAACTTTTCAAGGCCTTCATCGAGAAAACGTTTCCATGCTTCCTCCTCTTTTCCTGGTATGATAGGGTAGAAGAGTACTCCATTGTTTTTTGCTGCGTCAAGGTCGCCTTTGGCGTCACCAATCATAAGTATTTTATTGTCGCTATATTTGCCTTTTGATGCCAGTGCAATATGTTCTGTTTTTGTCCCATGCTCCTGGCCTGCTATGAGAGTAACGTATTTCTCAAGATCATGCTCTTTCCATTCACGGTCAAGGGCTTCGAGCGGAGTTTGTGAGACAATAATAAGATCTGCAAATGAGGACATTTTCTCGATAGCTTTTTTAGCATGAGGAAATGGCGGGATGTTACGAAGCCATTCGGTTATATCTCTATTAACAGCCTCGGTCCATCTGACAACCTTTTCAAGATCGGGATCAAAATTTGATTCAAAATATTTACGGAGATTGTAGTTACCCAGTTTTGTCTCAATCTTTACCCATTCCTTAAGTGAGGTGAGATCAACCAATTTGTAATCTGTGTCCCTGAATTCTTTCCTTTCATTTAAAAGTTCAAAGACCTTTATTATTGAAGTAAACCTGTTGCCTCCTCTGTGTATTGAATAGAGGTTTACGAATTCCCAGGTTTCGCGAACGATTTTAGAATATGTATAAAGATTGAAATATTTTAATGCATTGGGTATAAAAAATTCCTTTTGCTTCACCTCCATTGAATCAAATACACATCCATCAGAATCGATTCCGATAAAGAATTCATGGCGTGGTTTCAAGTTCCTTAAGATTGTATGGTAATCCATTAAAATCGGAATCCGAATTTTACCTCCAGCCTGTTGTAGGTGTTCTTATAGGTAGCCTCCTGATTATTATAGTTTGTTTGTGTATAGCTGGTATGTACATTCCTGTAAGCAAAACTGAGATATGTCTCACTATCTTCATTAGCCCAGGATATTCCGGTTCCTAAGGTAAATGTGCCTCCTCCGTCATACGATTTCACCTCGTTATACTGCGGATATGTAGAATCAGTATTCTGTTCATCACCTTTCAGATGAAATAATTTTCCACCTCTTACGAAAAAAAATGGTGTTGTTTTCCTGTCCGAAAAAAGATATTTATATTCAAGGAATATCGGCGTAAACGGTTGACCGAGATATTCAACACCGGATCCAAGGCCAAAGATGTTTTTTGTATTAACGGTTGTATTTAACAGGAAGTTAAAACTAAATGGAGTCTTATATTCTGAGCTTTGAGCGCCAACAAGAAATCCTGCTTCAAGGACAAATCCCAGGCCGCTTTTTTTTCTCCCTTCAAACTGAGGGATTTCATTTACGAATTTTTCAACTTCCGGTAATGAATATATGAAAATGCTTCCGTCGGATGTTTTAATTTTGTACTGGCTGTCGGTTACCTCCATCAGTTTACAATATATGGTACTACCGTTTTTCAAATATAGGACATCTTTTGTTTTTTGTGCTGCTATCGGAAATAAAATGAATATCAGCATAATAACGAATGCAATCAGTTTTTTCATTGTATTTTATGTTAGGTTGGTTAGTAGTTTAGCATGATTTTTGTTTAAATAAAATTAACTAAATCTAACTGTCATGAAAGCAAAAATCATTCCAATATTTGCACTTCTATTTTTATATTCAGTTTTCTTCTACTCCTGCGAAGATGCTACTTATAAGGAATACAAAGGATATGCACCAGTTTATCTGTCATATAAAGATTTGCGTTCTTCTGTTTCAGTCGTACAGAATGTAGACCTGAAAAATCCGGGAAAGATCTATTTTAAGGACAATTATATTTTTATTGTTGAAGAATTAAAGGGAATTCACGTCTATGACAATTCCAATCCTGCTTCTCCTGTGAAGAAAGCCTATGTAAAATTGCCGGGGGTTGTTGATATTTCTATTTCGGGTAACCTGATGTATGCAGACAGTTATGTTGATCTGGTTGTACTTGATGTAGAGGATATAAATAATATTCATAACGTGGGAAGGGTAAATAATGTTTTCCCATATACGGTTCCGGAGTATAAAACTGATTTTCCGGCTGCTTATATCGATAAGGACAAAGGAGTGGTCTTAAACTGGGAACTGAGAACTATAAAGGAAAAGATTGAAATTAATCCATATCCATATCCTATATATCCATCTGGTATTGCTTTTGATAATGCTTTTTACAAGTCTGGATCTTCAGGTATAAGCGGGAGCGGAGTAGGAATTGGAGGTTCAATGGCAAGATTCGGAATTAAAGACAAGGCTCTTTATGTAGTTGATAAAAGCACGCTTAAAGTATTTGATTTAACTAACAAATTTTATCCTGAAAAAGTTAATGATGTTTATCCGGGATGGAATGTGGAAACAATGTTCCTTCAGGGAGATCGGATGTTTCTCGGCACTACAACCGGAATGGCGATTTTAAACATATCTGATATATACTCACCGTATGTACTGACCTTCTTTACTCATGCCAGGAGTTGCGACCCGGTTGTGGTTGATGATACACTTGCTTACATAACTCTAAGAACCGGGACCATGTGCGGTGGTAATCTGAATTGCCTTGACATAGTAAATATTAAAGACATTTCTAAACCGACAACTGTTGTGTCATATTTTATGTCCAATCCTCATGGATTAGGTAAAGATGGCGATCTCCTTTTCGTCTGCGATGGCTTTTCGGGACTAAAAATATATGATGCAGCCGATCCCAAACAGCTATTGAGTCACATCATTTATACCTATCCGAATATAGACGCATATGATGTCATCCCAATAGGGGATGTACTGGTGCTCATTGGTGATAATGGTCTTTATCAGTACAACTATTCTAATGTTAAAAATATTACCCTGCTGAGTACTATATCAGTGGTGAAATAGTGTAGAGTCGCCCAATTTGGGCGTCTCTGCTGGTTCAATCCTATCCCATATCCTTCACGGTTGGAAATTTTATATTTAAATGTTTCTGGTTCCACCATTGAGCCGTTGCGCCTTTACACCATTGAATCTTTCTTTATTTTCATTCTAAATTAAAGATAATGACATTTGAGAGTTTTTTTTAAAAAGTATTGTTATTAATTTAACAGCACTTTTAATAACAGTTTTGATGGGTTTTAATTATTTATAAATCAAATAGATATGTATCAAGTAGGAAGTCTAGTTAAGGAATTGTCCGATAAACATGGTCATGCACGGGAGAGCCTTATGCCGATTCTGCAGGAGATAGTACAAAAGCACAATTATCTGACTGATGAGGCTATGGTAGAAGTTGCCAGAGAACTCGATATCTCAGCTGCTGAAGTTTACGGAACAGCTTCTTTTTACACCTTTCTCGACACTCAGGTGAAAGGGAAATATGTTATAAGAGTCTGTAAAACAATTACATGCTCAATGAAAGGGAAAAGTGATATTATTCATACTCTTGAAGAATTACTTAAAATAAAAGTTGGAGAAACAACAACTGACAGGCGATTCAGCCTCATTGAAACAAACTGTATCGGATGGTGTCACAAAGCTCCTGCTATATTGATTAATGAATTACCTTATACAGAGCTAACCCCGGGAAAAGTGAGTGAGATAATTAAAGAATACATGCATAAATAAATATAGTGCAAAAACATGGAAATTAAAGGATTAAATAAGGTAGACCTGATTTTCGAAAAAATCGATTCGAAAGAGGTCATGATAAAAGCTTTTAATATGACCAGTGCTGAGATAATTCAGAGTATGCTTGATTCAGGTCTTAAAGGGCGTGGGGGTGCTGGCTTCCCAACAGGTTTGAAATGGAAATATGCGGCAGCTGAAAAGAGTCCGGAGAAATATATTGTTTGTAATGCAGATGAAGGAGAGCCGGGTACTTTTAAAGACCGGGAATTATTAGACAGAGTTTCAAATAAGGTTCATGGAGGTATGGCAATTGCTGGAAAAGCAATTGGTGCAAAAAAAGGGATCGTATATCTGCGGGGTGAATACAGGTATCTTTTACCAAAACTAATGATTGAACTGGACTCATTTCATAAAATGATAAAAGAGATAGGATTTGATTTTTCTGTTGAGTACTGCATGGGAAGCGGAGCTTATATTTGTGGTGAGGAAAGCGCCCTCTTTGAATCAATAGAAGGAAAACGCGGCGAACCGCGGAATAAACCTCCATATCCAACAACCTCTGGTGTCTTTGCGAAACCTACTTCTATTAACAATGTTGAGACTCTTGTTACTGCGATGATGATCATTCAGCATGGTGCTAAAGATTTCATCCAGTATGGGACAAAGGATTCCAGAGGATCAAAGGTATTTTCAGTATCCGGTGATACACCGACTCCGGGTATTTTTGAACTTGAACTAGGAATGAGTGTCCAGCAGTTTGTAAATGAATTTGGTGATGGCGATACAAAGGCTGTACAGGTTGGGGGCGCTTCTGGTTTCTGCGTACCCAGAAAGAAATTTGCCGAAACTATCATTGGTTTTGAAGGTGTGCCTACAGGAGGATCTATGAAGCTTTTCAACAGTACACGATCAATGTATAATGTTCTTCATAATTACCTGGATTTCTTTACTGAGGAATCATGCGGTCAGTGTACTCCTTGCCGCGTTGGCTGCCAGCAGCTGCTTAAAGGTGTTGAAAAAGTCAAAAAAGGTGAAGCTAAATCAACCTATCTTAATGAACTGATGAAACTGGCAGATTCTATGAAAATTGCTGCTAAATGCGGGTTGGGTCAGTCAGTGGGGAATGCATTTAAATCAATAGTTGGCAATTTTAAGGAAGAGATCATCTATTAATCAATTAAACAAAAACGACGAATCATGATAAATCTACTAATAAATGATCAGAAGGTCACAGTTCAGGCTGGAACAACTGTTCTTGCAGCTGCCAGGAAACTCAAAATAAACATTCCTACCCTTTGTAACCATGATGATCTTTGTGTCGCTGGCAACTGCCGGGTTTGTATTGTTGAACAAAAAGGAGCAAAGACTCTGATCGCATCTTGCGCAACTCCAGCATCTGAAGGAATGGATATACATACTAACACTCTAAAAGTGCGTAACGCACGCAAACATATCGTTGAACTTCTGCTTTCCGAGCACAGATCAGATTGTACAAAATGCTATAAAAACCAGAATTGCGAACTTCAGTCACTTGCAAATGATTTTGCATTTGGCGACCATGTTTTCCTCGATCTGGTCGAAGATCGTAAATATATTATCGACAGATCTTCTCCATCATTTATCAAGGATGACAGTAAATGTATACGCTGCCAGCGTTGTGTGAGAACCTGTTCTGAATTGCAGTATATATCTGCAATATCCGTTGCCAACAAAGGTGCCCATCAGAAAATTTCATCATTCCACGACAGGCCGATGAGCCAGGTTGTATGTACAAACTGCGGGCAATGCGTAAACCGCTGCCCAACGGGCGCACTTGTTGAAAAGACATATATTGACCAGGTTTGGGATGCTATTTATGATCCTGAAAAACATGTGGTAGTTCAGACTGCTCCTGCAGTAAGAGTTGCTCTTGGCGAGGATCTGGGATATGATCCGGGTGAAAAGGTAACCGGGAAAATGGTAAATGCCCTTAGACAGCTTGGGTTCAATTCAGTTCTTGATACTGACTTCAGTGCCGACCTGACAATTATGGAAGAAGGCACTGAACTGCTTGTAAGACTGAAAAAAGCTCTGGTTGATGGTGATAAGAAAATATCACTGCCTATGTTCACATCCTGCTCACCGGGCTGGATCAAATTTATCGAACATAAATACCCGGAATTTCTTCCGAATCTGTCAACCTGTAAATCTCCACAGCAGATGTTTGGAGCACTTGCCAAAACATTCTATGCCAGGAAACGAAATATTGACCCTTCTAAAATAGTTTCTGTATCGATAATGCCATGTACAGCTAAAAAATTTGAAGCTGACAGACCTGAAATGCGCGCAAGCGGTTTTAAGGATGTCGATTTTGTACTGACAACACGTGAACTTGCCGTTATGATTAAACAGGCAGGAATTGACTTCAGGAATATTGAAGAGGCTGGTTACGATTCAATAATGGGCGATTCTACCGGTGCTGGAGTTATTTTTGGTGCCACCGGAGGTGTTATGGAGGCAGCATTACGTACTGCTTATGAGATTGTTACAGGTCGTGAAGTTCCTTTTGAAAATCTGAATATTACTCCTGTAAGGGGTATGGATGGAGTTAAAGAAACTACCATAAAGATTGAAGGTTGTGTTGAAGCATGGAAGTTTCTTGAAGGCGCTGAACTGAAAGTAGCTATAGCACATGGATTAGTTAATGCCAATAAAATCATGAAGATGGTCAGGGAAGGCAAGGCCCCTTATCACTTCATTGAGATAATGGCTTGCCCGGGTGGATGTATCGGTGGTGGAGGACAACCTATTCCAACAAACTTGCAGATCAGACAAAAACGCATGAAAGCCATCTATTCAGAAGATGAGCATATGGTGCTTCGTAAATCTCACGAAAATCCCGATGTTATTGCAATCTACAAGGAGTTCCTCGACCAGCCCAACAGCCATAAGTCGCACCAGCTGCTTCATACACATTATGTGGAACGCGACAACTTCTAAAAACTCTTTTTATCAGGAAAGCATAACTGTCCAGCATGCGGATATATATATGACGATGCTTCAGAGAAGGTTAAATTTGTAGATTTGGCTGACAGCTGGGTTTGTCCGGTATGCGGGACTGAAAAATCTGATTTTTTTGAAATTTAATAATCAAATTATTTACTGTCATGACAAAATCATTAAAAGGAACAAAGACGGAACAAAACCTGCTGAAAGCATTTGCAGGTGAATCACAGGCCAGGAACAGATATGAGTTCTTTGCAAGTGCTGCCAAAAAAGAGGGCTTTGAGCAAATTGCAGCAATTTTTATGGAAACTTCATTGCAGGAAAAAGAGCATGCAAAGCGCTTCTTTAAATTTCTTGAAGGTGGAGTTACAGAAATAACAGCCGCTTATCCTGCCGGAAGTATAAGGACGACAAAAGAAAATCTGAAAGCTGCTGCCGAAGGAGAAAATGAAGAGTGGACAGACCTGTATCATCATTTTTCTGAAGTGGCAAAAGAGGAGGGTTTCCCTGAAGTTGCTTCTGCATTTAAAATGATAGCAAAGGTTGAGGCTGAACATGAACGCAGATATCTGAAACTGCTTCAGAATGTTTCTGAAGACAAGGTATTTATGAAAGATGGTAAAGTCTGGTGGAAATGTCTGAATTGCGGTTATGTATATGAATCTGAAAAGGCACTGGAGAACTGTCCGGTTTGCCTGCATCCTAAAGCTTTCATGCAATTGAGGGAAGAAAACTACTAATAAGTGGTATACGAGAATATCTTTTTAACTACAAAGCCCGCAAAGATAAAACATTGTCATTGAGCTTTTTGCTGTCTTAGTGTAAATTCCTTTGGCTATGCGAAGTTTTTAACTTCGCTTATTTTTATTGGTTTCTACTTACTTCTTACTACTTACTTTTGTCTTTTAACTTTTGTCTTTTAACTTTTTCATCAGCCACGCCATATTCTCTCCAAGAACTTTCATCGTTCTCATGCCCTCTTTATCCTTAAGGACCTCACCTTTTTCTCTGCCAATACCAATATTCCAGTATGATGATCCGGGTATTATCATTTCATTGATAAGAAAGAAATGATTGATACTATCAAATGCATGGATGGCCCCGGCACGTCTAACCGCAATAACAGCTACTCCGGGTATGTGTTTCAGGGGTTTGCCGGCACCTCCCAACGCATAGCCTGCCACCTCTATGAATGCCTTTGCATCTGCTGTGATATCAGCGTTATAAACAGGTGATCCTATTATTATTGCATCGGCTTTTAACATCCTCTCAATACATTTGTTTATTACATCATTTTTCTGGTGACAGAATCCATCTTTTTTCTTTCTGCATTTCATGCAGGCTATACATCCATTGACCACTTTTCCTCCCAGCTGAAAAAATTCAGTTCTAATTCCCTCTTTCTCAAGAGCTTTAAAAACTTCATATATAAGTAGTTCTGTGTTTCCGCCCTTACGTGGACTACAATTTATTCCAAGTACTTTCATAATTTTAAATATTACCCGATTATATTGAGAATTTGCTGTATATCGATATCCTTAAGCGGATTATTACTTGAAATGAAAATGTCAGCCAGTTTTGATTTTTTCTCCTGCAATCTTGTTATCTTTTCTTCAATACTGCTGCTTGTTATATATCTGTAAACGAAGACACTCTTATTCTGGCCAATCCTGTGGGCCCGGTTTAAAGCCTGCATCTCTGAAGCAGGATTCCACCACGGGTCAAGAATAAATACGTAATCTGCTGCAGTAAGATTTAATCCGACTCCACCTGCTTTGAGTGAGATAAGGAATATCTTGTTCTCCGGGTCACTCTGAAAGCTGTTTACTATTTTTTCTCTTTTTGTACTGGCGCCTGTCAGCATTGCGAAACGTATTCTTTTCTTTCTAAGTTCTTCAGCATACAGATCAAGATGTTTTACAAATGATGAGAATACCAGTATTTTATGGCCTTCGTCTATAACACTTTCCATATCCTGGAGTACAGTTTCGAATTTACATGACAGGATGATTGGATAATTGTCTGAGTTTCATAAGTCCCTGCAGAACAACAATTGCCGACTTTTCAAGACCCGTTGTTGAGATACTCTTAAGGATACTGTTTCTGACGGATGATTTTTCTTCATCATATACTTTAAACTGCTCATCTGTCATATCACAAAAAACTGTCTGCTCGGTAACGGGAGGAAGATCACGGGCAACCATCTCTTTTGTGCGCCTCAGTATAAATGGCTGGATTATCTTTCGGAGTTTAAGCTCTTGTTCATCATCACCCGATTTTTCTATCGGTTTTGCAAATTCCCTTCTAAAAAAGGCAAGATCACCAAGTAAACCGGGATTAACAAAATTTAATTGGGTCCATAGATCTGTCAGAGAGTTTTCAACAGGTGTTCCTGTGAGTACAAGTTTAAATTCCGACCTGAGCCTGGTCACAGTTCTGTAGAGCATTGAAGCTGGATTTTTGATCACCTGGCTCTCATCAAGAATGATGTAATGAAAAGAAAATGAACTTATTAATTCAATGTCTTGCCTGATTGTATGATAACTCGAAAGAATAATATCAAAGTTTTGAAAATATGAAGTCGATTTTTTTCTTTGGTTGCCCTTATAACTATAAACTGTTATCTCCGGAACAAATCTTTTAATCTCGTTTTCCCAGTTATAGATAAGAGATGCTGGTACAATTATCAGCGAAGTAAGTTTTGATTCAGCATTATCGAATAAAGACAATTCGCTTTTACTGACTTGTCGTAGAAAAGGTGCATGGTTTTCCTTGTTGTGCTGGAGCAGGGCAAGGGTCTGAATTGTTTTGCCCAGACCCATATCATCAGCAAGACAACCTCCCAAACCTGCTGACTGTAGAAAACTCAACCAGTTAAGTCCGTCTGACTGGTAATGTCTCATAGTGCAGTTCAGACCGGATGGATGAGGTATTGCAGGCACCTGACCAGGGGCAAGCAGTTTCTCAAGTTTCTCGAATCCCTTTTGTGCCTTATTATCAAAAGTATCCGATACCAGTTGAAAATGTTGCTTATGTATTCTAAGCGAATCTTCTGCGATTTTACCAAACTCAAAAATGTTCTTGTACTTTGCAAACCACGTTTCCGGTAATATAGCTATCGATCCGTCGGGTAGCTCATACTCCCTTCTTCCTTCCAGAATGTTTTTTCTGAAACGGCTGAACGGGATCTCCCATTCCCCGATTCTAACGGTAGCCCTCAGATCAAACCAGTCATTGACTATCTGACTGCTTATCTCAATGTCTACAGGTTTCAGATTATATTTACGATCCAGCCTTGATGAAATAACGAAACCTGAACCGGTAATTTCAGAATAATTGCTATTTACGGATTCTAATATTGAATACAAATCATTTTTATGAATGCTGTTTGTTGAAACAGGAATAAAACTGATGTCATCATCCGAGAAGAACCCAAGATCACCTAAAGTGTCACGGCATTGTTTTTCCCAGTCAAAATCACGGTGGTATTTCCTGAAAATGAAATTCTCATCTTTCTTTTCAAATAATGTAAATGAGACCGAGGGTTCATTGGAAAAAATCCTGTTCCCCTGGTAATTATATTTAAGTAACAAAACAGGATTGCCTTTTACACCTACCTCTAACTCAAGAATTGCCTCTTTTTCCGGAGTTAGCTCAATAATCTCAAAACCGGTTCCCTTGACTTTAAAACTATTTATTGTATTTAGTACAAAACCGCTGAAATATTTCAATTCTGCATTCTTAGGTATCAGAATGTTTTCTTTTAACAGGAAAGGTTTCAACCTGAAACCGTCTACATCTGTAACAAAAAATATCGTGTGATCATCTCTTATCAGACATGGAGCCATGCAAATAATATCAACATAATTTGTCTGCAGGTCAATTAGTTTACCCGCAGATTCCAGACTCAGATTATATGCGCTTTGTTCTACATTCCTGGTAAAACTGAATACTGGTTCGGCATTATCTTCACACAGGAAAAGCTGATCCTCAGTATGCAGCGTCTCTGCTTTTGATTTCTGAAAATATATTGGAATATTTTCCTCACGCGATATTGTAAAACATTTATAAAGCCTTCTTTCGATATATGGCCTGATAAATACTTCAAATTTATCCGGTGTAATCTTTTCTTGAAATTCCTTGACAGATTTATCCCTGGAAAACAATTTGAACAAGGTCCTGTCGCTGTATTCGTTAATAATTTTTACAATCTCCCGTTCCTCCTCTTTCAGTGTGCCCAGAGTGTCGGAATTGGGATAGGGGGAAAGGCACTCTGATAATTTATAGTAACCCTTATCGGTTACCTTTTGAACAATATAGGGCAGAATAATATTTCCCCATAATCTATGGCGGAATAAAATTAGAGCAAAGAGCATAACCTTTTTATCTGACCCCGTTTCCAAAGTCCTTAAATTAAATTATCATGCAATGTTGGTTAATGTTGCTCAAATATCAAAGGATTTTCTTATAGATTTGTATAGAACTCTCTTATGAGGAAGATTATTCATATTGACATGGATGCATTTTTTGCATCTGTTGAACAGCTCGACAATCCGGAGCTGAGAGGGAAACCTGTTGCAGTTGGTGGAAGCAGTGAGCGAAGTGTTGTGGCCGCCGCAAGTTATGAGGCAAGAAAATTTGGAGTCAGGTCGGCCATGTCCTCTGTGATTGCCAAACGATTATGTCCCGATCTGATATTCGTGAAGCATAATTTCAGCAGGTATACTGAGGTATCCTCAAATATTCATGAGATCTTCAGGGAGTATACCGACTTAGTTGAGCCACTTTCGATTGATGAAGCATTTCTTGATGTGACAAAGGATAAAAAGAATATAGGATCGGCAACAGTCATTGCCGGGAAGATACGGAGTGAAATAAAGGCCAGAACCGGTCTTACTGCTTCTGCAGGGATTTCAGTCAATAAATTTCTGGCTAAGATAGCCTCAGATATTAATAAACCTGATGGTATGTTCCTGATACGTCCCGAAGAGGCTGAAAAGTTCATTGAAGAGTTGCCTGTTGAAAAGTTTTACGGGATCGGAAAGGTGACTGCACAGAAGATGCATAAACTTGGAATTCATAAAGGTTCTGACCTTAAGAAATGGGATCTTGTTGCACTTGTAAGAAATTTTGGCAAACCGGGAGTATTTTTCTATGATATTGTGAGAGGTATTGATGAACGTCCGGTTGAACCGGATCAGGAGCGTAAATCTGTTGGAACGGAGCTTACTTATGAGAAGGATCTTACCACCCGTTTCGAAATAATTGCAGAGTTGTACAAGCTTGAAAAAGAGCTGATGGAAAGGCTTGAACATTCTGAAACTACGGGAAGAACTATCACTCTGAAGGTTAAATTCTCGGATTTCCGGCAGATAACACGGAGTAAAACGCTTCAGAATTATATCCGCGATTTTGAAACATTGCATAAAGAAGTATCCGGAATCCGAAAATCATTAAAACTGGAAGGATCGCGTATCAGACTCTTAGGATTGAGTATTTCAAATATGGAAATAGAAGATTGTGCTGACAGACAGCTGTATTTGTTTGACACTCCGTGATTACTCAATGCGACCCCTGGTTAAAAATATCAGAATAATCCTTCAATCGATAAATATCTCTCACCTGTATCGTAGCAGAAAGTAAGGATTCTTGAACCTTTAGGAAAATCCTTCAGCTTTTGGTTAACTGCGGCTAATGATGCCCCTGAAGATATTCCGATAAATAGGCCCTCTTCTTTTGCTGCTCTTCTGGTAAAAGTAAATGCCTCTTCTTTGGTTATTCTGATTATACCGTCAAGCAGATCGGTATTTAATATAGTTGGTATAAACCCTGCACCAATTCCCTGCAAAGGGTGGGATGCTGGTAAACCTCCGCTCAGGACAGGAGATAATTCCGGCTCAACTGCATATACTTTAATCTTTGGAAATGCCTTCTTTAACACTTCGGCACAACCGGTTATATGTCCGCCGGTGCCAACTCCGGTAATCAGATAATCAAGGCCATCCGGGAAATCATTAAGGATCTCCTGTGCAGTAGTTGTTTTATGAATATTTGTATTGGAAGGATTGTCAAACTGCATTGGCATCCAGGAATCCGGAGTTTCTGTTACTAACTCTCTGGCACGTTCAATAGCGCCCATCATCCCTTTTTCACGTGGGGTTAGTACAAATTCAGCGCCATAAGTACTGATTATTTTTCTTCTTTCAAGTGACATTGATTCAGGCATAACAAGTATGAGCCTGTACCCTTTTACTGCAGCTACAATCGCCAGACCAATACCGGTATTACCAGATGTTGGTTCAATAATTATACTGGCAGGCTTTAATATTCCCTGTTTTTCTGCATCCTCTATCATTGAAAGGGCTATACGGTCTTTAATACTGGCGCCCGGGTTTGCCCTTTCCAGTTTTACCCATACTGAAAATCCGGGATCGAAAAGCCTGTTGATTTTCAAATGAGGTGTGTTGCCTATGGATTCGAGAATTGAATTTAGTTTCATAATTTTAAAGTTTTGTGAAAGAGGTTCAGATAATAAAGTTTATGGGTTCCTGAAAACCATTTTGGTTTCTCACAATTATTTCGCTTTTATGATAAACCACAGAAAAAGGGGCAATACTTTCCGTGAGCCACACATTTCCACCAATAATGCTGTTTCGTCCAACAACTGTATCTCCGCCTAATATTGTACAACCTGAATATAAGACAACATTATCTTCAATAGTAGGATGTCGCTTCTTAGATGCTTTACTTTTATCTACACTTAGTGCACCAAGCGTAACTCCCTGGTATAGTTTTACATTATTTCCAATAATTGCAGTTTCTCCAATTACAATGCCTGTGCCATGATCAATTGAAAAAGGACAGCCAATTTCAGCCGAAGGGTGAATATCGATTCCGGTAACTTTATGAGAATATTCTGTTATCATTCTGGGCAGGAGAGGAACAGAAAGCTTTGCCAGGGAATTTGCAATACGATAGCAGAATATTGCAAAGAATCCGGGATAAATTGCAATAACTTCTATTAGCTGTGTCGCTGCAGGGTCAGATTCCAGAATAAAACCGGCATCCTTAATAAGCGTTTTTTTTATATCTTCAAGATTTTCAAAAAAATGATTTGCAACCTTTTCTTTTTCATCAGTCAAACCGATTAATAATCCAAGTAGTTGAATCTGTGAATGATTGAGACTATTCTCATTTTCTGTGTCTGTATAGGAATTGGTACCTGGAAAAAGAAGTCTGAAAACAGATTTGATTGTCTTCTCAACAGCTTTTTTATCAGGTATGGAAAAATCTTGCATGACAAAATGAAATCGTTATTTTATATTATTGATATATAACATTAAAACAGCCACTGTTGTTTATTCAACATCTCAGGTTAACGCATTCTGTAAGTCAGATAATAAATTGTCAATATGTTCAATTCCGGGTTTATGAGATCTGTAAATGTGAATGTACTATTTTTCATTTGATTTTTGATAACCTTTCTTATCCGAATCAGACAGGACTTCATTCATTGAGCCGGTTCGGTAACCTTTAAGATCAATTGTGATGTAGTTGAAACCTGATTTCTGGCAGATTTCTGTCAGTTTATCTTTTATTCCCCATGCCTTATCCATTTCAGATGGAATAAATTCAAACCGGGCCAGGTTTTCATGACTCCTGATCCTGAATTGACTGAATCCAAGTTTTCTTACCTCAAATTCTGCCACAGCCAGTCTGTCGAGTTTTACTTTTGTAATCTTTTCACCATATGGAAAACGAGAGGCGAGACAGGCATAGGATTGTTTCGTAGCAGTCGGAAGATTCAGCTTCCCGGAGAAATACCGTATATCATTTTTGGTAAAACCAGAATCTGCAAGCGGTGAGATAACACCTTTCTCCTGCCTGGCTTTCATCCCCGGGCGGAAATCTTTAAGATCATCAGCATTACTGCCGTCGAATATAATTTCATAACCTTCTTTTGAAGCAATATATTTTATTTTACCAAAAAGTTCACTTTTACAATAATAGCATCGGTCAGGAGGATTATCTGAATATCCTGGAATATCGATCTCCTCAGATACAATAATCTTATGCTTTATTTCCAGCAAAGCCGCAAGAGATTTTGCTTCTTCAAGTTCATAAAATGGATACGTACTTGATGTGGCAGTTATCAACAACAGGTTATCTCCATAAACATCTTTTGCCATACGTGCAAGAAATGTGCTGTCCACACCTCCCGAATAAGCAATAACCGCACTCTGATATTCTTTCAGCCGGTTTGTCAGGATTTTTAACTTTTCTTCCATCATCTTATTAGTAAAATCATATAATATTTACTTTCCGGACAAGTTTTTATCATTTTTTGGGATCGAATCGCCTGTCATATCCATTTCCGGCATTGCTGAAGTTTTTCCACCGCCAGGATTCATCATACTTGGTTTGCCTTCAAGCTGAGCCGCTGCATCAACACTGAAAGTTCCGCTGGTGACAATCTCCTCTCCTTCAGAGAGTCCATTCGTTATGACATAACTTTCACCCAGCATCGGGCCCAGTTCAACTTCCCGGATCTTAAAAACAGGTTCTTCAGAACCCGGTTGTTTAACGTATACAACAGAGCGCTTTCCTGTCCACAATACTGCTGATTTTGGAATGACAACATTGTCACGGTATTCGGTGAGTGTTGAAGAGGCAATTCCTGTTGCAAACATTTCAGGTTTAAGTTTTCCGGATTGATTTCCTGTTTCGACCCTTACTTTAGCAACCCTGGTAACTGGATCAATAACCGGATCAATGAAAACTATATTACCTGTAAAATCAGTACCAGGTAAAGCCTGAAGAGTAAATGAAAGTTTTTCACCTGTTCGTAAAAACTGGAGATCACTTTCATACACGTCGAACATAATCCAGACTTTCGAAAGATCAGCAATATCAAATAAAACAGTTCCCTGTGATACATGATCACCGGTGTTAACCCGTCGGGCAGTCACTGTGCCTGACGTATTTGATAACACCTCAAAATTATTCTGAATAACTCCTGAACTTTCAATTTGTGCAATCTGATCATCTGTGAGTTTCCATTGGCGTAGTTTTTCTTTGGAAGCTTCATATAATTCAGGTTGTAACTGCTTTGTTTTAACTGTTTCCAATAACTCCTGTTGTGCGTTGATCAATTCCGGGGAATATATTTCTGCCAGAACCTGACCTTTTACTACCGATTCCCCTGTAAAGTTTACAGACAGTTGCTCTATACGTCCCGGAACATGTGCAACCTGACTCTGGAACAATCTTTCATCGGCCTGAACTTTACCATAGAGACGGACCTCTTTCACCGGCTTATTCTTTGTTACGACTGAGGTCAGCACATTGGCCAGTTGAGCAGCCTCTTTGCTCAGATGCACTGCTGAAGGGTCAATTGAGGTTGAACTGACTTGGGCTAGTGGAATCAATTCCATTCCGCAAATCGGGCATTTACCAGGTTGTGGCATTCGTATCTGAGGATGCATTGCACAAGTCCAGATAGCGTTTTTAACAGTTTCTGCGGACTGAGTTTTCTTCGCTTCACTTTCTCGTGAGGAATGAAAAAACAGCCAACCAAGGAATAGTCCGATAATCAATGAACTACTGATAAAAAATATTTTTTGTTTCATAGCTTAAATTTCCTAATCGTTTTAGCCAGGCAATCGCTGTGTTGAAATCTGCAACAGCTTCGACACGTTTGAGCTCATAATCAAGAGTCTGCTGCCTGACGCGCAGAACATCGGTAAGGGCTGAACTTGAAACAGAAAAACTTTTCAGCATAAGATCAAGAGATTTTGAAGCCAACTGAAATTGATTATCATATAGTTTTACCCTGCGTTGTGAATCCTGATATAACTGAACTGCCTGATAATATTCAGCCTGTAATGAATTTGCCGTCGCCTGATAATTTTGAGAGGTAGCTGTCTTCAGAAGTTCGGCTTCGTTTATCATAGCATTATATTTCTTTCTGTAAATTGGCAGAGTAACAGTTACCATAGGCATTATCATATCCTTACCATTCATATCGGGCGCTCCCATTGCGGTGCCTGATTTGCTTATGAGAGAATAATTCAATCCTAAACCAACCATCGGATATCCCATCCGCGTAACCATTTTTTTACGTGCTTCAAGTGATTGTTTTTCGTAAACCAGCATATCAAGCATAGGGTTATTTTCCAGTATGCTGTCTGAAACCGCTATCAGTGATAATTCAAGCGAATCCATAGTTATATTTTCATAAGTGTAAACAGGTGAAGTAACAGGTCTGTTCAGAAAAGTGTTAAACTGGGCCATAATTGTATTCCTCTGATTTTTCAGCAATGAAATATTGTTTTCAAGATCACCGGTTTCAATTTGTATCCTGTAAATATCAATAAGGCCTGAATTGCCTGAAGATGAACCCATGGAACCGTTTTGCATCGATGAAGCAGACTTAAACTTCACTAATGCAAGGCGTTCGATTATTTTAAGTATTTCAATATTCTTTTGCGAAATACTGATATCCTTCTGGATTTTATATAATTCGTACCAGTTGCGCTGAACATCATAAAAAACCTGCAATTTGGCATCGCGGAAAAGTTCAAATTTTGCTTTTGACATCAGACTCATTTCGTCTTTGCCATATTTAAGGACACCAAACCACGGGAACATCTGCATTAATCTGATATCGGCTACCTGTTTACCGCTGACAAGCTCCATTGGTGACAAAAATACTCCCATGCTTAACTCCGGATCGGACAAACTGCCGACCTGCGGAATCTTCTGCAGTGAAGCCTGATATTCGTTGAATCTTTGAAGAACAGTGGGATTGTTTTTTGCAGCAATTTCCACATAACGAAGCAGTGAATCAGGATATTGCTGGCTACTGGCAACAATCCAACTACCCAGTGCAATAAATGCAATTAATAAATTTTTATATGTTATCGTTTTCATTTTCCAGTGGATAATTAATAGTTTGAGCAGCTATTTTATTTTTCCTGGTTACTTCCCCTTCTCTCCACATTGCCTGGAACAGGGGGACAACAAAAACTGTCATTACCTGTATTACCATTCCACCGAACATCGGGATTGCCATAGGAACCATTATATCAGCTCCTTTTCCTGTGGATGAAAGCACCGGAAGTAGCGCAATGATAGCAACTGCTGCAGTCATCATTGCTGGTCGTACCCGTTTTTTCCCGGCCATCACAACTGCCTCACGTACATCATGTACAGTTCCCGGCTTCTTATCTTCGAAGACCTGGTGAATGTAGGTACCCATAATTACCCCATCGTTCGTAGCAATCCCAAAAAGAGCGATGAATCCTACCCAGACTGCCACACTAAGATTTATGGTGTGCATCTGGTACATGTCGCGCAGATTTAATCCTGCAACGGAAAAATTCATGAACCAATCCTGACCATATAACCAAAGCATTATAAAACCTCCGGAGAAAGCGACGAATACACCGGAGAAGTGAATAAATGATGCGGTAACTGTCCGGAATTGGAAATATAACAGGATCAGAATTAAAAGTAAGCTCAAAGGTACAACAATGGCCAGTCTTTTTGTAGCACGGAGCTGATGTTCATAATTCCCGGCAAACTTATAAGTGATCCCTGAAGGTAACGTGATTGAACCAGATTCCAACTTTTGTTTCAATATTTTATCGGCTTCCTGTACTACATCAACCTCGGCTTTATTCTCGATTTTATCAAAAATAACATAGCCAACAAGGAAAGTGTTTTCGCTTCTTATCATCTGAGCACCACGGGTATAGTCAATATCAGCAAGCTCGCCAAGTGGAATCTGAACACCATTCATTGCAGGAACGAGAATCCGTTTTATATCTTCAGGATTATCTCGTAGTTCACGGGCATATCTTACTCTCAACGGAAAACGTTCGCGACCTTCAACCGATGTTGAAAGTGTCATTCCCCCGATAGCCACCTGCAATATTTCCTGAACATTGCTGACTGTCATTCCGTAACGAGCCATTGCTTCACGGTTCAACTTAATTTCAAGGTAAGGGGCACCCACCGCCCGATCATAGAAAACAGAAGAAGCTTTTATCGAAGGTACATCTTTCAAAGCATTTTCAAAAATCATCCCCGCCTCTTCTATAGAATTAAGATCAGGGCCGTACACTTTTAATCCCATTGGTGCACGCATTCCTGTCGAAAGCATGATCAGCCGGGTTTCAATGGGTTGCAACTTCGGTGCAGAGGTCAATCCCGGAATATCGGTAACTTTTACAATCTCATTCCAGATATCGAGTGGTTTTTTGATCTGTGGCCTCCACTGGCGGAAATACTCTCCCCGGTTATCCGGAATAAGACTATCTGAAGAAATAACTCTGAAAGAATCATTCTGTGGATTGTAGGTTGAATTGCCCTTCAGGATATAGTTGCCTTTTCTGTCCACCTTAAACTGCATTCTGCGACCGTTTTCATCGAGAATATATTCAGCCCGGTAGTTGATGGTATTTTCAAACATCTGGATAGGTGCAGGGTCAAGTGCAGAATTTACCCGGCCCCATTTGCCGACAGCCACTTCAACTTCAGGAATTGTTGATAAGCGTTTATCAAGAGTTTCAATATACTCAAGATTCTTTTCAATACTTGAATGCGGCATACTGGTAGGCATCAACAGAAATGAACCCTCATCAAGTGATGGCATGAATTCCTTACCCATACCTCTCCAGACAAACAGACCAAGAGCTAGTGTCAAAACCGGGATCAACAGAAATTTCCACTTGTTCTTTAGTACCCATCGCAGTATATTTTCGTAAAAATGTACCATGGTCATTAAAGCCATAAGAATCACGGCAACAATTCCTGCAACAAAAAGGAAGCTAGCCAGGATACTGTTATGAGCGCCCAGCGGCAGCCACCCGACCGAGAGGTAAAAAGTCGCAAAAAGTACAGTAATACCTATGTTTATATAGTTTGGAAATTCTTTGTGTTTTCCTGACCATCTGTAATCAAGCAGATTATTTATTCCTACGGCGGTTAATGCCAGTGCAGGCCACAGATGCCATAAAAAGGCAAATAACATCCCTGCAGCTATCAGAGCACTATTCCAAACTCTCTTGATTTTCTTTTTGTCGAAAGAGATGTTAAAGAAAATATTCACCAATGTAGGCAAGACCACTATACCAAGGATGAATGCCGAGAGTAGAGCAAAAGTTTTTGTAAAGGCAAGAGGATGAAATAGTTTTCCTTCCTGCGCCTGCATGGTAAATACCGGGAGGAAGCTCACTATAGTTGTAGCAATGGAAGTCACAACTGCAGCTCTTATCTCGGTTGTAGCCCTGTAAATTAGATCCATCAGTTTTTTACCACGTATTCCATGATTTTCAGGCATCTCCAGGTGACGGAGAATATTCTCCACATCAACGATGCCAATATCCACCATTACACCAATAGCAATTGCAATTCCTGATAAAGCTACAATGTTGGCCTCCACACCAAAAAACCTCATCAATATAAAGGTCATTAAAACACCAATCGGCAACAAAGCCGCAACTATAAGTGAAGCCCTGAGGTTCATTACCAGGACAATAATCACAATTATACTAATAAGAATTTCATGAGAAAGAGCTGATTCCAGTGTCCCGATCGTTTCTTTAATCAATCCTGTCCTGTCATAAAAAGGGACAACTGTTACCTTAGAAACAGATCCATCAGGTAACGTTTTTTGGGGTAACCCTGCTTCAATTTCCTTTATCTTTTCTTTGACATTGTTAATTACCTCCATGGGGTTTGAACCATACCGGGCCACCACAACTGCTCCGACTGCCTCTGAACCGGATTTATCAAGACCTCCACGCCGTGTAGCAGGTCCAAAAGTAACATTGGCCACATCTTTAATCCTGACAGGGACGTTATTCCGGACAGCGACAACAGAAATTTCCAGATCATTCAGACTCTTAACATATCCCAAACCACGAATAATGTATTCAACATTATTCAGCTCAATTGTCTCAGCCCCGATATCAAGATTACTGTTCTTAACAGCATTCATCACATCCATGACCGACACATTATAGGCCTTAAGAGCATCAGGGTTAAGATCAACCTGGTATTCTTTAACAAATCCGCCTACAGAAGCAACTTCAGAAACGCCTTCTGCAGTTGAAAGACTATATTTGACATAAAAATCCTGGATTGTTTTGAGTTCCTGTGGATCCCAGTTGCCATTTGGTTTTCCGGTTTTCGGATCGCGTCCTTCCAGAGTGTACCAGAAAATCTGTCCGAGACCTGTAGCATCCGGTCCTAAGGCTGGTTGAACACCTTCCGGCAGGGTTCCTTTTGGCAACGAACTGAGTTTTTCAAGAATTCTTGACCTGCTCCAGTAAAACTCAATATTATCTTTAAAAATGATATATATGAAAGACATCCCGAACATTGATGTACTCCTGATTGTCTTAACCCCGGGAATCCCCAGTAAAGATGTAGTTAAAGGATAAGTGACCTGATCCTGAATATCTTTAGGTGAACGTCCCATCCATTCAGTTGCCACAATCTGCTGATTTTCACCGATGTCAGGTATGGCATCTACAGGAACCGGGTCACGGGGCAAAATCCCTGACTTAAGATTGAATGGCATCGTAACCAGACCCATCACAACAAATGCAATCAGGAACAAAAATGTAATTAATCTGTTCTCAAGGAAATATTTAACGAGTCGGTTGAACATGGTAAATTGAAATAGCCGGGTAAGAATTAATATGGTATGCCTGACCCGGAATGTGGGTCATGAGTTATTTGGCTCTTTCGTAATGACAGCAGCCGGGAAGCTTTGCATATACATTATCCGGTGCTTTGTACTTCTCAGTATCGTGACCCACAGATGCAAGTTTCTTGCTTAGTGCATCAACATTTGTTTTATCACTATCGAATGTAACAGTAAGCATATCGGTCTTGTCGTTCCAGTCTGCGACGGTTACTCCTTCAGCTTTTACTGTCTTTTCGATACGTGTTTTACACATTTCACATTTTCCACAGACTTTAAATGTTTCGGTCTTTTGGTCAGTGGCAGATTTGGTTCCTGTATGAGCTGAAGCGTTTGCTCCAACTGCAACCAACAATGCAATTGCAAAAATTAATTTAGTTGTTTTCATTTTTTAAAAGTTATAAAATTAATAATGGTTGAAAGAGTTGAAAAGTTGAAACAGTTCAACTTTTACGAATGGTAATAAAACCCCCATTTGTAAATATAGAATAGGAACGATATGATCAGATACGGAAGATACAAATGTCGGAGAGATCCACACTGGAGCAATATAATGCACCCGGGGGATTCACATTTGTATAAATTGATTTTATTGGTTCCGGAGAGTGGATAGTCATACCTGAGGAGATACTGAAAACCTGAAAAAGAAACTGGTATGATTCCGGAACAAATGAAAAAGTGGGAAAATATGTACTGTTAATTCCATAAAATGACAGAACATTTTCACAGCAATGAGAAACCAGACGAAAGCCATGAGGTATCAGATCCTGATTGTTATTTTCCATACCGCAGGATGCCAGTTTCCCTGAAAATGAAATATTTGACGCAGCTATTGTTCCACCGCAATAGTGTGTTGCGACAGAAAGATGTAACACTGCTGTCAGAATAAACAAAGTAAGCGAAACGGAAATAACCTTTTTCATTATATATATAACAAATTCCTTTTCAAATTGTTTTACAAAGAAAAGAATATTTTTTAATATAAGAACTCCGGCGGGGAGTTTAATGCTGGTCGATGTATGCCCTGAGTTCTTTATTAGACAATCATCCCGGCAGCAACTGTTTCATTTGTGCCTTCATCGATAAAGATGATACTTCCGGTGATGTTATTATTCTTATAGCTATCAAAAAATACCGGTTTTGAAGTTTTTATGTAGATATGAGCTATATCGTTCATGTTGACTGATAAATTTTCAGAATCTTTTTCAAGAGTGTTGATATTCATCCTATAACTTACACTCTTTACAATGCATCC
>Ga0315273_10002274_pt1 | contig 22576 bp, 14 predicted proteins | sample YL17G02_0_MG_FD_205753 | JGI IMG/M metagenome (GOLD analysis project Ga0315273, IMG submission 205753) | Sediment microbial communities from Yellowstone Lake, YNP, Wyoming, USA - YL17G02_0 | ecosystem: Environmental > Aquatic > Freshwater > Lake > Sediment | place: USA: Wyoming | collected...
GCCATTCTCGACACTTATCACCTTACCCGGAAAAATGCCAGCTATAATCTCGTTATCTTGCACGGGCATCTGTGGGGAGGAAGATTTCAGATGCGGTGACAGGGGAACGCCAGGTTGCCGGCGAGAATGGCAGGGATCCTTCAGGCCCAGAAGGCTGGAGATGCTTTGGATATGGAAGGTTTTGGGCTCAGTGATAAGTTGCGGATCAGGGCAGATATTGGGGAGCCTTTCCCTTCCCGGAAGCTTACCAGGGGAGGTAAGCCTTGGGGAAGGTCCTGAGGTTAACGCACCTTACGCTTCTCACCTGGATTTCGGTATCCAGATTATCGTCACCTCTACCTTGATTACCCTTTAAAATTCCAATACGCCATACATTTGATCCGGCAGCAGAATATCTGGAAATTCTGTTCGAAGTGATTCCCGCGCCCTATAACATAAATGGCAGGCGTCAGCATAATATTCTTCATGTGGCAATTTGTACCGACGAACCATGGCGACGGGACCACCTTCCAAAATCGGGCCAATTATCGGGTGGTTTACAGGATTGTACGTCTCACAAATCTGGACCAGTGATGTCTCAAAGACGTTTCCCAGGGAGATCCCCTGGCAGATCTGCAGACTTCCAGATGGCTCAAGGTGTACCCTCTCCGGGTTCTGCAAGTCTTCAAAAGGGCATTGTGTAAAGCTTTCCCAGTGATGCTGGGCCGCCTTTGGCGCCAGTTTCTCTGCAGCTCTGCCTCGATACATGACAGTTGATTCACCTTCCTTGATTTTGCCGACCGGTGATTCTGTACAAATTTCTTCAGGCTGGCTTATAGTAAGAACCGATAGGGGAATGTCCAGGAGCTCCGCCACCCGCTTCGCCTTTATTGCCTGCTGGCTAAATTTCTCAGTCCAGTGATACAGATCGCTGCTTATTGAAAAGTCCTGGATTAAACCGATAAGAGGTCTCATCCATTCCTCAGCATCTTCGAGGTCCGTTGCCCAGTAGCCATTGGTTACGACTCCAACTTTGAAATTCAACTCTGCCGATATTCTCACAATTTTAAGTAAAATCGGATAATAGAGAAAAGGTTCCCCTCCTTCGAGATAGATCCATTGAAGAGTGTCAAGGCTTTTAGCCTGCTCAAGAACCTTCAGAACATTTTTCAAGGACATCGTCCCGGTTTGTTTAGGCCCACCCCAAACAAAACAATGATCACACTCAAGATTACACTCGTAGGTTAAAAGCAGATGCAGTTCCGAAAGTGTCATCTCATTACTCCCTTAATATATGACTTTGGCAAGGATAATGGCGGTTGGACCGAACCTGCTGTTATCATCGGAAATCTCACACAATAACAAAAGGAGAAATTACGACAATCTTGAAGGAGAGGGAGTTTCGACATTTGCAAATTATCACAAAAACTGTCTAACATACAGGGCTTGCTATCTTGCCACTATCAACAATTATCACCTTCCCCGGACAAAGTCCAGATATTATCCAAATATCTTGCACGGGCATCTGTGGGGAGGAAGATTTCAGCTGCTAAAGATTGAAGGAGGTCAGGAAGCCGAAGGAAACGGCAGGAATCCCTCAGGTCGAAAAGTATTGAGATGCTCTGGATAGCGAAGGTTTTTGGCTCGGTGATAAGTATCGGATCAGGGCAGTAACCTTTCATTTTGATCACCTCCCCCTGCAGGATCAGGTCGGCCAAGAATTAGGCTGGGATTTCTCTTTACTGGGCCGGAATGGCGATATAGATTTAGGGTCTTCCACTTTTTCAGTCTTAGAAATGGGTAACCTGCACAGGTTTACTGCTTTATATTTATCCGTTAGGATTTCGGTGTTTCTTGGCTATTGTTTCTTCAATTCAGTTATCCATGCAGGCGCGTTCATAGCTCCCTGGATGAGGGGGACATAGGAATAATGAGTGCCTATGTTGATATTCCAGTCCACCTCTTTTCTGAGTTGAAACCAGATCAGACCCTTCACTTCCCAAGCCTTGGTCGTGGCCCAGGCCTCTTTGATCCAGGTGCTTTTGTCGCCTCCCTGGTCGGTGGAGGAGATTTCGAACACCACAATCGGTTTATGGGGCGAGAGCTGCTTCAATTCCAGGTAAAGAGGCTCAAAGATCTCCCGAAAAGTCCGCCACTGACTTTGCCAGCCATTCTTTTTCACCGTCTGGGTCGTGCCCCAGTTGTAGCCGTCCATACCCAGAACGTCCACATAGGCATCCCCCGGGTAGTAGTTGCTGGCCTGGTTCCATAAGGCCTGGTCCCGAACCGGATGGGGGATGGACTCGGAGTTGGGGCAAAAAACCCAAAGGATATTATCCACCCCTTTTTTTCGGAAATATGTAACCACGTAGCGGAACATGCTCTGGTAAATTTCCGGGCTCCGGGGACCGTATCGGTCTTTGGTTGCCGTACCCCAGTGGTAGCGCTCCAGATTCATTTCATGGGCGAACCGGATAAGCAAGGGCTTACCCCAAAGTCTGGCTTGCTTGGCAAACTCTTCGAGGTAAAGATCATATTCCCCTTTCACAATGCGCTCATAGTCGATCATGACCTCCTGACCGTTCCGGTTATACATAGGTTCCCAACTCAAGCAGGGCACCGCCCCCCGTTGCCAGATGGCGTCCAGGCTCTCTTGTGGGAAGCATTGCTCTGGCGGAGTCGCTGGCCATTGCAAGTAGAAGAGGACTACCGTGGGTCTGAGACGAGTGGCTTTTTCCACTTCTACCAGTCTCGTGGAGGTAAGAGGATAGCCCCCCAGGGCCACGCCGAAGAAGGTCGAGGACCCCGGAGGCAGGGTAGCCCTGGCGCTGCCTGAGGTCGCCAGGCCGAATCCCAGCATTACGGCCAGGAATATTCGCATGATCATCTTTACTCACTCTCTTCGGGGTGGTTGAAGTAAAGCACGGTGGAGAACAGGAGAAAATGATAGGAGCACCAGATCATGTTCACCAGTATGGCATAAAATGGCTCGCGCTCATAGTAGAGCCGCATGGCCCCCCAGATTATGGCCCCAAAGCTCAAAATGGCCGTGGCCAATTGCGGCCAGAGGCTTCTGAGTGGCAGGGCGTGACTTTCGCCCTTAGGCGTGACGGCAAAGGTGCCCTTGACTCCCAGCATCGCCAGGGTCGAGGCCCGCATAAACACCGGGAAGGATATGGCATTAAGGAGCATACCCTGGACAATATCCCTGACCCTGTATTGGCGGAGGTGCAAGGTAGCCAAAAACATGGCCAGAGAAAGGGTAAAGTAGGGGAGGAAAAAGAGAAAATAGACATCCGGGCGGGCAAAATATCCGGGCACATTCAGGTAGAGATACAAGATCGGGCAAATAGCCATGATGCAAAAGACCCACCCCACAAAATACCAGGTTCCAGACAGGAAATACTCCCACCATGTGGCCAGGGTCAGCTTGCGAAAATGCCGGAAAAATTCCCAAAGGATCGAGCGGAAAAGACCCACGGTACCCAAAGCCCACCGAAATTGTTGTTTAAAGTAGCCTCCCAGGTCTTCCGGTCCCAACCCGAAGGCGCAGACCCGGTTGTAATAGGCCGAACTCCAGCCTTGCAGGTGAAATTTTAAGGAGGTGGCAAAGTCTTCGGTGACCGAGGATTCGTCAAAGCCTCCCACTCCCACCAGCGCTTCCCGGCGAAAGATGACGTTGGTCCCGCAGCAAAACATGGCGTCTTCGATGCTCTTGCCTTCGCAGATATATTCATAAAAGATGACCTGCTGCAATCCCGCGGCTCGGGCTACCCGATTGTTTTCGAAGTTGGAATAATATTGGGGAGTCTGGATGAAGGCCATTTTAGGATTGCTCTCCATAATAGCCACCAGCGGCTCGACAAAATCCGGGAAAGGATTCATATCCGCATCGAAGACAAAAACATACTTCTCTTTTTCCGTTCTGGCACTCTTCTCAAAGGAGGTAAAAGTGGACCCGGGCTTGGGGTGCCCCTCGATGAAGTCCAAAAAATCATTAATCATTCCGGCCTTGGCTCCTCGCCATTGGCGCCGAAACAGGTTCACCCCGATACTCTGGCACATCTCGTCAATGGATTGCCGATAGACCCGCATCTTTTCAGGGTCATCCTTGGGCAAGTCATATCGAGTATCATCCAGGAAATAGAGGTGTTTATTGGGGTAGGTGAGATTATAAAAACAGGTGAGGGTGTCCGTTACCACCGACAACGGTTCCCGATAGGAAGACACGATGATGGCCACCGGCGGATAGGAGATCAACTCCGGGATAGGCCCCTGGATGCCGGCGGCCGCGGTGGGGTTGGTGATTACATGCAGGATGTCGAAAAAATAGCCCAACCCGTGAATCAGGATAAAGGTCTCGGCACCGAGCAACAGCAGGGCCACGATCTTGTCATACCAGATCAGATCAGTTATGAGAAAAAGACTTACCCGGACCACTAGATAGGAAAAGATAGCGAGAATCGTCAGTAGCAGCAATGCCACTACTACGGAGAACCTCAAGGAAAGTCGTTTCCATTTGATCATAGGTTATGGGGGTCGCTAAAATTGATACTTGATAAAAGCCCAGGCCCCTTGGGAGTTCCACTGGCTGGAACGATAGATGCTGGTCTTGGCGTTGACGGTCCAATGTTTGAGGAACTCATAATTATACTCACCCTCGAACCCATAGCCCTTGTTGCCGGTGCTATCATCTCCCAGAACCGTGCGTAAGGCATAGTAATGTAATTCGCTGCCACAAAAGTAGAATTTGGACAGATCATGATGCCACTCCAGGGTCAGCATGCCGCCCAGGTAATTTTTCGGGGTCCAATAGGGATGCATGATGGTAATCAAGTTGCTACCCTGTAAAACATAATCGTTGATTTTGTCGGTGTTACGGTACTCGCCTTTCAATTTAACCCGGAATACCCGGGGATGGTCGGTCACATCATAGCTGCCCGACAGCGAATAGACCTTCTCGGCGTTCTCATCATTGAACATGATGTACCGGGCCTGAGCCGCCACCTCAAATTTTCTGGTAATAAAAGAGGATAAATTAATCCACATATTGTTTGCTTGGGTTCCCTGGCGGATACCATAATTGTTATAGATTTCATCCGTACGCTCGTAACACAACCCTAATTGAGCGTAATTTCTCAGGTTGAACCACAATTGCGCCTTCCCGGTGTTGGTGTTGGACACCGAACTCTTTTCATAGTATTTGCCGGTCCAGGCCAGGACATACTTGATATAGGGATTATAGATGCTGGTTAATTCCAGGGTCTGCCCATCAGCCCAGTAGGGGCCGCCATGTCCGTCTTTGGGGCGCTCGAACCAGCGATGGGCGCTGGCTCGGAAGTGATTGGTACAGTTAAAGGGGATATCCAGGGTCCAGTCCGTCTTATTCCGGGCGATTTGGGAGACCGCATGTTGTCCGGTGCCGGTCTCTTCCCAGTAACTATGGCTCATCTGCAGGGACGGGTGACTGCGAATCTGCTGCCGCTCCAGGGCCATGCCCGCCCGGTTGTGCAGCGGGTCCAGGACCAGCAGGTCTTTGTAGATCTTGGCCTCCCGGTCACACAAGCCCTGGGCGCACTGGACCTGGGCGTAATCGAAATAGGCCTCCTGGTTGCCCGGCTGGGCCTTGATCAGTTCCTCATAGGTGTCCATGGACGGGGTATAGCGCTTATTCCAGGCCTGCCATTTGGCCTGGCTTTCCAGATAAGCAGCCTTCTGCACCTTGTAGTCGGGCAGGAGTTCCAGGCGAAGGATTTCCAACTGCTTCCCAGCCTCCGGTGACAGGCGGGCCTGGAACTGAGCCAACTCCCGGGAGAAAGCCTCATAACCCAGGTAGCCCGGTTCGGACGGCGAAGCCTGCCGTATCCGGTTGAGCAGCTCCGGCATAATTTCGGCGTCCTGCCCCTGAAATTGCCGTGATTCCAGGGCAGCCAGTAATTTTTGGTCCACCGGAGGTTTTTGTAAGGAAGCATAGATTTCCCGGGCACGGGGCATCATTTTGCCCCAGGCCGCGGTACGGGCCATTTCCTTGGGCGGCACGGGGTCGGCGGGGTTAAATTCCCCGACCTTCCGATAAACTTCCAGGGAGCGGTCGTAGTTCTTGGACCAGCCCAACACCCGGGCCAGAGAAATCAAGATCTTGGAATCCCCGGGATATTCCTCCGCCAGTTCCTGGAACATTTTGATGGACCGGTCATACTGGTGGTCCACCCCCAGGATCTCCGCCAGGCCCATCTGGGCCGGAAAATACCGGGGGTCTTGGGCCAAAGCCGCCTCATAACAGGCAATGGATTGGCGGTTAAAGCCATCGGCGGCATAGAGCTGGGCCCATTCCACCAGCTGCTGGGGCGTTTCCTGGCCGGTAGCGGTCAGGTTCTGGACAAACTCGGGTGCGGTCGCTTGTTTCTGGCCGGCATAATAGTAGCGCACCTCCACCTTTTGGGGAGCCAGTCCGTAAGCCTGGGCAAAAGCCGCCGCGGCTTCCTCCCGGTTGCCCAGTTTGAGCCAGGCCTTGCCCCGGCCGATCAGCCCGTTCACCTGAGAAGTTTTGATGCCAGCCAGACCCTGATAACTGTCCCCAGCCTGGGCGTATTGCTGGAGCCGGTAGGAGGCGTCCCCCCGGAGGGCCAACCCTTCCGGGTCATTTGGCTTCATCCGCAGGATTTCATCGGCATAGGCCAGGGCCTGGGGAAAATCCTTTTCCATAAGCTTGAGCTTGGCCAGGCCCACCAGGGGCTCCAAAGATTTGGGGTGGTCCAGCCGGAGGCGCCGATACTCGCCTTCGGCTGCTTCATAGCGCTGGCCGCTCACCAGGGCCCAGGCCAGTTTGAGGCGGACCTTGAAATTGTCGGGGTGTTTTTGGAGATATTTCCTATAGATGGCCTCAACCCGGTAGAAGTCGCCCCACATATTCATCTGATCGGCTACATGTACGGTCAACTGCTCCGGTTCACCGGCCAGTTTCAGGGCCCGGTCATAGAGATCGCCGGCAGCCCGGGCATGACCCAGGCCCAATTCCTGGTCCGCCAATTCCACCAGCAAGGCCAGGTCCTGGGGAAACTGACTGGCCAGGGTGCGGGCCAGGGCCACGGCCTGGGTTTTTTTGCCGGTTTTGGCGTAAACCCGGACCAGTTCCAGGCCAATCTCCTTATCCTGGGGATGCTTCTGGTGGAGCGGCACCAGGAGCGCCAAGGCCGCCTGGTCCTGCTTATCCCAGCTCAAGGCCAGGGCCAGGTTTTTGCGGACGGCCTCAGAGGCGGGATCAAGTGCCAGGGCCTGGCGGTAGTAAATCACGGCCTGGGGCAGGTTTTTGGTATAGAGATACACATCCCCTAGTTCGGCCAATACCCTGGCCTCCGGCGCTTTGGCCAGGCGGAGAGCTTCCTGGTAGGTCTGGATGGCTTGGGGGTATTGCTTGCTCCAGGTATAGGCCCGGGCCAATTCCGCCAGGTCGGCCGCCTTCAGTTGACCCCGCTGTGCCAACGGCTGGAGAATCTGAATGGCTGCGGCATAGTTCTTGGTCCAGAGGCAAAGTCGTGCCAGAGTCACTGCGGCTTTCAGATTGCCGGGCTGCTGGCGCACCACGAGTTGGAGTTCCTGGATGGCCCCGGGAAAGTCGTTCTGGCGAATCAACAGGTCGGCCAACTCGAAGCGGAGCTGGGCCTCTCCGGGCCGCTGAGCCAGGAGGCGGCGATATTCCTGAATCGCCGGGGCCACATTCCCGGACTGGGAGGCCATGAGGCGGGCCAGGACCAACCGGGCCTCGAAGTCCGTGATCTGTCCCTGCGGTTCCACCATACTGGGGGACGGCGCCCCTTCCGCACCCATGGGCAGCAGCAGGGCCAGCCCCACCACCATCAAGCTCGCCAGATATTTTTTCACACCTTGGGACATCATGATAACGTAAATCTCTATTTCAAGGTTTTCCGCAACTCGGCCATGGCTTCGGCCTTGCGCCCGGCCCAGGACAGCACCAGGGCGTATTTACGCCGCACTTGCAGGTCATCCGGCTTGGCCTTTAAAATGATCTCATATTGGACCAGAGATTCGGGGTAATGCTTGGTCCAACTGAGAAGATCCGCCATCTTCAAGCGTGCTTTCAAGTCATCCGGATGGGCTTTTATATAAGACTGATAGATGTTCTCGGCGTGGGTGTAGTCCTTCCTGGCGGTGTACAGATCGGCCAGCACCTGCCGGGATTGGTCATCCATATCTTCCAGGGGTATGGGCTGGAGCATCTTGAAGGCCTTATCGGTCTGGCCGCTCCAAAACAAGATTCGGGCCAGTTCCGCCTTGGCCGCCAGCAGGTCAGGTTTTTCTTTCAGGACGTGCTCATATTCGGCGATGGACTCGTCGTAGCGCTTCATATAAGAAAGGATTCGGGCCAGCTCAAGACGGGCCTGCCAGTCAGGGATCACGTCCGCGGATTGGCCCGGTGGGATCACGGCAGGCGCGGAGTTTTGGGTCGCCCCCAGACAAGGGCCGACGCTGAGCCAGCCGCAGGTTATCATCACCAGCAAGCCTGAAGCAAGGCGTTGGGCTCTCATGACCCTCCTCCCAAAAGGGTGCGGTATTCTTTAACCGCTTCCTCCATCCGGCCCTGCCAGCTGAGCGTACGAGCCATATACAGGCGGGCCATGCGGTTTTGCGGGTCTTGCTGCAGAATCCGGCGGTAGATAGCCAGCGCTTTATCCGTCTGACCCATCCAGCCGAGCATTTCCGCCAGTTTGAGCTGAATGGCCACATCCCCGGGAATCAGTCGCATGGCCTGCTCATAAAACTTCTCGGCAACGGCGAATTCCTGGCGGCGCCGATAGAGGTCAGCCACCCGCGCCAGTGCCAGAGGATCGTGGGCCCACAGATCCGGACGCTGTTCCAGGAGGGCCAGGGCCTCATCCACCTGCCCGAACTGGTCATAAAGCCCGACTAAACCGAGCCTGGCCCCCATATCATCAGGCCTTTCCTGGACCAAACGCTGAAATACCGGCAGGGCGGCCTGGAATTGTCCGGTGGCCAGGTAGGCGTCTCCCAAATGCTTCAAGGCTTCAGGACGCTTCAGACCCTCAGCCAACGCCTGTTGAAAAAACGGAATGGCCTGGGAAAAACGCTGGGCCAAAAAGAGCCGCTCTCCCCGGCGAAAATTAACCCATTGCGGTTTGACCCGGGGATAGACCGCCAGCGCCATAACGGCAATGGTCCCCAACCAAATGGCATAGACCATATACTGTCGGGTTTTGAGGCTCCAGGCCATGTGCAATCTTTCCGGTCCTTAACACTCACCCCTTGGCCACCCAGGAGTCGGCTGGGGAGGGATATTTTTATCCAACGTGAGGATATTGGTTTCGCCGACCCGGCGGTATTCCACCCGGTCCATGACGTGATGCACAATGACCAGCCCCATACCGCCTTCCGGCAGGTGCTGCACATCAACCGGGTCGAATTCCAGGGCCGGCGGTTTCAGGGCCGGCAAAGGCCGCCCCGTATCCTTCACCTGGAAAGACAGGCGCTGGGGCCGAAGAGTCACGGTCACTTCCACTTCCTGCCCCGGTTGGCCGTCATAGGCATGTCGGATGACGTTGGTGACGGCTTCCACCAGGGCCAACTGCACCTGGTACGCTTCGGTTTCGCCGAAGTGCAGGTAGGTGCAAAAGGCGTGCACCGCCAGGCCCAAAAAGCGGACGTTCGCCAGGCGACTGCCCACCAGCAGTTTAATGGCAACGGCTTCCTCAGGGTTCATGGGTCGGTTCGTCAACCGGTCAGACCCTTGATGGCCGCCTCCGGCGTAGGGAAAATCTGAAACACGCGGTTCATCCGGGTGAGTTGAAACAGGCTCAGCACCGCATCCTCGATGCCGGAGATTACCAGATCGCCCCCTTCCCCCAGGGTTTTCAAGCAGGACACGATGGCCCCCAGGCCACTGCTGTCGACGAAATCCACCAGAGACAGATCCAAAATAATGCGCCGGTGGCCGGTGTTAATCCAATCCACCATCTTCCCCTTAAAATCAACCGCCGCGGAGGCATCCAGGCGTTTTTCCAGGGGGGTTACCACTAAAATATTCTCGATAACTTTTTCCTCGATCTGCATAAGGCGTTACTCCCTCATCTTTCTCATCGTGCGGCTTCCAGTTCCCAGATCTCCCGGGCATATTCGGTGATGGTGCGGTCGCTGGAAAACCGGCCCATACGGGCGACATTGAGAATGGCTTTCCGGGCCCACAGGCCCGGGCTGTGGTACTCCCGGCTCGCCTCGGCTTGAGCCTGAACATAGGGCATGAAATCCGCCAGATGGAAGTACTCGTCTCCCTCATCCAGCAAGCGCCGGCAAATCCATTGGAACAGGCCGGGTTCCCCGGGGCAAAACCGGGAGCTGCTAAAAGCCTCCATGACCCGCTGAATCTCCGGGTGGCGCCGGCAATAATCACGGGGGTGATAGGTGCCGGCGGCGCGCATTTGACTGATTTTCGGAGCGTTCAGGCCGAAAATAAATATGTTCTGTTCCCCCACTGCTTCCAGGATCTCAACGTTAGCGCCGTCCAGGGTGCCCATGGTTAAAGCGCCATTCAGGGCGAATTTCATATTGCCGGTGCCGGAGGCTTCTTTGCCGGCCGTGGAGATCTGTTCGCTTAAATCCGCCGCGGGAATGATCTTCTCCGCCAGGGACACCTTGTAATCGGGAATGAAGGCGACTTTCATGCAATCGCGGCACCGGGCGTCTTTATTGACGACCTCGCCGACGCTATGGATGAGCTTGATGAGTTGTTTGGCGGCCCAATACCCCGGCGCCGCCTTGCCGGCAAACACATACGTCCGGGGCACCAGCGGCTCCAGACCGTCTTCCACCAGGGTCAGGTATTCATGGATGATGTGCATGACCATGAGGAGTTGCCGCTTGTATTCATGGATGCGCTTGGCCTGGATATCAAACAGGCTCTGGGGACTGACGCGGATCCGGGCGGTTTTCCAAATGGTCCTGGCCAGGCGCTCCTTATTGGCCCGTTTAATGGCGAGGAATTCTGCCTGGAAAGGCGGGTCCTTGGCATACGCCTCCAGGTGGCGCAGCCGCTCCGCCTCGGTGATCCAACCCTCGCCGATGGTGCGGCAGAGCAAATCCGCCAGCCTGGGATTGGCCACCAGCAGCCAGCGTCGCTGGGTAACCCCGTTGGTCTTGTTGTTGAACTTCTCCGGCCACAAACGGTAGAAATCCGGGAGCAGGTCTTCTTTTAATAATTGGGTGTGCAGCTGGGAGACGCCATTCACCGAATGAGAGCCGACTATGGCCAGACGGGCCATGTTAATCTGTTTTTCCGACTCCTCCTCAACAATGGACAGGTGTTCCAGGCGCCCCGGGATTCCGGGCTGGATTTCCGCGGCCCGGGCCAAAAACCTTTGGTTGATTTCGCAGATAATTTGCAGATGGCGGGGCAAGACGTGGTCCAGCAACCTCACCGGCCACTTTTCCAGGGCCTCCGGCAGCAGGGTGTGGTTGGTGTAGGCCATGGTCCGTTGGGTGATGGACCAGGCCTCGTCCCATTCCTGGGCATTTTCATCCACCAGGATGCGCATGAGTTCCGCCACGGCCAGGGCTGGGTGGGTGTCATTGAGTTGGATGGCCACCTTCTGGGGGAATTCTGTCCAATCCTGGTGCTGCAAGCGGTAACGCCGCACAATATCCTTGAGGGCGCAGGCCACTAAAAAGTATTCCTGCACCAGGCGGAGTTCCCGGCCAGGTTCCATCATGTCGCTGGGATAGAGAATCTTGGTGATATTTTCGGAATTGATCTTTTGCTGCACGGCCTGGAAGTAATCACCCTCATTAAAGATCCGGATGTCGAACTCAGAAGACCCCCTCGCCTCATATAAACGCAAATAATTCACCGTCTCGCGGCCGTAACCAGCAATGGGGATATCGAAGGGGACGCCGATAATCACCTGCCAATCCATCCACATGGGGTTGTAATCGCCGTTCATGTCAATGTCATGGACAATGCGGCCATAGAGCGGAATGAGGCAGGCTTCATCCCGCCGTTCGATCTGACAGGGTGCGGCTTCCGCCTTCCACTGTTCCGGCTTTTCCCGCTGGTAGCCGTTGTCAATCTCTTGGCGGAACAGACCGAACTCATAATTAATCCCGTAACCGAACCCTGGGAGCCCCAGCGTCGCCAGTGAATCGAGGAAACAGGCGGCCAACCTGCCCAAACCGCCGTTTCCCAGGGCGGCGTCGTTTTCCATTTCCAGGATTTCGCCCAGATCAGCTCCCAGCGCCCGGAAGGCCTCCCCGCACTCCTGATAAATCTCCAAATTATACAGATTGTTTTCCAAGGATCGCCCGATCAGGAATTCAATGCAAAGGTAATAGAGGCGCTTGACGCCCTGGGCCTGATATCTGGATTCGGTGGCTAACAGCCGTTCCACCAACCGATCTCGGACCGCCAGAGACAGGCAGCGGAACAGGTCCCGGTTATGCCGGTCGGCCCAGTTTTTGCCCAGAGAATACCGCAAGTGCCAGGCGATGGAGCGCTGCAACCCCATGCGATCGTTGCTGAGATGTGTACTATAGTCAGTAGGCATAGAAAAATAGTGTAACTATATTCGTAAAAACTCCTTGAATTCACCTTAATTTTCCTTAAAGGAATCGGCAAAATCCGCCGATTACATTAAAGAAAAAATAATAATAAGTGCTGGGCAGACTGCGAATAGGGACTCAACATGAATCGCTCTGAATTTACCGAGGCTGAGCGCCAGCAGATAGCTTCCCTGGGGATTTCCGAAGACCAGGTGCGTTGGCAAATCGCCATCGTTCAGCAGCCGTCATTTTTTCTGACGCTGGCCCGACCCTGCACCCCGGGTGACGGCATCAGGCTCATTGCTCCGGATGAGATGGATAAGTACCTGAAATTGCATCAGGAAGCTGCCGGCGCCGGGCGGTTCTCCAAATTTGTGCCGGCCTCCGGCGCCGCCACCCGCATGTTTCAGGTTCTGCACCAGGTTTACCAGGCCGACGATCAAGACATGGCGGCCATAAACCGCCAAGCCCAGGAGGGCGATGCCACGGCCCGGGATTTTCTGTGGTTCCTGGATAACTTTCCTGCCTTCCCCTTTTATAGCGACTTAAAGGAGGTCATGGCCCAGGAAGGTCATGATCTGGACGACCTGCTCAGAGCCGGCCGCTTTAAGCTCATCCTGGAGTATCTCCTGGATGATCGGGGGCTTAATTATGGCGCCCTGCCCAAAGGTCTGCTGAAGTTTCACTGCTATTTCACGGGATGTCGGACCCCGGTGGAAGAGCACCTTGTCGAGGCAGCGCACTACGTCAAAGACCGCCATGGGGTCTGTCGGCTCCACTTCACCATTTCGCCGGAGCACGAATCCGGCTTCCGCAAGCTGCTGGCAGAGGTCATCCCCCGCTACGAGGAAGAATACCAGGCGGTGTACGAGATCGGTTTCTCGCACCAAAAGCGCCGCACCGACACCATCGCCGTGGACTTGGAGAACCGGCCTTTCAGGGATGCTCACGGACGTTTGGTTTTTCGTCCCGGCGGTCATGGGGCCCTCCTGGAAAACCTGCATGATCTGAAGGCCGACCTGGTATACATCAAGAACATCGACAACATCGCTTCGGACCACTTAAAAGAGCCCACCTTTCTCTGGAACCCGGTCCTGGGGGGCTATCTGGTTGATCTCCAGAACCTGGTCCATGATCATCTGCGGCGCCTGCGCCGGGGTGAGGACCCGGCGGATATCCAAGCAGCCCTATCCTTTTGCCGGGAGGTCCTGGGGCTCACTCCCCCCGTCGGTTTTGGCTCTTTTAGCCCTGCGGCCCAACGGGACTACCTCTTTCAGAAGCTGCATCGTCCCCTGCGGGTATGCGGCATGGTTCCCAACGTGGGGGAGCCGGGAGGCGGGCCTTTTTGGGTGGAAGGACCGGAAAAAACCTTGTCACTCCAGATCGTGGAAAAGGCCCAGGTGGATTTGGCCGACCCCCGTCAAGCCGCCATCTGGAGGGTGGCAACCCATTTCAACCCGGTGCACCTGGTCTGCGCCTTGCGGGATGAAGCTGGCCACCTCTTTGATCTCCAGCAATATGTAGATCAGGACGCCTGTTTCATCTCGGAAAAGTCCCTGGACGGCAAAGTCCTCAAGGCCCTGGAACTCCCCGGCCTGTGGAACGGCGCCATGGCCGATTGGATCACCGTCTTTGTGGAGGTCCCCGGGGTCACCTTCGCCCCGGTGAAGACCGTAGCCGACTTTTTAAGGCCGGAGCACCAACCGGGGCATTAGGAAGCTCGCCTCGAAGCAAGAGGCTCCCAAATGCAGAATAGCTCTGGGTGCCGAAGTGCTCTTAAAAAGGGGTTAACAGGTAAGGACGCACTTTAGGTTCGCCCCTGCGAAAACTAGGCGTTTGAAGACGAAGTGGTATTAGTTCTTATAATCCCGGCGAGTACATCATTTAAATATATCCGAATTTTCCATTAAGCTGCGAGTGAACCAATGAAAAATTATTTCGAAATGCAGATGGATTACATATTTTTCGTTTACGGGCTGGCTTTTATTGGCCTGTCAGTGGTCACCTATATCCTCTCCAAGGAGGACAAGCGGCTCCCCTGGGGCTGGCTGGCCCTGTTCGGCTTAACGCACGGCCTCAATGAGTGGCTGGACTTACTGGCCATCAGTTGGGGTGATGGGACAATGTTCGCGGTCTGTCGTTGGGCCATCATGACTGGGTCTTTTCTGTTTCTGGTGGAGTTCGGGCGGTTGAGCCTGATCCGCAGGCGCGGTCACGGTCCGGGGCCCTGGCTCTTGGGGCTCCTTTCTCTGGCGGCCGCCGCCGGTGGCCTGGATGGTTGGGTCGGGGTTAACGCCACTTGCAGATATGCCCTGGGCCTGGTAGGTGGTGTCTGGGCTGGGTTGGAACTCTGCTGGGCCTCGTCGAGGGACAGGCCCGAGTTCAGGCAATGGTTGCGGGCAATCGGCGGCACCATGATACTTTACGCTCTATCCGCTGGATTAGTGGTCCCCCGCGCTTCATTTTTCCCGGCCTCAATAATTAATCATGAAACTTTTTTGCAACTTACGTCGTTACCCATTCAACTGATACGCGGTCTTCTGGCGCTTGGGGTTGCCAGCTTTATCGCCGTTTATTTTCAGAAATCCTGCTCAGCCGAAAATGAAGAGTGCCATGCCTATCGAGCCAGATGTATGTGCGGCGCCGGCATTTCCCTGATCGTCATTTTGCTGTCCGGTTGGTTTTTGACCCAATTCATGGGCAACCTTGTAAAAGTTCGGGTACTGAAAGATAGGGCATCATTTAGCCAAATGGCGTCCTTCGACTGGGTCAGGACTATTGAAATTGCCGAAAATGCGGTAACAACCTTGTCTGCCTCTCCATGGCTTGCCCCGGCGGTTCTTGCTCAAACATCGCTTACCATTCAACAGGCCAACTCTGTATTAGACCGGTATCAAAAGAATTTCGGCGCATCAGTCGCCTACCTGATGGACCGCTCCGGTATAACCATTGCCTCTTCCAACCGTAATGACCCCGATAGTTTTGTAGGGTATAATTATAATTTTCGACCATATTTTCAACAAGCAATGGCTGGCAATTTGGGCAGCTATTTCGCCCTGGGAGTCACCTCCAAGCAACGAGGGTATTACACCAGCTATCCGGTGAAGGATCAAGCCGGGGAAATTGCCGGGGTAGCAGTTTTCAAGATGGGTGCGGCAGAGGTTGAACAACAACTGCGCCCCATTGATCCAGCCTTCATAGTGGATGAGCAAGGTATCGTATTCTTGTCTTCGCGGCCGGACCTAGTCTTTAAGAGCCTGGGGCCGGTGCCGGCAGAGCAACAGGCCGGTCTGGCCCGGCAATACGGGACTGCCCAGTTCCAGGCCATCTTTCCCAATCAACCCGCAAATGGCTCCCGGGTAAAATTCGACGGCTGGCATTTTCTGGTTTGTCGGCAAAGCATCGACTCTCAAAAGACGCCAGGCTGGTCCATGGTCTCTTTAGCGCCCATGGATTTGGTGTTCTTTTATCGTCTGCTGGGCATCGCCATAGCCATGGCCATGGTGGTTTTGACCCTGCTCTTCGTGGGCAGCAATGTCTTGATCAGGGAATGGGCTTACCGCATTATCGCCTCCGAGGCCCGCTTCCGGGCCATGTTTGCTGCAGCTCCCGAGGCGGTTTTGGTGATTGATTCCGCCACCCGAGAGATTCTTGACGCCAATCCTTTTGTGGCCGGATGGTTGGGATATCCCCTTGAAGAACTAATCGGCAAAAAGATTGACGGGATCCAGGATCAGCAGGAAGTAGAGATTGAGGAAGCCAACCTCAGGGGCGACCGCAAAGGCAAAATTCTCGGTACGCATGGGCGGTTCAGAAGAAAGGACGGCGCCTTGGTCGATGTTGAGACTACCGAGGCCCGGCTAATTTATCAGGACAATATTCGTAGACTCTTTTTTGTTCGGGATATCACCGAGCGCCTGCAGGCGGAAGCGGCGTTGCGGGATATGACCATCATGCAGCAGGCTATCCTGGAAAGCGCCAATTACTCCATCATTTCCACTACTCCGGCAGGCATCATTACCACCTTCAACATCGCGGCGCAGCGTTGGTTGGGTTACACCGCAGCCGAAGTGGTGGGGAAGACGACCCCGGCCATCATCCATGATATAGAAGAAGTCAAGGCCAGGGCCGATGAACTCTCCCAGGAACTGGGAGTGCCGGTGGAGCCGGGCTTTGAGGTCTTTGTGGCCAAGGCCCGCCTGGGGGGGCCGGATGAACGGGAGTGGACTTATATCCGCAAGGATGGCAGCCGGTTTCCGGTGTTATTGTCCGTAACCGCCTTACGCCATGAAGACGGAGAGATCACCGGTTTTCTGGGGATCAGCAGCGACATCACCGAACGGCAACACGCCCAGGAAGCGTTAAACCGCCTGGCTGCTATTGTGGAATTCACCGATGACGCCATTATTGGCAAAACCCTGGATGGAGTCATCTTTAGTTGGAATCAGGGGGCCGAGCGTATTTACGGCTACGCCGCGGCCGAGGTGCTGGGGCGGCACATCTCTTTCCTGGTCCCGCCCGACCAGCAGGATGAATTTGCCGGTATTCTTGCGGGACTCAGACAGGGCCAGCGGGTGCAAAGTTATGAGACCGTGCGGATCAGGAAGGACGGCCGGTTAATTGATGTGTCTTTGACCATATCACCCATCCGGGATGCCGAGGGCACCATCGCCGGGATATCCACCATCGCCCGGGATATCACCACGCGCAAGCAAGCGGAGATGCAGCTCCGCAAATTTTCCCGGGCCGTGGAGCAGAGCCCGGCTTCAGTAGTCATTACCGATCCCCAGGGCATCATCCAATATGTTAACCCCAAGTTCACCCGGATCACCGGCTACACTGCCGAGGAAGCCATCGGCAAAAACCCCCGGATTCTAAAGTCTGGAGACAAGAATCCGGAAGAGTACAAGAATTTATGGGAGACCATTACCGCAGGGGAGGAATGGCGGGGAGAATTCCATAACAAGAAAAAGAACGGCGAGCTGTACTGGGAATCGGCCTCCATTTCCCCCATCAAGGACGACAAGGGCATTATTACGCATTTCATTGCCGTCAAAGAAGACATCACCGCCATGAAAGCGGCCCGGGAGGAGTTGGCCAAATTGTCCCTGGTGGCCAGCAAGACCGACAACGCTGTGATCATCACCGATCATCTGGGGTGCACCGAATGGGTCAATGACGGCTTCACGCGATTGACCGGCTTTACCCTTGAGGAGACCGTGGGGAAAAAACCCGGGGCGGTCTTGCAGGGTCCTGAGAGCGACCGCGCCACCATCAAGGGGATTGGCGACCAACTTCGGGCCCAGCAACCTCTCACTGCAGAGCTCATTAATTATCACAAAAGCGGACGGCCTTATTGGGTCGCCATGGATATCACCCCGATTTTTAACGACAAAGGCGAACTGACCCGGTTCATTTCAATCGAGCGGAATATCACCCAGCGTAAAGAGACGGAAGAGGCGCTGTATCAGGCCAGAAAAGCTGCGGACGCAGCCAATCTAGCCAAAAGCGAGTTTCTCGCCAGTATGAGCCACGAAATCCGCACCCCCATGAACGCCATCATCGGCATGGCCGATCTGTTGTGGGAAACTCCGCTTACCCAGGAACAGCAACAATATGTGGAGGTCTTTCGCTCCGCCGGGGAAACCCTCCTGAACCTGATCAACGATATCCTGGACCTCTCCAAGGTAGAGGCCGGACAGATTACCCTGGAACGCATCGAACTTGACCTGGCGGAAATCGTCGAGAAGGTGTGCGAGGTCATGGCTTTAAAGGCCCATCAGAAAGGACTGGAACTGGCCTGTCGCATCATGCCGGGGGTCCCCACCCACCTCCTGGGCGACACGGTGCGGCTGCGTCAAATCCTCACCAACCTGGTGGGCAACTCCATCAAATTCACCGAGCGGGGCGAGGTTGTGGTGGAAGTAACACTTGCCCAGGAAGCCCAGTGCCCTAAAGACCCCGCAGTCCCCTGCCCCATCACTTTTTCCATTAAAGATACGGGCATCGGCATCTCACCGGAAAAGCTGGAAGTAATTTTCGAAAAATTCACCCAGGCCGATACCTCCACCACCCGCAAGTACGGCGGCAGCGGCTTGGGGTTGGCCATCTCCAAACATCTGGTAGAACTCATGGGGGGTGAACTGCAGGTCCGGAGTCAAGTGGGACAAGGCAGCACCTTTGGGTTCACCATCCCCTTCTCCCGGCAGCTTGAGCCTCATGACAAGCCTATCGTACCCGCTGCCGAACTCAAGGATCTCAGGGTGTTGGTCGTGGATGATAATGCCACCAATCGTTTGATTCTGCGTGAAATTATGACGGGTTGGGGAGCCCGGGTGGCTGAAGCTGAAAACGGCATCCAGGGATTAGCGGAATTGAATCGGGCCCAGAAGGTGGGGCAACCTTACCAGTTGGTGCTGTTGGATGGCCGCATGCCGCAAATGGATGGTTTTGGCATGGCAGAGGCCATCCACGACGATGCCAGCTTTTCCGGCATAACCGTGATGATGTTGACCTCTGATGCCCGGACCGGCGATCTCTCCCGGGCTCGAGATTTGGACCTGGCCAGTTATTTGGTGAAACCGGTGAAGCGGCGCGACCTCAGGGAGGCGATTGATCGCGCCTTGCACCTGGCGCACCAGGACGACTCGGCGGCGCCCTCCCCGGCGCCAGTATCCCCAGAGGAGCAGCGTCCCTTGCGCATCCTTTTGGCCGACGACTCCGCCGACAACCGACTCCTCATCCAGGCCTACTTGAAAAAATATCCGTTTCAGCTGGACATGGCCGAAGATGGGGAGCAGGCGCTTGGTAAATTTCAGGCCGACAGCTATGACCTCGTCCTCATGGATATGCAGATGCCGGTGATGGACGGCTACAATGCCACCCGGCGCATCCGGGAGTGGGAACGGCAGCAACAAGTGCCGCCCACTCCCGTCATTGCCCTCACGGCTTATGCCCTCAAAGAAGAGATTCAAAAAAGTCTGGACGCCGGGTGCACGGTGCACCTGACCAAGCCCATAAAGAAAAGTGTCCTCTTGGAGGCCATAGCGCAATACAGTCGGAGTTCCGGAGGAGAGTAAATCCATGGCGAAAATCATCGTGACCATCGAGGCCGACCTGGAAGATTTGATCCCCGATTACCTGGAGAATCGCCGGCAGGACTGCCAGGCAGTGCTCCAGGGGTTGAAAAATGGCGACTATGAAGGCATCCGGGTTCTGGGTCACACCATGAAAGGGACCGGAGGCGGCTACGGTTTCGACGCCATTACCGATATGGGCCAGACTTTGGAAGAGGCCGCCAAACAACCTGATCCGGCCGCGATCCGCTCGGTGGTCTCTCAACTGGAACATTATCTTCAGGCCATCGAGATTGTTTATCGATAAAAATTTTAGTTGAATTACGCTGCTCCTCCCATGGAGAGGAATCGATGCCCGAGAAAGTGCTGATCGTGGATGACAGTATCGATAATCGCCGCTTGCTGGTGCGGACACTTCAGAAAGGCGGCTATGAGCTGGCCGAAGCGGCGGATGGCAAAGAAGCTCTGGCCCGGACCCGGGAGTTTTTCCCCGATCTCATCCTCCTGGATATCGTAATGCCGGAACTCGACGGTTTCCAGGTCTGCGCCGCCCTGAAAAGCGATCCCCTTACCGCCGACATTCCGGTAATCTTTTTATCCGCCAAGACCGAAACCCAAGACAAGATCAAGGGCTTGGAAACCGGCGGGGTGGATTACATTACGAAACCCTTCGACCGGGGAGAGGTGTTGGCCCGGGTGCGGACCCAACTGAAACTGCGCAGTTTAATGAAAGAAATTCTGGACAAGCAAAAACATCTCGATGAAGACCTCAAGGCCGCAGCCGCAATCCAGGCCTGCCTCCTACCCCAAAGACCACCCGAATTAGACCGCCTCACCCTCGCCTGGAAATTTGTGCCTTGTGATCTCACCGGTGGCGACATCTTCAATGTGCTGCATCTTGATGAAGACCACCTGGCTTTCTACATGGTAGATGTCAGCGGTCACGGGGTGCCTGCGGCCATGATTACGGTCTCGGTTTCCCAAATGCTGCAACCGCAAGGCGGTTGTGTAAAGAAAAAGATCGATGTGCCCCCATATTATGAGATTGCCTCACCCCTGGAAGTCATGCAGGCCCTGGACCGGGAATATCCCTTTGAGCGGTTTAATAAATACTTCACCATCGTTTATCTCATCGTTGATCTTTCCCGGGGGAGCGTGGTTTACAGCAACGCTGGTCATCCGGCGCCCCTTCGGCTCCATGGGGATGGCCGGGTTGACTTGCTGGACAAGGGGGGGACGATCATCGGTCTAAATGGCCTCGTTCCTTTTGAGGAAGAGGAAATTCAGTTGCGGCCCGGAGATAAGATCTTCTTATATACCGACGGCCTGCTGGAATTTGAGAATCATCAGGGGGAAGCCTACGGTCTCCCACGGTTCCAGACGATATTAAGGCAGGTTGCCTCCCAGCCCATCAGTCGGATTCTGGATACGGCCTATGAATCAATCCGAACCTTTGGGGGCAATTCCCCGGTGCTGGACGACATGACGCTGTTGGGGTTCGAATACCTGGGTTAAACCAAAAGGGCTGAAAGGATAACGAGAGTGGATATTCTCGATAAGCGCCATGAACCCCGTATGCTGTTGGACTCTATCCTGCTCCCATTCTTGGGCTGCCGGGAAGACGATCATGTCTCTTTCCAATACCTACCCTTGGACATCTCTACCCAGGGCTACAGGATTGCGGTGCCTCGCTGGGTGGTAAGTCGTGAACGCATCCAGGTGAATGATTTAATCACCTTGAATTCTCCCTTTCGGTTCCAAGGCCATACCTTTTTCCAGGGCCGGGTGATCTGGACCGCCTGGGATGAAGCTCTTGTCTCACACATTAGCGGCCTCATCCTGGAACAGGAAATGCCGCCGACTTATCCGGTCTATTTTAGCGTGCAAGATTCCAACATTAACCTCAACCCAGAACAATTTGCGGCCATAGATAACTGTATATTGGACTTGTTCAAGGATCTAATTTTATTAAAGAGAGGTGTTTCCATATATTTCAAGCATCTTATTCCATATTTTTCCCGGATTACCGGGTACTCCACCAAAGAATATCCCCATCTAAAAGACTTGTTGTTATCTGATATTCAAAATAATATAATGGAACATATTGATAAATTAACTCAAATATTTACTGGAATGCAATCATCTCATAACCTATATCAATATATTGCTAAATCATTAGATTTAGAACATTTAAGAGGCCTCGTAGAGTCTGAGATTAGTTTAGATTTATTACTAATAACTTTTGAGTCAGAAGCGGTACGTCAGTATTTGACAGCTATAAAAGAATTAGAAAATAAATTATATGCTAACTATAATAACCTTGGCATGATTTATATTTCATCTTTGTAGATTTCTAAAACAGATGCGCCAAATCCGGATTAATTGTGCAAAGAGAAAATAAGATCATTCAGGATGTAACTAAGTGGTTTTGCGGTTTTACTGTAATTGATCACAGGGTATGAAAAAAAGAATACGGCAGCATTTTTAGCTGACGACAAAATTATTTGTGATAATTCGAGATTATGCGGCAGCCGTGGCTACCTCGGTTAAAAAAGGGGTCTGGAACCTTCCCTCGGGGGGTCAATCCGGAAATAGTTCTTATTTTTGAAGCCCCATCGTCTGGCTGAAGGCAAAATAGCTTTAATTCCCCTCAAAATCAATCTTTCCGCAGATTTTGGACAAACCACCCTCCTGGGTTCGAAGATTCTCAGTACGGCCTCGACTATGAGCCCCAGGGCATCACCGGCCGAAATGGTGCGCCAAAGGTAAAAAGGACGCGACATGCACATACCACTTCCGGGCATGGAACCGGGCCAGCTGGCAAAAAAAAGGGGGTGAAAAGAGAAATGCATGGATAGCAGCTCACTTGCCACAAACGAAACTTATCAAAAATTCCAAAGAGTTGAATATATGATCTGGTTATAGAAGGTTTTTGGCCCGGTGATAAGTTTCGGATC
>Ga0315273_10002275_pt1 | contig 22574 bp, 32 predicted proteins | sample YL17G02_0_MG_FD_205753 | JGI IMG/M metagenome (GOLD analysis project Ga0315273, IMG submission 205753) | Sediment microbial communities from Yellowstone Lake, YNP, Wyoming, USA - YL17G02_0 | ecosystem: Environmental > Aquatic > Freshwater > Lake > Sediment | place: USA: Wyoming | collected...
TGGCAAGTCTTTCGCTACAAACCAGAAAATGTGTAGGATAATGTCGTCTGTAGTCATGGGGTTTCTCCTCAATTTGGTTTCGCAACCTGAGGATACCCCATGACTCAACTAGCACCAAAGGTTAGTAGTATGAGATCAGCCGCTCGTAGGATTGCAAACGTCAGCGAGTCGCTTGTCTCGATACAAGGATTGACGTACTCTTTTCGATACAGAGGCGCACAAGTTGCAGCGCGATAGTTGCAACATTCATATAGTTCAAAACTCGTACATTGGAGGTAAGCGTTTAAATCCATTAACTGTGCAACCAAGGAAACTGGGCAAACCTTTGCCCGCTTTATTCAAACTTAATGTTATGTAATACCCAAAAGGATAAAACAAAATGAAAAAGATATTTACAATCGCTATAGGAGTGCTCCTCCTCGTAACCGCATGCGCTCCCTCGGCGGTGGTGCCAGTGATACCGGTCACGGGTCCATCTGCTGCGCCAAGTCCGCAGACTTTCACCGTGCTGGTTGGCGCTGACGATGCTAGTGTTGGCGCTAACCTGGATGCATACTTTCCAGCCACGCTCCAGATCCATGTTGGCGACACGGTCAATTGGAAACTCAACTCCAAGGAAATTCATAATGTGGCTTTTCTGGCTGGCGCAAAAACGCCCAGCTTTGTCATACCGGTGCCGAATGGTCAGCCCGGCGAGTTGATGCTCAACCCGCAAGCCGCGTTCCCCGCTGCGCCCAAAGATGGCCAGTATGACGGCTCAACTTTTGCCAGTTCCGGGGTTATGGGGCTGGCTCCAGGTCAATTGCAGGATTTCAGCCTCACCTTCACCAAGCCGGGAACCTACGCGTACCTGTGCATCATTCACAACGATGAGAAGATGAGAGCAACGATTGTTGTTGACGATCCAAGTGTTAGCATCCCTTCGCCCACCGAAGTTCTGGCGCAAGGCAAGAAAGAGATGGATGCAATGTTGGCACAGGTGCCAGCGGTCGCGAAAGCTGCGACAGATGGAATAAAACCTGCTATGAAGAACTCCGATGGCACGATGACCTACTACATCACCTTAGGTTACTCGCAGGGACAAATTGACCTGGAATTCTATTTCCCCGACAAACTGACAGTTCATCCTGGCGATACCGTCGTGTGGGCACTTTCCAAAACCGACCTTGCCCCGCATACAGTGACTTTTTTGAACGGACAAAAAGACCCCGTGGCGGTAATGCCTATACCTCAGCCCAATGGGCCAACCTTGCTGGTGCTTAATCCGGAAGTCGCAGTGCCACTCAACGCCGACAAGCCCCTGACGGCGCAAGGGATGTACAATTCGGGTCTCATTAGCCCCGTTGGACCAGGTCCGAAATCTTTTACTTTGAAGATCGGCAATGTTTCCGGTGATCTTCCGTACCTGTGCAGTCTGCATGACGATGATGGTATGAAAGGCATATTGACTGTTACGCCATGATACGTGTCCTATCTGCATAGCATTGACGCTCGCGCTATGCGCAGAAAGTAGGCTTGGGAGAGGAACTGTATTTCCTCTCCCTTTTCGTTCTATGCAATACTGTAAGTAATGCACGAGGTCGCGTTTTCATGCGCTGCGGCAAGGCTCGGTGTTGCGGTGAATGTCAGCCACGCAATTATTTCACTATTGCACTATCCAACTTTTACTTGCATTGCTTGCATGCCCACTGATATCGTGTACGCTCTACAACGATCTATCGGTATTGCATGTTATCACATAGGCAAAATTCGGGACCTCCCCCAAGTGGCGGATACAAACACTCCCCAGACGTAGGATGCGTCTGGGGAGTGTTTGTTGTACCATGAGTGTATGACCCGTGTATATTTAGCCGATGCCGAACCCGAAGAACGGAACGCTCTTCGCTTATTGCTTCTTGATTTAAAGATGGAAGTAATAGGAGAAGCCGCTGACTGGGCGACCGCGTTAGCGCAAGCGCCAGTCAATCGCACGGATTTGTTGTTAATTGATTGGAATTTGCTTCCCAGCGCGCCCAGCGCGGCTATGGATGAACTCCGAAAAGCCTGCCCGGCCGCGCTGGTTGTTGTCCTCATCAGCCATCTGGATGCGCGCCAGCAAGCGGCGCTCTCCGCCGACGCGGACGCGTTTATCAGCAAGGGTGAGATGCCTGAACGTGTGGCCGAACGCCTGCGAACTGTTGCATCGAGCGTTGATAAAGCGGCGATTTCAGAAAGTACGGCGCTCAGGAAAGATCTTCTCTCGAATGACAGCATGGGCGGATAATAATGAGTTACAACCATGATACATACCAGTCGAATTGAACGCGATTCACTCGGTGAAATCCTCGTTTCAGAAAATGCCCTGTATGGCGCACAGACCCAACGCGCGATAGAGAATTTCTCCATATCCGGGCTGAAGCCTCGCCAGGCTTTTATCTGGTCGATGGGGATGATCAAAAGGGCCGCCGCCGAAGTCAACCAGGACCTGGGGCTGCTTGACGCAGAAAAAGCGGATGCCATCATCCTGGCCGCGCAGGAAGTGATTGACGGGAAGTGGAACGAGCAATTTGTCGTCGATCCATTCCAGGCGGGCGCGGGAACCAGCCATCACATGAATATCAATGAGGTGATCGCCAATCGCGCTACGCAACTACTTGGTGGGAATCTGGGGGAATACCGCGTCCATCCCAACGACCACGTTAATATGGCCCAATCTACCAATGATGTCATCCCGACCGCAATACGTTTGGGATGTCTATGGCGTTTGGATGAGTTGCTCACCACGCTAAGCGACTTGTCTGGTACATTGAATGTCAAAGCCAGCGAGTTCGATGACATCGTCAAATCGGGACGCACCCATTTGCAGGATGCTATTCCGATTCGTTTGGGACAGGAATTCGGCGCGTACGCCAAGGCGGTCGAGCGGGACGCGGAGCGGATTCGGTATGCGGCTGAGGGATTGAGACGCCTCGGGATTGGCGGTACCGCTGTCGGGTCCGGGCTGAACGCGCATCCTGAATATCATCGCCGGATGGTCAGGAAACTCTCGGAATTAACCGGCCTCCAATTGCATGAGTCTGACAATCTATTTGAATCAATGCAATCCATGGCTGACGCGGCTGCCTTTTCATCTTCGATACGGACCTTGGCGCTAACCCTGATCCGCATTGCCAACGACTTTCGTCTGCTATCTTCGGGACCTGCAACCGGGCTGGATGAGATCCGTCTACCGGCAGTACAACCTGGCTCAAGTATCATGCCGGGCAAGGCCAACCCGGTGATGGCTGAGATGCTCGATATGGCAATGTTTCATGTGATTGGCTGTGACGCGGCCATCGCGTTGGCGACCCAGGCTGGGCAACTCGAATTGAATGTGATGATGCCAATCATTGCCCACAGTCTTTTCGAGATGATGCAAATAACGATCGGAGCGGTAAAAACGTTCACTGAACGGGCGGTACGCGGTCTCACTGCAAACCGGGCAAAGGCGGAAGGCTGGCTGGCGCAGAACCCGATTGTGGTAACCGCGCTCAACCCGCTGATCGGTTACAACCAGGGTGCGGAACTGGTCAAAGAGGCTGTGCCACGCGGCCTGACGATACATGATATCGCCTTGGAAAAAGCAAAATCCGGCATGCTTAAGCACGTGGATGGCGATCGGTTGGTCACCATCGAAGAAATAGAAGCTGCATTGAGCAATCTGCGACGATTATCATAGTTAATTCTGATTGACCAAAGGAACTATCCAGCCACGATCAAGCTCTGATGCCTGGTTATTTATGATTTGCACCTCCCCCAAGTGGCGGAGGAGAATACTCCCCAGACGTAGGATGTGTCTGGGGAGTATTTATCGTAAGATGAATGTATGACCCGCGTATATTTAGCCGATGCCAAACCCGAAGAGCGCTCCTCCTTGCGCCTGCTACTTCTTGACCTAAAAATGGATGTAGTTGGCGAAGCGGCTGACTGGGCCACCACGTTAGCCAACGCCCCGGGGACCCGCCTGGACATGTTGTTGGTGGAATGGGACTTACTCCCAACCAATTTGGGTGTGCAGGCTCTGGTGGAACTGCGCGCCGCCTGTCCTGGTGCGATTGTCGTTGTCCTCATCAGCCATTTGGACGCCCGTCAGCAAGCCGCACTCTCTGCCGGCGCCGATGCGTTTATTAGTAAAGATGAGACACCTGAGCGTGTGGCCGAACGATTGAGAGCCGCGGCAGAGAGAACCCTTTCCTAATTGAATATTTTGGCTATTTCAGCTTTTCACCCGTTTATTACTGAGAGGAGAAAAAATGGAAAAGAAACTGTATCGTGTGAAAGTCGTTTTGTTCGTGATGGCAGAAAACGAATCGGATGCCAGTATGGCTGCCACCCGGGCGCGATTCGACATCTTCGAATGCGCTGCCCGAAAGGCAGAAAATGTCGACCCGAAATGGAATGATGCCATCCCGTACAACGCGGACGATGATCGCACATGCTCAGAGATTATACCCAATAAACAGCTGACTGTTCACCCGAAGGCCCGTTCCGTGAAATTGCCCGCATATGTTAAAGCAGGCATCAGGGCCTTCAACAATGACAATCGGTCCATCCAGCCTGTACAACAATATTAATCTAATCGATAGGCGAATACTCCCCGGTCGATGGATGTAGTTGGGGGATGTTTGTTATGGATGAATGTATGACTCGCGTATATTTAGCCGATGCCAAGCTCGGAGAACGCTCCGCTTCCACAATGGAGAAAATCCGAGCGATTTACGACCGACATATTCGCGCGCAAGTGCACAACCAATGGTAAGTTTATTCAACGTTCGCTTCCTCGACTATTGTCGGCCATCCGTGCGCCTCGATCCGAAGTGCACACCAATTACATAAGGAGAAATATCATGAACAACAAAAGTAAGTATCTAGTCGTATTCTTTTTGCTAACCTTGATTCTAACGGCCTGCGGTCCTTCCGCGCCCACTCCGGCTGCAATCGTGCAGGGTTTTTGGGATGCGGTGATTGCCAAAGATATTGACGCGGCAATGGCTTTCGTGGCAGATGATGTACAGATCAGTGGCGGTCCATTCAGTAACTTGGAGAATAATGCTAATTTTAGCGCCTTTATGTCATCGGAAACGAAAAGAGGAGCAACCTTTGAAATCGGTAACTTGAAGGTATCTGGTGACACAGTTACATTCGATCAGAAGGTCTACGATAACGGTTCTCTAATTGCAAGCGGCTCAAGCATATTTCAAGTCAATAATGATGGCAAGATCGTTCTGATGAAATTTACGAATTAGGCGGGGTAACGGAATGGACGCTTAAACATTCACGTATATGAAGTACACACTTATCAATCACCACAAGGACAAAATATGAAGTATGTAAGATTAGTTCAATTTAGTTTAGGCACCGGCAAGCGTCCAGCTGCGGAGGCTGTAGCCGATAAAGTCATCCCTGCAATCCGAAAGCAACCTGGGTGCGAACGCGCTGAGTTCTTTATGGACGAAGAAGTTGGCGAATACGGGTTTGTCGTTCTGTGGACATCGAAACAAGCTGCGGATGATTCCTATAAAGTAGTCTACCCTATTTTTAGCACAGCCGTAGCTGCGGCTGCGGTCAAGGGAACGCCAAGTATACGCACACTTGAGGTATACGAGCCGAAGCATTAGTAATTGCTCAGGCTTTTATTATTAACTGTCAGTGCGCCTCGCGGTGAGGCGCATACTACTCAACAAAAGGAGAAATGACTATGGTTACGTTCGAAGTTACTACATTCATCAATCGTCCCCAGCAGGAGGTCTTCGACTTTATGACCAATCCGGCCAACAATTCCAAATGGCAAACCGGCACCAAGTCCGCCAAATGGGCCTCCGAGGGTCCGGTCGGTGTGGGATCGATTTCTCAGGGAACGGGTGAAATGCTGGGGCGTGAAATGACCTGGGAAGGCGAGATCACGAAATGGGACCCGCCTAGTGTGTGGGGATTCAAAGGAGGCAGCGGTCCGATGAAAATGGAGGGCACGATGAAATTTGAGTCAAAGGATGGCGGCACGCTGGTGATTCAAACTATCCAGGGTGAGTTGGGCGGATTGTTCAACATCGCCGAGGGAATGGCTATTAAGCGGTTGCAAAAGCAAATCGAAACTGATGGCAATGCGCTAAAGATGCTGTTGGAAGCCAAGTAGTGGGCGTCAGGCAATCACTATGTTAGCTTGCTTGTCGCAATCACACTATCAGGAAGTTCGTAGCGGCCAAGCCACATTCACAGTGTGTAACGACAGGAACATGTGCCATATAGAGAAAGGATGTGTCCGGTCAAATCGAATAGCCTGAACAGTCATGCCAAGTCTCGTCTAACAAGTATTGGCGCAACTCGTTTCGAAATGCTTTCTTGCGCCAGCCAACACCATCTCTCAATCTTGAAAGGATAAATAGAATGTTATTCCATGTCACCATGACGCACACCGCCGACAATTGTCCGGCCTATCATACAGAAAGAATGCCAATGGTTATCACCTCTCTGGAAAATCTTGAAGAGGTTGGCAAGAAGTTGAACGTCAAAGCGCATGCGCTGCTCTGGGGCGCGCCTGAACATGTGGCTTTTGCCGTTCTCGAAGCAGACAGCCTCGGTACGATCGGGCGCTATTTGAATTCGATTGCCATCACACAGGAATTCAAAATCACCCCCGTTCAGCATGTAAGTGACGTTGTTGAATTTGGAAAAGCGGCGATGGCGCAGGCGAAAAAGTAGCCAAAATACGCCTCAGTCGATACACTCTGTCCTTGCACAAGCCCGCGCCCCGCTCTTCGATTTCAAGGGGGCGCGGGCATGCGGTACTGGTTTATTTATCTAAATCCCGTTGTAACTGCCGTTATAGCTATCCACAACAGGAATCAAAACGAAGGCTTTTACCAAAGGAAAATAACATGGCTACAAATACATCGCTTCGTAGAACGGAATTATTGGTGGCCTCACTATTTCTGGTCACAGCCGCTGGCGCTATAGCCGGCGCTGTCCTAATCAATCCCGTTATAAATGCGCCAGATTATCTGACCATGGTCTTTCCCAAGAGCGCAACCTTAATAAGCGGGATGCTCCTGTGGTTGATCAACAATATTGGCATTGTATTCATCGGGCTTCTGATGTTTCCGATTTTGAAGAAGCAGAATGAAAGCATGGCTCTCGGGTATGTGAGCATGAGAATGTTTGAGTCCCTATTAATGACTGTTGGCGTAGCCTTCGCAGTGTTGCTCATACCTTTAAGCCAGGCATTCATCAAGGCGGGGGCGACGGACGTCACCACGTATCAGGCAATTGGTGCGATACTCAAACAGGTCGAGAGTCTGTTCCTGAATCTCATGCAATTGCTTTTTCTAGGGCTGGGGGGTCTTATTCTTACAACCATGCTGTATAGATCAAAACTCGTTCCGCGGTGGATTTCCGTGATCGGGATCATTGGATACGCCTTGCTCTTGCCAGCTTTCGTACTTGCCCTATTTGGTGTTTTTGATCCCACGCCCGGCGCCGGCGGTTTAGGATCGCTTTTGGCGGTTCCTGTCGTAATTTGGGAAATCATCCTTATGCCGATATGGCTTTATGCAAAAGGCTTCAATCCATCTGCAATCGCTTCCGGATCTGCATAAATGGATATGTTTACCTTCAAAATACTAAATAGCCTACCGATGAGTAGCAGTGTGAAGGGATAGGCACCCCTGTCCATGGCCCTCCCCCAAGTGGCGGAGGCAAACATTCCCCAGTCGATGGATGCGGCTGGGGAGTATTTGTTGTACGATGAATGTATGACCCGCGTATATGTAGTCGGTGTGTTTATCGGTAAGTGCGGCGATTGAGCGTGCGGTCAAACGCTTGCGCCTCGCGTTGAGGCGCACATTACTCAATAAAAGGAGAAATTACCATGCAGACGTTTCAAGTTACCACATTCATTAAGCGACCCCTACAGGAGGTCTTTGACTTTGTAACCAATCCGGCCAACTCAGTTCAGTGGCAGACAGGCACCGAGTCCGCCAAATGGTCCACCACGGCTCCGGTCAGCGTGGGTTCAATCGCCCACAGTGTAGGCCGGCTGCTTGGGCGTGAATTTGTAGTAGATACCGAGATCACTCAATGGACCCCGCCCAACGTATGGGGTCAGAAAGCAAGCAGTGGCCCGTTGAAATTCGAGAACACGAATAAATTCGAGTCAAAGGATGGCGGTACGCTATTGATTCAAAGTTTCCAAGGTGAGATAGGCGGCTTTTTCAAGATGGCTGAGGGACTGGCTATCAAACAGCTGCAAAAGCAGGTTGAAACTGATGGCCAGGCGCTCAAGAAGTTGCTGGAAGCCAAGTAGTAGAAGTGTGTCAACCAATCGTGCGCCTCGGTGTTGAGGCACACACCAACCATATAAGCAAGGAGAAAATCTCATGACAACAGTAATCGCTACACATGAAGTTGAGGATGGCAAGCGCTGGGCGCAAGCCTGGCATCCCGGGCCGGGGAGCAAGCACGAACTGGTGGCCAAGCTGGGTGTCAAGGCCCGCACTTTTCAGGATCCTCAGAATCCAAATATAACCGGCCTCATCTTTGAGGTGCCAGACATGAAGCTGTTCCAGGACTTCATGCAGTCCGAAGAGTCCAGGAAAGCCATGGGAGAGGACGGTGTGAAGCCGGAGACGCTGCGGGTGCTGGTCGAGTTCACGCCTTAACATACTTGCTGGAAACTATCTGGAGGAACGAAAAATGACAGGACCAATTGATGCAATATTGGCAATCCACAATGCCTTTCGGGCTGATATGAATATTATTGACGTTGCAGCGCTCGGCTCTGCACGCGGCAAAGCGGGGCTTGCGCCGGCGATCGAGCGCTTCCGGTTTTTCAACGAAATATTGGTTTGGCACGCCCATGGCGAGGAGCTTGCCATCTTTCCGGCGGTTGAAGCCGTCGCGCCCTTGGTAGCCGAGGCGTACGAGAGAGACCATCGAGGGCTGGATGCGGCATTCGACGCCTTGAACGCGGCAGTGTCTGCCGGCGACGCCCTGGAAACGGCGCGCGCCTCGGCGGCATTCAAGTTCCATCTCGACATTCATCTCGCAAAGGAAGACGCACACTTGTATCGCATCGTGAGGGAGCGCGTGTCCTTAGCCGATCAGGGCAAGGCAACCGGGATCATGTCAAGCACCGTGCCACAGGAGCGTTTCCCGGAGGTGATCGCGTGGATGTTCCCACTGATGGGTAACGACGACCGAGAGAACATGACGCGGATCTGGCAAACGGTGATGCCTGCTCCAGTATTCGCGGGAATGAAGCAACTCATCCAAAAGGCGCTCGGCAATGATTGGGCAGAGCTGGCGCGGCGAATCCCAACGCTGCAGTAATGGGTATGCGGAAACCCGCATCTAAAAAACATATTCGACAAAAAAGAAAGAAGGTTTATATGACAAACAAAGAGCAACATCACGAAGAACTTATCGAGGGAATTTCAAAGCAAATGAAGAGCATTCTGGATTCCTCTCAACAGGCGATTTATATCTATTTGGACGATATCCACAAGGTATGTAACGAAAAGTTTGCATCCCTTCTGGGGTATCGCTCGCCTGAGGAATGGGCCAACATGGAAGATTCTTTTGAGGCATTCGTTGATCCGGGCAGCCAGGAAACACTGGTGAAAGCTTACCGCCAGGCAATGGAGAAATTGATCCCTGCGAACATCAAAGTAACCTGGAAAAAGAAATCCGGCGGCACCGTTGCCACATCCGTTGTACTGGTGCCAATCGCCTACGATGACCACCTCTTTGCCTTGCATTTCATTTCCTGAAAACGACTAAACATCCCCGTCATGGTTTTTGGCGGGGACGCAATTCTGAAACGGGGGCCTGCCCTTGGCTTCGTTCAGGGAGTTGCACGAGGGGCAGAGCCATTATCACACCTCCCCCAGGTGGCGGAGGCGAAGACTCCCCAGTAGATGGATGTAGTTGGGGGATGTTTGTTATAGAATGAATGTATGACCCGCGTATATTTTGCTTATACATTTATCGGTAAAGGTCAGACACATGAGCGTGCGACCGAATACTTGTGCCTCGCGATGAGGCGCGCAGGCTTTGAAAGCAGTCACTTGTGTGCCGCAAGGAGAACAAGCGCATTCCTCTCTGAGCCAGCTCTCAGAATGCCACATCGTCCCGATGTCCTTCGGGAGAAACCTGTCTTTTGTCAACCGTTGGTGGCTGGCGCCAACGACACATATAATACAAGGAGAATTAGATGTTAATCAAAACCCTCAAGTTGCCTTTTATCAGCATGTTCATCGCAGGTGCATTGCACTTCACCGTGGAAGCCATCTGGCCCGATTTGCAGAGCTTTTATACGACGCCCGTTCTAGGGCTCGTGCAGTTTGCCTATGGAATCTGGGTTGGATACAAGACGGTTCATAATGGCGGCAACTTCCTAACCGCAATTCTGTATGGCGCTCTCTTGGGACTCTTTCCGCTCGTGGCGAACCCCCTCACCTTCTGGATGATCCTCGATAGAGGCCTTCGTGCCGTGATGCTGGCTGGCGTGGTCGGTTGGAGCATGGTCGTGTTCGGATCGCTAGTCAGCGGTGGTTTCGCGGTGAGCATGAACGAGTCCAAGAGGTAGGCCGAAGTCTGGATCATATCCTCTACAAGCAGAGGCTTTGCCATCGGCTTTTTCAAGATGGCAGAGGGCCTGGCTATCAAACAGGTGCAAAAGCAGGTCGAAACCGATGGCAATGCGCTCAAGACGCTGCTGGAAGCCAAGTAGCGGGCGTCATGTACTTCTGTACTACCACCATTTATTGGATTACTTATGAATAAGGAGAATAAAATGAAAAGCGGAACAATTAAAAATAACGGACAGGAACTATACTACGAAGTACACGGCGAAGGTGCTCCCCTTGTGCTTATCATGGGAATTGGTTACGATGCCACGCTGTGGGGCTTGCACCAGATTCCTGTATTATCAAAGGAGTTTAAAGTCGTTGCATTTGACAATCGAGATGTTGGGCGCAGTTCCAAGGCCGCTGGCCCTTATACAATTGCAGATATGGCTGATGATGTAGTCAATCTTATGGACGGCCTTCAAATTAAACATGCACATATGCTGGGCCTGTCAATGGGTGGCATGATCGCCCGGGAATTTGCCCTGCGTCATCCAGATCGATTGGATAAATTGATATTGACTGGCACTGGAGCCGCAGCGGGACATGCCAAGTTTGATCCGATCACCGTTTGGAATTTTGTAAAGCAACATGACACCGAAGGTCTCACTTTTGCAGCCCAGCAGTTTGTTTGGTTTTTCTCCACAGATTTCCTGCGGAACCATCAGGCTGTTGACCAAACGCTTGCCATGCTTGGGGGTAACCCAAATCCTGTTTCACCAGAAGCATACTCACGTCAAGCCAGTGCATATATTCAACACGACGCGCTTGATCGCCTTGGGAATATCAAGGCAGCCACTCTTGTCATAAGTGGCAAACGGGATCTACTTACTACCCCATGGATTGGTCGCGAGCTAGCAGACGCTATTCCGGGAGCAAAATACCATTTAGTAGACGGCCCTGGCTCGTCACATGTCCTGCCACTTGAACGACCGGAAGACTTCAACAAAATCGTTTTATCCTTTCTCAAAACATAGTTTTTGTTTTAATATGTGTATATGAAATTCGACAATTCATTAATATAGGAGCAAAACATGAAAAAGTTTTTCAAGTGGCTTGGTATTGTCCTGGGTGTTCTGCTTGGGTTGATTGTTATCGCCCTGGCTGTGTTTTACTTCAAAGGCAATGCCATGAGCAAGCGCACATACACCATTGCCCCCGAAAACATCCCCATCCCCACCGACGCAGCCTCCATTGAACGCGGCAGGCATTTTGCGCAGGCTATTTGCGCCGATTGCCATACGGATGACCTGTCTGGCAAGCTCTTGCTGGAAGCGCCTTTCGCCAAGATATATTCCGCCAACCTGACGTCCGGCAAAGGCGGGGCAGGTTCCGAATTTACGGATGCGGATTTTGTGCGGGCGATTCGTCACGGCGTGGATAACAAGGGACGTGGTTTGGTTATCATGCCCGCGCAGTTATTCTGGAACTTCAATGACCAGGATCTCGGTGACGTCATCGCCTATCTCAAATCTCTCCCGCCCGTTGACAAGGAACAGCCGGATCCCCAAATTAATGCCCTCGGAAAGATCATGTTTGGCGCTGACATGTTCGGCCCGGCGATTATCCCCGCGAATGTGGTCGCCCACGATCAACGTCCGCCCGTGGTGCCCATTGGGGTAACAATCCAATTTGGTGAATATCTTGTCAGTGTCACCGGATGTCACGATTGTCACGGCTCGCAACTGGCGGGCGGCAAAAGCAACAAGCCCGGCGCCATCAATGCACCCAACCTCACGCCCGGCGGCGATCTCAAGGCATGGACTGATGCGAATTTCATTAACACGATTCGCACCGGCGTAACACCCAGCGGTCGCGTCCTCAACCCCGATGAAATGCCGTGGAAACATATCACTAACTATTCCGACGATGAATTGAAAGCGATCTTTATGTATTTGCAATCTCTGCCAAAACTGGAAACGGTTATTCCATAAAGTTTCAAAGCCCCGCTTCGCGGCGGGGCGCTCACCGTTAGTCCACGCGGTCCAGCCTCTCCAGCCTCAAACGCAGTCTCGAGGGATCATTAGTGCTAACCTGCTCTTCTCCCGCTGTATCTTGAAAGATAGAGAAATGATATGAAAGTCAAAGAACTTGTTTGGATAGGCACGCGCACCGAGCAGTTTGAACCCATGCTCGCCTTCTGCCAGAATGTGCTGGGGCTGACTCCTGTGTTCCTTGAACCTGGCTTTGCTGCGCTGGATATGCCCAATGGCGACCGCTTCGAAATCTTTGGAGCCGATTCGCCGTACAACACCTTCTACACCCATCCGGTGGTTGGCTTCCTGGTCGATGACATCGCGGCTGCCCGGGCAGAGATGGAAGCCTACGGTATCGAATTCATCGGTCCCATTCATACCGAAGAAGATGGCAATGCCTGGAACCATTTTCGGGCACCGGACGGTTTTGTATACTCACTGACCTACATTCCTGGCCATCCTGCAAACTGACGGGCATTTGGAAATTGGGTGTGATACTTGACGTTCGTGAAAATATTCCTAAACTTGTAATATCTGCGAGAGGTCGTATACTGAAATGATCTAACGGGTATATTGGCCATAAAAATCACAGCCTTATTGGTGCCTTGTCGGGCAGGAAAGAATCGGTTTTGGGGGATAGCCTGATCATGATGATCCAATTATTTTGTGTTGTGGTCGAATAACTTTCTATTTGGTTGAGTTACCTGCTTTCGTGTTCACACCTAGCAGCATTGTTTTCGTGAGGAGAAAAGATGAAAACTAACGATGAACAGGCAATCATGAACGAAACCGCATCCTTCGCAGAAGCATGGAGCAAAGGGGATGCAAAAGCGGCTGCATCTTACTATACCGAATTAGGCCGCCGACCCTTGCATCAATCAAAGAGTTCAGCAAAACGACACAAATGGAAGGCCATCAGTTTGAGGGGGTGTAACCGATGAAGAAGATACTTGTATTGGCTACTGCCGGGGCGGGAGGCGATTTGCAGCCGCTGATCGCCTCCACACTCGGCTTACTCGAGCGCGGTCATGAGATACTGGTCGTTGGTGATAACTCGGTTGCGAGTGCCGTCAAAGACCTCGGCATAGAAACTGCCGTATCGCCGCCTGCATGCGATTTTGGCCCGCGCCTGATCGCAGCAATTCGGGATGGTCAAGGCCTTGAACCAGCCGCGCAAGGTGAATTGATCCAGCAACGAATGGCGGCGTGGGCGAGCGAACTCGCGCCCATAGTTGAGAACCTTATTCGCGAACACAAACCTGACTTGCTGTCGACATCTCTCTTTGGCGTCGGTGTCGCGAATTTAGCTTCTTTAGCAACGGACCTTCCCTGGTGCGTGATCAACTCGACGTTCTATGTTGGTCCGAATCCGCCCCGTGCTTTGGAGAGCGATTTTAGTGGCCGCGCTGTTCCGTTGATCCAATATTTTTTGCCACTGCTCGGCAAAGCTGACCTTATACTCCATGCCACGGATCCTATTTTCGACTATAGCCACACCGACCTCCCGCCAGCACATCACTATGTGGGCCCGTTGATATGGGAATCCCCTGCTCCGATTCCCGACTACCTGGATAAACCCGGTGACCAGTGGGTGCTGGTTACCCTAAGTTCCCAACAGCAGGATGATATCGCGCTCGCCCAAGTTGCCCTGCAGGCCCTGGCTGATCAGCCTGTGAGGGTCATCCTGACTATTGGGGGCGGACATCAGCCGACAGAGATTAATCACATCCCAGACAATGCGCGGATTGAACAATATGTCCCGCATTCCAAAGTGCTTGAGCGAAGCAGGCTGTTGCTGAGTCATGCAGGACATGGTTCTGTCATGAAGTCCCTTTGGTACGGTGTGCCAATGGTGCTCATCCCATGGGGACGCGATCAGCCCGGCGTGGCCGCCCGCGCAGAACAACTCGGTGTGGCGAAAGTGATTCCGCGCGAGCAACTGACGAACGAACGACTCGCGATTGCGATCCAACAGGTGTTGGAGGATCGGCATATTCGCGAGACGGCCAGTGAAGTCGCACAGCGTCTACGAATGTACGATCCCGTTGCCACCGCTTGCGAATTGTTGGAGCAAATATAGCGTGAGAATACGAACATGCAATATATGAATCCACGGCACGGGACTTTACATCTTCCGGCATGATCCGATTTCACCATGACCTTTAGTAAATGAAAGGTGATACATAATGACAACATTCGTACTAGTACACGGTTCCTTTGGTGGCGGTTGGGTCTGGCAAAAGGTAACGCCACTCTTACGCGCTCAGGGACATGAGGTCTATACTCCCAGACTAACTGGCCTGAGTGACCGATCCCATTTACTTTATTGTGGAGTGGACTTGACCACGCATATCACAGATGTCGCCAGTCTGCTGTATTACGAAGACCTTTCGGATGTTGTGCTGGTCGGCCACAGTTATGCTGGGATGGTCATCACGGGAGTCGCGGCGAAAATACCTGAACGACTAAAACTATTGGTCTATCTGGACGCCTACGTTCCCGATGATGGACAATCCGAGTTTGATCTATGGCCAGCAGAGGAACGGGCTAAAGCACAAGCAGATATGGCGGCAGGTAGAGGATTGCGACAACCACCTCCACCTGCTGTTCTTGGCATTACTGATCCAGAGATGGCTGATTGGGTATATGAGCGATTCACGCCGCATCCATTGGTCACATACGATCAGCCAGCGCCAGTTGGTAATGTCAAGAGCGAAGCACTTACTCGGGTTTACATTCGCTGTACGGCTGGGTTATGGATTACTCGCTTTGAACCATTCGCTGTAAAAGCGAGAGCAGCTGGCTGGGAAGTACATGAGCTATCAACAGGGCATATGGCCATGCTCACGGCACCGCGCGAGCTGGCAGAGTTACTCCATGACCTTGTGGGAGCAGGTACTTAGCACCGCATCCAGTGGACGGTTGCCATCTTCTCGTAAAATGCGTGCAATAACGGCACCTGATCTATATTCTTGACCCGGCGCGCTAGTGACCAGGCTGCAACCAGACTGGAGAAAGGATATCCACCCCATGTACCACTGGATCGCATTCCTGCATGTACCCGCTGTATTTGCATACATAATGGCACACGGCGCGGCGGCCAATGTTGCTTTCAAACTGCGCGGTGAGACAGGCCGCGAGCACTTTGGATTATTTTTCAACTTGATGGCTGCGATCTGCGACATGGAACTCAAAATCAAACGCCAAAATACATTTGCAAGAGGCATATTCAAAACTTTCAGCCGATTGTTAGCTGGCGGATAGGTTGAATCTCGCCACATCAAGTACTATCGGTATCAGAACATGGAACCATGTCACCTAAAAAACACAAAAAGGGCAGCAGAGTATTTGAGAGGAGGCAGAATTGAAGATTCTATTTGTATACCCCGAATTTCCAGACACCTTTTGGAGTTTTAAACACGCGCTGAAATTTATCCGCAAGAAGGCTGGCGCGCCCCCGCTGGGTCTGTTGACCGTTGCGGCCATGCTGCCATCCGAGTGGAAATAACGGTTGGCCGATCTCAACGTGTCGGATCTCACGGATGAAGACCTGGCATGGGCTGATTATGTCTTCGTCAGTGCCATGATTATTCAGCGTGAATCGGCATGGGCTGTCATCAAACGTTGTAAAACAGCTGGTGTGAAAGTGGTGGCAGGCGGCCCGCTCTTCACGATGGAACACGAGCAATTCCCGGATGTGGATCATTTTGTCCTGAACGAGGCTGAGGAGACTCTTGCACCGTTCTTGCGCGACCTGGAACAGGGTCAAGCTCGACGCGTCTATGCCTCTGCGGAATTCCCTGATATCCACCAAACCCCCATCCCTCTCTGGCGGCTGGCAGATCTCAAGCATTACGATACAGTCAGTATTCAGTTCTCGCGCGGCTGTCCTTTCAATTGCGACTTTTGTAATGTGACAGCGTTGTTGGGGCATCGCCCGCGCACCAAGACTGCCGCGCAGATCATTGCTGAATTGGATAGCCTCTACATGCTCGGTTGGCGCAAGAGCGTCTTCTTTGTGGATGATAACTTTATCGGTAACAAGAAGCATATCAAGACCGAGGTGCTACCAGCCTTGATTGAATGGCGCAAGGGTAAAATTAGTATGCCGTTCAGCACAGAAGTTTCCATTAACCTGGCTGATGATCCGGTATTGCTCAAGCTGATGGCACAAGCCGGATTCGACACGGTGTTTGTCGGAATCGAGACACCCAATGAAGACAGCCTGGCTGAATGCGGTAAGAATCAAAACAAAGGCCGCGATCTTGTGGAGAGCGTCAAGCAACTCCAGCGTGCAGGTCTCCAGGTACGGGGTGGTTTCATCGTCGGTTTCGACAATGATTCCCCATCGATCTTCCAACAGCAGATTGACTTCATCCAAAAGAGCGGCATTGTGACGGCCATGGTCGGGTTACTGCAAGCCCCTTTCGGAACGCGCCTGTATGAACGCATGCAAAAGGAAGGCCGCCTGGTAAATGAATTTTCAGGCGATAACGTGGATGGCTCCACCAACAGCGTCCCCAGGATGGGCATTGAACCGCTGCGGGAGGGTTATCGCAAGATTCTCGATCAGATTTATGCACCCAAGCTTTATTACGAACGCGTTATAACATTTCTGCGCGAGTACCAGCCGCCCAAAATCAGGGGCCATTTGGAGCTGCAATATATCCTGGCGCTGTGGCGGTCCATTTACCAACTGGGTATCCGCGGCGTCGAACGCGTCCAATACTGGCGGCTATTTTTCTGGACCCTGTTCCGGCGTCCACGCCTGTTCCCGATGGCGATCACATTTGCAATCTACGGATTTCATTTCCGCCAGGTGATTGAGTTGCATATCGTATGATAAGCAAGTGCGCCGAGGCGACCACCTTGATTTATCGATAAATGGAGGCCGAGTCAGAAGGAAGGGATTAGTCAATGGATGGCTACCAGCTGTCGAGATCAGAGCGTTCATCGCGGTCAATCTTGATGTTGACAGAATGCTCATTTATGAACGCGGCAGTTTCCGGATCTTCAAAAGATTCATGTGTAAATATATCCCGCATTATCTGGACGAGCGCTCTCACACAAATGGGGCATTTGCAAACAAAAGTGTTTTCCGTAAACTCATTTCAAAATAACCAGAGGAGATGATATATGAAAATAAATCGTTTGTTTCTCGCCCTTGTTGTTCTTGTCCTTGCTTCGCTTGCCTGTCAAGCCATTGCGGGTGGCAGTTCCACCGAAGCGCCATCTGTCCCTGCCGGTGATGGCGGCGATACCGGTGACGCAGACGCTCCCACCCCCGAAGATTCAGGCGGCGGTGACTCGTCCACCGGTAGTGCGGATTTCCCGATGCCATCCGATGCCAGCAACGTGATGGAGGTGGGCGCTGGTGTATTGAATTTCCAGACAAAGTCCACGCTCGATGAATCCATGGCTTTTTACCGCGATGAATTTGGCGGAATGGGATATACAGAACGTGACATCCTAACAGTCACAGCGGAGACAACTTTTAGCATGGTCTTTGACGGCCACGAGAGCGGCAAGGCGATTGTGGTGCAGGGCGTGGACCTGGGGGACGGCACGACCAATATTTCCATCAGGCTGGAGGACGTATAAATAACTGATATGTCATTGCGAGCGCTCTTTGCGAAGCAATCTCCCGTTTAAGGGATAAATCTCATTCAGTAAATAATATTCGAATGAAAAATCCAGCAGTTTTCTGCTGGATTTTTCATTGTGACTTTTATGTGTCCTTTAGTTGATGTAGGTCCAAGCCTGATAAAATGGGGTTGAAGGGAATTCCATTTTCAGGAAATGCAAATGAATCTAATTCGTGCGCTCGGACGCTGGTGCCCCGCTCTTCTTATGATGGCGGCGATCTTTGCCTTTTCTTCCCGCCCATCGGATGAATTACCAAGCTTTTATTTATTTGATTACCTTGTAAAGAAGGGCGGGCATATGATTGGCTATGGGTTGCTCGCCACTTCTTATCTTTATGCTTTTAACCGTCGCGATGAAAAATCTTTTTATCTCGCATGGGTTTTAGCAGTTTTATATGCGTTCACAGATGAATACCATCAATCCTTTGTCGCGAGTCGTCATTCAAGTATTTGGGATGTGATACTCTTCGACAATTTTGGTGCTATTCTTGCGCTCTACTTTATTTCCCGGAGAAATAAAAATCACACTTGAAGCGTGACTTTTACTCGAACTCAATCTCGATCTCATCATCTTCCTTCCATTCACTCTCGCGTTCAAACTCGATATCCCCGAACAAGCCTTCCTGGTGCGCGGTTATATGATAACGCTTGATCAATTCAAGCAATGCCAAAAATGTGACCACGATCTCGATGCGCGTGGCCTTGTCGCCCATCAAAGCGCGGAAGGTGGAGCGTTCCACATCCTTGAGCGTTTTTGTGATCAGATCGATCTTCTCGCGGATAGTGATCCTCGGCGCGGTGATGAGCATGCCCAACGGTTGCTTTTCCTTCTCTTTTGAAAACGCTGTTTCCGCGGCTTCCAGCAAGCCAGCCAAAGTGAGATCCGATAGATCGAGTTTCGCTTCCACTTTGGGCGGCGGAGCGACGCGCAAGTATGTCCGCAGATTGGCTTCCAATCGCCCGGCCAGCCAATTGGCGATCTCTTTGTAGCGTTTGTATAATCTTAATTGGTCCACAAGGGACTGGCCAAGATCTTCTTCGCCGGGTTCGCGCACGGGTGGGCGCGGCAGTAACGCTTCAGATTTGATCTGTAACAATTTGGCCGCGATCACCAGGAACGCCGAAATTTCATCCGCGCGGGCATGCTCAAGACTGTGGATATATACGAGATATTGGTCGGTCACCATTGCAAGTGAAACCGCTGTAATATCCAACTCGGCGTGCTCGATTAGGCTCAACAGCACATCGAGCGGCCCTTCGTAGACCGGAGTTTGAACGGTATAGCCTGTTTGACGGCCAAGCATGTTGTCCATAGCGGCTGGATTATACCATCGGGATATACGATATAATTTCGCCCATGCCAAACCTGACTCATATTGATGAACATGGCCGCGCACACATGGTGGATGTGGGTGCGAAGCCTGATACTGAACGGATTGCCATTGCGGGCGGCGAAATCCACATGTTAAAAACAACGTTGGATTTGATCCGTGCCGGGCAGATTAAAAAGGGCGATGTGTTGACCGTTGCCCAAATTGCCGGCATCACCGCCTCCAAACGGACCTCAGACCTGATCCCGTTATGTCATCCTTTGCCGCTCACCCAGGTGGATGTTGACCTCGCGCTCGACGACTCCCTTCCGGGTGTGGTCATCACTGCCACAGTCAAGACCATCGGCAAGACCGGTGTCGAAATGGAAGCATTGACTGCGGTCTCCGTCGCGGCGTTAACGGTCTACGATATGGCGAAAGCCGTCGAGAAGACCATGCGCATTCAGAACATCCGCCTGATTGAAAAACATGGCGGGCAATCCGGAGATGTGATTAATGAATAAATGCTTATGTCATTGCGAGATGGCGCTCTCCCGTCGAAGCAATCCCCTGTTGCAAGAGGAGATTGCTTCGCAAAGTACGCTCGCAATGACATTTGACTTGGAGTTATATGAACAAAATAAAATTGTTTTTCTTTGCGACCGTCCGTGACCGCGTGGGGGCAAAATCCATTGAAATGGATATCCCGCTCGATATGACCATTCTGGGCTTGAAGGATAAACTTATCAGTGATTATCCAAACCTGGCGGCATCCATGGCAAGTGTATTGTTCACCATAAACCGCGAATATGCTTTTGACGACGCGCTTGTGCCCCCGAATGCGGAAATAGCCTTGTTCCCGCCTGTCAGTGGCGGTTAGCCATAAATGGCGGATCACGATGAGTGAATTCCCGATTATCGTTTCCATCACAGAAGATGAAATTGACATCAACGATTTGCTTGCAAAGATCACGCTGACTTCCACAGGTGCGGCGGCGATCTTCACGGGCATGGTGCGCGGTGAGACGCGTCGCGGCAATGTCCACGATACAGCCTATCTTGAATACGAAGCCTATGTCCCGATGGCAGAAGCCAAGATGAAACAGGTCGCGGATGAAATCCGCGCGAAGTGGCCTGCCGTCGAAGGGATTGCGCTTGTGCAACGCATCGGCAGGCTTTATCCCAAAACGCCGACCATTCTCGTTGCCTGTACCGCCGCTCATCGTGATACGGGGGTCTTCGATGCCGCGCGCTATGGCATTGACCGAATAAAGGAAATCGTCCCGATCTGGAAAAAAGAAGTCGACCCGGATGGTCAGTTTTGGGTGGAAGGGGACTATGTTCCCAAGCCTGGGGAGTAAGGATATTTTTCTGCTTGAAGCTTATTGGCTCTCTTGCACAATTTAAAATACTCGTAGTAAGGACTTCAGTCGTTGGTTTCCTGCAAAGCGACTGAAGTCGCTACTACATTCTCATGCGTGACTTGTCAGAGAGTTCGGGGTTTTATGTAAAGCAATATTTGTGTGATCTAGGAGGCGCGATGCAGGAACGAATTGTCATTACTGGAATGGGGACGGTGAATCCACTTGGTTTGAACGTGGCTGAGACCTGGAAAAATGCCCTGGCCGGTTTTTCGGGCGTGGCGCGCATCACGTTGTTTGATTCCACGCCGCTGAATGTGCACATTGCCGCGGAAGTGAAAAACTACAACCCTGAGGATTTCATGGATGCAAAGGAGTCCCGGCGGCGTGACCGCTTTGAGCAATTCGGCGTGACGGCCGCCAAAGAAGCGCTGGCGCAATCGGGCTTGCAGGTCACCGAGCAGAACGCCGGGCGAATTGGCGTGATCATCTCATCAGCGATTGGCGGATTGAAATCCTTGCAAGACGCAATTTTGACAAATCATATGGAAGGGCCGCGCAAGGTCAGCCCGTTCTTGATTCCCATGTTGATGTCGAACGGTGCGGCTGGAATGACCGCGATTGACTTCGGAATTAAAGGACCGTGTTTTTCGGTTGCATCTGCCTGTGCATCGGGTGCGGACGGCATTGGCATGGCTGTAATGATGATCCAGGCGGGCATGATCGATGCGGCCCTGGCTGGCGCGGCAGAGTCGACGCTCACATCCACGGGCGTGGCCGCGTTCGATCGTGTGGGTGCCACCTCGCGCCGTAACGATGATTATTCCATGACGCCGCAGCCTTTTGACAAGAACAGGGACGGGCTTGTGATGGGTGAAGGCGCAGGTATTTTGGTTTTGGAACGTGAATCATACGCAAAGGCGCGCGGCGCGGTCATTCTGGCCGAATTGGCCGGCTATGGAGCGACTTCTGATGCGTATCACGTGACGGCTCCGCATGAAAACGGGGAGGGCGGCGCGGCGGCAATCCGCATGGCGCTGGCGTCTGCGGGGGCAAACCATGAAGACGTTGGTTACATCAATGCGCATGGCACGGCTACTTTATTGAACGACCAGGCTGAGACGCGCGCCCTGAAAGCTGTATTTGGCGATCTAGCTTATAAAATTCCCGTCTCATCCACCAAATCCATGACCGGGCACATGATGGGCGCCACGGGTGCGCTGGAAGCAATCTTTTGTGCGTTAGCTATTCGCGATGGCATTCTTCCCCCGACCATTCATTATGAAACTCCCGACCCTGAGTGTGATCTTGATTACATTCCGAACAAGGCGCGTGAGCAGAAAATAAATCTTGCCATTAGCAATGCGTTCGGCTTTGGCGGACATAACGCGGTTCTGGCGGTGAGGAAATACGATTAATTCAGCTTACGCAGATTTACCACACCGTTCGTGCCGCGAACAACGGCGGCACGCCGGTGCGAGACGGCAGAGATCATAGGTCTGTCTCCACTGATAGCTAGCAGGCTGTCGGAGAGCCCTGAAAAGTAACCTTTTGGCTTTGCCAGATTGCCAAATCTGGCAATTTCCAGCGAGTTTTTGCCTTGTTTTAGCCTGGATTTGTCAATCCAGGCCAGCAATTTGGG
>Ga0315273_10002277_pt1 | contig 22571 bp, 14 predicted proteins | sample YL17G02_0_MG_FD_205753 | JGI IMG/M metagenome (GOLD analysis project Ga0315273, IMG submission 205753) | Sediment microbial communities from Yellowstone Lake, YNP, Wyoming, USA - YL17G02_0 | ecosystem: Environmental > Aquatic > Freshwater > Lake > Sediment | place: USA: Wyoming | collected...
CGGTGATCTCTCGCGACGTGATGGTTTTCCTCTCGGGAACGACGCGTTCTGTGGTCGGGATGCCTTTTTCGATCTTCTCGAGCTCGGAATGGACGTCGGAAGCGCTCTGATATCGCTTCGCTTTATCTTTTTCCAGGCATTTCAGGATGACTCCGCTCAAGTCGTCGGGGATAAGAGGGTTATGCTGTTTTGGATTCTTGGGGATTTCCCCCTTGTGCTTCATCGCAAGGCTGAGGGCTGTCTCCCCTGTGAAAGGGACGTGGCTTGTCGCCATTTCATAAAGAATGACTCCCAGGGAATAGATATCAGAGCGATGGTCGACCTCTTTGGCTTCGGCCTGCTCCGGACTCATGTACTCGGGCGTGCCGATCATCACCCCCGAGCCCGTCATCCCTTTATCCTTGACCGACCGGGCAATCCCAAAGTCCATGATCTTGGCATTCCCATTCTTGTCGATCATGATGTTCTGGGGCTTTAGGTCCCGGTGGACAACGCCAAGGCTGTGGGCTTCAGCCAACCCGTCACAGACCTGCTTCCCAACGCTCAACAGCATGCCCAGGCTCAGGCTCCCGGACATGTGGATCATGCTCTTCAGGTCTTCGCCGTGGACGTATTCCATAGTGATGAAATGGGCGCCTTCCGATTCACCCATATCAAACATCCGGCAAACATTCCTCTGGCTGATATTCCGGGCAAGCCTCAACTCATTGCTAAAACGCTCGATAGTCTCTTTATCTGAGGCGATCTCGGGCTTGATGAGCTTGAGGGCTATTTTCTCTTTGATCTTGGTGTCAAAGACCTTGTAGACCCGACCCATCCCCCCTTTGCCCAGCTCTTCGATTATCTGGTAGCGGCCGGCGAAGGCTGAGCCGGTGGTGAGCTCGCGGACGGGCGTTTGAAGGGTTTCTGTCATGACCGGAGGATGGTCTTGGGGCGGAGGGAGCTGGGTGCCGCAATCGGCGCAGAACTGCTTGGTATCGGGATTGTCGGAATGACAGGTCGGGCACTTGTTGGCCACAGTTGGGTTCCCTTCTCTAGCTTGGCCTCAGATTAACAGAGGGATGGGCGGGAAGTCAATCACTGCGAAAAGCTGCCTGACGTCAGTCCTTCAGGCGTTCAGCCTTGGCGGAGGCTGGCCCCGGAAGGCACCCAAGATGCCCCCACAAGTCCGAGACATTATCTTTCCATGTCCCGGATGCCTGTTTTTGGGGCTGAGAGCCCCGTAGAGCCACGCACTATGGCGTTTCCATTACAACCCTCCCTACCCTACGGGCAACCCCACCAATGTCACCTTTTCCCCTATTGGAATTATTTGCCCATTAAGCCGCTACAAAGCCCTTATACTCCGCGAGAAACCGCTCAAAATGATGGAACTGCACCCGGTAGAGGACCGTCCGCTCCAGATGTCTGTGACGATAGAATCCCGCCATAGCAGGAGAAAAGCCTCAAGACGATTCTTGCCATCTGAACACCTCCTTTATTTACTATCTTGTTACCTGATGCATAAACATAGGGATGTTTGTCTATTATGGAGTACAAACCGCTTCCTTTTTTATGGGGTACGCCCCTACGCGAGAGGAGTTAACAAGTTCTATTTCAGCATCTGACTCAGCTTCATCACCACCACAGCAGCAACGAACCAAATAGCAATATACACAAATTGTAATGCGAGTTGCGCCATGTCAGTGCCAGTCCCGGTGAACCCGGTTACAGCGAACCAAACATACATCCTCGATATCACCCCAAAAATCCCACCAAGAAACAGAATGCAAGCGGTTACGTTAGCCAAAGCTTTAAATAATTTTGCCATTTTGCTCCTCCTAAAACCGGTCGTTATTGACTTTCTGCTAAAATCCCCTTTGATAGCCAATACATCAGGTCATGTGCCACCTCCAGATTGTTATCTCCATAGGTATTTCGTTTTCTGCTGAGCCGATTGGAGACGCGTTTTCGCATCGATTATCCCATCTCGCCACCGTACGGAAGCATAAATCAAGGCTGGGAACATGTCAATGACGCCTGGAGAGCGCGGACGGACAACTTGAAAGCCGTCAGCGCTGCCCGATGAGCCGGAAATCACCCGGACCTCCCCTTCGGCATAAGAGAGCTTTATGAGAAATATTCTCACTGGACGCAACACGCAGAAAGAGACGCTTAAAGGCAAGGATATCAGCGGCCAGTATCGATGGACGGACACCTTCGTTAAAAAAGCAGGTCATTGGCAGTGCGTGGCATCGCATTGGTCGAAGATAGCCCAAAAATAGTCAAAGACATCTGCTCCCGAAAAACGAGGCCATGGCATCTCGGGGTAATTCCCGATTATTTAGGGAAGTCTTGAACCATGTATTTCTTGATCTTTTCGTCATCGAACGCCCAGCCGATTCCCGGCCCGGTCGGGACGTCGATGAAGCCGTCCTTCAATTCCAGAGGTTTCTTGATCAGGAGGTCGTGGAGCATGATCTCCGTGAATTCGACGATGGAATCGGCGTTCTTGATCGCGCATCCCAGGTGCACCTTCGAGGCCACGATGCTGCCGAGCCCGTATTCCGTTCCGATGACGATGTTTTTGCGGGCGGATTCGGCAACCGCAGCCCATTTCCTGACTCCGGTGATCCCGCCCGCCTTGGAACACTTCGTGTTGATGAGGTCGCAGGAATCGTTCTTGAGGATCTGGAAAACCTGATAGAGGCTGTCCGAGGCTTCATCCGTCTCTATGGGGATATCCACGGCTCTGGCCACTCGTCCCAGACCGTCCAGATCCGTGCTGGCGATCGGCTGCTCGAGGAGCTCGAGGCCGACTTTGTATTCCTCGGCCAGCTTGCATAGCCGGATGGCCTGCTGGATCGTGTAGCTTTGGTTCGCGTCGGCTCTCAGGCTGATTTTGTCTCCCAGGGCTTCCCGGATGGCTTTCAGCGATCTCGCGTCGCGATCGGGATCCGCCCCGACTTTGGCCTTGATCCCGCGGATGCCCTGTTTGTAATACTCCAGGCTGTGGGCGGCCATTTGCTCGGGCATTCCCCTGGGGACCTCGATCGAAGCCAGCACCTTGTTGCGGCATAATCCGCCCAGCAGGGCATAAAGCGGTAGGTTCAAGGCTTTTCCCAGGATGTCGTAGAGGGCGTAATTGATCGCGGCGATGGCGTGATGCGGGACGATCCGGCCATCCTTCCCCAAGCTCGTCGATTCGTAGATGCGATCGATGTCGAAGGGATTCCGGCCGATCAGGGCGGGGGCCATATAACGGTCGATGGTGAATTTCACCGTTTCCAAGGTCTCGACGGCGTCGGTCGGGGCCTCGCCGAAACCAATAATCCCCTTGCTGGTATGGATCTTGACCAGCACATAATTCATCAAGGCCTCGCCGTTTTCGTTTCGCCTCCGGCCCAGCTTGGCCGGAGGGGTTTGGGAGTATTTGGCCGGCGCGACATAAGAGCCGGTTTTATCCATGCCGTCCGCGAACGGCTTCATAGGCAGGCTCAGCGGAATGGTCTCGATCTCGGTGATCTTCATCGTCAAGTCATTCGCTTGATCCAAAATACGCGCCGGCAAGGCAACCGCCGGCATGCCGCAAGCCAAGCGGCTGCCAAGGACAGCACTGCCGCCCAGAAACGCGCGCCGGCTCAATTTCGCAATTTTCATGATCCACCTCGCTTCAAAGATTAAAAAGGCGAACCCGCTCCGGTAGGATGGGCTCCTTCTAAACGATCTTGGAAAGATAGGGCTTGGCGCGAACCTCGTCGAAGATCACACCGAGTCCGGGTCCCTGCGGGACGGGAAAACAGCCGTCCTCGAGCGGCAAGGCCAGGAGCTTGTCGTAGGGGCCGGCCAGGAGGCTGTCGTGCAGGCGGATCTCCGTGAATTCCACGGCGCCATGGACGATCGTCGTCGAGGCCGCCAGATGCAGCTTGGCGGCCATGGTCAGGCCCAGCCCGAACGCGGTCCCGATGACGCAATCCAGGCCGGCGGCTTCGGCGATGGCGGCGATCTTCTTGGCGTTGTAGAGCCCGCCGGCCTTTTCGATCTTGATGTTAAGCCGGTCGGCGGCGCCCAGGCGGATGACGTTCATGGCGTCCTGGATGGTGAAAGAGCTCTCGTCGGCCACGATCAGGCAATTGACGTTCCTCCTCACCTCGGCCATTCCCAGGAGATCGGGGGCATCCACCGGCTGTTCGAGGTATTCCAGGTTTACATCATATTTTTCCGTCAGGCGGCAGAACTGGATGGCCTCCTTGACGGTAAACCCCCGGTTGGCGTCGGCCCGGATGATCACGTCCTTGCCGACGGCTTCCCGGATGGCCCTCAGCCGTTCGGCATCCTCTTCCGGATAGCCTCCGACCTTGGGTTTGAAGGCCTTTACGCCCAAACGCACGCACTTCAAGCAGGCTTCCGCCATCTCCTTGGCCGGACCGCCCCCGATCTCCACTTCGACGGGGACCCGGTCGCGGCAGAGGCCTCCGATGAGGTCGTAGACCGGAAGGCCGAGGATCTTGCCCATCAGGTCATGGAGGGCCAGATCGATCGCCGACCGGGGGCAGGAATTCCCGCGGTATTCGAGCTGGCGCAGGATCTCCTCGCGGTCGAAGGGGCTCCGGCCGATGAGCTTCGGCCCGAAATAGAGATCGATGGCGCTTTTGTCCGCCTCCAAGGTGGCCCCGAAGAAACCGATATCCGGCGTGGCTTCCCCAAAGCCCGTGTGGCCCGAATCCGATTCGATCTTGACGACGATGTACTCCAAGACACGGTCGGGGCGATGCGGTGAGGACCGCAGGGCCCGTCCCCATTCCCGTTTCGTTCCGGCGTGCTCACTCGACGAATATCCGGAGGCCGGAATGGGCATGCTGAAGGCCGTCGACGAGACCTTGGTGATCTTGACCGGGCGAAACCTCCGGGCGGTTTCCGCGATCGCCGGACGGAAAGGAAAAGCCGCGGCCGGCAAGCCCAGCCCGAGGAACTTCACGAAATTTCTTCGTTCCATGGCTCTCTCCGGAATGTCGTCTTTTTTTATGCGGGCCGTTTACCGGGCGGCCGCCCCGGCTTTTTCCTTGCCGACCGACCGGAACATCATCGCCGAGGTGTAGAAGATCACGACCACGACCACCCATTTCAGGATGGTCAGCGGCAGCGATTTCACGACGTATCCCGCCAGCAGAACCGCCACGATCCCCGCCGCCGTCAAGGCAAATGCGGCCTTGGAGTTGTAAGCCGATTCCTTGACGAACTTGATGCCGGCCCAGGGCTGGAGAATGGCACAGGATCCCATCATGATCGGGAAAGCGGCCAGGGGATTCATCCCCAGCGCATAGACCAGCGCCATGCAAGGCGCATAGAGCCCGATGCCGATGGTCATCAGCGAGCCGAGGATGAAGCTCACGACGACCGCGAGCACCAGCTTCCAGCCGGCCAAGCCCAGGGCGTCTCCGGCGGCCGGCGTGAGCTTCAACAGACCGGAAAGGATGAATAACGCCACGACCACGAGAGCGCCTCCCAGTCCGATCCGGATCTTGTCGACGGGCAGCTTGGAAACGATTCCCGCGCCGATGACCGCGCCCAAGGTGGCGGCCAGCATCATCGAAATGAGGGTCAGCGGATCGACCTTGACGACCGTAATAAAAATGAAGGCCTGGGCCACGACCGGCAGGCAGAAGCCGACGTTGAGGGTCCCCGGAATCACCCGATCATCCACGAGCTTGGTGAACTTGTAGAAGGAAGTCAGCGTGGCAAAGCCTCCGATGCCGAGCGTATCGAAGAAGGCGGCCACGAAGGAGGCCCCCGTTAACGGCAATCCGGGTGTGGCTCGATATTTCTCCCGCTGCTTTTGGACATCTTTTAGGAAGACCACGGCAAAAATGATCGCTGAGACCCCGATGACGGCCAATAAAATGTTGTTCATGATGAGTACTCTTCCTTCTCTTCATTTTTCCCAGAGGTATTTTAGATCAGGCCAATCGGTCCTGTCAAATATTATCGATATTCATCGAAGCGACGATCGAAGGATCGCGACCGTTTTTTGGACTTCCTCGGAATAGGCCTCCAGCGTTTTCCCGACCTGGATGATTTGCCGATCCGCTTCCGCCCACAATCTCCCCTCGATCGCTTCCCGGACCGCCGGAACGGTTTTCACGGCGTAGCCCGTGTAGAGTCCCGGCGCGTAGATTTCGTGGATGTACCAGGGACGTCCTTTCAATCCCTCGGGATTCGTGAGCGCTCTTTCCGTCTTGAAGAGGATCTCGTTGAGACTTTTCCGGCGATCATCGGAGAGCTTCTTTCCGCCCGTCTTGAGATCATCGACCGCCTTCCGATAATCGGAGGCGATGATTTTGAGACGGCTGAGGGCATTTTCGAGGGGGGCGAAATTCAAATAGGGAACGGGGCTCTGGGACTGGGGGGCCCGCATGGTTTTCTGCGGATCGGCCGCGAGGACGAAGGCGTTTTCGGAAAGCGTCCGGTCCAATTCCAGAGTTTCTTCCCGCATGGTTTGGGTCAGTTTTATCAGCTGGTCCGCATATTCGGACACGGTTTCCGCAAAATCCGAAAAGTCGAAGGGGAGGATGTCCGCGTCCGCCAGACGGAGGACCGCGTGGCCGGCGGTTTGGGCCAAAGTCACCTCATAGGCGAACGTCGGATCTCCAAACCGCAGGTAATGATCGAACGTATCATAGATCGAATGGCCGGCGCCTCCTTCATTCTCGCCCCCATAGCCGATGTTCAGCGAGGCGATGCCCAGGTGCTGAAGAAAGGCCGTGTAATCGGAGCCCGATCCCAAGGCCCCTATTTTCAAATCTTTCCGGGACCGGAATTCCTGCCTTTCTTCGGGGGGGCTAGCCAGAAGCCGGGCGGCATTCGCCCGCTGCCAGACGCTGACATTCTTTTCCGGGTCGACGATATCCCGCGCGACATCATTGATGAAATGCTGCAGGGAGTGCGAGCCGTCCATGAAGAGGAATCCCCGCGCGTTGGAATCGGTATTAATGTAGGCGACCGCCTTTTGCCTCAATTCATCGGCGTGGGTTTCCACCCATTCCGTGGAACCGATCAATCCGGGCTCCTCGGCGTCCCAGGCGCAATAAACAAGGGTTCGTTTCGGCTTCCAGCCGCTTCTGACCAGCGCGCCGAGGGCCTTGGCCTCTTCGATCGTCGCGGCCTGCCCGCTGAGAGGGTCTTCCGCTCCGTTCACCCATCCGTCGTGGTGATTGCCCCGGATGATCCACTGATCCGGATAGACGCTTCCCCGGATCATGGCGATGACATCATAGATCGACTTGAAATCCCAGTTGAAGGCCAGTTTCAGGTGAACCTTGGCGGGTCCCGGACCGACATGATAGGGGATAGGGAGAGCTCCTTTCCAAGGGTTTGGCGCGACCGGCCCGGCCAAGCCCCGGAGCAGGGGGAGGGCGTCATGATAGGAGATCGGGAGAACCGGTATTTTCGTCAGGACCTTGATCTCTTCGAGGGGGAGACGCTTGGCCTCCGGCGTTGCCCCGACGAAGGGCGTCGAGGGATCGCCGGGAATGACGGGCATATCCACAACCGATCCTCTTTGGACGCCGAATTCGTTCCTCCATGCGCCTTGGGGATAGACATCTCCAACGTAATAGCCGTCTTCTTTCGGATCGGAATAGATGAGACAGCCGATGGCCCCGTGTTCCGCAGCCACCTTCGGTTTGATCCCCCTCCATCCGCCGCCGTACCGGGCGATGACGATCTTGCCCCGGACGTCGATTCCCAGCCGGTCGAGCTCATCGTAGTCGGCGGGGATTCCGTAATTCACATAGACGAGGTCTCCGGTCACGTCTCCGTCAATGGAGTAGACGTTGTACGGAGGCAGCTGCTCCTCAACCTGGCCCGAGGCTTTATCCTCTTTCAGGGGAGCCTCTTTCAGGACCGCGGTGTATTGGACGGGCGAGATCATCTCCAGAAGACGCGTCTTGGGCGTCGGATACAGGACGCTGAATTCCTCGATGCGGGCCTCAAATCCCCAGGCTTTGTATTGGGCCAGGATGAACTCGGCGTTTTCCTTGCCATAAGGGGAACCGACATGATGCGGATGCGCGCTGAGCCGCTCCAATCGGGCGCGGATATCGGCCGCGGAAAGGTAGGAATCGAACCGCTTTTCCAAGGATCGATCCGGCGAAGGAGCTTGAGCGGGCGCGAGGCCGCTCAGGAGGTAGGGCATCAGAGCCGCCAGAAGCGCCAGTCTTGAAAGATGTTTCATGGGATACGCTCTCTTTATAGCCAAAGTTATTTTTTACAGAGGAAACCTTATTTTTTCAAAAATATAGTGGACCCCTGCTGGGAAGTCAACATTTTTTGGCGCGCAGGGAGAAGTCCCTATCGACGCATCGTTGCCGAACCTGATAACTCCATAGGTATTTCGTTTTCTGCTGAGCCGATTGGAGACGCGTTTTCGCATCGATTATCCCATCTCGCCACCGTACGGAAGCATAAATCAAGGCTGGGAACATATCAATGACGCCTGGAGAGCGCGGACGGACAACTTGAAAGCCGTCAGCGCCGCCCGATGAGCCGGAAATCACCCGGACCTCCCCTTCGGCATAAGAGAGCTATGAGAAATATTCGGCCGGGGGATCCGCGGCCATCAAGAGCTCCTGCAAGGCGACCTGAGGCGGCGGGGGCCTCTCCGCAACAAAGGTGAGCTTGAGGTGACCAATGATACGATCGACCACGGAGAAATCCGTGAGGAACGCGATAACCTTCATTCGACCGCCGCATTTGGGACAGAGCATGGGGTCGACTTCATAGACCTTCCGGATCATGGCCGCCCAACCTTTTGAAGGAAGGCGCCGGAGCTCCTCCTCGACCACCCGGAGCGCCGACGGACTCAAGCTCGCTTTCTTGACCTTTCCCCGGTGGGCGTTGGCGTACAGCCCATAGTAACGGACCATGACCTGGCCCTTGTCGGGAATATGCGAGGTCACCCGGGCGATAAACTCCAGATAATCCATCACCTCCGTCTCCTGCCCCGGGCCGTCACGGCCCCAGCGATAACCGACCTTGCCCTCGGGTTCCAGAAACGTCAGCCGCTCCAGGGCGAGCACCGGCCGGAGCATGTACTTCCCCACCCGCTCGGCCTCCGGCTTCGTCTTGGCCCGAACCAGGCTATGGACGTTGAAGCCGGAGTGAGGCCAAGAGAGAATGCGCTCGGCCCATTCCGGGCTCAGCAGCTCCTTGCGGACAAGCATCGCCAGGACCTCGCCGGCAAAGATCTCGGCGAGACGCGAGTCGTCGATCCGCGGGATCTTATGGAAGACGCCCGCCTCGTCGGCCCCGCCCTCGGTCATCAGAAAATGGAGGTGCATGTGTAGATTGATCCGGTCCCCGAAGGTCTGGATGGCGGCGATGATCTCCACGTCCATGCGATTCGTTTACAAACACCTTATCCGCGCCCTCGAGGACATCGGCTTCGAGGAACCGCAGGGGACCGTATACTATACCGCCAACCCGGGTTATGGATGGACGCGCTATCAGAAGGACGGCGGACGGTGGCCCGACCAGCTCTGGCCCTGTCCCAAGGCCAAGCGCGAATACTACGCTGTCAACTTCTCCCTCGATAAGCGCCTCAGCGAAAACTGGATGGGCGGCTTCTCCTTCACCTGGAGCAGCCTGCGCGGCAACTACTCCGGCCTGGCCAGCTCCGACGAAGAGGACATCAATGGCTACGGCCGCACCGATCCTAATGTGGCCCGGTTCTGGGATTCCTGGTTCCTGCCTTATACCCAGGCCAGCAAGCCCATCGACGGTCCGCTGGGGACCGACCGGCCCCTCTATTTCAAGGCCTACGGGTCCTACACCTTCCCCTTCGGCCTGACCGTAGGCACAGTGGCCAGCGCCTATTCCGGCGTGCCCACGTCCATCGAAGTAACCATGGGCGGCATGCAGGGGTTCTATCCGCTCGGGCGGGGAACGGAAAAGCGCTCTCCGTTCATCTTCGCCGCGAATCTCTACGCCGAATACCCGATCCGTTTAGGCCGCACCCGTTTGACCTTGAGTCTCAATGTCGATAATGTGACCAACAACGGCGCGGCCCAGCGTCTGTTCCCACTCTACAACCAGGACGACCCGGCCCTGACCGAGGCCGAGATCCTGGCCCATTTCGATTATCGCAACATCGTTCAGGACCTCGACCCGCGCTTTCTCAAGGAATACTTGTTCATGAATCCCATCAGCGCCCGTTTCGGCATCAAGTTCGGATTCTGATCACATGCCGGGAAGGACGAAGAGAAAGTGAAACAGCCGCAGCGCAACATCCGGGACCCGCAGGCATAGGCAAGACGATGATAAGAAGCACATCCTCGAGGAGTTTGATAGACTCCTCGAGGATGTGCCCAGATGGCTCATGTCGGAATGGGCCATCATCGCCGATACTCCCCCCACTAAGCAGTGTCCGTTAAGCTTTCGGCACGCAAGTGGTTCCCAAAACCTGCCCGCTTTCAAATGGCGACCCCCTAGGAGATCGTCCTCCGTAGGACAAGCAATCGGGTGCGCTCCGGGCCGGAATAAGAGACCCGCATATCACCCCCAGGGCGACACTTATAAGGCTCATGGGGTGGAAAAAACGGATCTCAGCGGAGGCTGAACCGGCTATTCTTCGCCCTGAATTCCCTAAGAAGAGCGAGGACCTCTTCGAGGATTTCCTTGGGGTAGGTTTTCTCGGCGACATCCTCCATACCCCTTATGGAGGCGGCGCGCCACTTTTCCTGGGCGTCGGCCGGAGGTTCATGAATGATCAGTCCGTCCTCTTTCATCGCCTTCAGAGCTTCCTGCTCCAGCTTGATCGTCTTCACGTTGAGGCTTTCGGCGGCTTTGCGGAGAGCTTCGATCATCGGCCCGCGATAGGTCTCCGGGATGTTTTGCCAGGTCACGTTATTCAACACCATCCAGCCGACCAAAGGGGACATCGGCAATGACAGCATGTGGGGAGCCAGGGCGAAAAATTGGGCTGAGGCGGCCACGAGCGGAGTACAATAGATGCACGTAACCATGCCGCTCTGCAGGGCCGTCATCACGTCCTTCGTCTCGCTGGGGATCATCCGGTAGCCCATTTTCTCCAACGCCTGCTTCAGGTTGGGCTCCGGTGACATGAAAGAGATCTTAAATTTCTTGAGATCCTCGGGGTAGAGAAATTTTTCATTGGCGAAAAAATACACCCAACCGGCAAGGCTCTGGAGCATCAGCTTGTACCCCTTCTCTTCGACCGGTTTCACGAAGACGGGCGGCATTTTGTCGATAACGTAATCGAATTCCTCTTTTGTGTTCATCAGGAATGGAGTGTTGAGCGCGTGCACGTTGGGGTTGAGCTCAGCCATGCCTATGTTGGTGAAGACGGCGCCATCGAGCGTCCCCAGCCGCAATTTCCGCAGCATGTCCTGCTCGCTGCCGGCGATGCCGTTGGGATAGGTTTTGAGAACGACCGTTCCGTTGGAAATCTTCGCCCACTCCAAGGCGATGGCGTTCAAAGCGTCGTCCCAGGGAGAACGAGCCGGGGCGATGCTGCCGATTTTGATGACCATGCCCCAGAGGCCGGGGCTTAAAAATAGAAGCGCCGCCGCCGTCACGATCAGGCTCCTGTGTTTATTCATGACATCCCCCTCCCTCCGTCGCTCCCGCTCTCCTTTTCCTCCCGGAGAAAAAAATCGTCCAGGTGGTCCAGGAGCCAGCGCGCCTTCCTCCGGTTGAGGATGTTGACGAGCCGGTTTTCAGGGTCGGAGTCGGGGTCGAAATCCAGAACTTTTCCGAGGAGGATCCGGAATTCCTCGACGTTCTGCTCCTTCACGTCCACCGTCGAGGCCAGTGACAAATAGGGCGACGTGTCGCGGTTTCCTGATGCCGCCAGGGCCAGGCGGAAATGCTCGCGGGCCTTGGCTATGTCGCCCCCCATGTAGTCGGGGAGCGAGCCGAAATAAAGGATGAAGAAGTTATGGACTGCGCCCCGGGAGAATCCCGGATCGAGCTGCAGGACCCGGTCCATCAGGGAGGCCGCTTGAGGAAGGGTCAAGCCCAGCTTGGTGTCGAACGGATCAATGGCGTAGGCTGCGACCCAGCCGGCTGCCGCCCAGTACAGGGCCGGGACGTCCTTCCGCGTGAAGGGTGCCGACGCGTCTTTGTACCGCCGCTCTTTCCACTGCAGCCGAAGGCGCGGGTTTCGCTTTTCAAGCCCGGCGATCAGCAGGTCTCGGCCGCGGAGGTAGAGATTTTTCGCCCGCTGGAGGAGGAGTTCTTTCCTGTCCGACTCCGTCCTGGAAATCATGTCGGCCGGGGTTTGGAGAAACGCGTTGGCATATAAGATGTAAAGGCTTCCGGTGCGCAGGCGAAGGCCATCGTGATCGGGGATGGCCGTAAGCATGGATTCGTAGAACTTGATGGCGAAGGGCAGGGCGTCGCCGACGAACTCCGGGTCATTGTCCCTGGTGAAAGTGTTGTTCCCCGAGGGGGCTGTGAGCATGCCGGCCGCCTTGTTGAGGGCCATTCTTTCCAGCGAACAGCTTGTCATGGCGGCCAGCGAGACGCCCAGCAGCGCCCCGGCGAGCGCCGTCGGGACGGGATGCGCGGGCCTGTTAGGCCTCGCCGTCGCTCCGTCTGATGTCATGGTTCCTCTCGCTCGTCGAAGCTCCTCACCCGGCCCGTTGCGCTCAACGCCGTCATGTGAAGAACCTCCGGCGACGTATTCGCCTCAAACCCGGCTCATCATCTATTCCCGCGCGCCGGATTATATGAAAAGACCGGAGCGAAATCAAGCGGACCGGCGGGAGGGAGAAGGGAGAAATGGATTTACAGGATCTTAACCTAATCTTGACAACTCGTTGACAACTTCGCTGCAGGAAAGTATAATCTTAATAATTGACGGGGGAACATCCCAATGAAGCCTGGGGCCGATGGACTGTTCTCAGCCGCGCCGATGCGAACGCGAAGAAGTCCCGAATGAACAAATTCATGAAGGTCCTTCGCATCCTTTTTTCGACTGGCTTTGCGGTCCTGCTAATTCTTTATCTTCCGAAAATCCGATTTGAAAACTCCCTGGAAAGATGGGTGCCGCCCGCATCGCCGGAAATCACCCGTTACAAGGAATTCCTGAAAGAGTTCGGCGGCGACAGCCTGCTCCTGATCGCCTTCCACGACCCGGGCGGCTTCCAAAGCGACGACGCCCAAAACACGATGATGTCATTCTGGGACCGGCTGCGGGACCTGCCGGGGGTTCGCAACGTGTCCCTTTTCCCGCCTTCACTGTATCGATTGAAAAAGCACCGCGACGAGAGCGTCACCACGGTCATTGTCACGTTTACACCGCCGTCCTATTTGAACCCTAACCGTCCGGAGCTGCTGAGAGTCGTCCAGGATATTCTCAAAGGCATCCCTATCGAGTCGCATCTCGCCGGCACCGGGGTGCTTCACGAAGCGATTAACGAGGAGACAAAAAAATATACCGCCGTCTTCATCGCCCTGGGCCTGCTCTTTCTGCTGACCCTGCTCTTGTTTGTCTTGAAGAGTCCGAAGGCGTTCCTGATGACGATCGGCGCTTCCGCCGGAGGCGTATGGACGCTTTTGCTCGTGGCGGCGGTTCTCAAGATCCCGCTCAGCATGATCACCACGATTCTCCCGGTCCTGGTCCTTTTTTATGGAACGTCGAGCTCCCTCCACGTGCTGTTCCATCGCGGCGATTTCAGAAAGGTGTTGGGGCCGTGCTTCCTGGCCGTTCTCACCACGGCCATCGGCTTCTTGACCTTTTTGCCGAGCCCCATCCCCCTTCTGAAAGACTTCGCCATTCTGGGGATCGCGGGGATTGCCGGGGGGTTCGTCTGGGCCATTCTCCTCTTCTATCCCAGACAGTATTCCTTCGAGCCGCGCGTCGACATCGTCCGTTTCTTCCGGCGGTTCCCGATCGCTTCGCAGCCGGCGATCCTGTTCCTTTTCTTGGGCGTGGCGGCAGCCATGATCCCCGGCATCCTGAAAATCAAAGCCGAGATTTACAGCCTCGATGTCATATCCCCTTCCAATAAACGGGTGATCGATCATCATTTCATCGAACAGCGTGTCAGCCACTATGTGCCCCTTGAATACACGGTCGAGACCGGCAAGGTCAAGTCCAGGGAGCTGAACGATTGGATATCGGCCGTGTTCGATCTCGAAGAAGTCGGCGGAGCCGTGAGCTACCTCAATTTATCCCCATTGATGGACGGCGACAGGTCTCCCTATACGTCTCGGGACGGCCGCTTGGGACGGATCACATTCCTCATTCCCGTCCTCTCGACCGGACGGGGCATTTCCCTCGTGAAGAGGATCGACGCTCTGGCCGCAGAAAAGCTGCCGGGCGTCCGGCCGAAAGTCAACGGTTATGTGACCCTGTACGCTGTCGTCGCCGATGACCTAAAAAAAGTATTCCTGAGCAGCCTGATATCCGCTTTCGTCCTGATCTTCATCGTCATGGGGCTCTACCTGAGAAACATGAGACTGTTCTTCGCATCGATCCTTCCTAATGTGCTTCCTGTTGTCTATATCATCGGCCTGATGGGCTGGTCGGGCATGACGCTCAACATGGCCACGGTGCCCATCGGATGTCTCATGCTCGGCATCCTTGTCGACAACACGATTCATCTGCTCTTCTGGTACAGGAAAAACGCCAGCCTGCAGGAGGCTTTCCATGAAGTCGCCCCCGGCATGTTCCTGACCAGCCTGATTCTGGTCGTGGGGTTTTCGGTATTCCTTTTCGCCGCGTCTCCGCCGATCCGCTATTTCGGCATTTTAAGCATCGCGGCCCTGCTGACCGGATTGGCGGGGGACTGTATTCTGTTGCCTGTCCTTGTGCGCATGGTGGCCGTCAAGGGCACGAGGAAGTCCGGACATGCGTGACCATTCGGCGACGGACAGACCTTTCGACAAAATCATAACCTCAAGCCTTTGCCTTGGGGGCGAACCCGTCGGAAATCTGGCCGGCCTTCTGTTTCAGCCATTGGCCCACAGAGATGAACACAGCGACGTGATCATCAGCCACGACGGCCCCACTTTGGTCAGGGTGTCGCTCGCCCGACTCCGCTTTATCGTGTCCCGATTGTTCAGCGAATTTCGAAAGAAAGGCCTCCAACCAGGAACAACGGTTCTTCTCGCCGGCGTGTCCGGCAACAACGAGCTGTTCATCGCGTTAATGTTCCACGCTCTGGCCGCGTACGGAGCGAGGGTGTTGCTGCCCATGTTCATGGAAACGGGAGCGTTGGAGGAATGGCTGGACCTGACCGGCTGCACGGCCGTCATTGTCCCGGAACAGGACATCGGCTCTTTGGACCATCACGATAAAGAAAAATCCATTGTCCGGACCATTCAGAGGATCGCCCTCGGGAAAGGTCTGCCCTGCTATGACAGCCTGGGGGATTTCAAGCTTCGCGAATGGCTTTACCGAGACATCCCGGATGCGGCCTCATCCCCCGAGCCGGACATCGTTAGAGCCATGGATTCGACGACCCTTGAGACCGGGGCCCTTTTGATCACCACGTCGGGCTCCTCGGGGAAGTCCAAGCTGGTCGCCTACACGCAGGGCGCTTTTATCCGGAGCTGTTTGAGCTGGCAGAGGGCGGGCTTTTACGAGCCCGACAAACTGGGGGGTCGCGGATTCACACCGTTGTTTACGCATACGATGGGAATCCGGGCCTATTTCAACGCCCTATGGACCGGATCCCCCGTTTGCCTCATCAATACGGAATGGTTCGAAGAAAAGCCCGAAACGGTCCGCTACTTCCTGCTCCAGATGAAGCCTGAACACATCACAGGAGGGCCCGCCGTCTTCAATCTGTTGCTGGAGCTGATGAGGAACTTTCCCGAGTTGAAAGACGAACTCAAGTCCTCTTTGAAAACCGTCGTCTTGAGCGGCGCGCCCAGCAGCGGAAAAACGGCCAGGGCCGTCGAATGCGCCTTCGGCATGGTCATGCACAACGCCTTCGGCATGACCGAAACCCAGCAGGTGCTGAGCACCCTGCTCTTTGAAAGCGCCCAGGAAGATGATCTCAAGTCGTTGGGCCGGCCGCTTCCCGGGGTGACCGTCGGACTCAAAAGAATGCCCGAAAACCCCCGCTGCTATAGGCTTTATGTGCGCTCCCCCTTCGGCTCCGAATCCGTTCTCGGGGAGACTCCGGTAAACCCTCTCCCCAACGGCTTTATCGACACCGGCGATATTGTCCGGCTGACGGACAACGGCCGGCTCCTCTACGAGGGGAGAGAGGCGCGGGATTTCCTCAAGGACGGTTTTGGCGTCAAGATTCCCCTCATTCCCATGACCCAGTACTATGCCGCGCTCTATCGAAAGGCCTCCCATATCGAATATTACCCGATTAAAAACAGCCCCGGGCTGGCCGCCTTGATCTTCCTCGGGGAGGACTCCGTCCGGGAAGGGATCGTGACCGAGAAGCACGCCGTTCAGGAGTATTCAAGGCGCATCGCCGAGATCAACACGCAACTCTTCCATAAACTGGAGCCCTTCGAATTCAGGCACCGTGTCATCCGGAGATTTGCCCTGGTCAACGGTGCGGTCCCGAGTACGGTGAAAGGGAACGTTTCGAAATATGAGATCGGAATCCGTTTCAGGGACTCCATCGACGTTCTCACGGATCCACAAGCCTCCCAGCCGGGGGTCGAGGTTTCTCAAGACGAGCCTTACGCCCTCGATACGTTCACGCGCTTTCTCAACCCGTATGTCGGCGGGATGCTTTCCGGACTTAAAATGGACACCGCCTACCACAGGGCCAAAAAGGATTCGCTGTTCACGTCCGAGGCGGGACGGGAAATCGAGGTCCTGGATCTCGTAGGCGGCTACGGAACAAACCTGCTCGGGCACAACCATGAGGAGCTGAAAGCGGCCGCAACCTCGTTTTTAAACGCCGATGAAATCCCGTTGGCCGACGAAGGGAGCATCCAGAAGCACGCCGGGCGCCTGGCAGAGGAGCTGGCGACAACGGTGGGAGAGATCACGGGGCGGGACTATATCGCCTTGTTCGGCTCCTCCGGTTCGGAAAGCGTCGAGATGGCCCTGCATCATGCCGCTCTGGAATGGCGAAGGAAGATCGAGAAAATGGAGCGGGACGAGCTCCGGCAGTTTGGAGGAGACACCGGACGCCGGCTTTCCGTCCTCTGGGAAGAGAACAGGAATATCCTCCATGGGATCCCTCTGAAGGTGATCACGCTGAAAAATGCCTTCCACGGAAATTCCTCCGGTCCCCGATCCTTGATGGGAAACGATGAACAGCGCGGCATGTTCCGCAATATCACAGGTCTCACGCGCCTCGTTGTCGACGATCAATCGCCCGACTGGAAAGAACAGCTTGATCGCCTGTTGGACAGCGCAAAAATCAAAATCTCCAGAGCCGCTGCTTGGGAAGGTACGTGGCGTTTCGAAGAATTCGAACTCAGCACGGTGATCGCGGCCATCGCCGAACCCATCACTGGCGAAGGCGGCATTCGGGAGGTCAACCCGGAATTCCTGACCCGCCTGGGCCAATTCGAATTTCCGTTGATCGTGGATGAGATCCAATGCGGCCTGGGCCGGGCAGGGTCTTTCCTGGCTTCCGAAGGGGTCAAAGCCGATTATTACCTTTTCGGCAAGGCCCTGGGCGGCGCCATCGAAAAAATCTCTGCGCTGCTGATCGACAAGAAGCGCTACCAGAAGGATTTCGGGAAATACTACGTTTCTACGTTCGCTAACGGAGGTCTCGCAGCCTCGGTCGCGCTTAAAGTCCTGTCCATCATCAAAAGCGACGGCGTGCCGGAACGGGCCGGCCGGCAGGGCGCTCGGCTCCTCGAAAAGCTGGACGCGATCCAAAAGAGGTTCCCCTCGGTGATCGCGGAAATCACCGGCCGCGGACTCATGCTGGGAATCAGGTTCAACGATTTCACAAAGAGTGACAATATCCTTCTCCGGACGGCGTCCGGGCGGGAGATCTCGGGCTATCTCTTTTCTTCCTTCCTTCTCCGAAAGTACCGAATCCGCGTTTTGCCGACCCTTTCCGCGCCCAACACGTTAAGAATCGAGCCGTCCGCCTACATCACCGACGAGGAAATCGACCGGGTCGCCCGGGCCGTCGAAGACCTGGCCCGGACGCTTGAGGGGCGTCAGCTGTACGAGCTTTGCCTGCCGTTGATGGACGGAGACCCCTTCGACGACAACAAGGGGAAGGGGGCGGATCCCGGCCTCATCTACTCCCGTATCGACAGGCCGCCCGACAATGCCGTTCGGGTGGCCTTCATCGCCCATTTCAGTCGTCCCGCCGAAGAGCTTCGCATCATCGAAAGAGATTTTTCCCGGGCTTCTGACACGGGACTGCGCATCCTGTTCAACCGGTTGCAGGCCCTGATGGAGATGAAGCCGTTCGTTTTATATTCCAAAAACATGTTCGGAGGGAGAATTCATTTCAGTTTTATCTCCCTTCCCATGGATTCCGCCGAGCTCGAACGGCTCCATCGGTTGGGAACCATCCGCCCCGTCGTGGCGAAAATACAGGAAGCCGTCGAGTTGGCGGCTCGGAGCGGTGCCACGGTGATCGGCCTCGGCGGATACGCGTCGATCCTCAGCCGCAACGGCCTGGCGCTGACGGAGCCGGAAGGGGCGCGAATCCTGACCGGAAACACGCTGACCGCGGCGTCCGGCATTTACCGGCTGACGGAAGAAATCCGGAAGAGACAATGGTGCAGAAAAAAACTGATTCTGGGAATCGTAGGCGCCGCCGGGAACATCGGATCCGTCATTGCGGAGAGCCTCCTCCGAGCCGACGGCCTGTTTGAAAAAGTCATTTTGATGGACCGGAAAAAAGCGAAGCTGGACGCCTTTGCGGCCGGCCTGAACCGGGGAGATTTCATGGGGATCCTCGAAACAGCCACGGGTTTTCGTCCGCTCAAACAGTGCGACATCATCGCCGTATCGACAAACACCAATGATCCGATTATCTTTCCCCATCACCTGAAGGACCGGGAGCCGGTGCTGATTTCGGATGTCTCCATCCCTTCGGCGCTGGCGGCTCAAGTGTCCCGCATGGACAATGTGACCACGCTTCCCTTCGCCTCGTACATCACGTTGCGGGACGACCCGGAATTTGTCATCAGCTCGCATACGCCGAAAGGGACAGCCTTCTGCTGCGCCGCCGAAGTCATGCTCTACGGGCTCGAAGCCATGGACGTCCCGCTGCTAGGGAAAATCAGCCTGGAGGCGATCGATGCGGTCACGGCGCAGGCCAAGAAGCACCGTTTTTTCGAGAAACTGGGATCGGTCGAAAGTTTCAAATCGGTCCGTTAGAAGAAATGAAACCTTTATACAACTATGGGATTTCCCAGGAAGACGCTTTGACCGAGTATCAAGCCCTGGACATCCAAAAAGACGACCGCCTGCTCTGCATCGCCAGCGCGGGGGAGATCCCGCTTAACCTGATCGCCCTGCAGGCCCTTGCGATCGAAGCAGTCGACATTTCCCAAAACCAACTTTCCCTGGCCAAATTGAAACTCGGCGCCTGCCGAGCCCTGGATCCGCCGGAGGCCGCCTCCTTTTTGGGATTCACCGAGGCGCCTCCCGAAATCCGTAGACGGCTTTTTGACCGTGTGGCGTCCTTCATAGGAGAAGACGAACGGAGTTTTTGGCGCGAGAACATGTCCGCCATCGGTGAGGGCCCCGTCCGCGTCGGCCGCTTCGAGAAATATCTGGGAAAGTTCCGTAACATCGGCCTACTGATCCTGGGGGAAAGAAAGCTCCGCCGCCTTTTTGAGCAAGAAACCGTCAGAGAACAACAAGAGTTTTTCGATCGGTTTCTGAGCACGGCATTCTTGAAGGCCGTTTTTCGAGTGGCGTTTCATCCGCGAGTCTATCGGAAGCGGGGGATCGCGCTCGAAGGGCTGAAGCACAGCGGCCAGCGCAATATTTCGGACTTCTTCTTCAGCCGGTTCAGGGATTTTTGCTGCGCGACACCCGCCCGGAGGAACTATTATCTCCAGTTCAGTTTCTGGAACCGCGTCCTTTTCCCCGAAGCCCTGCCCGAGTATCTGACCGGAGAAGGGCTGGCACGGATCAGGAACCATCACGAAAACATCACGTGGAGGCTGGGATCCATTCAGGAATCCCTGGGAAAAAAGCCTCCGGGAGCGTTCAATAAATTCCACTTGTCCAATATCGGCGATTGGATGACCCGGGAAGAGTACGCCGGGCTTCTGACGCTGATCGCTGAAAAGGCCGCTCCCTCGAGCAAAGCCGTCGCCCGTTATATTCATCTGGATCATCCGATCCCCGAGGCCCTGAGCGGACGCCTAGCCCGAGAAGAGGGGCGCGCTGAGGAGCTCATTAAACGCGACCGATTTCCGTTTTATAACCTGGTGATCATGGAGACGAGATGACGATCACACCAGCAGGCTTCTATCTCAACGAGATCGACAGGGAATGGAATGGAGATATGCTCCGGATCCTCGAGGAATCCCCGGTCGAAATAAAAGGGTTGACCATATGCTTCAACCGGGAGCCCGACATCTTCGCCGTTCCGCGGCTCTATTCCGAGCACGTGAAGTGCGTCGGCTTTTTCAAGGGGGATGAGCTTGTCGGCTTCGCCATGCTCATGTTCCAGAATCGTTACGTCAATGGAGAGCCCCGGATCGTGATGTACTGTGGCAACGTCCATGTCAAAGAGGCCGGCCGGCATGAGGGTTTTGTGTATAGAGCTTCGGACCATCTCTTCGAGGAGACATATCAACAGTCCGACCTTGGCTACGCCGTTGTCATGAAGGGGAACAAGGCCGCCGAGAGATTTATCGGCAGACGCAAGCCCGAGTATCCAAATCTTCCCTATTCCAAGACGATCTCCACTCTCTGCGCCAAAAACATATGGATCATGGGTCGAAAAAAGGAGAATAAAAAATATCAGATCAGACACGCGAGGCTGTCTGATATGGATGCCGTCGTGGCGCTGCTCCGGGAAGAGTTCAAAAAGCGGCTGTTCGCTCCCGTCATCGACACAGCCGGTTTCCTCGAAAATCTGGTGGAGAGGTCAGGACGCGGTCTGATGGACACCTATATCGCGGAAAAAAAGGGGGAAATCGTCGGGACATGCGCCGCCTGGGATACGGGGCGCTTGAAGCAGAATAGGATCGTTCGCTACGGGCTTAAGCTGCGGTGGTTGAAAGCCTTCCACTCGGCCGCGGCAGGTCTGTTTGGATTTCCGCACATGCCGGAAGAGGGGGAAACGGTCAGAGACGTGACCATCAGCGATTATGCCGTGGAGGGGAGGAATCCTGAAATCCTGGAAGCGCTGCTGCTCCGTATCTATAACGAGTATCAAGTCAAGAGATACAACCTGATGATCATTGGAAGCTGTTCTCACGATCCCCTGCTCCGGGCGACGAGAAAGTTCCCCGGCAATTCGATATTGTCGAGCGTTGTTCTTTTCTCGAAGGATGCGTCGTTCCTGGCGGAGGGGAAAATCGATACGTCGCTGCCATACGTTGATCTCATCATGCTCTGATTTCTCCAACCGGACCGAACGGGCGAGCCGGTTGAAAAATAAAGCAGGGTCTCGGAAATTCGCGTCTCGCCGACGCTACCGCGAAGCAAAATCTATAAAACAAATTTTAGCCCTAAGCAAGAGGTCACAATTAAACGTCCGCCAGGGATGAGGGTGTAATTCAGAAGTATTTTATCGGTGATCCTGAAACAATACTCAATCCCGCCAAATATCACAAACCGGTACTGCCATTTGCCATGAACGGAATCTTTAAAAAACGGATCTCCTGTATATTCAGGAAACTGGTGCCAATCCTCTCTAAAAGTCAAGGTGGGTCCCAATCCAATACTTACCATATGCCGTCCATGGTTTAATAACTGGAAATGAACGCCCAAATGAACAAACCCAGCCGGAACATCAGCACAGTCAAGATACAAGGCTGCCCCTGACTTTAAATAACATTTATTGAAAATCCGTCGTTCATACGCAAGGATGGCACCCCATTCAATAACAAAATAAGCCTGGGGATCCAATTTTCTTTTATATCGACCCGGGTATGTTCCTCCTTGCGGATGAAAGACCAATCCGATCCACTGGACCGATATCGCTTGCTTATAGGCTGTCGTCGAATGGTACGCTTCCCGATCATTGCCCTTTCCTAAAATAGGACTTGCAGACATGAAAAAGCATAACAAAAGAACAGATTCTACAATAAATCTCTTAGCCCAAAAGTCATTCCTCTTTTTATGTCGCATAAATGATTAGAGATAAAGTTCTCCCATTGCGCTATAAACCTCACGATACCAGTCTTTATTGACCTCCACGTGGCCCTGATTCCCGTTCAGAGGGTTGATGAGATCCGCGATGCAGACCGGTGTCAGCATCCCGTTCCGAATGGTAGCGTCCGGACAGCCGTAGCAGAACCTGAGTTTCTTGAGCTGTTCGTCAACCTCCGGCGGCGTCTGGATCGCAATATAATGGAATCGGCCCGCCCGCAACAGAGAGCCACTGCGCAGGAATCTTCGGAAAGCCGGCCATTTCCGGGGATGGACGATGGTGTCCGCCAGACAAACGCCGGCCGAGATCATTTCGTGGAACAAAGGCTTC
>Ga0315273_10002278_pt1 | contig 22571 bp, 20 predicted proteins | sample YL17G02_0_MG_FD_205753 | JGI IMG/M metagenome (GOLD analysis project Ga0315273, IMG submission 205753) | Sediment microbial communities from Yellowstone Lake, YNP, Wyoming, USA - YL17G02_0 | ecosystem: Environmental > Aquatic > Freshwater > Lake > Sediment | place: USA: Wyoming | collected...
CACCCGTTTCTCCCGGGCTACCATTCCCATACTGTAAATTATACCGTTTTGGATGCTAACGCAGGTGTTTCTGCAAGTTCTTGTTTGAGCTTCTGCTTCAAAGCTTTCAGCAGTGAGTCCATTTGGCTTTCGTCTCGACCCGCCGTCATTACTGTTCTGTGTGGCATTGACAACGCTTCCTTCGTCAAGATTTCCTCAGGGTTCAAGCCCAAGGCTCTTACCATTTCCTTGAGGGTCTCTATTCTGCTAGGCTTCGTCTTGGACTTCACACACAAGCCCGAAGCGGCATAAACTCCTCTCAGAAACTCTATGCCTTTCATCGTTATGTCATGATACGTGCTTATCGTGTGGCCCATCATGTATTCGATGTAGTCGGTTTGGACGCCTAAAGCTGCCATCTGGGTTCTGAAGAACTTGCGCAGGCTGTGAGGTCTCATTGCGTAGCGCCTTCCTGTTTTGCTGCCAAGCAATCCTGCTTGAGCCAAGAGCCTATGCAGTATGTTGTAGACTTGGGACGGCGTCAAAGGTTTCACGACCTTTGAGTGTTCATCGCGTATCAGGGGAGATTCGTCGTGAAGGTCTTCCTGCGGAATCTTGTTCGGCAATCCACCGCTTCTTCGAGCTTCCAAGTAGGCTTTCAAGTAGCTTGCGGCTTCTTGTCCAATGAAAGTGTCGTAGTCGTGGTATTTGCCCTTGGTTATGGCAGCTTCAACATGCACGTGAATCGGAACTATTCCTCTTTCGAGGTCTATGTGGACATGCCTGTATTGCAGTTTGCACAGTGTGCCTATCCTGAAGCCTCCTAAGGCAAGCATTGAGACGATGGCTTTTCCTCTGACGTCTGTCAAATCTGTTATCTTGGCGATTTCCTCTGGCGTCGGTGCTCGGTCCCTGCTCACAGCATACTTGTGCATCTTGTATGGAAGTTCCAGTTGGAGTCCGTTTATTCTGAATAGGGTCTTTACTGCTTTGACGCAGTTTGATATATGGCCTGGACTGTAATTGTCGCTTTGGAGCATTCCAACATAGTCGTCTAGTCTTCTGGCTTCAAGTGTCAGGGCTTTCTGGTTGGGCAGTCCATCCTGTGTCATGCATTCGTTTATGAGTTGGTCAGGTTCTGTTTGGCAGTATTTGCAGTATTGCTGGATTGACCACATGTACAGGTATGTTGTGGCGTGCGATTGGCTACAGTGCCTCTTGAGGTATTTTGCCACTTCAACAAGCGAAGGACTCAAGAGCGCGAAGTGTATCAGGCTGGGCTTCCGTGTCTTCAGAGCTTCGCAGATGAATTTTTCGACGTCTGGCGGGCACGGTGAACTGGTGTGAAGGATTTCTTTGCTGTCAACGGCGAAGTCTGAGTGCAACCGAGATTCTGTTGGCGATGTAGTGTTTTGGTCAGTTTCTATCATGGGTTCTTTCCTTCCTTCGTTTTTCTATAAGCCGATTTTTTCGCCTCGGGAGCTGAAGCGCATAATCGACGTTTCCAATTACAGGAAAGAAACACATTTAAACCTTTTCCTACAAGTGGAAAGCGTGATGAAAAATGAGGTCCTACATTTTCACCGACATGGAACGACGCGTCATAGACAAGTTTTCTAAGGGGCTTGTGACGGAAAGCGAGCCCAACATGGCAAAAATTAAACACCGTGTAAAGAACTATAGGCAACTTGAAAAGGACGCCGAACTCTACCTTGAACTTAAGGAAAGGTTCAAGCAATCCGCGTCATCCCGATAATATCATTTTTACGGATTGCGAGACCTGTGATTCTGGTTTTCGACTCTTCGCCTATGATGGCTTCCGCGTGTCGTTCCCAAACTACCCGTATGTACTCTGTATCTTTGAAGTCGAGCCAGCCTATCGTCTCACGCACAACAGGCGCAAGATTGGGAGTTTCCAACACGTCCCTGAAAAGGATGGAATCATAGTAGCGCACTATGACGATGTCACCAAGCTTCACAGGTGACTGCGAAGAATGGGCAAGACTTCTGCTTCGGAGGATCATTCCAGTTTCGCTTCCCTCCAGACGGCACTCACGGACTGTTTGTGCATCTCGTTGAAGCATGAATTGCAACGTCGCAGAATTTGCACATCGTTGACGTGACTAATCTCGTACTCAACCGAAAAAACGCCACACAGCTCACAACGCTCTGCAGGACGTATTCGCCTCCAAAGAAAATCAGCTTCCTCGGCAGAGGTTGCATGGGTGGCGAGTCTAGAAGAAGTGGAGGAATTAGCGTCATTAGCGTCACTGCATTTGCTGTTTTCGCCCTTGCGACTGACCGTAGTGTCGCTTGTGACGCTTTGTATCTGTACTTTTCTCGTTGCTCCTGTTCGTTGTGAGGACACTTCCCAACCTAGCGATTTCAGTGAAGGAGCGAGGTCGTTGAGTTGTCTGATTAGGACGTGCGGTGCCTTGGGCCAAGCTTTTTGGCGAGTGCTAATGTCCGATTGTCTAGCGTGGTTCAGAAGAGCTGTAAACAACTCCGTGGGAGTGCCCTTCCAATTGCTGCCTTTTTTCTCCATGAAATCGAGTAGAACTGTTGCAACTGGGCTGGCGTGTGCTGCTTCCTCAGTCTGGTTCCGAACATTGGCTTCATACGCGTCCGAGAATTCTTTTTCAGTCTTTCCTAGGGCAGTGGCAATGGCGCAACCCCAACGTGTGAAGTCAGCCATGCGGAACAGGCCTTTCAGGTTCACGGAAGGGTATATTTGAATGGCTTTGACCAGAGTATCAAGGAAGCCCCCGAGGATCTCGGCCTTAATTGCCTCAAATTCTCGCAGCAGTTGCTCTTCTGTTCTTCGTTTTTCTCGCGGAATGTTTTGAAGCCCAACGAGCAGGCTCCGGTCTAGGAGGTCACCTCTTTGGGCAGCTATGTTTATCCCGTTCAGCCCGACGCATCGTTTGAAATCGTAGATCACGTCAGAATCGTCGCTGTAAAGTTCCCGCTTTGTGAAACCTCCACCGGTGGCGGCTCTGCACAGTGTGTCCGACATCCACCAGGAAATACTCGTCACATTGTCATAGAAGGCCAGCCAATGATGGTCCAACTGTTGAACTCGTTCCCTCTCGTCCCGTGGAAGTGTCAACAGTTCGATGACTGATGGATCCAGCAGCCGTCGCAGCAGTCTGAAGTTGCAGGATTTCCCGCTTCCCTGTATTCCATGGAGGACGAGGATTGGATGCGGTATCAGGGGGATAAGAAAACTGATGCAATCACACAGGAACAGCAGTCTTGTGCCGGCGTCAAGGGGGTCGATGTTGAGAAAGTCCAAGAGGCGCCACGGGTTCCCTCCACGTTTTGGTTCAACCATCGGTCGTTGGTGGCTGTATCGTTTGAACAGAATCGGCGGGTCTTCAACGATGCTCCACCCCTGTGGCGTTACTTTTATTGCTCGCCACAGTTCGTCACTCATGTCTAGCCATATGCCGTCGTCTGCTGGAGCCACCCTGTTGTGAAGCGTGTATCTCTTCCCTTGAAACAGCGCTTGGGCCTCCAAAACGTTTACTGCGCCGCAGATGCCTTGGGGTCCTGGCGCCTTTCTTTCTGAAAGCCATAGTAGTCTGGCAAGCCATGCTCTGAACGGCCTGCTCCTCAGTGGCATGTGAACCCTTGCTCCGTCCACAGGCATCTGCGCGTAAGCGGTCTTGGTTTGGTCGGTGAAAAACTCGATACATTGTCTACTGGCCAGAAGCACAAGCTTGTCGGCCTGGCTGGGTTTCCCTCCATCATCTTCCAGCATGGTCACTGGTGGAACAAGCGTGACATTCTGGGAGGGAGGCGTCGATGCAGTAACCAGGTCCGGCACGGATGCTTTCGGAAGGCTGGTTAAGTGCCCACATTTTTCGCATTTGAAAAACTTGGTTCCAACGTCGTCTGAATGACTAAGCTTCAATTCTCCATTACAACTAGGGCAATAATAGTTTTTGACAAATCCGAGCTTGTCATGCTGCACAATTGGGTGTGAAAAGTCTTTGACTTGTTGTTCGTCAGTCATAATGTTTCCTCAGAAAAGGCTTCCAAATCTCGATCCAGATTAGGCGCGTGCACAGTATTCTTTTGCCTGAGTCTTTCTGCCTGCTTGATCTTGTTCCTAATGCATTCGCGAACAGCTTCAGCAAGAGTGCCATAACCTAATTTTTCCAATGAGTCTAGGAACAGCCGATATGTTCTTTCATCGACTAGAACGTGCAACTGGACATTGCGAGTTTTATGATATTGATGATGTGTTGGATATTTCGTAACCATTTTGCGGCCTTCTTCAAGAAAGAATATATGTGATGTTCTCCCAGAAAAATCGGAAAGGCAGAGTTGTGGTTCCGAGATGAAATTGAGGGGTCATCAGTGAAACCGAATATGATATCACATAATAGGGATGGAAGTTTCAAGAAGATAATAGCCTTTGTGAGAAGAACCGAGAAATGGCTTTCTCCAAAAGAAGTAACTGAGAAAACAGGCTTGCCTCATAGAACTGTAGACGCTGGTATGAAAAGAGGAAAAGAACTCGATATCTTTCAGTATAATCGAGCAGAGGGCCAATATGCTTGGATCGACTTTATCGACAGGAAGGCAAGAATACGCGAAGCAGTTAAAACTCCATACCTGCTGCTCATGAAGCAAATAGTTGAAAATGTTGAGGGCAAGAGGCTTGGAAGTCTTGATTTGGGTCACACAATCGAAGTCTTCATCAAGGAAGGTGCCCTCTTCTTTGGCTGGGATCCTAAAGACCCACTTTATAGAAAGTATGTCTACGAGGTGTTTGCAGAGCTTCAAGAAGACCCAAAAAGGTTTTTTGAGCCCAATACTGCAAAAATGCTGGAAAGGCTGTTTCCAGAGCTGAAGAAACAGATTGACCACAGGTTTTCAGAATTTCTAGATCGTGAGGGCGCAGAACAAAAGGGCAAAGAGTAAAATGGCCGCGCTCCTCATCCATTCTCAACTATCATGCAGGAGTACTTGACAGTGATCAGTCTAGTATCCGCGCGCGCACGCGCGCTAGAACTTCGGACACTACCACCCATAGTACGCGCGGTTCACGGTAACACCTATTGAATATGCAAAAGAAAGCAAGGGCAACTTCATTATTCTGTCCTAACTCCGCGTTCAGGAATAATCACTTTTCCTCGTCTCTGCCCTGTGCTGGAAGGTCGATTCTGCACGTGCCTTTTTAACGATTTGCGGTATAGGCACATGTCCCAGGTGGATCGTGCATGAAAAAGAGAAACACAATCTTGGTCACAGAAGATGACTTTCTCGTGGACTTGACGTTTAACAGTTTTCCAGCCTCTTTGCTCAGTGAGTTTGCGGAGAAAATCGTCAGACCCTACTATAAAGGCAACATGAATGCTGCCTTCCAGGACCTCATCCACAAAGCCCTCACAGAACAAGACGTTATCCTCTCCCACATCACCCACATCAGAAGCGAAAACAACCGCTAAGCTCCCACCAAGAATCAACTGAGCATGCCAGGAGGACATTGCGCGCCCTGAGCACACCATCTTAGTGCGCTGGCTTGTCCCTAAAATGGTTAAAAGTGGTCTTAAGTCTTCTTTCGTCTATTGGAGCTTGATTTGAGCTTGTTTGACAGGTAATCTTAATCATGTTAAAAGACCGCAAATCACGAGGTTCCATCAAATCCTGAAGAAAGTAGGGTTTTCCCATGAACAGTTGAGGCTGCAGCTAGCCCGTTTGGAACGCTAAGGCACGCAAGAGCACCAAAAGCTTGTTCACACCTCAAAATTACCCCCAAACCAGACAATAGGAACTATGACCATTTTACACCAATTTCGGGACAAGGCAGCGCGCTAGTAGTAAATCTATTTGAGAACCTTCGCGCCTTTGGTTGCCTATACCTATGCCGCCTTGACGCGATCCTACGAACGCCTTTAGTTCAAGGAGTCGGATTGAACATCGAATGTCTGACCACTTAAGCGCGCGCTAGCAGCAACAGCTGTCTCTGCGGTTGCTTCGTGGTCGCTGGTGCAACCGAACATCAACATGGTCACTTTTCTGTCTGCCCTTTGTCTAATGGTTGTGTTGTGCCTGCTTGCGGGGCATTAATGGCTCATGACATGTCTAGGGACCAGAGCTAGGCTTTGACAGCTACCACGGTCGCGCGCGCTTAACTCTTTCAATTCTAAATCGTCTTCACGTGTTTCCTGCGCCATATTTACCACAAAAAATGGGGAAAACAAGTTGTTGCCTGCGCCTGCTTCAGCATTTGAAGGATAGCGGACAATTCAAGAAATTTGGGACTTGATTTCTGTTAGTAGGCCGCGCGTTTTACCAGTTTTGTTACGTGCTAAGGTAGTAGTTCAACGTTCCCCCCAAACTGTTGCTTGTTGAGTTGTTCCAAACCCAAATCATCACTTGTGAGGAAGTTATTTCATAGGTTTGTTTGAAATTGACTTCCCATCTTGGATACCACGATGGGCTTCCTGGTGGTCCGGGGAACGCATAAATCGGGCTGTTGGAACTTATTATTTGAACCGTAGGATCATCTGCTCCGACACTTATGAAATCGATAAGAACTTGGAATGAGTGCACATCCATGCTGAAAGCCTTTATTTTGATAGTTATGTCTCTGTAGCCTGCTGTTGAAATATTGAAGTTTTGGGAACTGTTGACGTATTGGCTTGTACCCAAACTGAAACCAAAGTTGCCTTCGACTTGTGTGTAGTTTGCCAGCGTTACTGGTTTTGTTGGGTCTCCAGAAGCCATGAATCTGGATGCAACATTGCCAATGTCTTTCATGTCAATCTTGCCACTATCATCTATGTCTGCCCAAGGATCATAAGGCAACCCACTTCTTATGGGAATTACAGCAAACATCAAAGCACACAGACAGAAAGTCGTAACAACAGCATAAATCATGTCTTTTCTAATTTTCGTTTAATCACCCCCATTCCTTTCTCCCAAGAGTACATCTGTAAAATATATGAAGGGAAGGGTATCTAGGTTTCGGAACAAAGTTCTACTTAAACACTTCGTGCGCGCGAACCCTTGAAAGAAATCGGTCGCGCGCGCGCCAGTTCTACCAAACGCACGCACAAAACAACATGTTTCGGTCTAGACCGATTTTCGGTTTTTGCGGTTTTTGTTTTTGGTTGGTTTGGTCGTCATTTTGTTGTTTGGGTTCGTCGTTTTGGCTGTTTTCGTGCTTATTATCGTGGTTCTTATAGTAGGGGTCATCGTGGCGGTTGTCGTGGCGGTTTTTGACGACGACTGTGACGGTTTCTGCGACGATTTGACGGAGGCCTAGAAGGTTGTGTGTGCTTGTGTGTTCTTGTGGTGGTTTGCTGTTTCGACCTTGGGAAGGTGTGTAGAGTGTTTTTCGGGGCAGTGGGTGGGGCCGTTAATCTTGGGGTTTTGCTTAGCTTTCTTGGCGCACACGTTACAAGCGGAGAAGGAAAGCGACTGGGGGTAGTGGTTTCCGAGATGTTTTGCGACCAAACCAATGTCTTTCAGATTTGTTATTTTGTCTTCCCAAATGTCCGTTAGTACGCACTACTCAGACCACTTCCCTTCAGATCCTCAAATGGAAAGAGTGAAATAAAAGTTGCGGGCGAACAGGAAATACAGTTCGACGAAGGGGAATATCAAATTGGCAGATAACAAGGAGAGAGGATTCGGCTACTGTGATCATCACGAAGAAAGTGTGGAGGAAGGAGAGTACCTATGGAAGGGTTGTTGGGGCTGTTTCCACTTTGAATTCGGCCAAGGGTTCCCGTACGTGTTTGTGTCAGAAGCTGCTGAGGAACTGCAGGTTTCAGAGAGCACAATAAGAAGGTTGATCAAGAAAGGCAAGCTTGAAGGAGAACTGTTCGGGCAGCAAAGGAGAACGCGGTCTCTTCCGGCACCCTCCAAATACCACATATCAAAAGAAAGTTTCAAACGCGCTGGCTTGTCCCTAAAATGGTTAAAAATGGTCTTAAGTCTTCTTTTGTCTATTGGCGCTTGATTTGGGCTTGTTTGACGGACAATCCTGGCCGTGTTGAAAGATCGCAAATCAGAAGGTTCCATCAAGTCCTGAAGGAAGTGGAGGTTTCCCATAAACCGTTGAGACTGCAGCTAGCCCATTTAGAGCTTCAAGGCATGCAGCATAGCCAGAAATAGATGTACACCTCGAAACTGTTCCCAAACCAGAAAATAAGACTTATGACCACTTTACACCAATTTCGGGACAAGGCAGCGCGCGCTTCGAGCGCACAAAAAGAAAAAAGGAGTCTTATCGCGGTTTCCACAAGCGTATTCGCACGTAGTTCCAGTTGGTGTCTGTTGCTCCCCTGTAAAGCGTAACCGTGTTCGCAGAAGAATCAGTCCAAGCCAAACCAGATTCAACACCAGTCTTGATTAGCCAGAAATCTCTGTCCCCGCCAGCTAATGTGCATCCTCCGTCAACAGTTTGAACCAAAGCATTCGCCGACCTTAGCCCCGTGGCTTCGTAGAGTCTGTGCCACTGTGCATGTCCATCAGCATCAGTCTTAACAAGCCATGGACCGCTGGTCCATGATCCAAAGGGATCTTGATAAGTTGTCATGCCTGCTACTGCGTATCCTCCGTCACTCGTCTGAACCAAATCATAAGCCTCACGACCATCTTCATAGGTCTGGTTCCACTGCATAGTGCCCGAAGCATCAGTTTTTACCAGCCAAAAAATATGTGCACCCGTTGCAAAGCCTGTTAGTGCGTAGCCGCCGTCATTGGTCTGCACCAAAGCCCGTCCGTCATCCCACGATGTTCCTCCATAAGTCTGATTCCACATCAATGTGCCCGAAGCATCAGTTTTTACCAGCCAAAAATCACGGTTGCCGCCGCCACCAAGAGGCCCTGTGGCACCTGCTAGTGCGTAGCCGCCGTCATTCGTCTGCACCAAAGCATACGCCCTATCATCGTATATTCCTCCATAGGTCCGGTTCCACTGCATGTTCCCAGAAGAATCGGTTTTTACCAGCCAAAAATCTTCGTATCCTGCACCAAAAGACTCTGTTAGGCCTGCTAGCACATATCCGCCGTCATTCGTTTGCACCAAAGCATAAGCCCCGTCATAGCCTGTTCCTCCGTAAGTTTGGTTCCACTGGCTGTTGCCGCTGGCATCCGTCTTCACAAGCCAAAAATCAACTCCAGCGCCATAAGAGCTTGTGTAGCCTGCTAGGGCGTATCCGCCATCGCTCGTCTGCACCAACGCATATGCTCTATCAGGGTTTGTTCCTCCGTATGTCTTGTTCCACTGCATAGTGCCAGTCGCGTCAGTTTTTACTAGCCAAAAATCACCGCCGCCAGCACCAAAGGAGTCTGTTTCGCCTGCCAGTGCGTATCCGCCGTCAACCGTCTGGACCAAAGCAAAAGGAGTGTCATCACCGGGTCCTCCATATGTATGATTCCATTCGTCACTCTGGGTTAGGCCAAGGTATCTCTGCAGTTCTTCTCCGATGCTTACCTTGCCAGTTATGCTAGCGTCAATGTCCTCACTGTTCCAGTCTGAAAGGTTCAGTCCATGCGTTATCGTTATGTTCTGCCCAGCCATACTTGCAATGTTTATCCAGCCGCTGTCATATTCTATGCTTGCTTTGCTGATGTTCTGTCCATTTGTTCCAAACGCTTTTGCGGCGCGGCTTATGTCCTTCATGTCTATCTTGCCATCATCATTCCAGTCCAGCCAAGCATCATACTCGCCAGCGCCAGGACTACTGCTTTTTATCGGAGCCACAATCAGCAAAACAGTTATCAGGCACGCTATCGCCAAAACCGCAATAACCAATCTTCTATTCATGAATAGTTTCATCTGTCCTTTCTCCCTTTCTGAAGTCTCCTGAGAACTACTCAGGCGGGCATATTTGACTTGTGGAACCTTCAACCAGAAGAAAAGTCCTTGCCGATGCGCACGTTAACCGCTAGTCTTCATCTCCGAGTATTCTTCCAGCTCCCTCTCAGTCGTTACCGCTGGAAAACGCTTATTCCCAGTTCTGTAGAGTTCAATGAAACCGCTCCTTCGGCAATAGTAGGCCTTGATGTCGTCTCCTCTGAACTCGCCATCCTTGAATAGGCTCGTTTCAACAGCTCCCGAACCAAATATCTTGTCAGAACGCGTCCGGCTGCCACATTTAGGGCACGTTTTCTCTTCCATGGAATAGACTGAACTCGGAACTGTTTAAGAAAGGTTTGACGTTAAGACATTCTTGAGCATGTGGGAGAGTGTGGCGAAACTAGGGCTGCCGATTCATATGATTAGAAGGAGTGCCGTGCACAAGAATTCTTTTTCCGACTAGAGGAGAAGGAAATGAACCCACGTGCACAGCACATCCAGACTGTAGTAAACGATACAAGGGCTTTAACCGTTATCGTTACAGAACCCTTTGTGACACGACTAAATACATGTAGCATGATGAAAGCTCGTATCTTTTGAAATATTTGAGACCCAAGTGTGAATGCATGGAAGACATAAGCAGCGCGGCGAGACACTTCGGAGCCCAATATCCCAAAGCCCAAAAAGGGACTCGCCAAGGCAACTGTGAAAGGCGCTCTGGAGAATAAATCTAGAAGACATTTCTATGACTCCGAGGATGAAAACGGGCTAGGACTTTTTCTTCCTTTCTTCAACAGCCTTTCGCATCAAGTCTATGATGACTGGCGTTGCTGCGCCATAATCAGTGCAGCCGTTCTCCTGCAATAACTCGTGCAATAAGGCTCTAGGAACGTCATAGATTGTCCTGTTCACGTAGGCGCGCGCCAGAAGAAAGTTCCAGAAACAACGAAGAGAAGCGCGCGCGATTGCACGCGTTATTGACCTCGGGTATCAGGGGATTAGGCTCTATTATCATTATTTTGGGATACAGCTTTACACAAACCAACTCAGTGATTTTGCGGAAAAGTTATGGCTGGACTCAAAACCTACAGTCACTAGAACTGATTGTGTGACAGTAGAAAGTGGATTGCAGCAAACTACATACGCTGAGCAATTATGTCAAGAAGATTCTTTGCTATTTCTTCTTTGGTCTCACTTGAAACCAGTTTTCTGTTAAGATCAATAATCAGAGCCTTATGTCTTCTTTCGCCGATGTCCTCAAGTTCATTTGCAACTATCAGATCGGCATTGGATGCAAGCATACTTTGATATGATCTCCGAACAAGTTCCTCTTTGCCGACATTGCTCTCGACTTTGAACTTCACTAAAAATACTTCGGAGTCCCATTTCTTCACTTGGTCCACTATTTTTGCTGTCGGTTTCAGCTTTATCACGAGATCTTTCTGCCCAGATTTTATCTTTCCGTCATAACACTTCGTTGGCACATAATCAGCCACAGCTGCCGAATGAATAACAACATCATATTCACGAGAAGAGATCTCTTGTTTCATCAGTTCATAGAGATCGTTAAAGAACTTGAATCGGATTATCTTGAATCTAGGAGAAGTCTTTGAAGGAAGAGAGATCGATGCTGGACCCAATAAGAGGGTTACTCTTGCTCCTCTTCTTGCTGCCTCTTCAGAAATTATCAAACCCAGAGTTCCCTTAAAGATGTTGGTAATCACTCTTACTGAATCGATAGGAACCCAAGTCGGTCCAGCTGTGATGAGGATTTTTCCATCTTCTAATGTGTTCATGTGATTAACTCGAAAGTTGCTTCATAATGGGGAAATAGGGGCTATTTCTCTTGGACAGCCAATCGAGGAAATTCTCTTCCATCTGGCAAGCAGAAAGAGTTTCCAAGTCTCGACTTTCTCGCAAGAATTCAAGATAGGAATTTAAGACTTCTAGGGTAGTCCCCTTGGAATTTTTCGGAAGCTTGTCCAAATCTTCATCTATATTGGCAAGGAACTCCGTTTTTGTCAAGATTCCTTCTATTGTCTCTATCTCTTTCTCGCTTATGTTAAACCCAGTCATTTCAGCAAAAGGAGTCGTCTTTCGTAGAGCTTTGTTCAATTCATTGTCAACGGAAGGGTCACACAGAAGCCAGTCTCCATCCAGGACAACACCAACACACACGTGAGTCGTATGGGGTGAAACCAGTTTTCCGAAGGAGGGGCACATCAACTCTCTGTAGAACTCCTTGGTGTTCACTTTCAGAATTACGTAGCCAGCTGGTATTTTTGCCGCTCGTAAGAGTGCAACCAGCAAATTGGCTTTGGTGGTGCACATTCCGCCTCTTGTCTTCAGAACCTCAGAAGTCTTCACTCCCCAAGGACCAAACTCAAATCTAACGTTTTCCTTAACCCAATAGAAGAGAGCTTCTGCTTTTTCCTTCTCAGAAACATGGGATGAGACTACGTCATGAGCCAGTTGTCCGATTGTTGGATGATCACAATCGCAGTATCTTGTAGGTTGTAGAAATGCGTCTGGGTCTTTATCGAATTTCATTTTTGACCCCTTTTTTAGTTCAAAAGGGCCTTCTTTGCAGTTTCAAAAATCTCGTCTATCTCAACCATTCTTCCTTCCCCAATCTTGCCGCTTGCCAGTTTTCCTCTTACGGGCTTGACGATGTGGCAATTCTTTCTTTTCCGCAACTTTTCAATATTCTCTTGGACAAAGACGTTTTTCCACATATTGTCATTCATGGCTGGGACTACGATTATTGGGGTTTCTTCGGACAGAGCCAGAGTGACGGTTGTTAGAAGATTGTCGGAAATGCCATTTGCCATTTTGGCAATAGTATTTGCTGTTGCGGGGGCTATTACGAGCAGGTCTGCCCATTCGGCTAGATGTATGTGTTCGATCTTATCAGAATCTACGGGATTGAACATTGAGACATAGACGGGAGACTGAGTCAAGGACTGAAAGGTCAATGGTGAAACAAGTTTTGTGGCATTTTCGGTCATAACCACTTTTACTGCGGCTCCATGTTTCAGAAACAACCTAACTAAGCTGCATATCTTATAAATGGCAATACCGCTGCATGTTCCAACAAGGATTCTTTTCTTCTCCAAATCGTTCCAATCCTTCATATATCTGTCTCCCGAATCATGTTAACTGTGAGTTCTAGTATTGTCTCAAGACCTATCTGTTCTATATTAATGAATAGAGCTATAATTGCCTTTCACCTTAGACAAACTTGATGCCTTTTGCGAATCAGAAAGAGACTAACACCAATGGCGCGCGCTCGATTTCATTCTGTTAGAACCCTCAAGCCCTGAGGAAGCAATCTGTGAAATGTAGCCTACTGCAAATCTAAGACAATTACTAGCGCGCGCAGTGATGGAATCGTTTGTCTTTGGGCTCTGCTTGGTTTGTTTACCGTTTGCTAAGTAAGTCTTTGACTAGTTCGTCTAGATGGTATTTCGTGTCGGAAAATTGCTCGCGAACGTTGTTCTCAGAAGAGTGCAGATCATACCAGCTGATGAACGGCCATCCTATGACTCGCAGCATAGATTGGAGAGCCGTGTAGACGTGCCATGCGTCCAGGAAACTGGCGTCTTTGGGGTTGTCAAGGAATTTTTGCAGGGGCCGCACACAACAACATAGGCTCTTCTTGGTTAAGTAGTTGAAGAGATCTATGTTCACCTTGAGCTCTCTGCTGAGACATCGTTCCTGCACCTTTGCGAACACACCGTCAAGTATGGTTCGCGTTTGAGTTTCGCTGAGGCTGGCTGGTTTTTCCATGAAGGTTACCCATTGTGCGGCGTTCTCAAGCCATTGTTTATGGGTCTTGCACGATTCAACGAGTTTGTTGTGGTATTCTACAAGTTTCCCGTACTTTTCAGTAAGCTCGGTGCAGTTTTTGACAAGTACGCCAATGTTGTTTTGCAAGTGGTTCCCGATGTTTGTGGTGGCGGCTGGAAACGTTTTGTTGACAAGGTTAAAGCAGGCTTCCGCAGTTTTAGCAAGACTCGCCGACGTCTCCTTGATACTCTTCATGTTCTGCTGCTCTAGCGTTTCAGCTTCATTTTTCTTCTTTAGGATTTCAGCGTTCAAGGTTTCAAGCGACTCGAACTGCTCAAGCCTCGTTAGAACGTCTTCCACGTTTCCGCAGCGCTGAGTTACGCTCAAAAACTTTGCTAGGCCTGCAGAGGTCCAGCCTAAATGCTGCACTGTCCTCCAATTTTTGACTGCAGACTTTGCGGTCTTCGCATGTTTCTGGAGCCTAGCCAATTCTTTCGCGCTGGCGGCAAGATTCTTGTTCAGGCTTTCCAGGTGCTTTTCGCGTTCCAGAACCAGAACCGTGATCGACGCTTCCCTTTCAAGTAGCTTCATAAGCCTCTGGGGGTCATCACCGCAAAGTCTGACGTTCTCAAGCATGTCTCCGAATTTTCCAAGCTGCTCCGGGGTTACTCTGTTTTCTTCAAGAACCTTAAGGGTTGCCGCGGTTTTCTCTATCGTCTCCATTGTGACGTTGTGCGCTTTGAGTTTCTGCTGTTTCTCTTCCGCAAGACGTTTTTCTTCATTCTTGAAAGTGGTCTGCAGTTTTTCAAGCTCAACCTTGACAGTGCCAACCTGGGCTTGAAGGTTCTCCCGTTCACTATTCAAAGCCTCAGCCTGTTTCTTGCCAGTTTCAATAGCCTTTTTTGATGCCAGGAGCAGGTCTTTGGCGGTGATGTTGTTCTCGCGGAGAAAAGTGAGCAACTGCTGAAAAGCTTCTACAGCAACTTTGGCGTCAAATTCTGCGAGGGCCTGTGCAAGAGACGTGGAGCGGGCAAGTTCGATAAACTCTTGGGTTGTGTTTGAGACTGCACCCGCAGAAGCTCCCGTAGCCCGGGATGCTTTGTCACGCGAAAACCCTTGCAGGTGATGATCTATGATGTCGCCCTTTTTGGATTTAGGTATCCTCTTTCCCATATTTCCATTCTCACCATACACGCGCATTCTACGGTTACGGACCTTTCCAGATCACCCGTTTTTTTCTCTACGTTTGATCACTCTTTGTTCACATTTTGCTGCCGTATTTGGATTGAAGCCCCGCAAGGATTTCGCTGGCCTGTTTCCCCGTTTTCAGCATTCGCAATGCGTCCTGCTCTAGTCTCGCTTTGAAGCGGTTAACGAGTGGGGCAGCCATTTTTGCTGCAGTGTCCTTTACAGAGGCTTCAGCCAAGAAATCTTCTGGAACGTTTTCGCGGAAATGCTTCTCCACAATCCTCAAAAACGTCCGCGGCCTAAGCGATTCGATCTCCCAGCCTCTAGTGCCATATTTGGCGATATACTCGTCGGCTCGCGAATCCTTCATGTTCACGGGCAATGATGGCAGCCTATATTTTCTGGTCTGTTCCAATGTCAAGGCAATTCTGATTAGGTTCGTTTGCATCTCTTTCTGCGCAATCTCGTCAATTAATAAACCGCTGGGGTCGTGGTCTCCAATGTACAGGATTTTTTTGACTCCACGCTCTCTTGCTCTATTGATGGCTTTGCGGAACATGCTCAGGGAGGCGAATCCGCGGAGAACTTGGATGGATAGCCTGTATTTTGCGGCCAATTTTTCCAGCAGAGTCCGAATCGTTTCTTTTTCGACCCAAAGCTCCACTTCAGTGTATGGTCTGGGCGCTGCAACAAAATGCCGTGTTGGATCTACAAACTTGGCGTTCAATCGGGGGTCGAGTCTTCGCATCTTTGTTAGGTGGTAGTCCAGGATTTTGTAGAACTTGTGAGAAGCGGGAAAACCGAGCCTGCTAGTGAGCACATAGTACAATTGCCTGACAGTCAAGCGTGCATAATGTTTGACAGTCCTGAGAATCTGCAGTTGCAGATCTGACAACAAAACCTTTCGCTCACCAACAGCCCTTTGCTTGCGCAGGATGCTTGAACCCATAACTATGGTTTATGTTTAAAGCTTGATTTAAGCCTATTTCGACCAAATATGTACAAGTCTTGTCTATAATAGAATAAAATGGTACGCACCGAGTTTATGTGTCAAATGCTCCTCTAGAACAAGTACAAAATGTTGGACGCGTGCGCCATTGAACACGCTTGCCTTACCAAACACTTTTGTGATAGAAACTCTTGTAAGGGCTAGGCGGTATTGTTATCTTGAGTCCAACCTTGGAGGTGCAGAATGAAACCTGAAGAAAAGGCAAGGCAAGACATCGATAAACTGCTTGTAGCCGCAGGTTGGAGTGTTCAAGATTACAGGGACTTGAATCTTGGAGCGTCTCTGGGCGTTGTTGTCAGGGATTTTCCGCTGGAATCTGGGTTTGCCGACTACTTGGTCTTCATAGATAGAAAGGCTGCTGGAGCGATAGAAGCGAAGGCTCAAGGCACAACTTTGAGCGGCGTGTCAGAACAGACTGAGAAGTATCTGTGGGGCGTACCTGCTAATATTCCTCAGATATGCAAGCCTTTGCCCTTCGCTTACGAAAGCACGGGTACTGAAACGTTTTTCAGAGACCTCCGAGACCCTGACTCGCGTTCTCGCAGGGTTTTTGCTTTTCACACTCCCACAACTTTGCATGATTGGGTTGAGAAGAGCGACACGTTGAGGGCAAAGTTGAGGACTATATCTCCCTTGGTTAAGGAGGGATTGAGGGACTGTCAGGTTGAGGCTATAGAGAATTTGGAGCGGTCTTTTGCTGAGGCTAGACCGAGGTCTCTGGTTCAGATGGCAAGCGGCAGCGGCAAAACGTTTGCAGCCGTGACCTTTGTTTATAGACTGATAAAATTCGCTGGGGCTAGGCGTGTCCTGTTTTTAGTTGACCGCAATACTCTTGGGCGTCAGACTTTGCAGGAGTTTCAGCAGTACAGGACTCCTGATGATGGTCGCAAGTTCACTGAGCTCTACAACGTTCAGAGGCTGACTTCTAACAAGATTGACCCTGTGAGTCGTGTCTGCATCACGACGATTCAGCGGTTGTTTTCGATGCTGAGGGGCGAGGCGGACCTGGCGGACCCCACGGTTGAGGAGGACTCGGTGTTTGAGGTTGCACCAAGACTCGCGAAGCCTGTTGAGGTTTCTTATAATCCTACTATTCCGATTGAAATGTTTGATTTTATTGTTACTGATGAATGTCACAGGTCGATTTACCATCTGTGGCGGCAGGTGCTCGAGTATTTTGATGCTTTCATCATTGGTTTGACGGCGACGCCGTCCAAGCAGACGCTTGGGTTCTTCAATCAGAACCTTGTGATGGAGTATGGTCATGATAGGGCGGTGGCTGACGGGGTTAATGTGGGCTATGAGGTTTATCGTATTGTGACTGAAATCACTGGGAAGGGAAGCAAGGTTCCAACAGGCTTCTACGTGGACAAGCGTGATAGGTTGACGCGGAAGACGCGGTGGGAGATACTTGATGAAGATTTGGAGTATTCCTCTCAGCAGTTGGACAGGGACGTGGTTGCCAAGGACCAGATTAGAACCGTTGTAAGAACGTTCAAGGAGAAGCTGACGGAAATCTTTCCTGGCAGAAATGAGGTTCCTAAGACGCTTGTTTTTTCCAAGGACGATTCACATGCAGAGGATATTGTGCAGATTATGCGTGAAGAGTTTGGCAAGGGCAACGATTTCTGCAAGAAGATTACGTACAAGACGACGGGTGAAAAGACTGAGGATTTGATTTCCAGCTTCAGGAACTCGTATTATCCGAGGATTGCAGTTACGGTTGACATGATTTCCACGGGCACTGACATCCGTTCTCTAGAATGTTTACTGTTTATGCGGGACGTGAAGTCGAATGTTTACTTTGAGCAGATGAAGGGTCGCGGAACCAGAACGGTGTCTTCCACCGACTTGAGGTCCGTGACGCCTGACGCTGCTAACAAAACTGGGTTTGTGATTGTGGACGCGGTGGGCGTTTGTGAAAGTGACAAGACTGATTCTCGTCCTCTTGAACGTAAGAGAAGCGTGCCCTTCGATAAGCTGGTCATGTCGCTTGGTTTGGGAGTCAGGGACACTGATACTCTCACGAGTGTGGCTAGTCGACTTTCAAGACTGAACATGGAGATTGACGACAAAGAGAGGGGTGAGATTGAGTCTGCTGCTGGCAAGACCCTTAGACAACTGGTTAATGGCTTGCTCGACGCGGTTGACCCAGATAAGCAGTTGGAGAAAGCCAAGGAAGTATTCAAGACCGAAACTCCGACTCGTGAACAGTTAAAGAGAGCTTCCGAAGAGCTTGCCAAAGTTGCCTGTTCGCCTTTTGATGACCCAGTGTTCAGAAACACGTTGATTGATGTCAAGAAGAGAAGTGAACAGATTATTGATGTCACCAGCAAGGACGTTCTGATTTTTGCAGGCGCCGACGAACTGACCAAGACTGAGAAGGCTAAGGGTTACGTTGCCAATTTCAGGAAGTTCATTGAAGACAACAAGGATGAGCTTACGGCATTGCAGGTTATCTACGGCAAACCTTACGCAAGTAGGCAGTTGACGTATGATGCGATTAAGCAGCTTGCTGAAGCGATTAGGAAGCCACCGTACAATCTTACGCCTGAACTTATGTGGATGGCTTATGAGCAGTTGGAGAAGTCGAAGGTTAGAGGCGCTGGACCCCAGAAGCTTTTAACGAATATTGTTTCGCTCGTACGGTTTGCCATTGGAGCCGTTGATGTTTTGCAGCCTTTCTCTGAGACCGTAAACCACAGGTTTACTGATTGGCTGGCTCAACAAGGAAAGCAAGGAAGAAGCTTCACATCTGAACAGTCAGAATGGTTAAACATGATACGAGACCACATAGCAACATCATTGACCATTGGCATAGAGGATTTTGAGAACGTGCCCTTCAACCAGAAAGGCGGAGCCATAAAAGCAAACAAACTCTTCGGACAAGAACTAGACAAGTTATTGGAAGAACTGAACTCGGTGCTAGTAAAGTGACAGAAGAGAACGAAAAATTACCGCCACTTCCTCAAGGATGGATTTGGACTAAACTTGAAGAACTGGCTGATGTAGTCGACGTAGACCACAAGATGCCAAAAAGTGTCAGAGATGGCGTTCATTTTATCTCACCAAAGGACTTTGTAGACCCTGAAGGAATAGATTTCGAGAATTCTAAAAGAATCTCTGAAGAAGATTTTCAAAGACTGTCTCGGAAATGTAAACCTGAAAGTGGAGACCTCATATATTCTCGAATTGGAACAATTGGAAAAGTCAGAAAAGTTCCACGTGACACCTTATTCCATGTCTCCTATAGCTTGTGTCTCATCAAACCAGCTGACACGTTGAAAGAGAGCGATATTCTCTATGTCTTTCTGAAATCACCCTCCGTATTGAAGCAGGCATTAGCCAAGAAAAGAAGTATTGGTGTCCCTGACCTGGGGTTGGGTGACATAAAGAAGTTTATGGTCCCACTGGCTCCTCTTAATGAACAGAAACGTATTGTTGGGATGGTTAGAGAGCTTTTTAGTCGTTTGGATGCTGGCGTTGAAGGGCTGCGGAAGGTTAAGGCGCAGTTGAAGCGTTACCGCCAAGCAGTATTGAAATACGCTTTTGAGGGCAAGCTGACCGAAAAATGGCGCAAAACCCACAAACACGAGACAGAACCAGCAACAAAACTACTGGAAAAAATAGAACAAGAAAGAGAAAAAGACCCAAAGCGGAAGGAACCAATACTGATTGACAAGTCCGAACTGCCTGAAATCCAAGAAAGTTGGATATGGACAACGATTGGCAGTTTGTTTGATGTATGTTCAGGAGGAACACCTAGCCGCAGAAAGCCAGAGTATTGGAATGGAAATATTCCATGGGTTAGCTCTGGAGAAGTTGCATTCTGTGAAATAAAAAGCACAAATGAACACATCACAAAGGAAGGATTGGAAAACAGCAGTGCCAAACTCTATCCTACTGGAACTGTTCTGATGGCACTATACGGAGAAGGGAAAACTAGAGGGCAAGCAGCTATCTTGCGTATGACAGCAGCGACCAATCAAGCCGTTGCATGCATACTTTGTGCGAGTTCACCTATGCCACCAGAATATGTCTATTGGTGGCTTTACTGTAGATACTATGAAACGAGGCTGGTCGGGGAAGGAGCTAACCAGCCTAATATGTATTTGCACCATGTACGCAAGATGATTATCCCTGTTGCCCCCTTATTAGAGCAAAAGGAAATCATCCTGAAAGTTGAAGAATTACTTACTGTCGCTGATGAAATCGCTGGAACTGTGGAAACAAGCCTCTTGCAGGCAGAACGTCTGCGCCAAAGTATACTAAGGACCGCTTTTGAGGGGAAGCTTGTTCCTCAAGACCCTAGTGATGAGCCAGCAGAAAAGCTGTTAGAACGTATCAAAGCGGAGAGGGCAAAGTCTATGGGCGAAAAAGACACAAACAGTAAGAATAAGTCTCAATTGGAGTTGTTCACTTATGTCAAATGAATCCGCCTCACTTGTCCAAAAAGTCTGGAACTACTGCAACGTTCTGAGAGACGACGGCGTAAGCTACGGCGACTACGTCGAACAACTAACCTACCTACTCTTCCTAAAGATGGCTGATGAACAGACTAAGCCACCTTTCAACAGACCCTCCACCATACCTCAAGACTTGGACTGGCAAAGTCTACTTGAAAAAGACGGAGCAGCCTTAGAAATCCACTACCGTCACATTCTCGACACGCTGGGCAAAGAAAAAGGCATGTTAGGCGTAATTTTCAGGAAGTCCCAAAACAGAATTCAAGACCCAGCTAAACTCAAACGCCTCCTCGAACTAATCAACCAAGAAACCTGGATAGGCTTAGACATCGACGTTAAAGGCGAAATCTACGAGGGCTTACTACAGAAGAACGCTGAAGACATCAAAGGCGGAGCTGGACAATACTTCACGCCCAGACCACTAATCAAAGCCATGGTAGAAGTAATTCGCCCAGAACCAGGAATGACAATCAACGACCCAGCCTGCGGCACAGGCGGCTTCATAATAGCAGCTCACGACTACATATCCAGCAACTATCAACTAGACGTTGAACAGAAACGCTTCCTCAAGCGCGGAACCTTCAGCGGAAAAGACATCGTCGACTCAGTAGCCCGCCTATGCGCAATGAACCTCTACCTCCGCGGCATCGGCGGAGACCAAAGCCCCATAGAAGTCGGCGACTCCCTCATATCCGACCCAGGCACACGATACGACATAGTCATGACTAATCCGCCTTTCGGCAGAAAAAGCAGCGTAACACTCACAAACAGCGAAGGAAAAGCCGACAAAGAAGCCTTAACATACGAACGCCAAGACTTCTGGGCAACCACCAGCAACAAACAAGTAAACTTCCTACAGCACGTCAAAACACTATTGAAAATCAATGGGAAAGCAGCCATAGTCGTCCCAGACAATGTCCTCTTCGAAGGCGGAGCAGGAGAAACCGTAAGGAAAAAGCTGCTGCACGAATGCGACGTTCACACGCTTCTGAGGCTTCCAACAGGAGTGTTCTACGCTCAAGGCGTCAAAGCAAACGTCCTGTTCTTCGAACGAAAAGAAGCCAGTGAAAGACCCTGGACCCAAACACTATGGATATACGACCTCCGCACAAACAAACACTTTACGCTCAAAACCAACCCACTGCGACATGAAGACCTTCAAGAATTCATAAAATGTTACAACCCGCAAAACCGTCATGACAGAAAGGAATCTGAACGCTTCAAACCCTACACCTACGAAAGACTCTTACAAAGAGACAAGGCAAACCTAGACATATTCTGGCTCAGAGACGAAAGCCTCGAAGACACTGCAAACCTACCACCACCACACATTATTGCTCGAGAGATTACAGAAAACCTACAGTCTGCACTAGAACAATTCAACAGCATAACCGAAGACCTGGAAGAAAACAAAACCCCAAAACAAACTGCACCATGAACCTCTTGACCTGACACAGACAAAAAAAGGGAATTGTGTGCAAGTTTTCGCTCTCTCTTCACGTCAAGAGGACACTATTCACTCATTTGTCATGACTTCGGGTTAGAAGATATCGGACAAGACTCTCCTTGACGACGTTGGAAAACCAGTCAACCACCTTATGGTCAATGCGAACAGGGGCGGCTGGACTCTTTTCGTAGTTGAAATCGAACGTGGGTGACAGAAATGCCTCTATTCTTTCTTCATAACTGTTGCCAATATGTGGAATACCAACCAAGCCAACCGCCTCATGGAGAAAGTAGCATCTGAACCTTGAATAGACAAAGTCAAGAGCCCGTTCAAAGCTGTTCATGACTGGTTCGGAGGCTTTCAGTCGCTTGCATATTTCGTCTGGGGTTTGGTGTCTTTTGTAGTCTTCAAGTGGAGTAAAATCTCCGTAGAATGTTAGCGGGGGATTTCTAAGTCTCTCAGGGCAATATTCCCCTAAGAACTTTTTGAAACGGTTGTGTGATCCTTTGATCAGGTGATTACCAACAGCGTCAGCGGTTGAGCATAAGAGAGCGAGGCAAACATCGGAGTCGCATTCCTTGCATCTCATCGCTTTCTTGTACGTCAGGCTTGCATTCGCAAATCTGGCTTGGTCATCTTGCGTTAGAAAGCCAAACAGTTTCTCAAAATCCTCCTCTGAAAACGATCCGATAAATGCCTTATGATATTCCCTTATTCTTTCTTCCATGCGATTCTTTATGCGCCATTCTTCTTTTGACCTTTTCCCCGAAGAGATACTAATGACGATTGGCGATTTTTCTTTTGTGAATCATGTTGAGTTATCGCAAAAGGTTTTGAGGCAAAATCGTAATTGTCATAATGCCTTCT
>Ga0315273_10002279_pt1 | contig 22558 bp, 20 predicted proteins | sample YL17G02_0_MG_FD_205753 | JGI IMG/M metagenome (GOLD analysis project Ga0315273, IMG submission 205753) | Sediment microbial communities from Yellowstone Lake, YNP, Wyoming, USA - YL17G02_0 | ecosystem: Environmental > Aquatic > Freshwater > Lake > Sediment | place: USA: Wyoming | collected...
CCATCATTCTTCGTGAAATCGAAGGCCTATCCTACGAAGAGATCAGCAAGGTCATGCAGTGTTCGAAGGGGACGGTGATGAGCCGCCTCCACTATGCTCGCAAGAAGTTGCAAGCGAAGCTGCGTGATCTCTTGTAGGAGTGCATGCACGCCATGACCTTCGAGAGAGATACGAGCTGTCAGGACTTCGCCAGGCGCTTCGACGGATTTCTCGACGGCGAGATGGATGCGCATTCGCTGCGCGCCATGGCCTTGCATGCGAGCCATTGTCCCGCGTGTGGTGTCGATCTCGAGAGCGCGGAGACTCTCCAGGAGCGGATCCTCAAAGCGGTCGAGGGCGAGGTCGATCGGCTCGACACCTCCTCGCTCTGGGCCACGATCGAGGCGCGGCTCGAGCCCCCGCGGGCGCCGCTCCGAGTCCGGCTGCGCGGATATTTCGAAGAGCGGAGCTGGTCGAGGCCGGTGCCGGCGCTCGTGCTCGGGGGAGCGCTCGCTGCGCTCGTCGTCACGCTTCTCTGGCCGGTCGCGTTGGCGCCGGAGCGATTCGCGACCGCACCGGTCGGGCTCGTCGACAATCGCGCGCAGATCGAGCGCATCGAATCGAATCGATCGCATGTCGCGGTTTGGAGCGAGCCGTCGGCGCACACCACGGCGATCTGGGTCGCGAGCTACGAGCCGGAGGGAGCTCCGTGACGATCGGCTTGCCGTCCGCACGACGCTGCGGGATCCCGTTGATCGTCGTGCTTTGCGTGGCCGCGGTGCGGATCGCGCTCGCCGATAACGAGGCGGTCGCCCTGCACGTTCGGACGGTGCTCGCGACCGACAGCGGATCGGCCTTCGACACGCGCTTGGACGGCTACCGCGGACAGCTACGCGGCCTCTTCCGTTACAACTCATACCGTCTGGTCAAAGAAGAAGAGAGGCACTGTGCCTTCGGACGTTCCAACAACTTCGAGATCCCGGGCGGGCGCTACCTCGAGGTCCTGCCCGTGCAGCTTCGAGAGGACCGACTGAAGCTACGCGTGCTGCTGATCGAGGGCACGAGCTCCCCACCTCTCGATACGGACTTCACGGTCCCGAACCGCGGCAACATCTGGGTGGGAGGGCCGAGAAACCCCGATGGGGTGCTGCTGATCTCGATCGGCGCGGAGGCGACGCAATGAACTCACTGTTCACAATACTGCGAGAGCAGCTCTACGGATTGTGGCAACAGGTACGCGAGCGGGGCGCCGAGCAAGGGTATCTGCCGCTGCTTCGCCCGGTGGCTCCCTATGCCGGTCCCGAGGCGCTCTCGCCGGCCACCATGCTCGGGGTGATGCTCGGGATCGTCGTGAGCTCCGGGGTGGCGCTCGCGGCGCTCGGCGTGCTGCTGCTCGCACTCCTCGTGCTTTACTTCCTGTTCACCGAGGTTCTCGGCCTCACCATCGAAGTGAAGCCGCTCGCGTTCTGAGCTCCCTCCGCCTCGTTCTCGACTACACGGGCTCCGCGGAAGTTCCGGCGGAGTATCCGCGCTGGTCGCTCCCCGAGATCGCGCTCGCCGGGCGCTCGAACTCGGGAAAGTCTTCGCTATTGAACCGCATCGCCGGACGGCGCGATCTCGCGCGGGTGAGCAAGACCCCCGGCCGCACGCGGCGGATCCATTTCTTCGCCGACCCTCACGCGGGCCTCGCCCTCGTGGACCTTCCCGGCTACGGATTCGCGCACGCGGCCAAGAGCGACCGCCGCCGCTTTGCCGCTGCGGTCGAGCGCTATCTCTCCGATCGGCCGCTGCTTCGCGGCCTCGTTCTGCTGCTCGACGTACGTCGCGCCCCCGAAGAGGAGGAGCGAATGCTCGTCGACTTCGCGCGGTCTCGGGCGATCGGCATCGCGCCCGTCGTAACCAAGGTGGACAAGCTCGGCCGCGGCGAGCGGATACGACGGCTTCGCGAGCTCGATCGCGCTGGGATCGGTACCTGGATTCCCTTCTCGGCGACGACCGGGGAGGGGAAGGACGCGGTCCTCGAGGCGATCGTCGCGCTTGCCGCCGAACGCCGGCGTTGACAGGGGCTCTATCGAGAGTGCATCCCCATGGATATGCGAACCAGGCTCGATCTCGGTGAGGCGGTCGTCGAGCGGAAGAGGCGCCTCGCGGCGCCCGGCAGGATGGAGGAGACGCTCGAGCGGATGCCGTGTCGCCCCCCGCCGAGATGATGCGGGGGGCTACCTCCGTTTGGGTCGGTCCCCTGTGCGCGGAGGGGCGAGTCGGCGCCGCCTGACGGCGGCTCGGGAGTCGAAGCGGTTGGTGACGGGAGACAGAGACGCGATCGGCATCTTCGATTCGGGGGTCGGTGGCCTCACCGTGATGCACCAGCTCATCGAGGCGCTGCCCGCGGAGAGCCTCGTCTACCTCGGCGACACCGGCCGGTACCCCTACGGCAGCAAGTCGCCCGAGACGGTGACTCGCTATTCCCTCGAGAACGCCGCCTTCCTCGTCGACAAAGGCATCAAGTTGCTGGTTGTCGCCTGTAACGCCGCCTCGTCCGTCGCTCTCGGCGCGCTGAAGGCGGAATGCCCTGTGCCGGTTGTCGGCGTGATCGAGCCTGGCGCCAAGGCCGCCGTGGCGCGCACGAGGAACGCCCGCGTGGGCGTCATCGGCACCGAGGTGACGATTGCCAGCGGCTCCTACACGCGCGCGCTGAAGCGTCTTCGGCCCGACCTCGAGATCTACACACGCGCGTGCCCGCTGTTCGTGCCGCTCGCGGAAGAGGGATGGACCGACAACGAGGTGGCGAGGGCGACGATCGCCCTGTACCTCGGAAGCCTGCAGAAAAGCGGGATCGACACGCTGATCCTTGGTTGCACGCACTACCCGCTGCTGAAAGCCGCGATCGGCGAGTTTCTCGGCGACGCGGTGGCGCTCGTCGATTCGGCCGAAGAGACCGCGCGCGAAGTGCGCGAGACACTCAAGGGAGCCGGCCTGCTGCGGCGCCGGGGCCGCGGCGGCGCGAGCTTTTTCGTCACCGACGTTCCCGACCGCTTCATCAAAGTCGGCCGGCGCTTCCTCGGCGAGCGGGTGGAGTCGGCCGTGCGGATCGAGCGATGAACGACGTCGACAGAGCGGCCGTCGGCACTCCGGTCGGGATGGCGGGGATGAGGGACTGGATCACGCTCCTGCGGCCGTCGCAGTGGCTCAAGAACCTGCTCGTCTTTGCGGCGTTGATCTTCTCCCGGCATCTGGTCGTCGCGCAGTCGGTGGCGCGGGCGATCCTCGCGTTCGCGAGCTTCTGTCTTCTCGCCAGCGCCGCCTACGTGGTGAACGACGTCCACGACGCCGAGAAGGACCGCCTCCACCCGATCAAGCGCCTGCGCCCGATCGCAGCGAACCGGGTCTCCACGCAATCGGCGCTCTTGCTGGCGGTCGTGCTCGCCTCGGCGGCGCTCGCGCTCGCGCTCGCCCTCGGTCCGGGATTTGCCGAGATCGTCGCGGCCTACGCGGTGCTCCAGCTCACCTATTCCTTCGCGGTCAAGGACATCGTGATCCTCGACGTCATGGCCATCGCCACCGGCTTCGTGCTCCGGGCCGTGGGGGGTGGCGTGGCGATCGACGTGTACGTCTCGCCCTGGCTCGTCATCTGCACGTTCTTGCTCGCGCTCTTCCTCGGCTTCAGCAAGCGGCGCCACGAGGTCGTGTTGCTCGAGGGCGCCGCCAGCGCCCATCGCGAGAGCCTACGCGAGTATAGCCCGTATTTCTTGGATCAGATGATCTCGGTCGTCACCGCGTCGACCGTGCTCGCCTACGCGATCTACACCGTGTCGCCGGAGGTGCGCGAGAAGCTCCACACCGATTCGCTCTACCTGACCATGCCCTTTGTCTTGTACGGAATTTTCCGTTACCTATACCTAGTTCACCAGCGCGAGGGCGGCGGCAACCCGACGCGAGAGCTGCTCACCGACCGACCGCTTTGGGTGAACGTATTGCTCTGGATTGGGACGGCGATATGGCTTCTGTACGTTCACTAGTCGCGGTCGTGAAGACCAAACCCGAGTCTGTTCTCGATGACTACGGGAGGGTGATGCACCTGGCGGGATACCAGAACACGGTCTCGCCTGCAGGCGACACGCTGCTCAAGCTGAACCTCTCCTGGACACAATACTTCCCGGCGTGCTCGACAGAGCCGTGGCAGCTCGAGGGCGTGGTCCGGACCCTGCTCGAGGACGGCTACGCGCGTGAGCGCCTCTTCCCGGTCGAGAACAAGACCGTGGTCACCAACCCGCGGAAGGGCTGCAAGAACAACCTCTGGGAGCCGATTCTCGACCGTTACGGCCTCACGTTCCAGCCGCTTCCCGAGGTCGAGTGGACCGTCTACAAGTTCCAGTCGCCGCTGCTAAAGCTGAACGACATCTTCCCCGAGGGCATCGAGATCCCGAAGATGTACATCGGCAGGAGCATCATTCACTTTCCGACGGTAAAGACGCACGGCCACTCGATCACCACGGGAGCCATCAAGAATGCGTTCGGCGGCCTCCTCAAGGAGGTTCGCCACTATGCCCACAAGTATATCCACGAGGTGATGGTCGACCTCGTGATGATGCAGAAGGAGATCCATCCGGGAGTGTTCGCCGTGATGGACGGTACGGTGGCCGGCGACGGTGCCGGCCCGCGCACGATGTTCCCGCGCATCAAGAACTACCTCCTGGCGAGCTCGGACAGCGTGGCGATCGACGCGGTCGCCGCCAAGATGATGGGCTTTGCGCCGATGGAGATTCCCTATTTGCGCATGTGCCACGAGCGCGGCCTCGGCGTGGCCGATCCGCGCGAGATCGAGGTCGTCGGCGAGGACGTGTCGAGCGTGAACTTCGGCTTCGAGACCAAGCGGAGCTTCGTGATCTGGGGAGACCAGATGCTGCGCAAGGGGCCGCTCCAGTTTCTCGAGAAGGTGGCGCTGCACTCGCCGCTCGTCGTCTGGGCGCCGATGGCCTCGAACGTCTACCACGACTTTCTCTGGTACCCGACGGTCGGCCAGCAACGGATCCGGGAGTTCGGCAAGACCGAGTGGGGCCGGCTTTTCGAGCGTTACCGGGCCGAGGGCACGCTCGGCGGACCGCTCGCCGAGCCGCCGGTGGCAAAGAGAGCCGCGGTGTCGTGAATAAGAGGCTACAGGCTACAGGCTACAGGCTACAGGAAAAGACTTCGCGAATCCTTTCCCGTAGCCCGTAGCCCGTACCCGTATCCTGTAGCCAAGCCTCCCGTGTTGTCACTCGCAAAAAAGATCTTCGGTACCGCCAACGAGCGGACGCTCAAGAAGCTCCGCCCCGTCGTTGCTCGGGTCGCCGCACTCGAGCCCGAATTCCAGGTGCTCTCGCCCGACGCGCTCCGCGCCAAGACGGACGAATTCAAGAAACGACTCGCCGACGGCGAGGCGCTCGACGAGGTCTTGCCCGGGGCTTTCGCCGCCGTGCGCGAGGCGTCGCGGCGCACCACCGCGATGCGGCACTTCGACGTGCAGCTGATCGGCGCCATGGTCCTCCACCACGGCAAGATCGCCGAGATGAAGACCGGCGAAGGCAAGACGCTGGTGGCGACCGCGGCGCTTTACCTGAACGCGCTCGAAGGCAAGGGCGCGCACCTCGTTACGGTCAACGACTACCTCGCTCGGCGCGACGTGCAGTGGATGGGACCGATTTTCCATGCGCTCGGCATGAGCGTGGCGTCGATCATCCACGAGGCGAGCTTCCTCTACGACCCGCACCACATCGTCAAGGACTACCGCGTCCAGAGCCTGCGGGCGATCAGCCGCCGTGACGCCTACCTTGCCGACATCACCTACGGCACCAACAACGAATTCGGCTTCGACTACCTCCGCGACAACATGAAGTTCTCGCTGGAGGAATACGCCCAGCGCGATCTTCACTACGCGATCGTCGACGAGGTCGACAACATCCTGATCGACGAGGCGCGAACGCCGCTCATCATCTCCGGCCCCGCCGAGGAGTCGACCGACAAGTATTACAAGATCGACCGCGTGATCCCGAAGCTCCGCAAGGAGGCGGACTACACGATCGACGAGAAGCTCCGCCAGGTGATGCTCTCCGACGAGGGTGTCGCCAAGGTCGAGCGCATCCTCGGCATCCAGAACCTCTACGATCCGACCGAGATCGACACGCTCCACCACGTGACGCAGGCGCTGCGCGCGCACACGCTCTACAAGAAGGACGTCGACTACGTGGTGAAGGACGGGCAGGTCATCATCGTCGATGAGTTCACCGGCCGGTTGATGCCCGGTCGGCGCTGGTCGGACGGGCTCCACCAGGCGGTCGAAGCGAGGGAAGCGGTGACGATCGAGCGCGAGAACCAGACGCTCGCCACGATCACAATCCAGAACTACTTCCGTATGTACAAGAAGCTCGCCGGCATGACGGGCACTGCCGACACCGAGGCCGTCGAGTTCAAATCGACCTACAAGCTCGACGTCGTCGTCATTCCACCGAATCGAACGATGATCCGAGACGATCTGCCGGACGTCGTGTATCGCACCGAGCGCGAGAAGTTCGATGCGGTGATCGAAGAGATCAAGGAGTGCCGCGAGCGCGGTCAGCCGGTGCTGGTCGGCACGGTCTCCGTCGAGAAGTCGGAGCGGCTGTCGAAGCTCCTCAAGAAGGAAGGCTTCAAGCACAACGTGCTGAACGCCGTGAACCACGAGCTCGAGGCGAGCGTCATCGCCCAGGCCGGCCGAAAGGAAGCGGTGACGATCGCCACCAACATGGCCGGCCGCGGCACCGATATCCTGCTCGGTGGCAATGCCGAGTTCCTCGCGCGCGCCGAGATGGAGAACGAGTGGATCCAGCGTGTGGCCAAGCTCGCGAGCCCCGAAGGCACTCCGGCCAAGCGCTACGAAGAGACGTTGCGCGAGCTCCGCGAAGAGTACGACGAGGAAATCGAGCGCATCCGCCATCATCACGAGCCGCAGCTCCAAGCCCTCGACGAGACGCGCAAGGAGGCGCTGCGGCGCGAGACCGAGAGCCGCCAGAAGCTCCTCGAGGGCTCGCCCTACCGTGAGGCGCGCGAGCGCTACGAGCGCTATGCGTCCTCGGACCTGATCCCCGCGCTCGGCGACGGGCGAGCCGTGACCGAGACGTATCTCCGCGTCAAGCACGAGCTCGAGACGGAGCTCGACGCGCCGGGCGGTGCCGAGCTCGAGGACATCGCGGCGGAGTTTGCCGCCGCCCGCACCGCGCTGGATGCGCTCCTCGAGGAGTGGGCGGATCCGCAGAAGCGCGCCGCGAAGACCAACGTCGACGCCGAGGTGAAGGAAGTCCTGCGGCGGACCGCCGGGCAGCTCGGCGCCTCGAATGGTCACTCCCTCGAGGCCTTCCAGAGGCTCGTCGACACCTGGTCGTTTGCGAACGTCGAAAAGGGCGAGACCAAGATGCTCGCCGATCATCTGAACTCGGCACGGGTGCTCTACGATCGCGTTCTCGGTGACCTCGAGATGGAGCTCCTGCTCCGCGGCGGCGACGCCGACGGGGCGGGGCTGGCTGCCGAGTATCAGCAGGCCGTCGCCGCACGGCGTGTCGCCGAGGAGGAGCACGTCGCCGTCGAGAAGCCATTCGAGAAGGCGCTCGGCGACGCGCATTCGCGCTACGAATCGCGGCGGCAGGAGTACGTGCGGACGATCGACCAGATCCGCGAGCAGCTCGACAAAGCGCCGCAGGAGTTCCAGGGGCGGTTCGAGGAGATCCTCGTCAAGTACAAGCAGGTCTGCGCCCAGGAGCGCGAGCAGGTGGTCGGCGCGGGCGGCCTTCACATCGTCGGCACGGAGCGCCACGAGAGCCGCCGCATCGACAACCAGCTCCGCGGACGCGCCGGCCGGCAGGGCGATCCCGGTTCGTCGCGATTCTTTCTCTCGCTCGAGGACGATCTGCTGCGCATCTTCGGCGCCGACCGGATCCAGGGCCTCATGCAGCGGCTCGGCATGGAAGAGGGCGTGCCGATCGAGCATCGATTGATCACGCGCGCGATCTCCAACGCGCAATCGAAGGTCGAGGCGCACAACTTCGACATCCGCAAGCACCTCCTCGAGTACGACGACGTGATGAACAAGCAGCGCGAGGTCGTCTACGCCCGCCGCCGCGCGTTGCTCTCCGGCGAGCGGCTGCGCGACGAAGTCGTGGAGATCGGTGAGGGGCTCGTGGAAGACACGGTCGCGTCGGTCGTCGATGCGGACACGGCGCCGGGAGAGTGGGACTGGAAGGCGCTCGAAGACGCGATCGCCCGTCAGTTCGCGATCCGCATTCCCTTCACGGACGCGGAGCGCGAGAACGCGAGCGTGGAGGCGATCGCGGACCGCGTCTTGCAAGGCTTCGTTCAGCTCTACGAAGCGAAGGAGCGGGAGTTCACGCCTGGCGTCATGCGGCAGATCGAGAAGATCGTCATGCTGCAGACGCTCGATGGGCTGTGGAAGGATCACCTCCTCAACATGGATCATCTGAAGGAGGGGATCGGGCTACGCGGTTACGGGCAGAAGAACCCGCTGCAGGAATACCAGAAGGAAGGATTCGATCTGTTCGAAGCCATGCTCGGCCGGTTCGAGTCCGAGACCGTGACTCGGCTCGCCACCGTGCAGATCGCGCAGCCCCAGCAGCAACCGACCCCGGCGCGCGCACGGATGCCCGAGCCACCTCACGCCCCGGCCGCGGCGGTCGAAGCGCCGACTCCGGCCGATCAACCTTCGCCCGAGACGATCGCCATGATGCAGCGGCTCGAGGCCCGGCGCCGGGCCGCCGAGCAGCAGCAGCGCCACACCCAGATGTCGGCGGGCGGACAAATGCTGAAGACCGAGACCGTCAGGCGCGATGCAGAGAAGGTCGGCCGCAACGACCCGTGCCCGTGCGGGAGCGGTAAGAAGTACAAGAAGTGTCATGGGGCGTAGCGGCTTTGACCGACCGCGCGGCGGGTTGGAGCTGACGGGCCGGTCGTAGCGTATCGCCTCGGACGAACCCTTGAGGGCTGCGCGCAACGCGAAGCCGATCGCGATCGCCGGCGGGGGCATCGGCGGGTTGGCCGCGGCGCTCGGTCTGGCAATCAAGGGTTTCCGCGTGCTCGTCCTCGAGCAGGCGAACCAGTTCGCCGAGATCGGCGCCGGTATCCAGCTCGCGCCGAACGCCTGGCACGCGATCGATGCGCTTCGTGTAGGAGAGCGGGTGAAGGAGCAAGCGGTCTTCATCGAGCGCTTGTTGATGATGGACGCCGTAAGCGGGGAGACGGTGATCGACATCCCCGTCGACGACCGCTTCCGCAGGCGCTTCGGCAATCCTTACGCCGTCACGCATCGGGCTGACATCCACGGCGCGCTGCTCGACGGCTGCCGAGCGCGCAGAGATCGGATCGAGTTGCGTACCGACAGCCGAGTCGTCGGATTCGACCTCGAATCGACCGGCGTGATCGTGAAGCTCGACAGCGGCGAGCGCCTTCGCGCCGCGGCGCTCGTCGGCGCCGATGGTTGGCGCTCGGCCGTGCGGGAAGGCATCGTCGGCGACGGCGAGCCACCGGTCTCGGGGCACATGTGTTATCGTGCCGTACTCGACGTTCAAGACATGCCGAGCGACCTTCGCTGGTCGGCGGCGACCTTGTGGGCGGGACCCGATACGCACGTCGTTCACTATCCGCTGCGCGGTTGGAAGCTCTTCAACCTCGTGGCAACGGCCGTGCGCGAAGAAGCCGCCGGCGGCCACAACGAGGAGGCCCCGCCCGAGGAAGTGCTGCCGCTTTTCGCCGAGGATTGCGACAAGCCTCTGACGATCTTGCGAGTGCCGAAGACGTTCCGCCGCTGGATGCTGCGCTTCCGCGAGCCGGTCGACAATTGGAGCCGCGGCCCCGTGACCCTGCTCGGCGATGCGGCGCATCTGATGCTGCAGTACGCCGCGCAAGGCGCGGCGATGGCACTGGAGGACGCGGTTTGCCTCGCTTCTCGAGTGGACGAAAGCGATGGCGACTGCGCCGCGGCGTTCCAGAGCTACCAGCAGACGCGGCTCGTGCGCGCCTCGCGGGCGCAGGTCTCGGCGAGCCTCCTCGGACTTCTCTATCATGCCAAGGGCGTCGGGCGATTGGTGCGCAACGACGTCTACGCCAGTTGGCGAGGCGAGCGGCAGTACGAGGCGTTCGACTGGATCTATCAGCCGCCCGACTACGTCCGTGACTTTGCAGCGTCGGCGCGGCGCGATTTCTAGCCGAGCGAAGCGTTGCTGCCGTCAAACGAGCGCAGGCAGCCGTCTCGCTCGAATGATGACTCCGGACGACCGGCCGTCTGGGGACGGGAGCGAATCACCGGATCGAGTTCGAATCAACCGGCGACCGCGTAGAGTCGCCACTCCCCGGGGATTCCCTTGAGCTCGCGAACCCCACGGTCTTCGAAGCGGAGGCCGGAGCCGGCGACGAGATCCTTGACGGTCCCGGAAACGAGTATCTCGCCGGGCGCAGCCGACGCGGCGACTCGCGCGCCGATGTGCACGGCGATGCCGGCGACCTTGTCGCCGGAGGCCTCGCATTCGCCCGTGTGGAGCCCGGTGCGGACGACGAGACCGAGACCGGCGACCGCATCGCGGATCGACTGGGCGCAGCGGATCGCCCGCGCCGGACCGTCGAAGATGGCGAAGAATCCGTCCCCCGCCGTGTCGACCTCGCGGCCGCGGAAGCGGCCGACCTCGTCGCGGACGCGACCCTGAAAGCTCTCGAGAAGGTCCCGCCAGCGGCGGTCGCCGATTTCTTGGGCCCGCTCGGTCGAGCCGACGACGTCGGTAAAGAGCACCGTCGCGAGAACTCGGTCGACCTCGGAGGCCCCCCGCGTCCCCGTCAAGAACTCTTCGATCTCGCCCACGAACGGCTCCACGTCGCCGACCCAGGGGAGGTGGTCCCTTCCCTCGAGCACCACGAACCGCGCCCCGGGCACTCGGTCCGCGAGGTACCGTCCGGCCTCGACCGGCAGGTTGGTGTCGTTGCGCCGATGGAGCACGAGCGTGGGCACGCGAATCGACGGCAGGACGTGGCGGATGTCGATCTCGGCGTTCATCCGCCAGAGCGCGATCGCCGCGCCGGGGCTGGCACCGAGCCGTTCGAGCCGTGCGAACCAGCGCACGATTCGCTCGTCGTCGGCGAGGCTCGGGGCGAGCGTGAAGCGAAGCAGCCCCTGGCCCCAGGTGTCGCCGAACATTTGCACGATCCTCTCGTTCGCCTCGGTGTCGGGAGCCCACGGGTAGTCGGGAGCCCTCGTGAAGGCCGCGGGCGCTCCGTAGAGCACGAGCGCGCGGGAGCGCCGTGGATGGGTGGCCGCGAAGAGCGCGCACATCGGACCGCCCTCCCAGAAGCCGAGCAGGTTCGCCCGCTCGGACCCGCAGGCGTCGAGGACGGCGCGGAGATCGTCCATACGCTGCTCGAGCGTCGGCATCTCTCCGGGAGGCACGCGGTCGGAGAGGCCCGTGCCGCGCTTGTCGAAGAGGATGAGGCGGCTGAAGCTCGCCAGGCGGCGCAGCATCGCCGCATTTTCCGGCCACTCCCACTGCTGCTCGAGGTGCCAGACGAATCCGGGCACTAGAACGAGGTCGAGCGCGCCCTCACCCACGGTCTGATAGGCGATGTAGAGGTCGCCGCTCTTCGCGTAGCGCGTCTCGACGTCCGCCATCCGCCAACAGTGTATCGCGGGACTCGCGCCGGGGGTAGCGATCGCCGCCGTCGCTCTCAGCGGGTTACCACCCCTGCGGAGCGTCGGGCATCCAGCAGAGGCCGAGCAGCGAGTCGCCGCCGCTGCGGTCCACGGCGGCGAAGACGTCCCACTCCTCCGGCTGCGTGTCCATGTCGAGGATCGGATAACCGATCGGCGCGCCGCTGCCGATGCAGGTGAAGGTGTTCCGATCGAAGCGCGTGACGCCGTACGCCTCGGCGATTGCCGCACCGACGTCCTGCTGCCATCTCGTCGGCGGCGTTCGGCGCTTCGGGACATGCGTCGGGTTTCCCGTCATCGTCCGAAAGCTCGCGGGGTGAGCCACACGTCCACAGTTGAGCACGCGGCGCCCTGGCGCAACGCCTGAGGCGGCGAAGGCGCGCTGCTCGAGCTCGCGGAACAAGCCACGGCGCCGGAAGCGGGCATCGACGCAACAGATACCGGCGAGGGCGACGGCCTGCGCGGGGAGGTGCGGTAGATCCATGAGGCGCATTTCGCCGAGCGCGAAGCCGGCGAGCGCTTCACCGGACGCTGCGGTCGCGAGGAACGAAAATCGCGCTAGGGAAATCCGCAGGTACTCTTCGTTGGCGGCGCGATACGATGCCCGGAAGAGCGCGAGTATGGGGGCGATCGACCGCTCGTCGAGCGCGCTCGTGGCAACGACCTGGAAGTCGATCGATGCGGCGCTGTCGCTCCCCATCAGGCGTTCCGTATCAGCGAGCGGCGAGGTGTCGCAATTGGAGGCTCTCCGCGGCTCCGGGCTTTTTCACGCGCGAAATCCCTGATAACTCGCCGCGGATGAAGATCGCCACCCAGCGAGAGGACATCCGCGTCCCTGGCTTCCTCTTCTCCGGGATCGCCTGCGGGCTCAAGGAGGACGGCCGGCAAGACGTCGCGCTCCTCTACGCCGAAAAGCCTGCGGCGGCAGCCGGCGCGTTCACCACCAACCGGTTTGCCGCTCCGCCGGTGGCGGTCGCCCGCGAGCGCGTCCGCGCCGGCCGCATCCGCGCCGTGCTCGTCAACACCAAGTCGGCGAACGCGGGGACGGGTGCTTCGGGGCTTCGGAAGGCGCTGGCGTGCTGCCGGCTGGCTGCCGAGCTGCTCAGGATCCCGGAGAAGCAGGTGATCCCGTGCTCGACCGGCAAGATCGGCTTGCCGCTCTCCTGGGAAAAGATCTCGCGCGGGATCCGCTTGGCGGTCCTGAAGCTGTCGCCTGCCGGACTCTGGGACGCGGCGGAGGCGATCCGCACGACCGATGCTTTTCCCAAGGTCGCGGTCCGCTACTTCGGCGCGGAACGCTCCCGCATCACCGTCGCGGGCCTCGCCAAGGGCGCCGGGATGATCCAGCCGGACATGGCGACGACGCTCGCCTACGTGCTGACCGACGCCGCGTGCGAGCCGGCGCTGCTTCGACGGGTTCTCCGCGAGGGGCTCGCCGACTCGTTCAATGCAATCTCCGTCGACGGCGATACCTCGACCAACGACACGGCGCTGCTGCTCGCGAGCGGCGCGTCGCGGGTGGCGGTCTCCGCGAGGGCGGCCGCCGCCCGCCGGCTCGGGAGGGCGGTCTCCGAAGTGCTGGGAGACCTCGCGCGCATGGTCGTCGCCGACGGCGAGGGCGCCTCGAAGGTCGCCCGGGTGGTCGTGCGCCGGGCGCGCACCCGTGCCGACGCCGAGCGCGCCGCGCGAGCGGTCGCCAACTCGCTTCTGGTGAAGACCGCGATCTACGGCGCCGATCCGAACTGGGGCCGGATTGCCTGCGCCATCGGCTACTCCGGAGCGCGCTTCCGGCCGGAGCGGACGGTAATCGCGATCGGCGGAGTCGTCGTCGCACGCGCGGCGGAGGGAACGGGCAAGACGGCGGAGCGGCACGCGCGACGCGCGATGCAGCGCAAGGATTTCACGATCGACATCGACCTCGGCGAGGGTCGCGAACAAGCGGCGATCCTCACCTGCGATCTCGGCGTCGACTACGTGAAGTTCAATTCGGAGTACTCGTCGTAACCGCGATCGGCTATCGGCAACGATCTTGAGGGGGGTCTCTTGCTGATAGCCGAAGACCGATGGCCATAAAGCAGAAGGGGCCGCCGGTTTCCCGGCGGCCCCTTCGTTTCGCGGATTCACTGGTCAGCTAGAAGCTCACGCCTCGATTTGCCCAAGCGCTTTAGAAGCCCGCGCTCTTGATCAGGTAGTTGATCGTGAAGTTGTCCGGCGTGTTCCAGTCACGCGGAGCGTTGTGGTACCAGTGCTTCACGCCGACGTTGGGATAGAGGTACCCGTCCGGGCAATCCCAGTGGGAAGCGTGGCCGAGCTGCATGTCCACCACGCCGCCATGGTTCGGATAGAGGTGGTCGTAGTCGTACTTCGGCGGTTCGATGGTCCTGGTTTCCACGACCTTCATCGAGCCGTCCGGAAACCTCTCGATGCCGTGCGGGATCTTGCCGGCGTCGGACATCATATACCAGCTCTTCCAGAGCTCGCCGCCCTGGTCATAGCCCTCGTTGTACTCGGCCATGTAGGACTCTTTGTCGACGTAGAGTACGCGCTTGGAGAACGCGTACTGGGAGAATCCGGTGGGCGTTCCTTCCACCACTGCCGTTTCGCGTGCTTCGTGCGGTACGCACCAGATTTGCGCCCGGATACCGCTCGTGCCGTCCGGCTGAGCGCACCACGCTTCACGCTGCGCGTATCCGCCCGAGTGGAACGCGGCGAGCAGCTTGTGGACGCCGAGGAACTTGAAGGTCCAGAACGACAGCTTCGAGTTCCAAGTCCAGATCGAGTCGATGTCGATGTCCGTGCCCCAGAACGCGTCGGAGCGGTTCGCCATCGACAGGCGGCGGACTTTCCGCAACTCCGGCAGGTACAGGTAGGAGTCATCCGGAACGTCCGGGGAGACATAGCGGAAGTTCAGCACGCCCGCGCCTTTCAGGTCGTTCGGGTCGTGCAGCGGTCCCCACTGCTCGGTGTAGCCAATCGCCGGATCGTGGGAGACGACCGGCTTCGGCTCCATCACCAGCCGGCCGCGCCACATCATGCGACGCCAGAAGTTCGATCCGAAGAAGCGCTCCCGCTCACCCTTGCTGTTCACGAGCTCGACGTTCCAGCCGCAGCCGACGTTGTCGGTATAGGGCGTCTTCTGCTCATGATTCCACATCCACTTGGCGCCTGCCTGCGGGTCGTTGTCGTCGATCGCCGGGAACGGAGCGCCAGCGACGTAGTTGAGCATGTCGCGGCCATCAGGGGATAGCTTGACCTGGCTCGCGTACTTTTCGGTTGCTTCTTTGTAGAGAGGCGGCCACTCGTACTTCTGGTACGCGATGATCGGGATGATCATGCCGTGATTTACGAAGTATTGCATCGTCGGCAACATCGAGTCCTTATACTTTTCCAGATTGTCCTTGTTGACCACCGTGCCCGGGGCCGGCATCTCGGCCAGAGCCGCGAGGGGCAGGCCAATCAGCAAGGCGGTCACAAAGGATGTGACTGCTTTTCTCATCGAATCCTCCTTTGTTTCGAGTTTGACGTAAACTTTCTGTGGTGAATCCGCGTATTCTAGCTATTGGGGAACAGCAATGCTCATACCTATAAGCGCGCGCCCCTTGACGCACCTAACTTATTGATTTTTAAAGTGTTCCACTTGTCGGGAAAACATAGCGGAAAATCTCTCTTGGGGAAATTCTCCAGGCCTGTGGAAAAGCGCCCTCAAAGGAAAAAATCATGGCCCGTTCTTTCGACTGCGTGCACCATTCGAAAGCGCTGCGCTTGGTAAATCGTTCATCGGCGATTCCCTTGACGATGGGGCGCCGTTTGCTGGAACGTTTCGCTTGATCGAACGGCGAGCAGGCACGGGAGGGTAGACGATGACGGCTTCGAGGATCGGTGCACGGCGGAAGGAGGCGGGCTCGGGGCGGGGTTATGGCTGGGTGCCCGACCTTCCCGACCACCGCGACGTCCGCTACGGCGCAGTTCGGCGAGTTCCCACCCGGCTGCCTCGCTCGGTCGATCTCCGGCCATGGTGTTCGCCGATCGAAGATCAGGCAGCGCTCGGCAGTTGCACCGGCAACGCGCTCGCGGGCGCGGTGGAGTTTCTCGAGAAGAAGGACGGGGTGGCGCGGCTCGTCGACGTGAGCCGCCTCTTCATCTACTACAACGAGCGGGTGATCGAGCACACCGTCGGAGAAGACTCCGGAGCGATGATCCGCGACGGCATCAAGACGCTCGTCAAGCAGGGCGTCTGTTCGGAGGCGAAGTGGCCGTACGTCATCTCAAGATTCCGCACGAGGCCGAGCCGTGCTTGCTACAGTGAGGCCCGCAATCATCAAGTGACCGCTTACGCGCGTCTCGAGACCGTGGACGAGATGCGCGCGTGCCTTGCGGAGACCTTCCCGTTCGTCTTCGGCTTCTCCGTCTACGAGAGCTTCGAGTCTCGCAAGGTCGTGAGCACCGGGGTCGTGCCGATGCCGCGAGCGAAGGAGAAGCTGCTCGGCGGCCACGCCGTTCTCGCCGTCGGATACGACGACCGGAACAGGCGATTCCTGGTGCGGAACTCGTGGGGCACCGGCTGGGGTATGAAGGGCTATTTCACGATACCCTACGCGTACCTCGCAGACCGCAATCTCTCGGACGACCTCTGGACGATCCGCCGGCAGGAGGAGTTCTAGGCGGAGGCTTCAGGCTACAGGCTACGGGCTACGGGAAAGGCGTCGTAGAGTCTTTGCCTGAAGCCCGTAGCCTGTAGCCTGAAGCCCGAAGCCCGTAGCCGGTAGCCTCCTCAGCCCCGAAGCTGGGCGAGGAATGCCCTCGTGATCCGATGCCGCGGCGCCGCAAACACCTCCTTCGGCGGGCCGCTTTCGACCGCCAGGCCGTCTGCGAACACGTGAACGGTCGTCGCCACATTGGCGGCGAACGACATCGCGTGGGTGACGACGATCATCGTCTGCCCCGCCTTGGCCAGATCCGTGATCACCGACAGCACCTCGCCCGTCATGACGGGATCGAGGGCGCTCGTCGGCTCGTCGAAGAGGATCACCTCGGGCTCCATGGCGAGCGCGCGGGCGATCGCCACGCGCTGCTGCTGGCCGCCGGAGAGGTGACGGGGAAGCGCGTCGAGCTTCTGGGACAGGCCGACGCGGTCGAGGATCTCGCGCGCGCGGGCGACTGCCTGATCGCGCGCGAAACCGAGGACGTGAATCGGCGCCTCGATCACGTTGCCGAGCGTGGTGAGATGCGGAAAGAGGTTGAACTGCTGGAAAACGAAGCCGACGCGCCGCCGGACCTTCTGCAGCAGCGCCGCGTCTCGGCGCGGATGCGTAGCGGGTGTCAGGCGGCAGTCGCCGACCTCGATCTCGCCTGCCTGGAAGCTCTCGAGGCCGTTCACGCAGCGAAGGAAGCTCGATTTTCCGCCGCCTGATGGGCCGATGATCGCCGCCACCTCGCCCGCCTTTACCACGAGCGAGATCCCTTTCAGGACCTCCACGCCGGCGAACCGCTTCACCAGCTCGCGGGCCGAGATCATACCGGCGCCTCTACCGCGAGCCGTCTCTCCAGCCGACGCGAGAGAAAGGTGAGCGGCGTCGCCATCAGCATGTAGAGGATCGCGGTGAGGATCATCAGCTCGGCGGTCGCCTGCGTGCTCTGCGAGAGCACGGAGAAGCGCTTGGTGAGCTCGACGAGCGTGACCACCGAGCACACGCTCGTGTCCTTGAAGAGCGCGATGAAGTCGTTGACGACCGGCGGAATGACGATTCGCACCGCCTGCGGCACGATGATGCGGCGAAGCGCGAGGGGGCGCGACATGCCGAGTGACAGCGCGGCCTCCATCTGCCCGGGCGGAATCGCCTGCAGGCCCGCGCGATAGATTTCCGACTCGTACGCCGAGTAGTTGATCGCCAGGCCGAAGATCGCCGTCCAGAACGCCGGCACCGCGATGCCGATCTCCGGAAGGAAGAAGAAGATGAAGTAGAGCTGGAGCATGAGCGGCGTGCCGCGCAGGAACTCCACGTAGGACGCGAGGAGCGGACGGAGCCAGCCCGGCCCGTAGAGCCGCCCGAGCGCGACCAAGAGCCCGGCGACGATGGCGAGCGGAAACGAGAGCACCGACAAGATCACGGTCACGCCGGCCGATTCGAGCAAGATCGGCCCGTAGCGCCGGGCAACCTCCCAGCCGTGGAGCCGCGCCGACGGCGTCACGGCGCTCCGCTCGAGTGAGGTTCCTGGGTCGGGCTTGGCCCCGGCCGCGCCCGCGTAGCCGTAGAACCGGCCCGCGTCGGCGATCGTGGCGAGCTCTCTCTCGGCGTCGCTCCACAGTCCCCAACGTCGGTAGAGCCGTTCGAGCTCGCCGCCCCGGATCAGCACGATCAACGCCTGATCGAGGGCGGCGAGGAGTGCCGCGTCCCCTTTGCGAACGTAGATCACGTAGTAGCCGTGCCCGACCGGCGGACCGACAAAGCGCAGGGCGGGAAAGCGCGGGCCGTAGAAGACGGCGATCGGCGTGTCCTCGAGGGTCGCGTCGAGCCTGCCGGTCTCGACCTCGCGCAGCGTGTCGGTGTTGCCGTCGTAGTGAACGACGTCGACCCACGGCGCGAAGCGCTCCTGCGCGTAGCTGTCGGCCGCCGAGCCGGTGAGGACGCCGACGCTCCGCTTGCGCGCCGAGCCGACGCGCTTCTCGAGATCGTCTGCGCTCGTGAGCGTGGGGTCGTCCTTCCGCGCCAGCAATTGCAGCCCGTAGACGAAGTAGGGAAGCGTCGCATCCATGGTCTCGAGCCGGGCCGGCATCCACTCGTAGCCGTTCAGTATGATGTCGATCTTTCGCGTGCGCAGGAGGTCCGGCATCTTGTCCCACTGTCCCTGGAAGAAGCGCGGCTTGACCCCGAGCAATCCCGCGAGCCGTTCGGCGAGCTCCACCTCGAACCCGGTGACCTCGGCCGGATCGTCGTCGCGAGGATAGACGTAAGGCCCGCCTCCTTCCTGATCCGCTCCCCACACCAGCTCGCCGCTCGCGCGGACGTCGGCGAGCGTGTCGGCGTCCGCCAGTGAATGGCTCGAGAGCAGGACGACGATCGCGACGATGCCCGCGCGCAGCGCTTCGCTCATCACTCGACGCAGACGGGAAGCGCGCTCACGCCGCGACCGAGGATGGTCGGCCGCCACTCGGGGCGCTCGACGACACGCAGGCCGGGCAGCCGCTCGGCAAGGGCGGCAAACGCAATCTGGCCTTCGAGGCGCGCGAGCGGAGCGCCGAGGCAGTGGTGGATGCCGAGCCCGAAGGCGATGTGATCGTTGTCGCCACGCGCGAGGTCGAGGCGATCGGGTTCCGCGAAGCGCTCCGGATCGCGGTTGGCCGCCGCTTGACAGAGGAGCAAGCGCTGGCCGGCTCGGATGCTCTTGCCGCCGAGCTCGACGCCTTCCTTCGCGATGCGCACCTGCATCTTGGTCGGCCCATCGTAGCGCAGCAGCTCCTCGACCGCCGAAGCCGCGAGGCTCCGATCGTGCCGCAGCCTCCGCCGCTCGTCGGGATTGCGGTCGAGGTGGAAGACGCCGGTGGCGAGCAAGTTCGCCGTCGTGTCGTGGCCGGCAAAGAGGAGCAGCACGCAGGTGGCGACCACCTCGTCGGACGAGAGCACGTCTCCCGTCTCCTCGGCACGGGCGAGGTCGCTGAGCAGGTTGTCTGCGGGCTCGCGACGATAGCGGTCGAGCAGAGCGCGGAAATAGCGCTCGAGCGCGAGCAGGCCGCGTGGCGCGCGATCACGCCGCCCGGCGCGATCCGGCGCTCCGAACACGATCGTGGCGACGTCGTCCGACCACTGCTTGAAGCGCCCGAGGTCGGATTCGGGGACCCCGAGCAGGTGGGCGATCACCGTGGCCGGCAGCGGGTACGCGAAGGCGCGCACGAAATCGACGCGGCACCGACGCGCGAGGTCGTCGATCAGGGCGTCGACGACCGACTCGATGACCGGGCGCATGCGCTCGACCGTGCGCCCCGTGAACGCGGTGCGAGCGAGCCGCCGCAGGCGGGAATGAGCCGGCGGGTCCGTGAAGACCATCCAGTTGCCGAGCATGCGGTAGATGGGATCGAAGGTCTCGCGCTCTTCCGTGGTCGGCGTTGCTGGAAGCAGCGAGCCGACGCGCTCCGCGGAGAGTTGCGAGTCGAGAAACGCGCTCGCCACGTCGTCGTAACGCGTGAGGAGCCACGCCTGATGATGCTCGGTCCAGTGGACGGGGTCCTCGGCACGCAGTCGGTGGAGATACGGGTGCGGATCCTCGACGAGATCCGGATCGAGAAAGCTCCGGTCGGCGATCACCGGGTTCCTTGCAGCGGACGGACGACCGCGTCGAAGCGGCGCGCGAGCTCGTCCGGCCAGCGCTCGGGCGCGACCAGCGGGACCAGAACGAACTTGCTCGCGCCGGCGGCGATGAACGCTTCGATGCGATCGCAGAGCTCGGCGTTCGAGCCGAAGACGACGAGCTTTTCCGGCTCCACTCCCGGCCGCCGCGCCGCCAACGCCTGGAGGAGCGGTCGAGCGGCATTTGCATGCTCCGCCGCCAGGTACCCGACGAGCGCGCCGAAATGCTCGTCGTCGATCCGTCTGCCGGCTTTTTGGGCGAGTTCGCGGATGGCGTCGGCCTTCCCGCGGTACTCCTGCGGCGTCACGAGCGAAGGGAGCCAGCCGGTGCCGAGCTCGGCGGTGCGACGCAGCGCGGCTCGGGAATGACCGCCAAACCAGATGTCCGGGTGCGGGCGCTGGAACGGACGTGGCTGTAGCCGAAGCTCGCGCACCTCGAAGTAGCGGCCTGCGTGCGTGACTTCCTCCTCGGTCCACAGCCGGGTGATCAGCGCGACCGCTTCTTCGGTGCGGCCGGCAGCCTCCGCACGGTCGACCGCGAAGACGCGCTGCTCGCGCGCGTCCTCGACGCCGAGGCCGAACGCAGCCACGAGGCGCCCGTTCGACAAGAGGTCGATCGTCGCCAGCTCTTTCGCGAGCAGCACCGGGTTCCGTCCCGGGAGCACCATCACGCTCGTGCCGAACTTGAGGCGGCGTGTGCGCCCCGCGACCGCCGCGAGCGACGCGATCGGACCGAGCGTGCCGCCGCTGGCCCGCTCCGAGAACCAGATCGAGTCCCAGCCGAGGGCCTCGCACGCATCGATGATCGACCAGAAGCTCGCGCCGTCGAGCCCGCCGCCCGCCGTCGTGCCGAGACCGAAGCCGATCTTGATCTTCATCGTGTCGTTCTCAGCTCTCCCGAGTCGACGCGGCCGAACATCGCCTCGGCGTCGATTCGTCAACCGCGTGCATCTTGCCTCAGGATGGATTCGGCCGCCACGTCTTCGAGGATTTTCCGCGGCTTCGGCGAATGAGGTTCGGAGATGCGCTCCAGCGGAATCAATGGCACTGCTGACGACAAGCCCGCCGCGAGCCAGCCGTTTCGGAACCGGCCTTGCTTCCCGGAACGGCTTCTCATAGGCAGCGGGCCGGGATGCAATCGGAGCGAGCGGAGCTTCCTCGCCGGAGCTACGTCGGCACCGTGTCGCTCCTCGTCGCCGTCGGCGGGGCCGCGGCGTCGCGCGCTGCGCTGCTCACCGGCCCCTTTGCCGATGCGATCTGGCTCCGCATCGTCGCCGCCGGCTTCGAGGCCGCGATGGTCGGCGGCATCGCAGACTGGTTCGCGGTGACCGCGATCTTCCGCCACCCGCTCGGCTTGCCGTTGCCGCATACGGCGATCATCCCGAATCGGCGCGCCCGACTGATTCAGGGCATCGTGTCGACGGTCGAGAACCAGTGGCTCTCGCCGGAGGTGATCGCTCGTCGGCTCGAGCGAGTGGCGCCGAGCCAATGGGTGATCGAATGGCTGCAGGATGCGCGGCACGTCGCCCGCATCGGCGATCCGCTGCGCGACCTGATTCGACGTCTCGCTGGCGTGCTGACCGAGCCGGAGATCGTCGAATTCACCGAGCGCGCGATCGTTCGCCAGTTCCGCGAGCTGCCGATCGACGCCACGGCGGGTCGCTGGCTCGCCCGTGCCGCGGAGAGCCCGGCGGCGGGCGACGCGCTTCGCGCGCTGGCGCTGTCGCTCAAGAATCTCGCGGAGCGGCCGCGCACGGCACAGGAGCTCCACTGGTGGATCCTCCGCTCGGCGCGTGCCCTCCGCGAGAGCGGCCAGCGCTTCGTGCCGTTTCTTCTGCGGCGCAAGATCGTCCAGCGGACGATCGTGGAGGCGGCGCTGCGCTACGCCTCCGCGGAGCTTCATGGCGCCGCCGAGGACCCCGATCACCCCCTGCGGCGCTTCGCGGTCGATGGGCTTCGCGGCTTTTCCGATCAGCTCTCGCGCGGCGACCCGGAGGCGATCGCACAGATCGAGCGCGTGCGGGCTGCGATCCTCGAGAGCCTCGAGACCGCGCCGCTCGTAGGCCAAGCGTTGGTTCGACTGCGGCGGCAAGTCGAAGAAGAGCTCGACGCCCGCGACAGCCGTCTCTCCCGTTGGATCGACGGCAAGCTGCATTCGGCCATCCTCGCCTACCTGGAGCACGTCGAGCATCGAGAGGCCTTCGATCGCTGGGTGCGCGGCACGGCCGTCGACCTCGTCCGCCGCAACCATCACCAGATCGGCGTGACGATTCGCGAGAACCTCGAGGGTCTGACCGACGATCAGCTGGTCGAGCAGATCGAGAGCCGCGTTGGCGCCGACCTCCAGTTCATCCGTCTGAACGGCGCCGTGGTCGGCGGATTGGTCGGCGTCGCGCTCGCGCTCGCCCACCTGTTGATGCCATAAGCGGATCGGGATGCGGTGGCTGCTGACGGCGTGCGCGTTTCTCGCGGTCACGAGCGCGAGCTCCGCCGATGCGCCGGACTATGATCGCGCGGTCGAGGA
>Ga0315273_10002280_pt1 | contig 22555 bp, 16 predicted proteins | sample YL17G02_0_MG_FD_205753 | JGI IMG/M metagenome (GOLD analysis project Ga0315273, IMG submission 205753) | Sediment microbial communities from Yellowstone Lake, YNP, Wyoming, USA - YL17G02_0 | ecosystem: Environmental > Aquatic > Freshwater > Lake > Sediment | place: USA: Wyoming | collected...
CCGGCTGCTGGCGATGGAAACGGCCATCCACGGCTTCTTCGACGCGGTGATGGTGAACACCGACGACCTGCCGACCCGGCTCAACCGGCTGGAACTGCTGAGCCAGGTGCGCGGTCTGTTCCTCCGCGGCTGGGACCTGTCGAAGATCGTGGTGGAGGGCGAGAGGGGCTGACGCCACCCGGGCAGCGACGGAAGCGGGGGGGCATCGAACGCCGACCGCACGGACCTAGCGCGTGCTGGTCAGCCCCAGTTCGACGGCCAGCGACGCGGCCGTCGCGCTGTCGCCGCCGAGCGCGATGAAACGGGACAGGCTCCTGCGCGCGGCCGCGGTGTCGTGCCGTCGCGCCGCGGCCTCGGCACGCACCTGCCACACGCTCGCCAGCGTCGAGTCGCGCCGCCCGGCCTCGTCCAGCCACACCAGCGCCGAGTCGGGCTGGCCACGCCGCAGCCACGCCAGCGCCATGTTCTTGTACAGCGGGGCGCGCGCGGGATCGCGCCGGATGGCCTCGGCCAGCACCGTCTGCGCCGTGTCGGGCCGTCCGCCCTGGATGAGCGCGAACGCCTGGTTGTTGCGATGCGCCACGTCGGCGGGATCGGTGAGCGCCGCCAGTGCGTAGTGATGCGCCGCCTCCACCCACGCCCGGTCCTCCATGTCGAAGTCACCGAGGGCGGAATACGCGGTGCTCGTGAGGCGCGGATCACCGGGGTGTTCGCGCACCACACGCTCGAGCACCATCACCGCACTGTCGCGGCCGGCGTACCCGAGCGCGCGGGCGAGGTTGATCGCCGCCTGGCCATAGCGCGGCGACACGCGCAGCGCCTCGAGGAAGCGCGCGCGCGCGGTGACCGCGTCGCCGCTCTGCAGGGCATCGAAACCCTGGTTGTTGAGCAGCTTGGCGCGTTCGGTCGCGCGGCCGGCGAAGAACGAGCGACCGGGGCCCCACCACAACCCGGTGAGCATCCCGAGCAGCGCGATCGGTGCCCACATCCAGCGCATCGGGCCGCCGCGCGTCCTGCCGTGAGTGGGGGGCGCTTCGACGGCGAGCCCGCCCACCGGCGCCGGTGGCTGGGCGCTCAGACGCTCGGCATCGAGCTCCACGGTGCGCGCCCCGGGCGCGAGCGTGACCGGCGCGGTGCGGGTAGCCGCCGATCCGCCGCCGGCGGACTCGATCACCGATGCCGGGATCGGCGTGCCGGTGAGCATGGCCAGCTCGCGAGTCACGGTCGCGGCGTCGGGGCGCGCGGCCGGGTCCTTGTCGAGCATCCGCGTCACCAGCGCCTCGACCGCCTCCGGGCACTCCGGGCTCACTTCGCGCAACCGCCGCGGCGGCTCGTTGGCGATCACGTAGAGCAGCGCGAGCGGACTGTCGCCCGTGAACGGCAGCCCGCCGGCGATCATCTCGTGCAACGTCACGCCGAGCGCGAACACGTCGGCGGGAGCACCCGGCGCGGCCGCGCCGGTGGCGGCGTCGCCCATCGCGGCCTGCGAGGCGCGCACCGACTCGGGCGCCATGTAGGCGGCGGTGCCGAGCGTGGAGCCGGTCATGGTGAGACGCGAGGCCTGGGTGGCGCGTGCGAGACCGAAGTCGGTGATCTTGATCGCGCCGTCGCGGTCGAACATCAGGTTCCCGGGCTTGATGTCGCGGTGCGCGATCCCGCGCCGATGGGCGAGCGCCAGGCCTGACGCCACATCGCGCGCGAGCGCGAGCGCGTCGGCGACCGGGAGCGGGCCCCCGCCCAGGCGGTCACGCAGGCTCTCGCCACTCATCAGCTCCATGGCGATGAACGGTCGCTCGGTGGTGCGGTCGAACGCGTACAGCACCGCGATGTGAGGGTGCGTCAGCGCGGCCGCGGCGCGCGCCTCCCGCTCGAAGCGCTTGAGCGTCTCGGCGTCGCTGGCGAGCTCGGGCGCCACGAACTTGAGCGCGACGGCGCGGTCGAGGTCGAGGTCGATGGCCTCGTAGACCTCACCCATGCCGCCGCGACCGAGCAGCCGCCCGATCCGGTAATGCGAGATGCGCGTGTCTTCCATGATGGGGCGGAACGGTAACAGCGGGACCGGCCCGAACGCGAGCGGAGCGGCCCGGGGGCCGCCCCGCCGTTCATGCGCCTGCCGGGGATGCCAGCGCAGCAGCGTGAGGCGCTGCTCCCGGCGACTCTCCGTCGGCACGCATGCGCACGAAGTGGAGCCCCGAGCCGTCCGGGTTGCCCCGTTCGTCGGATCGCCCGATTCGACCACCGCCATTCCCGACACCGGTCCCCTCGCGCGCGGGAGCGGGGTCCGGTATCGTCGGCCCCCCATGTCCTCCTCTCGTCGCGGTGGTCGCGAAACGGCGGCCGGACCCAGACGGTCGGCGGGGCGTTCCGGCGACGCCCGTCGCCCGTCGCATGCGCCCGCGCGGCCCGCCGAACCCCTCGGCTGGTCGCATCCGGGGCTGTGGCTCGTCCTGCTGACGGCGGCGTCGTGCGCCGTCCTCAGCGTCACCGTGCGGATCTACGACACCGACTTCTGGCACCACCTGCTGGCCGGGCGGGTGATCTGGCAGACCCACGCCATCCCCACCCGCCAGGTGTGGGCGTGGTCCACCTTCGGTACGCCCGACATGAACGCCTCGCCGCTGTTCCGGGCACTGGTGTGGCCGTTCTGGGCGGTGGCGGAGGTGCCCGGGCTGTTCGCCTGGCGCTGGCTCACCACGCTGCTCGCCTTCGGCCTCGGCTGGCTCACCGCGCGCCGCATGGGCGCGCGCGGGCTCACGCCCCTGCTCGTCTGCATCCTGTGTGTGCTGATCTACCGCCAGCGCTCGCAAGTGCGACCCGAGACCCTCGCCGCGGTGCTCACGGCACTCACCCTGTGGATCCTCGCCATCCGCCGCGCGGGCGGGCGCGACCACACGTGGTGGCTGGTGCCGATCGTGTGGGTGTGGGCGAACGCGCACCTGTCCTACTACCTGGCGCTGGTGATCCTCGGCGCTTTCGCGCTCGACGAATGGCTGCCCGGCGGGTCGGGGAACGCCGCCACCGGGCGCCACATCGGGCGCTGGCCGCGCCTGCTCGTGGTCGGGCTCGCCGCGGCGGCGGCCGCGTTCATCAACCCGTTCGGCTGGCGTGCGGTGGTGCTGCCGTTCCAGTTCGCGCTGTTCTACCGCCACGAGCCGATCTACCAGATGATCGGCGAGCTGCAGCCGGTGATGTGGAGCAACAACGCGGTCAACGGGCTCGCGATCGTGCTGATCCTGTGGCCGCTGCTCGCGATCCGGCGCGGGGTGCGCCAGGGCTTCGATCGCGCCGAACTGGTGCTGTGCGCGTTCGCGAGTGTCACCATGCTGCAGACGCAGCGGCTCACCGGCAGCTACGCCGTGATCACGGCACCGTTCCTGGCCCGCGACCTCGACGCCTGGGTCTCCTCGCGGCGATGGCCGCAGTGGACGCGCCCGGCGTGGACGCGCGCAGTGCTGGCGGTGGCCACCGGCGTGGCGCTGTGCGTGCCGGAATGGCGCCGGATCGAGATGCCGATCGGGGTCGGGCTCGACATGACGCGCTACCCGGTGCGGGCGTGTGACTTCATCGCCGCGCACGGCATGCGCGGGCGCATGTTCAACGATGTGTACCTCGGTGGCTACATCGCATGGCGCTTCTGGCCCGACCGGGGCCGGCTGCCGTTCGCGACCGGCACACCCGAGGCGATGACGCGCGAGGATCGCGACCTGGTGACGTTCATGGCCGCGTCGAAACCGGCATGGCGCCGGCTCGACGACAAGTACGGCTTCGACTTCGCGCTGCTCAATCGCCGCATCGACAGCGGCGCGAGCTACGTGCTCGATTTCCTCGACGCCGACAGCACCTGGGCCATGGTGTTCGCCGACGACGCCGCCGCGCTGTACGTGAGGCGCGCGCGCTTCGGTGCGCTCGCGAATTCGTTCGGCTACCGCATCGCGCGCGGCGCGCCCGAGGGCGCCAGCGCACTCGCCGCACGCGCCGCCGCCGACCCCGCGTTCGACGCGGCGTATCGTGCGGAGCTGGAGCGCATGGCGCGGGGATCCGAATACCACTCGCGGCCGAACACCCTGCTGGCGCGTATGGATCTCGCCGCCGGGCGCCTCCATGACGCCCGCGCCCGCACGCTCGCCGCGATCGCCGCCAGCCCGCTCACGCCCGGCGAGCACGAGCGGCTCGGTCGCATCGCGCTGCTCGAGGGTCATCCGGCCGAGGCCGTGCTCGAGTTCGAGCAGGAACGCCGGCTGCGCATCGACGGGCGCGGCGTCGAGGTGTGGCTCGGCCAGGCCTACCAGGCGATGGGCCGGCGCGACAAGGCCATCGCGCACTATCGCGCCGAGCTGAGGCTCGATCCCGGCAATGCCGCCGCGCGTGAAGCACTGGCGGGGATGGGCCTGGCGCCCTAGGCTCCGTCCGGGGACTCCCCGCGAGGGCGGTGCCGGGGCCGCGCGGTCCGTGCGCGAGGAACGGCGACCACGCCCCGGCGCGCATCGGGGTGGAACGGGTGCGGGGCGCTCAGGCCGGCAGCAGCTCCGCCACCACGCGCTCGACCGCCTCGTCCACCTCGGGCGTCATCGGGGCGCCGAACTCGTAGCTCGTGCCCTCGATCCCGATCACCTCGAGTTGCGCCGGCAGCCGGCCGAGCGCTCGGGCCAGTTCCACCGCCTCGCCCACGCCGAAGCCGTGCGTGGAACTCGTCGCGAACGCCACCGGCAGGGGCGCGGCGACCGCATCGAAACGCTTCACCGAACCCGGCGGGGCGCCGCTCGACATCGCATCCACCACGAACACCCACCCGCCGCGGGTGATGGCCTCGAACAGCGCTCCCAACCGGCCATCGCATTCGAGCACGTGCACGCCGGCGGGTGCGCGGCGGGCGAGCCGCCGGACGACTTCGGGCCCGGCGGCGTCGTCGCCGCGCTCGCGATTGCCCACCCCGATCACGCACCGGGTGCCCACGTTCAGCTCCGATCCAAGTTCACCCGCAGGAAGTGCGTGGCGCACGAGATGCACGGATCGTGATTGCGCACGGTCTGCTCGCATCCCCACTTGAGCGTGGCGTCATCCAGCGCGACGCGGGGCGTCGCGTAGGCGCGCAGGTCCGCTTCGATGGTGCTCAGATTCTGCGCGGTGGGTGGCACGATACGCGCGTCCTTCACCAGTCCGGTCCCGTCGAACGTGTAGCGGTGCCACAGCAGGCCGCGGGGCGCCTCGGTGGCCGCGGCCCCCACGCCCTCACGCGGCGTCACGGTGGCGAAGGGCTCGTCCGGTTCCTGCCAGGTCTCGACGATCCGCGCCGCCTCCTCGGCGGCCCAGATCATCTCGACCGCGCGAACGATGATGCTCTTGAACGGGTTGCGCACCTCGGGGCCGATCCCGGCTTCCTTCGCGGCGGCGCTCGCGGCCGGCGTGAGCCGGTCGGAGTTGAGCGCGTAGCGCGCGAGCGGGCCGGTGAGGTAGGCGCCGTGACCGGTCATCACCGAGTGCAGCGCGTTCGAGTGCCGCACGTGCTCCTCGGCGAACACGCGGTCGAACTCCATCGCGTCGATCGCGTGACCGTGATTCGAGACGATACGCCCGCCGTCGATCGGGTAACCGGTCTCATCGCGGCACGAGACGAAGATATAGTCGCGCTCCATCTCGGGGAATGTGAAATCTTTCACCCAGCGCAGCAGTCCCAGTGCCAGCTCCTTCGCGCGCTCCAGCCGGGGTGCGAGCACTTGTAGTTCCCTGCGCGAGGGCGTGCGCCAGAACCCACCGACGCGCAGGCTGACCGGGTGGATCTCGCGGCCGCCGATCAGGGTCATGATGTCGTTGCCGATCTTCTTGAGCTCGAGTCCGTCGAGCACCCGCCGGGGATGGTCCTTCGCCATGTGCAGACCACTCTCGTAGCCGAGGAAGTCGGGTGCGTGCAGCATCACCACGTGCAGCGCGTGGCTCTCGAGCCACTCGCCGCAGTACAGCAGCCGCCGCAGCTCGCGCACCGGCTCGCTCACCGTGATGCCGAAGGCGCGCTCGGCGGCGCGCACCGAACTCATCTGGTAGGCGACCGGGCAGATGCCGCAGATGCGTGCGGTGAGGTCGGGCAGCTCGAGGTGGCTGCGACCGCGCAGGAACGCCTCGAACAGCCGCGGCGGCTCGGGGATGCGCAGCTTCACGTCCTCGAGGACGCCCTTCTTGATGCGGAGGTCGAGCTCGCCCTCGCCTTCGACACGAGCGAGCACCTCGACGCGCAGGGTGCGGGATCTCGATTCAACGCTGGCGGGGCTCATGGGATTCGCTCGCCTTTCGGAAGCTCTCGGCCGCGGCGGTGATGCCGCGGAACGCGCGCACGATGCCGGCCGGTTCGAGGCCGAGGTTCTTCAGCACGGTGGCCTGGGAGATGGTGTTGGCCCCGCGCACGGGGCCGAAGCAGCCGTAGCAACCACGCCCGTAGCGCGGACACAACGCGCCGCAGCCGGTGCGGGTGACGGGGCCCAGGCAGGCCAGCCCCTTCGCCACCATCACGCACGGAACGCCGGCACGCTTGCAGTCCAGACACAGCGAGTGGGCGGGCAGCGCCGGGCGGCGTCCGGTGAGGAACGCCTTCACCACCTCGAGCAGCTGGGTCTTGCTGATCGGGCAGCCGTACAGCTCGTAGTCGACCCGCACGTGGTTCGCGACCGGGGTGGACACGCGCAGCGTGTCGATCCACTCGGGACGCGCGTACACCATCGGCACCCATTCCCTGACGTCGGAGAAGTCGCGCAGCGCCTGCAGACCACCGGTGGTGGCGCAGGCGCCGATGGTGATGAGCATCTTCGACGCGCGCCGGATGACGTGGATGCGCTCCGCGTCGTGTGGCGTGGTGATCGAGCCCTCCACCAGCGACAGGTCGTAGGGCCCGCGCGCCATCGCGCGCGAGGCCTCGGGGAAGTACGCGATATCGAGCGCGCCGGCCACCGCCAGCAACTCGTCCTCGCAGTCGAGCAACGACAACTGGCAACCGTCGCACGAGGCGAACTTCCACACCGCGAGACGGGGACGTTTGGGTTTGGAAGGCATGGTCACAGCTCCCGGACATGGATGAGCGGCAGCGCATGGTCGAAGCGGAACACCGGTCCGTCCTTGCACACGAACTCGGGGCCGAGCTGGCAGTGGCCGCAGAGGCCGACGCCGCATTTCATGTTGCGTTCCATCGACACCCAGATCCGGGCGGCGGGCACACCGCGGTGCTCCAGGTCACGCGCGGCGAAGGTCATCATCACCTCGGGCCCGCACACGAACGCGGTGGTGTCCTCGGGGTGGAACGGGGCGCGCGCGATGAGCGAGGTCACCACGCCGACGTGACCGCGCCAGCCCTCGTAGGCACGATCCACGGTCACCGCCACCTCGACGTCGAAGCGGCCGCGCCAGTCCTCGAGTTCCTTCGCGAACAGGATGTCGTCGGGGGTGCGGGCCCCGAACAGCACCACCAGGCGTCCGTAACGCTCGCGATGGGCGAGCACGTGGTAGAGCACGGGGCGCAGCGGCGCCAGACCGATGCCGCCGGCCACCATCACCACGTCCTGTCCCTCGGCGAGGGTGACCGGCCACGGTGTGCCGTACGGGCCGCGCAGGCCCAGCACGTCGCCGCGAGTGAGACGCTGCAACGCCTGGGTCACCGGTCCGACCGCACGCAGCGTGTGGAGCAACTGCCGGGTCGGCCCCGGTGGCCCGCTGATCGAGATCGGCACCTCGCCGACGCCGAACGCGTACAGCATGTTGAACTGGCCGGGCGCGGCGTCGAACGGCGGCGCGTCGAGCACCGGCTCGAGCCTGAGCGTGAACGTGTCGCGGGTCTCGCGCACGGTGCGCACGATGCGCCACGGCGCGGTCTTCATCGGATCGGGTGGCGCCGCCACGCCCGTCCGCTCAGGGCTGCTCGGCAGCGTGGTCGCCATAGATGTCCACCAGTTGCAGGCCGGTGGCCTCGAGTCGTTGGACGACGAGTCGCGAGAAGCGGCTCATGAGCTCGAATCCGAGCTCGGGATCGGAGCTGAACTTGCCGCGCAGACAGCGGCCGTCGAACACCAGTGCGCGGGTGTCGTCAAGGGCCCGCACGTCGAAGCGCAGGTGATAGGGCGGCACCAGCCAGGAGAACCCGGCGACGTCGCCCTCGCTCATGGTGGCGACGGTCAGCGCGCCGCGCCCGGGCACGAACATCTCGAGCGTCATGCGCCCCTGGCGCACCACCCAGAACTTGTCGGCCGGATCGCCGACGCGGCCGGCGAAATCGCCGGCCTGGTATCGCACGTTGGTCGCGCAACCGGCGACCAGTGCGAGGTGCTCGGGTTTGAGGCCCTGGAAGAACGCGACCTCCTTCAGGATGGGCTCAAGCGTGTGCATGGGTGGCCTCCGCGGGCCGCGACAGCTCGCCGGCCTCTTCGGTGATGTCGATCCGGGCCGGGCACCAGGTGATGCAGCGGCCGCAGCCCACGCAGCCGGACGAACCGAACTGCGCGTGCCAGTGCGCGAACTTGTGAGTGAGCCACTGGCGATAACGCGCGCGCACGCTCGGGCGCACGCTGCCGCCGTGGATGTACGAGAACTCGGACGAGAAGCAGGTGTCCCACGCGCGCACCCGCTCGGCGGTCGAGCCGTCGAGGCTCGCGACGTCGGACACGGTGTGGCAGAAGCAGGTGGGACACGACAACGTGCAGTTGCCACACGACAGACAGCGGAGGGCGACGTCGTCCCAGCGCGGGTGCTCGGGTGAGCGCACGAGGCTCTCGGCCAGGCCGCGCACCTCGAGTGCCCGGCCCATGCGCCTGGCCGCGCGGACCGGCAGCTCGGCCGCGGCCGCCTGTTCCGCCTCGCTCGCCGGGCGCGCCTGGACACGCGCGAGCAGTGCCGCGCCGCGCTCGCTGCCCGCCTCGGCGACGAAGCGGTGCATGGCGCCCTCGAGCAACTCGGTGAGCCGGATGTCGTGGCCCGACTCGACCCCCGGCCCGGTGCCCATCGAGGCGCAGAAGCAGGTGCCGCCGGCCGCGCCGCACGGCACCGCGATCACGAGCGCCCCGGCGCGGGCGCGCACCCACCCCGGATCGCGCGCGTCGCCGGCTCCGAGCACCCGGTCGAGCACGCCGAGTGCGGCGAGATCGCACGCCCGCACACCGAGCAGCGCCAGGAGTGGCGGTGCCTCGCTCGCGGTCTCGATCTCGAACCCGTGTTCGCCGCGGCGCGCGCGCCAGAGCGTGCACACCGGCGGGTGGAGGAAGCGCTTCCACGATCCCGCGCCGTGGCGGACGCCGAACAACTCGCCCTCGCGGCCCGGGCTCAGCCGGTACGTGCCTCGTTCCTGTTCATCGGTCCATCCGGACGGAAGGTCGGCGGTGGACTCGATCTCGTCGATGACCACGGCGGCGTCGCGGCGTCGCGGACCGAGGATGGTGTAGCCCTCGTTCCGGAGCGTCTCGAGCAGCCGGTCGAGGTCGCTGCGCTCGAGTGCGAGCGGGCGACCCGGTTCGGGCCCGGACATGACGTTGCCTCGTGACCGGACACGACCGCGCGTGGCGCCCCGGGGGTGCGGGGCGTCACGAGAGGCGTGCCGGAGGATGGTACGGGTGGACGCGGCGGGTGAGTCGTCGCGGGGAAGGGGCCCGGAACGATCGTTCCGGGCCGGACCCGGTGGGCGCCGGCTGCCGTGAGGGACACGACGGATGTCAGGCTGGCAGTGACGCCATGCCGGGTACGGCCCGGGCGCTCGAGGGGTGGTCGGACAGGTCCGCTAACACTCGGCCTGGACCGCACCTGACACCGTTCTAGATCTGGACGATGGAACACCGTCCCTCCGACGGCGAGTCACCGGAAAGCTAGCACCAAGGATGCCAGCCGGCGAGGTCACCCGGCACGTCCTCTGCCTGCATGGTCTTGCCGAACCCCGCCGGGCTCGGCTAACGTCTTCCGGCTACGCACCTGTCACCACCCGATCGCGCAGGGGGACCGATGGCCTTGAAGGAGAAGGCGGAGATCATCGACGCCGATGGCATCCGTCGCATCGTGACGCGAATCGCGCACGAGATCGTCGAGCGTAACAAGGGAGTCGACGACCTCGTCCTGATCGGGATCCGTCGCCGGGGCGTGCCGATCGCCCAGCGCCTGGCGCGCAAGATCGCCGAGTTCGAAGGCAAGGCGCCCTCCGAGGGCACGCTCGACATCACGCTCTACCGCGACGACCTGACGCTGGTGGCTCACCAGCCGATCCTCGGCGCCACCGACATCCCGGTCGACGTGAACGGCAAGGTGGTGGTGCTGGTGGACGACGTGCTCTTCACCGGCCGCACCGCGCGCGCCGCGATGGACGCCCTCATCGACCGCGGCCGTCCGCGCTCGATCCAGCTCGCGGTGGTGGTGGATCGCGGGCATCGAGAGTTGCCGATCCGTGCCGACTACGTGGGCAAGAACGTCCCGACCTCGCGCAAGGAAGTCATCGGCGTGAAGCTGATCGAAGTCGACGGTGTCGATTCGGTCGTCATCAAGGAAGACGCCGAGTAGTCCCCGGAGCGCCCCGGGGTAGATCCTGCCGCTTGGGTCACGCACGGCCGTCGCGAGCGCGACGGCCGGCTCGTTTCCGGCGCGTCCGCCCGGTCCCCGCCATGTCCTGGCGTCGGCGTGCCCCCCACCCGCGGCCGCCGGGTCGCGGCCCCTCGGGTGACGCGCGGATCATCGAAAGTCGACACGCGGACTTTCACCGGCGCATGCACCAATACCGCGATGAACCTTCGGCTTGTGAACAAAGGAACTTGCGTAAACTTCGCTTGAATGCTGCATCTGCAGAAGTATCCTCTGTCCGTGCTCAATCCCCATCGACCCGGACCGGAGGTGCCTCGCATGCTCGATGACGTCGACCGCCGCATCCTCGAGATCCTCCAGGCCGACGCCCGGATCTCGAACGCCGAACTCGCGCGCCGCGTCGGGATGGCCGCCTCGGCGGTGTTCGAACGCGTGCGAAGACTCGAGGAGCGCAAGGTCGTGCGCAGTTACGGTGCGCACCTCGACCCGCGCGTCATCGGGCGTCCGCTGCTCGCCTACGTGCTGGTGCGCAGCGATGAACGGGCCGGCTCGGTCTCGACCGGGCAGGCGCTCGCGCGGGATCCCGAGGTGCTCGAGGTGCATCACGTCGCCGGGCAGGATTCCTACCTCTGCAAGGTGCGCGTCGCCGACACCGAGGCGCTCGGGCGCCTCCTGCGCGAGCGCTTCGGCGCGATCCCGTCGGTCGTCTCGACCCAGACCACGATCGCGCTCGACACCATCAAGGAGGGTTGGCAGATGCCGCTCGACCCGCCGGCGCCACGGGTGCCGCGGCGTGGTTGATCGCCTGCCGCGCGGACAAGCGCTCAAGGTCGCGATCGCGTTCCTGTGCATCTACCTGGTATGGGGCTCCACGTTCTACGCCATCCGGGTCGGACTCGAGCACCTGCCGCCGCTGTTCCTGTGCGGCATCCGCCTGCTCGCAGCGGGAGTGATGCTCGCCGTCGCCGCATGGCGCATGCGCGCGCCGTGGCCGCGGGGGATCGAGTGGCGTAACGCGGCGCTCGTCGGGCTGCTGCTGCCCGCGATCGGCAATGGATCGGTCACACTGGGGGAGACCCATGTGCCATCGGGGCTGGTCGCGCTGCTCATCGCGAGCATCCCGATGTGGACCGCGCTGTTCGCGGCGTCGGGACCCGACCGCACGCCACTCAAACCGCGCGTGGTGGCGGGGCTGGTGGTGGGGCTGGCGGGCATCGCGCTGCTGGTCGGTCCCGGCCAGATGCAGGGCGCCCGGGGAAGCATGTGGTGGTCGCTCATCCCGGTCCTTGGCGCGATGTCGTGGGCGTGGGGCACGCTGTGGTCGCGACGGGTGAAGATGCCGGCCTCGCCGCTGGCGTCGAACGCGGTCGGGATGGGCGCCGGCGGCGCGGTGCTGCTCGCGGCCAGTCTCGCCGGCGGGGAGTGGAGCCGGCTGACACCGGCCTCGTTCGGCCTGGTGCCGATGGCGGCGGTCGCGTTCCTGGCGGTGTTCGGCTCGGTGGTCGGCTTCACGGCGTACTTGTGGCTGCTGCGTCACGTGCCGCCGACCCGGGTCTCGACCTATGCGTTCGTCAATCCCGTGGTGGCGATCACGCTCGGCGCGCTCCTCGCCGGGGAGCCGTTCGGCGGGGCCGTGGCGCTGGCGGCGGGGCTCGTGGTGGTGGCCGTGGCGCTGATCGTGACGGCGCCGTCGCCCGGCAAGGTCGTGCAGGTTCCCGGCGCCAGCGGCGTGCCCCGCGCGGCCGCGGCCGAACCGGCCGCCTGAGTCCCGGAGGACCGCCCGGCCGGCATCCGGGCCCCCGAGTCTCGCGGCAGTTGCTCCGTACGATTCGTGATTGACGGCGTTCGAGGAGCACCCGCAGGATGCAGCCTGACGCGCCGCGGCCATGTCGGCGCGCGCCGGAATCGGCCTCGCGTGCGCGCGTGGCGGAGCGCCCACCCCGAGTCCCCGCACCATGCCCCGATCGCTTCCGGCCGTCGTCGTCCGCTCCGCCCGTGCTCTGACGCGTGCGAGCCTCGCGCTGCTCGTCTGCTCCGCACTCGCCGCGGGCGCGCGCGCGGAGATCCCGCCGCCGCCGGGTGGGCCGCTGCTCGTGGTCACGAATTCGGACGACCCGTTCACGCTCGTGCCGACCGAGATCCTGCGCACCGAAGGATTCGCGGCGTTCGATGTGGTGGCGCTCGGCGACCTCACCCCGGCGCTGCTCGCCGCGCACGACGTGGCGTGGCTGGGGCCCATGGGCGTGACGAGCGCGCAGCAGCAGATGTTCGCGGACTGGGTCGGCGAGGGCGGCGCGCTCATCGCGATGCGTCCCGACCCGCGGCTCGGGACGCTGCTCGGGCTGCATCGCTCGAGTGGTTCGCTGAGCGAGCGTTACCTGCAGGTGAACACGCGTGGCGGCGCGGGCGCGGGGATCCCCGGCGATCCGATGCAGTTCCATGGGACGGCCGACCTTTGGACGCTCGACGGCGCCACCGCGGTGGCCACGCTCGAGAGCGGTCCCGGCGTGCCGTCGTCGTACGTCGCGGTGTCGCAGCGCACGGTGGGCGCTCGCGGAGGGCAGGCGATCGCGTTCGCCTACGACCTCGCGCGCTCGGTGGTCGAGACGCGGCAGGGCAACCCCGCGTGGGCGGGGCAGGAGCGCGACGGTCTGCCGCCGCGGCGGTCGGACGACCTGTTCGTGGGTGCCGCCGCCGCCGACCCACAGGCCGACTGGGTCGATCACAGCCGCATCGACATCCCGCAGGCCGACCTGCAGCAGCGTCTGCTCGCCAATCTCATCACCGCCGCGGCGCTGCACCGCGAGCCGCTGCCGCGCTTCTGGTACTTCCCGGGCGGCCACAAGGCGGTGGTGATGATGACCGGCGACGATCATGCCCACGGCGGCACGCTCGGGCGGTTCGAGCTCGAGCGCGCGGTGAGCCCGGCCGGCTGTTCGGCGCCCGACTGGCAGTGCGTGCGCAGCTCTTCGTACGTCTACCCCGGCACGCCCATCAGCGATTCGGCCGCGGTGGCGGCGACCGCCGACGGGTTCGAGATCGGGCTGCACTACACCACGTCCTGCCAGGACTGGCCGAGCACGGCATGGCTCGACTCCTCGATGACGGCGCAGTTGGGCGCGCTGGCGGCGCAGTTGCCGAGCATGCCCGCGCCCTCGACCAATCGCACGCACTGCGTCGCGTGGAGCGACTGGGCGAGCGAGGCGCGCGCCGAAGCGGCGCACGGCATCCGTCTCGATTGCACCTACTACTACTGGCCCAACAGCTTCGTCGCCGGCACGCCCGGCTACTTCACCGGCTCCGGCATCCCGATGCGCTTCGCCGACCTCGACGGTTCGCTCATCGACGTGTACCAGGCGCCGACCCAGATGCCGGACGAATCGCAGATGATCATCCCGACGCATATCAACGCGCTGCTCGACGCGGCGCTCGGGCCAAAGGGCTACTACGCCGCGCTGGTCGCCAACATGCACACCGACAGCGTGGCGCACTACCAGTGGGCCGAGATCGTGGCGGCGGCGCAGCTGCGCGGCGTGCCGGTGGTGTCCGGCCGCCAGTTGCTCGCCTGGCTCGACGCGCGCGGACGTTCGCGCTACCAGGACGTGAGCTGGCGCGGCGACACGCTGCGCTTCGCGGTGGTGGCCGACCCCGCGGCGCGGCACCTGTCGGTGCTCGTCCCGGCGCAATCCAGCGACGGGGCGCTGCTGACGATCGAGCTCGACGGCGTCCCGGTCGCGTTCGCCACGATGCAGGTGGCCGGTGTGACCTACGCGCGTTTCGAGTGTGCCGGCGGAGCCGTGGCCGCGCTCTATCAGGCGGACGTGACCCCGCCGCAGGTGAGCGGTCTGTTCGTGCTGGTCGACGACGAGGGCGAGGCCACGGTGACGTGGGAGACCGACGAGCCGGCCGATTCGCGTCTGGATCTTGGTCTGACGTCTTCATCGCTCGACCACTCCGTCTCGTCTCCCTCGCGCGTCTCGCACCACAGCCTCCGGATCGAAGGCGTCGCGCCCGACACCCTGGTGTGGCTGCGGGTGCGCTCGGCCGACGCCGCGGGCAACAGCACGACCTGGCCTTCGCCGCCGGCGCCGCCGTTCAGCGTCTCGACCGCGTCGCACGCCTGCGCACATGACGGCACCGCGCTCGATTTCGGCGCGGGTGCCCCCGATGCCGGCGGCTTCTGCGCGCGACACGAAGGCGTGGTATCGCTGCGCCCGGCGTTCGTCGAGGAGTTCGCCGACAGCACGCTGCCGACGGGCTGGCAGGTGTCGCCGGCGGAGGCCGCGGCGGGCGCGACCTGCGGCCCCGAAGGGCTCGCGCTCGAGGGTGTGACCGCGATCGCGCCGCGTGCGCTGCTCCCCGGCGATGCCGCCGAGGCGGTGGCACGGCTCGCCGGACCCGGCAGCTCGCTCGGACTGGTCGGCCCCGCCGACCGCATGGTCGCGGCGTTCGTGGTGCTCGGCGACGGCACGCTGGCCGCCGTCACGCACGGCGACGGCGGCGAGGACACCACCCGGCTGGCGCCGGCCGACACGCTCGCGCACCGCTACCGCGTCACGCGCGACACGAGCAGCGTCCGCTTCGCGATCGAAGGGGTGACGGCGGCCGTCCACGGTCGCGCGATCGATGGCGAACTGCACTTCGCCGCCACCGACCCGGCCGCCGACGGTGTGTCGATGCGACTCGGGAGCGTGATCGCGACCCCGTACGCCTCGCACGGTGCGTTCGTCTCGCGCGTGTTCGACGCCACGCAACTCACCCCGTGGACCGCCGCGCAGTGGGAGGCCGAGGTGACGGCCGGCGCCACACTCGCGCTCTCGGTGCGGGGAGGATCCACGTCGCAGCCCGACGCCGGCTGGGCTGCCTTCCGTCCGCTGAGCGGCAATGGCGGCAATCCCGGCGTCTCCGCGCGGTACGTGCAGTACCGCGTCGAATTCACCAGCTCCGATGCTCATCTCACTCCCATGCTGCGCGGTGTCGCGCTGCGGTGCTCGCCGCTCGCGCCGCAGACCAGCGGCGTGGTCGTCCCGCCGCGCGTCACCGCACTCTCGGCCGCGATCCCGAATCCGACCCGCGGCCGTGCCGAGTTGCGGCTCGAACTGGCCGCGAGCGGCGCGGTGGAGGCAGCGGTCTATTCGATCGACGGCCGCCGCGTGAGCACGCTCGCGAGCGGCTGGCGGCCGGCCGGGGTCACGACGCTGGTCTGGGACGGGCGCGACGACGCGGGCCACGAATCGGGCTCGGGCGTGTACCTGGTGCGCTTCGCCGGTGGCGGGATGCGGCTGACGCGGCGAGTGGTGCGGGTGCGATGAGCACAGTGGATGAGGCGATCCCGCATCGTCAGTCAGGACGCGACCACGGCCGCCCGATGGGCCGCATTCACGAGACGGTACCGGGCCGAAATGGCGGAGCCCGACGCCCGGCACGCGCTGGAGCTCCTGGCCGCGCTCTCGCATGCCAGTGATCTCTCGGTCGGCTGCTACTGCGAGGACGAGCGTCATTGCCACCGCTCGATCCTGCGACAGTTGCTCATCGAACACGGGGCGAGAATGGGGTCGACGTGCTGACGAGCGGCAGGACATGACGCCGCGGCACCTGGTGGTGGTGCTCGTCCATACGGGCGCCGGATCGCCACCGCGCGACATGGCCGGTGCCAACCACCTGCGCCACAACGACATGCATCACATCTGCCGCGCGGTCCCCGTCGCCTTGCCGCCCTCGCATCGGATGGGCTAGAATCATTTCTCGAAGCAGCAATCCGGCTCCGACTCTTTAAGGCGGCCCCGAGAGGCCGCGAAGGGGGGTTCCCGATGACGAACGTACAGGCCCTGCCAACCCTGGCGCCCGAGGGCGCGGGGCATTTTTCTTATCCGGTCCCAGCCCCGGCCAGGGATCACCGCCACCTGCTCGGTCTCGAGGGCATGCCGCGCGAGACCCTGCTCGAGCTGCTCGAGGACGGCCAGTGCTACCGCGACCAGATGGACCGCGGCGGCATCGCCAGCCACGCGCTCGACGGTGTCACGGTGTGCAATGCGTTCTTCGAGAACTCGACCCGCACCCGGCTCTCGTTCGAGCTGGCGGAGCGCCGCATGGGTGCCACGGTGGTGTCGTTTTCGGCCACCGACTCCTCCACCGCCAAGGGCGAGACGCTGCTCGATACCATGAAGGTGATCGAGGCGATGGGGGTCGACATGGTGGTGGTGCGTCACGCTTCCTCGGGTGCCGCGGCCTATCTGGCGAACCACCTCCAGGGCTCGGTGATCAACGCCGGCGATGGCACGCACGAACATCCCACCCAGGGCCTGCTCGACCTGCTCACGCTGCGCCAGGTGTGGAGCGGGCGCTTCGAGGGCCGCAAGCTGGCGATCGTGGGCGACATCATGCACTCGCGCGTGGCGCGCTCGGCCATCCACGGGCTCGTGACACTCGGCGTGCAGGTCGCGCTCGCGGGCCCGGCCACGCTGATGCCGGCCGGTATCGAATCACTCGGCGCACGGATCGCGCCCACCGCCGACGACGCCATCGCCGGCGCCGACGCGGTGATGGCGTTGCGGCTCCAGAAGGAACGCATGGAGCAGGGCCTGCTCGCTTCGGCCGGCGAGTACACCAAACACTGGGGAATCGATGCGCGCCGTGCGCGGCTGCTCCGGCCCCATGGCGTGATCATGCATCCGGGCCCGGTCAACCGCGGTGTCGAGTTGATGCCCGACGTCGCCGACAGCAAGCGCTCGGTGATCCTCGAGCAGGTCACCAACGGCGTGGCGATGCGCTGCGCGGCGCTCGAACGCTGCGCGGCGGAGTCGAGGAACGTGGCGTGAGCGCGCGCGCCCGGATCCACGGCGCGCGGCACTGGAAGACCGGCGAACTCGTCGACGTCGTCATCGTCGCCGGCGTGATCGAAGCGGTCGCTCCGGCCGGCGTGCTGCCCGAGCGGCCCGAAGAGGCCCGCTTCGACGCCGAGGGTGCCGTGCTGGCGCCCGGTCTCGTCGACCTGCACGTGCACCTGCGCGAGCCCGGGCAGGGGACCAAGGAGACCATCGCCACCGGCACGCGCGCGGCCGCCGCGGGCGGCTTCACCGATGTCGCGTGCATGCCCAACACCAGCCCCGTGCTCGACGAGCCGGCACGCATCGAGTGGGTGCTGAACCGGGCGCGCGAGGCCGGCCACTGCCGCGTGCATCCGATCGGCGCGGTGACGCTCGGCCAGCTCGGCGAGCAGCTGGCGCCGTTGCTGGCGCTGCGCGACGCGGGTGCGGCGGCGTTCTCCGACGACGGGCACCCGATCGCCTCGGCCGAGATGATGCGACGGGCGCTCGAGTACGCGCGCCCCACCGGCTGCCCGATCGTGTGCCACGAGGAAGACCCGACGCTGCGCGGTCGCGGGCACATGAATGAGGGTGCGGTTTCGGCCCGGCTCGGCATCCGCGGCATCCCGGCGGCGGCCGAGACCATCATGGTTCGGCGCGACGTCGAGCTGGCCGAGCTGACGGGCGGTCGCGTGCACCTGGCGCACCTCAGCACCGCGGGCTCGTTCGAGTCGCTCCGCGACGCGCACCGGCGCGGGCTGGCGGTGAGCGGCGAGACCTGTCCCCACTACTGGATGCTCACCGACGAAGCCGTCGAGGGCTACGACACGGCCGCCAAGATGAACCCGCCGCTGCGCAGCGAGGCCGATCGCCAGGCCACCATCGCCGCGATCGTGGATGGCACCATCGACTGCCTCGCCACCGACCACGCGCCACACACGGCGGAGGAGAAGGCCCAGCCCTTCGACCAGGCACCATTCGGCATCGTGGGACTCGAGACCGCGCTGGCGCTGACGATCACAGGGCTGGTCCGGCCCGGTCACGTGACGCTCGAACGCGCGATCGAACTCTGGACGGACGCGCCCCGGCGGGTCTTCGGACTGCCGCGGGTGGCGGTCGAGGTCGGTTCCCCCGCCGACCTCGTGCTCTTCGATCCGGACGCCGAGTGGACGGTGGAGCCGGAGAGGTTCCACAGCAAGGGCCGCAATACCCCGTTCGCCGGCCGCACCCTGGCCGGCCGCGTGCTCGCCACGTGGCTGGCGGGCGCCACCACCCACGTCGACCCGGAGCGCGAACGCCGCCTGCTCGCCGGAAAGCGCTCCCCGGTCGGCGCGAAGTGACGTATCCTACCCGGCCCAGCTGTATCGACCCGCTCGCCACGGGAGTGCCCAGTCCATGACCCGACGTCCGCCGGCCCTGCTGGCGCTCGAGGACGGCCGCGTGTTCCGCGGCGAGTCCTTCGGTGCCCGCACCGAGACGACCGGCGAGGTGGTGTTCAACACCGCCATGACCGGATACCAGGAGGTGATGAGCGATCCGTCCTACTGCGGACAGATCGTGACGTTCACCTATCCGCTGCTCGGCAACTACGGGGTCAACCTCGAGGACTTCGAGAGCGACCGCCTCCGTGCCCAGGCCATGGTGTGCCGCGAGGTGTGCGAGCACCCGAGCAACTGGCGCTCGAACGGCCGGCTCGAAGACCTGCTCGAGGAGCGCGGCGTGCCCGGCATCGCCGGCATCGACACCCGCGCGCTCACCCGCCACCTGCGCACCGCGGGCGTCATGCGCGGCTGCCTGTCGGCGGCCGATCTCGACGCCGATTCCCTGGTCGAGAAGGCGCGCCTGAGCCCGAGCATGGTGGGCCTGGCGCTGGCCGACTTGGTGACCGCCGCCGAGCCCTACTGGTGGACCGCGGTGGGACCGGGCGAGGAGCCCGAACCCGCCGACGCGGGCCGCCCGCTCGCGGTGGTGCTCGATTACGGCGTCAAGTACAACATCCTGCGCCGCCTGCGCGCCGAGGGTTTCCGCGTGCGCGTGATGCCGGCGCGCACCACCGGTGCCGAAGTGCTCGCGCTCGATCCGGCCGGCGTGCTGCTGTCGAACGGACCCGGCGATCCCGAGCCGCTCGATTTCGCCGTCGCCACCGCGCGCGAGGTCGCGAACGCGGTCCCCACGCTCGGCATCTGTCTCGGCCACCAGCTGCTCGGGCTGGCCTTCGGCGGACGCACCGGCAAGCTCAAGTTCGGTCACCGCGGCATCAACCACCCGGTGATCGACCTGCGCAACAACGCGGTCGAGGTGACGTCGCAGAACCACGGCTTCTTCGTCGACATCGACACGCTGCCCAAGGGCGAGTTCGAGGTCACCCACGTGAGTGGCAACGACCGCTCGCTCGAGGGCATGATCCACCGCAAGCTGCCGGTGTTCGCGTGCCAGTACCACCCCGAGTCCGCCCCCGGCCCGCACGATTCGCGGCCGTGGTTCCGCGCCTTCGCCGACGCCGTGACCCAGCGCTCCGCCGCACGCCGGTGGACCGCGCCCGCGCCGGCCGGGGTGCGCTGATGCCCGTTCGCTCCGATATCAAGAAGGTGCTCGTGATCGGCGCCGGGCCGATCGTGATCGGGCAGGCGTGCGAATTCGACTACTCCGGAACGCAGGGTTGCCGCGCGTTGCGCGCCCTCGGGATCGAAGTGGTGCTGCTCAACTCGAACCCGGCCACCATCATGACCGATCCCGAGTTCGCGGATCGCACCTACATCGAGCCGCTCCTGCCCGAGGTGGCCGAGCGCATCATCGAGAAGGAGAAGCCGGACTCGCTGCTGCCCACCCTGGGCGGCCAGACCGCGCTCAATCTCGCCGTGGCGCTGGCGCACTCGGGCGTGCTCGAGAAGCACGGGGTGAAGCTCATCGGCGCTTCGCTCGACGCGATCGAGACCGCCGAGGACCGCGAACGCTTCAAGCTCGCGATGCAGGACGCCGGGCTGCAGCTGCCCAAGAGCATCTACGTCAGCACCGTCGCCGACGCGGTCGAGGCGGGTGAAGCGCTGGGCTATCCGCTGGTGCTACGCGCTTCCTTCACGCTCGGCGGGCAGGGCTCGGGGCTGGTGCACGAACGCCGCCAGCTGCGCGAGGTGGTGCGGCTGGCGCTGTCGCAGAGCGGCTCCGGCAAGATCCTGGTTGAGGAGTGCCTGGTCGGCTGGAAGGAATACGAGCTCGAAGTGATGCGCGATCGCGCGGACAACGTGGTGGTCGTGTGCTCGATCGAGAACTTCGACCCGCTCGGCGTGCACACCGGCGACAGCATCACCGTGGCGCCGGCCCAGACGCTGTCCGACGTGTGCTACCAGCAGATGCGTGATGCCGCGCTGCGCGTGATGCGCGCCATCAAGGTCGAGGCGGGCGGCTCCAACATCCAGTTCGCGGTGCACCCGCGCACCGGCGAGATGCGCATCATCGAGATGAACCCGCGGGTGTCGCGCTCGTCCGCGCTGGCGAGCAAGGCGACCGGGTTCCCGATCGCGAAGATCGCCGCCATGCTCGCCGCCGGGCTCACGCTCGACGAGATCCCCAACGACATCACCCGCAAGACGCCCGCGTGCTTCGAGCCGACGCTCGACTACTGCGTGGTCAAGATCCCGCGCTGGGCGTTCGAGAAGTTCCGCTTCGCCGATCCGCGTCTCGGCACCCGCATGAAGTCGGTGGGCGAGGTGATGGCGATCGGGCGCACCTTCCCCGAGGCGCTGCTCAAGGGCTTCCGCGGACTCGAGACCGGCGATGGCGTGCTGCCGGGCGCGGCCTCCATGGCCGAGGTGGACGAACTGCGCCAGCGCGTCCGCGAGCCCTACGCCAACCGGCTCGGCGACCTGTTCCGGCTGCTGGCCGCGGGCGAGAGTCCCGAAGCGCTGGCGACGAGCACCACCATCGATCCCTGGTTCCTGCACCAGATGAAGCGGATCGTCGAGCTCGATCGCACGCTCGCCGAGCGCTTCGAGCGCGACCCCGAGGCGCCGTGGCGCGAGGGGCTGGTGCGCGACGCCAAGCGGATGGGCTTCTCCGACCGCACCCTCGCCGCGCGCTTCGCGATGAGCGAGACCGAGGTGCGCCGCCGTCGCCTGGCGCACGACATCGTGCCGGTGATGAAGGCGGTCGACACCTGTGGCGCCGAGTTCGAGGCCGAGACACCGTACTTCTACTCGACGTACGAGGAGGAGACCGAGGTCCCCTCGGCCACCCAGCCACGCGTGGTGATCCTCGGCAGCGGGCCGAACCGCATCGGACAGGGGCTCGAGTTCGACTACTGCTGCGTACAGGCCGCGCTCGAGCTGAAGGGCCGCGGCTACGACGTCCTGATCATCAACTCGAATCCCGAGACCGTGAGCACCGATTACGACGTGTCGACGCGGCTCTACTTCGAGCCGCTCACCACCGAGGACGTGCTCAACGTGATCGACGCCGAGAAGCCGGTGGGCGTGGTGGTGCAGCTCGGCGGCCAGACGCCGCTCAAGCTGGCGAAGAGCCTGCACGAGGCCGGTGTGCCGCTGTGGGGGACGTCGTACGACGGGCTCGACCTGGCCGAGAACCGCGAGCGCTTCCGCGTGCTCGTCGACCAACTCGGGCTGCGCCAGCCGGCGAGCCTGAGCGCGACCTCGCGCGAGGAGGCGCTGACCGGCGCCGACCGCATCGGCTACCCGGTGCTGGTGCGGCCGAGCTACGTGCTCGGCGGGCGCGGCATGCAGGTCGTGTACGCCGCGGCCGATCTCGAGGAATGGCTTGCGCGCGAGGCGCTGGTCTCGGTCGAGGAGCCGGTGCTGATCGACAAGTTCCTCGAGGGCGCCCTCGAGGTCGACGTCGATGCCGTGGCCGACGGCGAGAGCGTGCTGGTGGGCGCGGTGATGGAGCACATCGAGGAGGCCGGCATCCACTCCGGCGACTCGACCTGCGTCATCCCGCCGTTCACGCTCGGCGAGGACACCGTGCGCGAGGTGCGCGAGATCACCGACAAGCTCGCCCGCGCGCTCGGCGTGAAGGGCCTGATGAACGTGCAGTTCGCGGTGCGCAACGACCAGGTGTTCGTGCTCGAGGCCAACCCGCGCGCTTCGCGCACGGTGCCGTTCGTGAGCAAGGCGGTGGGGCTGCCGCTGGCACGTCTCGCGGCCCGCGTCATGGCGGGCGAGCGTCTCGCCGACATCGCCCCGAGCGTGGCGCCCGAGGCGGAGCTGGTG